>JACCEC012529781.1_pt1 | contig 11626 bp, 18 predicted proteins | sample 7450121 | NCBI WGS metagenome assembly JACCEC01 (sample SAMN15323455, study PRJNA562643) | freshwater metagenome | isolation source: river surface water | place: USA:Blue River Watershed | collected 2017-08-18 | reverse complement strand
GCTCTGTGGTGGGCACGAGCTTGTCTGTGTCCATCTGGAGCGACTCGGCGACCTGACGAAGCAGGTAGGCGCGACCCTTGGGTCCAACGATCTGCAAGTCGACAGGGTTCGCTGTTGCTTGCAAGAACTCGTTGCGGCGCATTTGCAACTGCTCTTTGGCCACCAAGCCCATGGCGCCACGAGGAATGATCTTGAAGTCACCCTTGGCTGAGATGTCGGGGTCGTAGATCATGTTGTGCACATACAGGCGCCCAACGATCGAAGCGACCACAGCGTCACAGGATGCGATCGCGCTCTTGATGCCCTTGGCTGCGTTGTCCATGAGCATGGACAGGCCAGACGCCGTGCGACCAGCGCCACCAGAAGCCTGACCGCCGTACACATAGTTCGGGATGCCGGTCACCTCGTCAGCTTGCTTTGAGAAGTACTGGAACACCGCCATCAAAGGCTGGGCGTTCATGTCGGGCTGGAAGAAGCGAACGGCTGGCTGACCGCCACCAGTGCGGTCCGAGGTGACCTGCCAGATCTTCCAAGGGAACATCGAGGTCACTTGCTCGCCGTCAGGCAAGCGATCGACGGCAACCTCGGCCTGAGGACCGGAAGCGATGCCCATGTTGTTAGCCAAGCCACGAGCTGCGGCGTTGCACATGATCTGCACATCGCGCATCTGCTCAGGCAGGGCAGTACCCCAGAAGGAGCCAGGGACAGGAACCCATTGGGCGATCTCGTATGGACGCTCACCCAGAGGATCTGGGTTCAAGATAGCCTTGATGACGAACGGGCCGATCTGCCAAATGTTGCACTCGTATTCTTTGAACTGGTCGATCTTGCCCTTCATGCCCCAGCCGATGAGCATCTTGCCGGAGACTGAACCCCAATACTCGATGGCCTCGATGACTTCCTTGGTGTACATGCGAGCCATAGGCTTGCCTTCCAAGCGGTCGCGCTCTTGGTCGCCCATGAGCCAGTTACGGAAGCCGGTCTCGCCAAAGCGCAGGAGCACTTGGTCGATCTGCGAATCGCTGTACCCAGGTGTGCCGCGCATGGACTCGAGCGAGGCGCGGGTCAGGCGGTGACGCTGGATCAGGTAGCCGTCATTGACGTTGCTGGCGTTGGGGGAGGGGAATATGTCGTGAGGCGATACACGCTCGGTCTCGCGCACATGGTCGGTGATGACCACGGGCTGGAAGTTTGGACCCCACTTCATGTGCTTCTTGCGGCGCACAACGGGGCCTTTCAAGATCGCCGTAGGGTAGGTGACGAAGTCATCCACGAAATCACGGAAGGCATGCTCGAAGCCGCCCTGCATGAGCTGGTCCTCGATCTTGTCTTCCATGCGGTTGGCGCACTTGTCGGCCTCTTCCCGCATCTTGTCCATGATGTGATCGTGAACCTGCTCCATGCGCACACGGAAGGCTTCTGGATGAACTTGGCCACCAGCCTGCACGAAGGCATCCATCTCCATGCGCACCAGCTCGACGATGCCCGCCGAGATCTCGGGTGGCAGCTCAGGCTCTTTGGATGCCTGGAGTTCGAAGGGGCGACGGCCAGAGGCCAGCATCACATCGGTGATCCAGTTGGCGGCAGCACGAGCCTTGATGTCGGTCAGGCGCATGTAGATGTCGGAGCCGCCGGTCTTGGCGATGTCCATCTGCCGATCGGGATCGTAAACCCCGCGGCGCTGGCGCTCGCACTTGAGCAGGCGCTCAGTGATTTCGGTCTTCGCGAACTTGGCGCGTTCCCAGCAATCAGTGAGATGGCGTGATAAATCGGAGCCAAGCTCGTCGATGAGCTTGACCTCTTGTTTGGTTTTGATGTCCACCTCGATGAGAGGAGGCGGCTTGATAGCTGCTACGGCGATGCCATTCATGATCAGGTCCAACCTTTACTTGATACGGTTGCAACGGTACGAGCGCGCACAGGGCGCAGGCCATTGCGAACTCGCATGCACAAATACTGGAGAGCGTCGTGGGGGTGCGAGAACGCATCCTTGACAGGGCGGTCTCTGTATCGCGCTTGACCTGAGGATTTCAGGCGTTCATAGCGGTAGCGACCATTGAATCCTTTGCGCAGTGTTGAGCAGCGTGGGTCGAGCAATAAGCCGCCAGCGCCGTCAATCATGCGGGTCAGGAAGTACGCCACTGATTCGCGCCGTGGAATCCAATCGTTGGTTGGCGCAGGCTCAGTAGGGATGCCTAGTTCGAGAAGCTCTTGCAGGCAGGTGCGCTCATCGGTCTGAGCGCGGATCTGGCCAGCAGGGTCGCCTTCGGAAAATCGGGTGAAGCCGTTGTACTTGTTCGTGAGGATCGGGCGAACCACATCAGACACGAACTGCCGAATACCCATGTCCTCGGCGATGATCTCTTCGAGGATCCGGAGCTGGCCGGTGGGCATCTGCTGGCCGATGATGCATGCTGGGGTTAACCCGAAGTCCCATCCAAGGATGATGGGCAGGCCACGCACAGGCTCAAGGGGTTTGTCGGATACATGCACTCGGTCATTCCACTCAGGGTAGACCGGCTTGCCGTCTGAGGTCGTGCCGTAGTTGCCCATCAGGAACACATTGATCCAGCCTTCGGTCTTACCGGCGATCTGGTTCATGTAGTACTGGTGGCCGTTGGGCAGGTTGTCAGTGTTCTCGGCTTCTGGGTTGGGGTGGTAGGTGCCGTCCTCGTCGCGGTACAAGCCGCCAGGCTGACGGAAGAACTTCCATGCTTTGGGTGTTTCCACCTCGGCGAACTGGTAATACCAGTGGTCGTCGTCGGGTGGGTTGGTATCCATGATCACGCCGGTCCAGCTTGGGCCACCCTTCAACTTTGAGGGATAGCGCCCGACACGCTGGGTGCACATGTCGAACACGCCTTTGGCGATCTCAGATGCTTCGTTGATCCAGACGCCAGTGAGTTCGAGTGAACGCAGCTTGCCGGTATCCATCTCGGAATCGAGCGCCAAGAAGACGACCTCCAGCTCGAGGGCTGTGCCGTCGCCAATGTCGTCGATGCGCATGGTCGAGGTGATTGGCGTATCCCAGCGGATAGGCGCCACATTCTGGGGAAACCATGTTTGCCACGTTTTGATCGTGGTGGATTTCAGCTCGGGGTAGGTGTTTCGGATGATGGCCCATCGCGATCGTCTGACCTTGTCGTACCAAGGTTCCTGCTTGATGGCTCGCATAACGATCTCGGAGCAGCAGGAAGACGATTTACCAGAACCGACCGGCCCCATGAGGCCGCGGACGAAGGAGTGGTCGTTGTGGAACAGGGCGGCGTTTGGCCCTGGGGGAAAGTAGCTGACCAATCCCTCGTCGGCATAGTCGGCGACGGCCAGCTCTGGCATTTCGGTAGATTGGCATTGAGGTTGAACGTAATGCCACTACCTGACGTTTCGATCTTGACGTCCGACAGGTTGGGGAGAGACTTGTCCAGTAGAACCTTGATCGCCTGGACTTGCTGTGTGTTGAGTACAACTTTGCCCATCGCGCAATCGGTCAGACGGTTGACGAGCTGCGAAGCTTGGATTTTCGCCCTCACTTCGTCTTGATGGTATTTGCGCATGCGTGCTGCCATGACACCCTCGTAATGTTGGAATGGCCTTTCGGCTTTGTCCCGACTTTACATGGGAGTTTTGCGAGTACCGCAATTGCAGTATGTGGTGCTGGCGGTAGGCATCGAACCCACGACCTTCCGCTTACAAGGCGGCTGCTCTGCCAACTGAGCTACGCCAGCGTTTGGCGGAGGTTGAAGGAATCGAACCCTCACCCTTGCGGATGGCCAGGGGTTCAAGCCCTGTTTGCGTCCTACGCGCCAACCTCCGTATGGCTCCGAGGGCTGGGATCGAACCAGCGACCAATTGGTTAACAGCCAACTGCACTACCGCTGTGCTACCTCGGAATAACTTTGGGAGGGGTCTTGGTGGGGATGGTAGGAATCGAACCTACTCACTCATAAGAGAACAGATTTACAGTCTGCCGTGCCTCACCAACTGCACCGCATCCCCGTTGCAGGGATGGTCAATAACGCGAATTTCGCGTCGTTGAGTTGGATGAGCTTGAATTGGTCTGGGTGACAGGCTTCGAACCTGCGACCTCACGCTCCCAAAGCGCGCGCTCTGCCATCTGAGCTACACCCAGATTAGTCGGTCGCGGTTGGAAGACTTGTTTCATGCCTCGAAGTGTACACGGTGTTTTGCCGCTTCTGTTTCTTGGTGCGGTAAACCTCAGGGTTGTTAGATTGAAACCCGAGCCTTCGGCTTATGCTCTGGAGCGGGTGTGGGGAGTCGAACCCCAACTGCGCAGCTTGGAAGGCTGGCGGCACACCTTGTGCTCACCTGCAATTTGGTTGCGGGCCGTGGTAACGCTCCACGCTCGGTACGGCTTATGAGACCATCCGGGTCAACTTGACCTACCCGCCAAATTTTATGTTGGTGGCTCCCATGAAGCAGGGTGGAGGCCGCAATTGAACACACAAAAACCCCCGCGGGGCTAATCCGCTTCCACCAACACGACTGAGGACTGACAAGCCAGCTTCAATTCCGGCAATCTCTCGATTTGTCTCAATCCTCATGCGTGTTGAAGGTAGCCGCAGCTACCAGCCGTCACTTCTTGGCGGTCTTTGCCGCAGCCTTGAAGTCAGCGTCCGTTGGGGCGCCCTTGGATCCAGGCTTGCGCATCTGCTCAGGCCTCTTGCCCGCGGCTTTCTGGTTCTCGATGCGTTCACGCTTGGCATGAATGTTTGCGTAAAGACCTGGCTTCATTATCCACTCCAAAAGTTAAACCACCCGTGACGTGGGTGAATCGGTCAGATCACCGTCCATGAAACGCTTTGAGGAGGTTGTCGGCTCTGACTGCGGCGGTTACATCCCCACCAGCCGCTGGGGTCATGGCAGAGGAAAAAACCGGAGCAAAAACTCAGCCACTGGCGTCAGCATATCCGGTGGTTTTCAAGCTGTGTGCATGACCTTTTCAAACACTTGGCATGATCCTTGCGAATATATATTTATAAATATATACGTAGAACCATCGGTACTACGTAGAACCGTTATACGTATAACCGGTTATACGTAGAACCATCTCTTATCCAAAAACAATAACTAATCCAAAACAATAATAAAAATATTACGGTTAACCGTACTACGATAAACCGTACTACGGTTACCGTAGTAACGGTAATCATCGACGGTTACCTCCTACCGTCGGTAACCATCTCTATGCCGGTGTGACCACTCGACTTGCAGCAGCAAAGCTCTTGAGCAACTGGCCAGCCAGTTTGATCAAATCGTCCTGGCCACCGAACTCGTTCAGATCCAAATCGGCTTCGAAGGCATGCGGTTCGCCGTAGATCATCACCATGCCATGCACCCTCACCAAGTTCGGTGCAACCACCAACGCCGACTGAGGCGATACCTCGATCTCCTTCAACGGCTCAAAGCGGCGTAGGAAGTTTTGTACGTACTCTGCGTTCATCATCGTCTGCTCCTTTTTCGTGAAAAAAATTATCGCAGGGATTGTTAAAGCCCCCTACAAGCTTTTTCCGATGGTCCCCTAGGGGTAGGTATACCCCCACCCATTTCAACGCAGCCAAGCCCCCAAAGAAGCTGAGGAAACGGCATCCATAGTTTGGTGGGTAGATGGTTCTGAAAAAAAATAACCTGAGGTTCGTGTGTGAGATGGTGATAGCAGTGGAGTCCTCATACCCCCGTACTTCGTAGCTGCGTCCACTCGGGGGTAGGCCTGCTAGCGCCGATCCACCGTCTGTGCAGATCCATACTCCGCAGGTCAGCTAGCTGTATCAAGGGTTTGCTACCTCGTTGTGTAGCTTCTGTTCTCGTTTCAACCACCCCACATGGGGGGTGGTCTCCACTCCTTCTTCTTTCTATGTCGGTGACATATGCAAAGTTTTGCATAGGTTTCGCCGTGCGTAGGTCATCTTGTTCTCACCACTCAATTTTCTGGAGCTGACTCATGTTCAAACACCACTTCACCCTCTACTTCGTCTTGAAGTCGATCATCTGCTTCTTCGGCTATGTCTGGAGCCTTGCTCTCGGTGAACCTAGCTCAACGCTGATGTATGTAACCGTGCTCTCGATGCTCGCTATTCCACTCTTTGCTTACTTGGAGGCACAGCAATGACTTACCGAGACTATGTCGCCTACGCCAAGTCCAAAGGCTTTCAGCCTCTGTCCATCCATGCCTACAACGCTTTGGTGTTGGCTGGCTACAACCCGATCACAAACCGTTGGAGATGAGCCATGTCCTCAAAAGCTCTTGATTACCTCGTTGCCTTGGCTATCGCCGCTGGTCTTGCCTTGGCACTCGACTACTGGTGGTTCTTCTCTTAGATCCGCTCCGTACCTCTCCTTCGGGAGAGGCACTCCGCTTTTTCCTTTTTCTTTTGTTCCCTTGTTCAACTTTAGGAGATATCCATGAACACAACCGTTATCGCAGCTCAACCTACCGCCAAACAGATCGAGCGTTTGCTCCAGCTTGGCTACAACGAAACGCCTCGCACTCGTTCCGAGGCTTCTGCCACGATCACTCGGATCTTGGCTCAACGCGACATGCAACCGGCTACACAGCGTCAAATCAACGCTGCTGGTGCCTTGGGCGGTCGTGACCTGCCTGGTGCTGGCGTTCGTGAGAAGTCAACCCAGATCTACCTGCTCGAAGCTTTAGCGATCTTCGACAGCGCTACCGAAGGTGCTGAGGCCAATGAAGCAGCCGAGGTTTTAATCGCTCGCGTCCGTGAGCGTTTCGCCAAGGCTGCTGTGGCCAAGCCCGTGGCGCCACAGACATCGGATGAAGCGCCGATGTAACGATAGAGGTGGGGTCGGTTCGCCGACCTCACCACTTCGCTTTTGGCCTCACTCTCTGTTCAATATTTACACGCACGAAAGTAATACCTATGGATCACAGAAACTACTCATCAGCCAAGACCTGCCAGAGCTGCCGCTACTGGTCGGAGCTGATCGCCAGATCTGAGGGCGGCAAGCCGGTCGAGGCCTACTGCCTCAATGCCGCATCACCCAAGAACCAGACCTTTGTCACCGGCTCTCAGTCGTGTGATGGCTGGGCTGAGGGGTATCTCGGCGCCATCGACGACCCAAGCAACGATCCGATGGCTGGCGGCGATCCATACGCCGTTTTTGATGACGACCAAGTGCTGTCGATCGACCGCTTCGAGCCTGATTTCAGCCTTCGTTGCGAGGTCTGTGGTCAGAAACCAACAGTAACCGGCGTGAAGGATGGCAAGCAGATCTACCACTCTGAGATGTGTGGACCGTGCACCTTCGGTGAAGCTGCCTGCATTGATCCGAAGAGGTGGAACGATGAATGACGCACAGAAAGCAATCCTTGGAGTCATCTGGGAAGAGCTGAACGGCTCTTTGCACGAACTCAACGAGATCCGCGAGAAGGCTGACGACAGCATCCGCACCGTCGAGTACTGCGTGGCCAGGCTTGAGTCCATGGGTATCCATGCAGCCGAAGACACACAGCCATGTCCAAAATCAAATTGAGCCAGCACCAGGCATTCATGCTCAAGATGTTTGCCGATGGCTGGGGCTTCAAGATGTACAACAAGACGCCAGGATCGTGGAATACCTACTGGTCATTGAAGCGTCGTGGATTGCTCGGCGATGGGCCGACAGTCAAAACCTCAACCAACCTAATCGCCAAGGGCAGGCTCACCAAAAAGGGAGCCGAAGCATTGGCGCAATACCTGAAAGACAAAGCATGACTCTACCGTTCGACATTTGTCGTTGTGTTGCCGTGAGCACCGACGAAGGGGAGGTTGTCGCCCCATGTAACACCTGTCGCCGATACCTCGAGCGTCAGCCAGCCGGACCACGATCGCCGTGGTTCATTGATCCACCACGCACCAACCATGGCTGTGAATATCACATGCCGAAGGAGCAACCATGAGCAATGATTTGAAACAAGACATGTTCGCCTACCTCGATGACCTTCGGGAGATTGGCGCCGTGAACATGATGGGAGCAGGACGGTACCTCGAGGATTCATTCGGCATTGGCCCGCGTGAAGCCCGCGATGTCCTGCTTGAGTGGATCCAATCGAAAGGATCGCCATGAGTACTGAAATCGAATTCGCCATATGGATGTGCATCGTTGCTTTGTGCGCCATGCCTATTGGTTCGTTCCAATACAAACGCATCCTGTTGATGTGCGCAAAGCACCGAACACCGGAAAAGCTTTTGGATGGCAACTTCTACTACCTTATCCCAGAAGCTGAGTATGTTCAGTTCATCACACTAAAGCTCGAGGAGAAGCGCCCATGAGATCGCCATCCGAACACATCAAGACATTGCAACGGCGCGTTGACTTCTTGAAGTCGCGTGAACACCAGAACAGCTTTGATCTCGCAGAGCTTGGCTCGCTGGAGTGGGCGCTTGTCAACCTGCCACCAAACAGCGATCTCTGGAAGCGTATGTGCAGCGACATGTGGGAGATCCTGCGTGTCTGCCAAGTTGCGTTCAACAATCTACCCAATCAACCAACCGGTCATGATGAATACCCAGATACATACGATCTGGTTACACAGATTGACCACACCATCAAGGAATATGGAGACCTGACATGACAGGCAGTGTTCACGAGCTGATCGCGGAGGCTCATCGAATCATCCGCAACCACAACAAAGCCAACGGCAATGCCTACGATGAATGGCTTGCCAAGGCTGGCATCTACATGCGTCAGATACCAGCGCCGCCTGCGGCCAATGACATCGACTTCACCCCTCTGACCTTTGGCAAGTACAAGGGCAAGACGCCGCGTGAGATCTATGACTATGACCCTGGCTATCTGGTCTGGATGAGCATGGCAATCAAGCCTTCCCGTGTCAGCGATCGCTTGGCTGAACTGGCCAATCAAATCGCCAGACGCAAGCGTTCACCGGCACAGCACCGTGTCACACATCCCGAGGACTTTTGATGGAGGATGAACTCGACCTGTTACTGCTTACCGCACTCGTAATTCTGTTGTTAATTCTGTAAGGAGAACTATGCCCCTGTCACCAATCGAAGAGTTTGTTCGCAACTCAGAAACCTTGAAGTCAGCCATGCTCGATGAAGCCATGCGCGAGAACGCAATCCTGCGTGACCGTGTTGCCGAGCTTGAGTCTGAACTCACCGCATCACGCAAGCTGGTCGGCGATGTCAGCATGAAGCTGATGTCTGTCGAGCGTGTGCTTGGTCACATGACCGAGCAATACCAGCAGCTTGCTGAAAGCCACGAGATGGACCGCAAGGCCATGTCCGCGGCGCTGAACTGATCCCCGCCAACAGGGATCACATTTTCTTTAGCTTCAATCCCGAAACAATATTTACACGCAAGGAGTAAGTCATGGGACTAGACATGTACGCATGGGGCGTCGACGAGAAGGATGTCGACAAGTTTTTGGGCCGCGATTCGGAGCCGCCCATTAGACCGGAAGAGCTGATGTACTGGCGCAAGCATCACGACCTGCATGGTTGGATGGAGCGCCGCTACTACGATGGAGGAGGTGACGCCGAATCATTCAACTGCGTCAAGCTCAGGCTAACCCCCGAGATACTTGATGACCTTGAGCGTGACATCAAGAACAAGAGCCTGCCGGAAACGACAGGCTTTTTTTTCGGCAACAACCCGCCCGATGACGACAGCATGAGCGAAGACCTGGCATTCATCGCCAAGGCTCGCGAGTACATCGCTGGCGGCGGCGCTGTTTTCTATGACTCATGGTGGTGACATGAAGACGGAAGAACTAATCGGACCAGCCCTTGATTGGGCGGTGGCATTAGCTGATGACTTCGAGCTTGGCATGGCCAAGGTTCGTTACCCAGAACAGATGCGCTTCTTCAATGCTTGGCAACCGACCAAGTATTGGGACCAGGGCGGCGTGTTCATCGAGCGTGAACACATCGCTCTGTGGTCAGAGGGCTATGACTGGGAGGCCAAGCGGTACGGTCAACATGAATCATGGGGACCGACACCATTGATCGCAGCCATGCGCTGCTTCGTTGCGTCCAAGCTGGGCGCTGACATCGACATACCTGAGGAACTACGATGAACGACACGATTGATTTGCAATCAGCACTGAGCCAGCACATTGGCACAGAAAATCATTACTTCAACCCGCTGTATCGTTGGATGCAGTACACAGACGGCGCCAAGTTCTTCTTCGAGAACGCAGGCAACGGCGCTTACTGGCTGTCCGACATCATCGGCACAGAGCTGAAAGACATGGCGCTCAAGCTTGGGTTCCTGTCTATCACGCTGTCAGTTACCAACGGCAAGGCTGTGCTGCTTGTCACCGACGGTGACTACGAAGAGCTGTATCGCAAGCACATCAGCTTCACCGACTGCCCCGATGGGGATTGGAAATTCTTCACAGTCGGCGGTGTTCTAATGCTTGCCTCTGAGTATTGAAAGGTAAGCATGGCAACACGCAGATCGAAGAAGGCTGACAAGCCTTTACTCTGGAACCCTGACAGAACCACGCCGTACATCACGGCAACAGGCATCGCCATCGGCTGTGCCTACGATGAACCAGTTCGCACCGACATCACGCCGGAAGAACTGTGGATACAGAACTTGCTCCTGCCGAGCGGTGAACCCATCAGAGATTACAACCTGATGGACAGGATCACCCTCGTAGCAGGGATCGCAGCGCTTCTGGTTGTCCTGGTCCTCTTGCGCTGGCAATGACCGCTACGCCGCCCCTTTCGGGGAGCGGCTTCGCTTTCCCCTGTTCCCTTTGATTTCTTAACACTGTTTCCTCTGATCTCCCGAACCCTCGTGCCCGCCACCGTGCGGGCTTTTTCATTTCTGGAGAACACATGTTCAACACACCATATTGGGATGCCGTAATAGCAGACCCCGTTCGTCGTGCCTTCATGGTCGACAGCATAGTCAAGGCTCATGAGGATGACTCAGAGCGTTGGGGTGATTACATCCGCAAGATCATCACCCATCACAACAGCATGAAACGCAAAGAGTCAGAGCTGCAAATGGCATACATCAATCACACCGGCACTGACGCCGAGCGTGAAGCGGCAATGGCAGAGCTTTCACAGGTATCAGCTCGTCGACTTGATGTTGACAACCTGCTGCGCTTGATTGCTGGCGCCACCTTGAACGGCACAAATGGCTTTGCCAATATCGCTATCCGTGTGCTGCACCTCAAGGAACTTGGCACTGTCAGGAACCTTGACAAGATGCGCTACATGATGAGCGCCGCATCGAACTATGCCGACAGCGAAACGATCATCGACTGGCTGAAAGAGCATCTCGATCTGTTTCACTGTAACGATTGCGGCGATTGGGAATACCAAGCCAAAGCTTGCACCACATTCCATGAAGACGAGATCTGTCGTGAGTGCGCATCTTCAAACTACACATACTCTGGTTACTACGGATCGTATGTGGACTCAGACGATGCTCGCACCGCCACTGACCGCAACGGCGAGACCGTCACGATCCACTACGACGATGAGAACTTCCACTTTGACGACGATGACGACGAGTACTATCACTACGATTACCAGCGCCGTCCTCAGATCATTGGCAACTACCACTCGTCGAAGCGGCATCAGCGTCCGATCATTGATGCATGGTCAAAGCAGCACAACCGATT
>JACCEC013070847.1_pt1 | contig 11627 bp, 17 predicted proteins | sample 7450121 | NCBI WGS metagenome assembly JACCEC01 (sample SAMN15323455, study PRJNA562643) | freshwater metagenome | isolation source: river surface water | place: USA:Blue River Watershed | collected 2017-08-18 | reverse complement strand
TCAAATGCTTCACCAAGTCGATGTTCCCAAAAGCCGCGACCATCAAAAGTCTGTTCGGAATCCGAAATCACCACACCATATTTCTGAAAAATCACTTCCCAAAAAATGAAAGATGAAATTTTTCTAATTCCAGAATTGCTGAACTTTTTAATTAGAACCTGTCTACCAGCAAATCCTTGCGGAACTAATTCGACATGCTGTTCAATTTTTCTAACTTTTGACGCATAAAGTACGATTTCGGGTTTTTCACGCCAGCAGGCATAAAAGATTTCAAATCCCGAACCTGCTACGCAGAAAACCTCCAATTCATGATGCTCACAAATCTTAACAGAATTTCCTCTGTTGTTATTGATGAAACTTGTCATTCCATCAGCTTCGGCAAAGTTCAATGAATTAATGATTTTTGGCATTTCTAACAGATTCGGGTTTTTGTTTTAGCCAATCTTAAGCTTTTTGACTTCTGGCTGAGGCGGTTCGATGCGTTCCAGAGTGATAGTGAGAATCCCATCTTGGAATTTGATGTTCTCTGACACTTCATAGTTGGTCGGAATTGTCCACTGAAGTTGGAAGTTTCGACGAGCAAGGCCATTGTGAAGGAACTTGCGTTTAACGAAAACCGGATTGCCGTTGAATTCATCATAGTCGTCCGGAGTTTTCGCTCCACAAACATCCAGCTTACCCTTACCAACTGTGACTTCCAATTCTTTATCGTTGAACCCGGCAGCAGCGATTTCAATAGTGACGGATTTATCATCGTTAAGAACAATGTTGTGTGGTGGGTATGTCATGTGCCGCCAGTCAGCAACAACACCACTGATCAGTGCTTCCATCATGTCACTAGCAAGCATCATTTGTTTTGGATTAACCATTTTATATCTCCTAAAAGCAAGATTAAAATTTTGGATGACTAAAAAGTCCATCCACGTGTGCAGAATCCTAAGACTTCTGCAATTTTGGCGGGCCGCCAAGGACTCGAACCCTGACTAAAAGATTTGGAATCTCTTGTGCTGCCAATTACACCAACGACCCATGTTACTTTAAAATTCTTTCTATTTGGCTGGCAACTAAAACTTCAGAAGCTGCGAAAATTTTTGCCAACTCAGTGATGTTAGTTTTTCCATTTGCCACCAGAAATTTCAGCACTCTACGTGGTACTAAAATGTCACTGGCAAAAACATTTGCTATTTTTTCAATCCCAGTTGCTTGGTCACTGAAATTTTTAACATCCTCAATTTGATCCCCATGACCATTGACAAAATGTCCGAACAAATGAGCCGCAATAAATCGACGTTTTTGTATCGAACACGATTTTGGAAAAGAAATAATGTTCCCCTTCAAACAACCATTCGCAAAATCATCAGTCATGAATAATCTACAACCACAAGACTCTGCAATTTTCTCAATATCAATTGGAACTGACCCGTCCCAATAAAGCATCAAAAGATCATTTCCGGTCATGAAGTTTTCACAATATGGATTTTGTCTTTGATTAATTTCAATTGAGAATCTGACAACTTTACATCATCTTTAGTACAAATTAAAGATTTGCTTTCATGATTAGGAGAGAATGAGCCAGTCAGGCGATACCCAGAAAGCAACCATCTATTCAGCATTCTGTTATATACGCGCAGACGTTCGGGTTCGGAATTATCTACCGTTATCAACACAACATCAGGCTCGACTTCTGATAGCTTTTTAGACAATACGTTTTTGACAACGCCAAAAACTTTTAAAGCGTTTTTTGAGGAATTAGTCTTCAAATGAGTCTCCACTCCATCAATGGTCGCATAAAAGCCAATATTAATAATCACCAAACTTAATTCTTCCGGAACTTCCACATTTTCCAGATAGAAGGTGAAATCTATCCCATCGATAGTAGCGTTCGCTTCGTGAAATGAACCTTCTCTGGACCAATCAACATTTATGTCAGTGTCCATGGATTCTAAAACTTGTAAGAAAGAAAAATTTACTAAATCTTCTAGTTTCATGATGATTTCAGTTTTGGTGCCCACAGCGCGGATCGAACGCGCGACCTCTTCCTTACCAAGAAAGTGCTCTACCACTGAGCTATGTGGGCATTTTTGGTGGGCACCCTAGGAATCGAACCTAGCCAGCTTAAAGCAACGGGGTTACAGCCCGCTCCCCGTCCATAGAGGTTTATGTGCCCATTTAAAGTTTTTGGTCGGAGATGCAGGATTCGAACCTGCGGTTTCATGCTCCCAAAGCATGCGCGTTGACCGGACTACGCTAATCTCCGAATTGTTTGTGGTCGGAACAGTGGGGCTCGAACCCACGACCTAAGGATTAAAAGTCCTTCGCTGACTTCCAACTGAGCTATGTTCCGTTTTTGGTTGCGTGGTTACGAATCGAACGTATCCTAAGGCTTATGAGACCTTTGTGCTGCCATTACACTCACCCGCATTTGTTATTTGGTGCCACTTGTCTGACTCGAACAGACGGCCTATCGCTTACAAGGCGATTGCTCCACCAACTGAGCTAAAGTGGCATGTTTTTTGGCTCCGTCCTGAGGGATCGAACCTCACTAAACTCTGCTTAACAGGCAGGCCCATGCACCATGCTCGGGTTGGACGGAATAATCATTTACTTGGTGTCCAGTGACGGGCTCGAACCGCCGACATCCCACTTGTAAGGAGGGCACTCTACCAACTGAGTTAACCGGACATGAATTTTTTGGAGACGGTCTTGAGAATTGAACTCAACTCTTCGGGTTTGCAATCCGAGGCACAACCACTATACCAAACCGTCTTATTTATTGTAGCAGAAACATCTACTACGGTCAATCTTTTTGGTGGACCTGCTCGGGTACGATCCGAGGATTAGAGCTTGCAAAGCTCTTGTGTTCCCAACTACACCACAAGCCCATTTCGTTATTCTAACGACATTTTCTAATTATGTCAAGTGTTTTATTTACACTAAACCAAAAATATTTTGGTGATGGATGCGTGATTCGAACACGCGACAAACACCTTATGAGAGTGTCGCTCTACCTACTGAGCTAATCCATCATGTTGGTAGCGAATGTGTGGCTCGAACACACGACCCCCGCCATATCAAGACGGTGCTCTAACCGACTGAGCTAATTCGCTATTCTTGTATTATGACATGTTATGCCCAATCATGTCAAACTTTTTGTGGTGCCTCTGGCGGGAGTCGAACCCACACCCCACATTTAGGACATGGCCCTCAACCATGCGCGACTACCAATTTCGCCACAGAGGCTTAAATCATTCTAACATAGTCCATCCGGTACGTCACGGTGACATCTTTTTTGAGATTGCAATGTCCTATAATTTTCACATCGGTCGCATCTATCTCTTTACCATCACCACGCATGCTGTAACCAGAAAGAAAATACTTATGCTCTTTCGGCGCAACTGTACGCAACGGGTTATCCATTGCTACATCAACTGCGGATTGCTGTGGCAAATCTACAGTTGAAAACTGATAGCAGTGATAATTTCCATCATAGGCTGCTTCAACCTGCATCCCGCATGAAGTCACAACTTGTGCGGACTGCCTTCCACGGATCTTCACAATATTGCCAACTTTAAGATTGTCTTTCAAACTTGTCATTTCAGCCTCGCAACGCGGATGAATTACCACTTGCCATAATCAGTAACGTCAATGATCTTTGGTGTTTCACTACTGGATAGTATTTCTAACATCACTGCCGTTCCAATACCACTATTTACACTGTTGGAAATAGTAATTTCCACATTTTCATCGGGACTACAGTTTTTTGATACGAAATCGTAAATTTTTTGTAGTTCCAGCTTGGTCAGTGTTACAGTTACCATCTTGTCCTTTCCAAGAACTTTTTAATTTCTTGTTTAATTTCCGCCTCATCATTTCCACCAACAATGGAATTAATGCGGAACGCAAGAAAGTCGATCGCGGCATCTGGGGCCATGATAAGATTAACCTTATCGGTGCGCAACAGAACACCATTCTTGAAATACTTCTTCCATACATCATCTCGTTCTTCACCCTCTCCGGTCAAAATGAATTCCAGATTGGGGTGCTTTTTGGAAAATTCAATCATCTCCCGCTCATGGTCATACCACTTCATTTCGTAAAGTTCACGACCAATTCGCAACTCACCATAAGTAGGCGAAAACACATCTCGTAGGATTTCGCCATCATACCCATGAGGATACTCAACGTCAATAGTAAACTGTGTGTAGTAACCCATTTGTGTTCCTTAAAATTTAATTTCCAGTGGTTCGGCGTAGTAGTTGACCCGATCCCCCGTGTTTGGGTGATACTCATCCAACCGTTCCAACCCGAAGACCTTTAGCATTTTCTCTATCACTTGTTTGTCATCGGCTTGCTTTTCTATTGCAAAAACTCCTACAACAGATGAATGGGCACTCCATCCACTACAACCGGAATAGGATGCGGAGCGTCGGACACATTTGAAAAAATCAAAATCAGCAATTAACATGTTTTGGGTCATGGTGCTTTGCTCACTAAGCAAAGCTGTTGTGGGAAGAATAGCTCTTCGTCAGCACGTCCCGCAATAGTCAAATGAAGTCGAGATGCGTTTCCGCGACGGATTGCTTCTTTGGCAATCCTTCCCATTGGAGTGTCAGTGAATCGGACAGTTACTTGCTGGCCATCAACATTTACCACAATACCACACACTTTCTCCAAATTAGCCACACCAGAACTATCGGGTTCCCCCGCGAACACGTACATTCCCGAAACAGGGTAAGTCGTTTCATACACAAGAGTTCGCGGTTCCCAAAACTTGTTGATGGTGAATGTTTGTTTTACTTCAGTCATATTGTTCCTCTATTTGTTTATCGTTTGCCCTCTGAACTGCTGATACCATCTTGGCATACAGCTTGCCTGAATCATAATCTTGTCCCGCGTAATAGTTTGGGATAATAGGAATCTGCATTTCATTCAGTCGTAAGTCAATCAGCCCACCAATAACATAATGTCTGAGAATTTCAGATACACCTGGGTAGTCCTTGATAAACCGAATCACGTCATCTGTATTGATTTCCTTATCGAAAAAGTAATCTATTGCCGATCTGGCGCAGTCATCAACAACATCACTATCGATAAAATTTATTAAATTCGCTGTTGACCTATACTCGAAGCCAAAACAAAATTCACTGGCTGACGACAGGCAACAATCGATTGCAGTAATTGCATTACATTTAAAGGCGGCAACATGATGTGGTTCATCTTTGTATGTTTTCATGCCGTCGATGTTACGAATGAAAGATTCAACGTGGAACATCGACATGCCGTGCTCCTTCGTAAAAATAGAATCCATCAGAGTGTCTTCACTGACAATTTGCTTTCGCCAATTTTTACGTTTCTTAGCGTCGGCACGAATCCAATCAACAGTGCTTTCTAACATAGTTGCAAAGGAGAACAGTCGAGGGACGCCAGAAGATGACTTCACGAAAACACGAGCTTCATAAACCGCAGAATTCCAGAGTTCATCAAATTTCACTATCAGTTGTTCATCTGTGAACTGTGAATAATCACCTTCAACTTTAAAAGCCGTCTGATGATACTGGTTTTCTCCCGGTTTTGTCTCCAGTGCCCGCTCGGAAATTTTTTGAAAAATTCCCCGTAACACTTGCATGTTCACTGGAGTTGGTTCAATTTCAAACCGACCGTAATCTGCATACGTTCCGATTAGAGGCATCCCAAAATACTCCCAAAATCCTGTTGAATAGCAAGTGCTGGAATGTGGGGTGTAAAGATTGACAACAGATTCTGGGCGCTTTGGGTCCACACATTCTACCCATTGTCCATATGCCTGCTGAATTGGGAACAGATATGCTCGAATTCCCGGAACGATGACTTGCTTAGATGCGAAGCACGCAGTATTAAATGACCCCATTGTTTTCTCCTGGTGAGGGAATCTCTGACATCTCGTACATGTCAATCCAAATTTCTTTTTTGCATGTGTGGCAATAGTATTGAACGAACCGTTCACCATCGTCAAACAGCTCTTCAAGGTCATGGTCACACAATTCTATATTTGTTTCGTTCAGTGAAACGTTTGATGGTGGTATCTGAGTCATTTTGTATCCGGTGAATTTCAGACTTGATGACTTCTCCATTTTTTACAATGTTTATCATCACGCATTTTTCGCAATACTCTTTGTTTCGACTGAGCCACCTGAATGGTTTAGACTTTAATTGGTAGATTAGGTCGAAAGACTGAGCGCGGAGTTCAAGTGTACCATCACGGCCATCTTCGGTCAACTGCAACATAGTAGTCGCGCTTTCTGAAAGAAGCAGGTCAGCGCGACCACCTTCTCTAAGAACATCAAACTCAAAAATTTCAACTTGCTTACCGTCGCGTTCATTGAACCTAATTCCAACTTCAATCTTGGCATTCCATTTTGCGTCTAAAATTTTAGACCAGTTTCCCCAAAATAAGATTAGGTTGGGACCAATTAGTTGGAAACCGTAAATTTTTGGAAGGCCGATATCAAATTTGGACTTTAAATTGAATTCAAAATCGAATTCTTTACCAAATAGGAAGGTGTGGCAGTAGAGTTTTGTTCCACCTGCTTCCTCCAGTACAAAAACTTGAAAATGTGGGGTCATGATTAACTCCAAGAGATGTCAAAACCTAAATCCATGCGACCAAGGTCTTGAAGATAATTGGTTGGAACACCATCCAAGCCGTCATGCATCATGATCCCATGACGATCGCACAGCTCCCATAGGATGTAGCGACGTTCTCGTTCCCATTTGAAGTACGTTGGCATTGAGGTGTCAACTGATGATTTAGCGAATTTAAACTGTGCTGAAATCGGGGTCAATAGGTCACTGATTGCTTGTGCCTGCTCTTCGGAAATCCCTGGCTGAATCTTATTGATTAGTGTCGCACATGTGCAAAATGCCATGTCATGAAACACCAAACTTGGACTTACCTTGGACCCCATAGCCACCGACATGAGTAATCTTTTTACGTCTGTCCGATTAGAACTGTAATCGACCTTCAAAACATCGCATACCTGTTTTCTAATTTTATCAGGTTGTTCCCATAGAGTAAAAATCTTATCGAATAGAATTTTACTCTTATCGCCATATTTCGGAGTGAGCTGCTGAACCACAAATTGAATGTAGGCAGATTTGATGTCAACAGTACCACCAAAAAGTCTGTGGCGGATCCAGGATGGCCAAATTTCAATTCCGGGTATTGGCCACGCACACGTATCCCGAAGTCCTAAATCACCACAAGGCTCAAACATGAAATTAAACTCTCCTGGGCCGTCCATCAAGAACTTTATTTTTGGAATGAGTGTAATGTGACCAGCTCTTGTTACATCATCAATCAGTGTGCGATCTTGTTTAACATAGACTTTTGAAATAACACCGGAATCCGGTCGTTCGTCTGGTGAAAAAATGTAATTCGCAACTATGTCGAAGTCATGCCTTTTCGGAACAACCATCGTTAGTTCGCGATCATTATTTGATAAACGATACCCTTTACTGACTATCTCGAAAAAGAAATTAAATGCCGGCTGGTAATCTCTAACCATATTCCGCAGAGATAGTAATGACAGCTCAAATTCTGCGGAACCAGTCCTCTTTTTCCTCAATAGTGCCTGATTATAGTAGAAAGACAAAAGTTGAACCAATTCCATTTTTCTTCGATACACATCTTTGGTGGTGCGCTTCGTCCAGAAATTTTCTGGACCCAGCATAACTTTGTCTCTCATTTATTGGCTCACTTTTTCGTCTTTTTGGGATTTCGCTTTACAAACTGTCGGGGATTTTTCAAATACTGATACGTCCCGCGAACGGTAGCTACGGTGTTCATTACGGTACCGTCTTGTGTCTCAAATTGACTTGGATCATTGACCGCATCCGGATAATTGTCCACATGAGACACCATCAGTTGGCGGGCAAGCTTTCGCAGCTTCTTTGCTTTCTTTGCGTTCATTATTCTTTCTCCGGGAGATGACCGATGACGATGAGGCGGGTTGGACTTTCACAAAACACACGATAGAACCGGAAGTTCTGATCCGCAAGTGACGTTAAGACATCCTCGATTCTAAGTTCAGCGATATTGACGGAATAGATCGTCGCCTTCAACAGTTCACCATGGATTTCCTGAACTGGAAGGCGCATGAACTTATCGTACTTTGACAGAACTTTTTCCATCACCCATACAAGTTCGGGGCTGTTGGAAAGAACACCATTCATCTTTCCATATTCAAGGTTGTCGAAGTACCAAGAAAAGTAGGGTGAAGCAGTCATTTTAAAATTTCTCCAATGATCTTATCGTTTTTAAGGGTCAGGTTGATGCGAGAAAAGGATTCAGTTGCCGTTCCTTGCAATACCACGTCAAACCGAACGCCACATCCAGCAAGTTGATGCGCATTGATGTCAACAAGGATACGTGTCTCCTTCGTTTCGCCTCTAAACAAACGCAAAGGATGAATAACATTCATGCTGCTACCAACGTAGAAGAATAAGTCGCCAGCGTTACGATTCCCACTTTGATAGATAGAACCCATTGTAACGTATTCTGGTGCGTTTTCCCCGAAGAACACTACGTTGGGCTTGGTGAAGTCGCTACCGCATCCCGGACAGGCTTCCTGGCTATCAAATGGGTCGTCACCAATATGCCATTCTTCATCACATTCCAGACACTTCATGGAGTTTGTATCCCCATGCACGTGGACCACATTCACACAGCCAGCCTTTTCAAAAAGATCGTCAATGTTTGAGGTAACGATCTGCACCCGATCTGCGCCAAATGTCTGCTGCCATTCAGCAATCTTCAGATGAGCAAGGTTAGGCTTGGCATTTTGAATGTTCAGCTTGCGCATGTTGTAGAAGTCAAATACATCCTGTCGCGCCTGCTGATTGCCGGCCATGCGATCCTCAAAAAACTGGGGAAGATCGCAAATTTTGCTGACATCGTAATTTTCCCATAGGCCATCTTGGCATCGGAACGTGGAAAGGCCGGACTCTTCAGAAATACCAGCACCGGCAAAGATCACAATTTTGTTCATGCGTTGTCGCTCCGTGTTGTTGAGGGTTCCCATTGTGCCATTCGGGCCGATGGGCGTCAACCAAAAGAATGACCCTACCGTCAGCATGGTCTCTTCCTTGCCATCTAATGGTTCTCTGTTCCGGTTTTTTCTAAGGAGAAGAATCAGAACCCGGGTAAAACCTGGACAGTTGGCTAGATCCGTAGTGAAAATTTTCTAAAAAAATTAAGGAGGTTACCACAAGTCAACCGCATGGTCAAGAAACGAAGTGAATTTCTGGGTGAGTGCTATCCCCTGCTACAAGTAGGGTCTCTTCCTTGCCACCTAATGGTTCTCTGTTCCGGTTTTTTCTAAGGAGAAGAATCAGGGTAGGTCAAAATTTCCTGGGAAGTGCTCAAGATATAGGTGGCAAGGAAGGAACGTAGTAGTACCAAGAAAAAATGAGGCATGGAGAACCGAACTGTCGGACGAAGGACGACATGAGGTCTCGACTTGTCCTCGCCGAAGGCCATTCTCATCGAAGATGCCATTTAAATGGATTTTAAGGGGTCTGGGAGACGAGAACGCGGCTGGAACCACCGACTGACAGGACTCCCAGAAAAATCATCACAAACTCGCGATAATTTCCATAAGTTTCAAGATGAGAGTATTATTTCTGAGCCCAAAAGCAAAAAGGCCGGCATTTGCCGGCCTTTTTCAAACACTCGTAATGAGTAGGTAGTTGTTGGATTCGATCGTGTTCGAGATACCAACCATAATCTGCTGTAATTGACTAAAAGAGCAAGTATCGGAAATCACTTTATTCTTCGCCTTTGAAATATTCACGGCGAGAACATCTGAAACCGAACGCCACCCCGGGGAATTCATTGGTAGGTCATGGTATCCTACAATGTTTCGCCGATTTAGCTGGGAATTTACCATACTGATGTCGAACTTTTCCATAATCATGTCATAGTTTGCAACGGTGAAGTTCGATGCAGTTTCAGTGATTGCTTGCTTGAATAGATCAATAGCAAGCTGCTCATTTTCGGGCTCGACATCAACACCAAAAAACAGTCTTGTTACACCATGCCGAAACTCTGAATGTAGTGAAACCCCATAGGTCAGTCCATGCTTTTCCCGAATAAGTTCATTCACGGATGAATGTGCTGTATAACCCAGATAATTCACCACTAATGATTGTGGTGTGGTGAAATCACAAGTTGGAATTTCAGCAATAATCTGAATCATTCGTTGTTGTGAACTGGATGCAACCTGTAATGGCCCCGAAACCATCTTTGTTCGGTATGAACTATCAACCTCAGTTCTGGTGAAATTTACCACCACCGGAAGATTTTTGCTCTTGATGCGTTCAGATTGTTCAACCACTTGCGTCAAAATTTCTTCAATGTTGACTTCATCGGGATCGAAGCTAATTCGATGGACCATGTTCGCATGGTTGATAAAGTTCCCCTTCATCTGGATGCAGTCAAACAGCGTGAAATTTTCCAGTAGGTCGGCATTACCCAGAATATTGTCATCCAAATTTCTGCCATACGCCGCAGCCCCAGCACGAAACTGGAAAATTGTCTGCTTGTCATCGCCATAACGGCGAATTTCATTGGCAACAACTGATTTTTCCGATTCAAATTCGTCTGCATTAATCTTTGTCAGGTCATTGAAAGCCATGTTCGCTACTAGCTTTACCGCAAGTTTCCAATTTCGGGAAGTAGTGTTGAAGTAGTAATGAATTCGATTTGTATCAGTGAAGGCGTTGTATGAACCCTTTGCCTTTAGCACCTCCATAAATTCATCAGTCGTGTAATCTTCCGGACTTTTGAAGCTAAGATGCTCAATCAAGTGAGCCATACCGAACACCCATCGACCTGTTTTCTGTTGATATGCTTGCTCGAAGTCGGCACCAATATCAGTAGCAACTTCATACTGGAAAAAACCAGACCCTGGCAGTTCTACAATAGAGAACTTGTGTCCATTATGATCCTTCAGATAAAACTTATCGGCCATTCTAACCTCCAAAAGTGAAACAGGCCCCCAGTGTACCACCAGGAGCCCGTCGCGTCAAGAACGAAGGTTGTTGAAAATGACGAAAATTAGACCAATTATCAATGCCGGTATGAGGCAGATAGCATCAATTACGAAAAACACCAACTTCCATCCGAATTGGTCACATAGCGCAGTTTCTTTTCTGAACTTTAACCACAAAATTGCAACAATGAACCACACCACCAAAAATTCTATCATTTAACCACCACCATCTTGTTTACGAAGTCATACGAAATGTACGCCTTGAAAGGGAAACAAATTCCAGTTTCGTGGTAGCTTTCCAGACCCATCGTTTCCATAGAGCGACAAAAGTTGTCCAACTGATGGAAATTATCAAAAATCGCAACAGTGGGAAGTATCAACGAGTGAAGAGTATGCATGTTTAGTCTCCTGATGTGGTGTCTTCAATTTACTCCTGGCCGGGGCGATCGTCAAGCTGTTCACCCAGCCGCCCAAGATACCGATACACTTGACCTTTTAATGCGTCATCAAACCCGACTGCGGTTCTTTTGATGGAAATGTCTCGTAATGCATCAGTTACGAACATCCGTCGTCTGTCACATAATTCAAATAGATTGT
>JACCEC013167187.1_pt1 | contig 11633 bp, 13 predicted proteins | sample 7450121 | NCBI WGS metagenome assembly JACCEC01 (sample SAMN15323455, study PRJNA562643) | freshwater metagenome | isolation source: river surface water | place: USA:Blue River Watershed | collected 2017-08-18 | reverse complement strand
GTTTGCGTTGCGTGTCCCGTCGATTCAAGTGCCTGTTGGATTTTGCGCAATGTGTTCGCACCATCAGGTGTCGCGGCAGCCCTGATTCTTCCACTGGCATGAAAGTCGCATTCAATTTGGTGATCTTCAATGATTTGCTTCAAATCATCAAACGCTTCAGTGTTGAAGGCATTCAAGACCTTGTTTTGTTCGACGTCCTGTGCAGAGTTGCTGCTTGGATACTCTTCGCGCGTTAAAAAGCCGGAGTTGCGTGCAGACGATCCCTCTCCGACAGTGCTGGCTTCCAGCAAAAGAATTTCTGCATTCGGATTGAGTTTGCTAAGTCGTCTGGCCGCTGCCATGCCTGTAAACCCCGCGCCTACAACAACGTACTGAACATCCAGTTGTCCTGTAGCGGCAGGGCGCGCTTCTCGGTGGGGTAGCAATGCATTCCAACCACAGGGTTGCGTGTAAATGGGGAACGCTTGATTTGTCATAGTTCTTGCCCATCGTATTGCACGAATGAATTCAGGGTCAATAGATGCGATTCCGAAAAAGGGAAAACACCCATGGTTAGTTCCACCATTTGGAAATAAAGTCGATTTCAATAAATTTAAGTCCAATATGTGGAATCAAATTGCAGAAAAAATCTGAAAGCAGTGTCACAAGTCTCAAGCGCGCCCTTGAACTTCTGCAAGCCTTGAGTGAGTTGGGTCCCAGCCGCATTAGCGATCTCGCCCGCCACCTGGGCTACACACAAGCCACCACCCATCGACTTTTGCAACAACTGACCGAAGGCGAATTGGTGTGTCAGTTTCCAGAAGACAAACGGTATGCGCTTGGCTTGGGATTGGCCACACTTGCAACGCATGCCGTTGAACAAGTCAGTCATGGGGGTGAAGGCCCTGGGGGACTTAAATCACTTTGTCGCCCTGTGCTGGCTCGATTAGGTGCAGCATTGGGTGAAAGTGTTTTCTTTTTTGTGCGTTCAGGGTTTGACGCCGTTTGCCTCGATCGGTGGGAGGGGCAGTTTCCTATTCGAACGCTGACAGGCGATGTGGGCGGCAGAGTGCCGTTGGGCGGAGGCCAAGGGGCCATGGCCATCCTTGCACATCTTGCGCCTGAAGAATGCGAAGAAATTTTGCGGTACAACGTGCCACGCCTGATGGGCTTGGGTACTTTGGATGGCGTGCAATTGCGCGCCTCCATTCTAAGAACCCAACAGCAAGGCTATTCGGCAGAAGATACGGGCGTCATTGAAGGGGTGGCTGCAGTTGCTGTGCCGGTGTGGGATGCAGCAGGCCAGGTGATTGGCGCTTTGAGTGTGGCAACACTGTCCACCCGATTGAGCGGCGACAGATTGTTGGTTGTGGTGGACTTGCTAAAGAAAGAAGCGGCACTGCTGAGTCCAAAAATCAACCCGTTTGATCGCGCTTTGAGAAGATCGACCAAACCTTGAAATTAATGGGGGTCAGATCAACATTAATTTTGATGATTGTTCATCGACTCATTGTGACGACTTCATACCGTACCTGTCGCTGACGCTGATTCAGGCAGTCCAAACACCCGATCAAAACACCACGTAAAAGCAAACGTGTAAACAAAAAAGAAAACGTTCAATCCCAGATTGACTGTGAATGAGCGCAGATAACTGATGTCGAGCCACCATGCTGCCGCCGGCATCAGCACCACCAGAAAGCCCATCTCAAAGCCCACGGCGTGCAGTACGCGACACCCAAAGCCACGGCCGCGCGTGAGTCTTTTAGACTCCCAGCGCTCGAACAAAGCGTTGTAGGAAAAATTCCAACCCACCGCGAAGAATGATGCAAATACAGCCAGGGCACCTGCGCGCTCGAGGCTGCTGTCGCTGAAACTGAAAAAGCCAAGTGTGCCGCACAAGAAAGCGATGGCCTCGTAGATGGCAACGTAAGTGACTTTACGTTGGGTGCCTTGTAAGTTCATGTTGAATTGGATTCGTTAACACTGAACTGTACAGGAGAAGGTCATTGGGGTCAGATCAACATTAATTTGAAAAAATTAATGTTGATCTGACCCCAATTAGATGAAGCACCTAGCGGAAGCGCCAGGTGCTTTTTTTTCGCATCAAGCGTCTGCTGAGAATCCGATGGTTTTGACCAAGGGGCCCCACAGTTCGGTGTCGGATTTGAGTCGGGCTGCCAATTCGGCGGGGCTCGAGGACTGTGCCACCAAGCCCATCATGGCCATGCCGTTGACTGTCTCGGGGGCGGCCAAGGCCACGCGCATGGCGGCGTTGAGCCGGTTGATGATCTCGGTGGGTGTTTTGGCGGGCACATAAAAGCCAAACCATTCGTCGTAAACAAAGCCTTTTAAACCTTGCTCAACCAATGTGGGTGTGTTGGGCGCAAACTGGCCACACCGGCCACTTGTAAAACATCACGACGCGAAATGGACATGGTCTCTCCTGAGAGAATGGAGAGACCATTGTGGTGGCCTCAAACTGGGCTGTCCAGTTCAGGCATTCCCTAATGTGATGCCGCCAACCAAGGCCCTTTCAAACAGTCCTTTAGCTTTTTCGTGCATCTCAACCGTGGCCAATTTCAATTGGCTGCGGAGCAGGCGTTGGGCGTGTTTGTCTAGCAATGAATGGTTGCCGTTTTCGCCCAGCAACCATTCGAGCAGCAGGGCCCAGCTGGTGGCGCTGTCTTTGGTGAACTTGGTGAGGTCGATGATGACCTGAGCATAACGCTGCGGCACATTGAGTTTCAAAGTGTGTTGCAGTGCAATTCGGAAGGACGTGGCCTGCAACGCCGCTGTGTTGAGTGCCTGGGCGATGTCTTTGAGTGAGGCCTCTGGTGGCGGTGTGGGTGCCGCTTTTAGTGGCGTAGGGGCGGACTGAACCGGTGGCTTGTGGCTGAAGGGTGTGACCCAGTCCATCACCTTGTCGATCAGTTGACCGGTCATAGAAACCTCTGACGGATCGTAGTTGTGCTGATCGACGGGGGACGATGTAGCGCTCTGCTTTTTTTCATGAATCGTGTCGGACTGCTTGCGCAAGAAAGCAGGAATTTCAATGTCGTCCATACCAGCCGATGCCATGCCATCCACTTTGGCAGCAGCTTGCGTGCGGTTGGTGCGCCACACACTGGGCGTGTTCAAACGGCCGTAGTCACCACCTAAGCTGTCTACAGACAAGCCATCGGAAATCTCAAACGAATCCATGGAAACGCTGGATCTGCAAACTGATAAAAGCGTCTCGGCTCGATCTATCGTGCCATGTCCTGCCCACCCCGCAGCCTGCATTTGCGCCACTTGCTGCAACTTAGGCAAGCCATCTGCTTTGTTTTCTTCAGCACGCTCGTGTAGCAAAAAGAGGTTGGTGTGTTGCGTGACCAATTGGTATTGGATGGCCAACGATCTGGCAAGTTTGGTGTCGGCTTTGCCTTCTGTTAACTCTGCAATTTGAGCGGCAGCACACAAGCGGGCCACAATGCCTTCGGTGTCCCATGTGATGGACGTAGGCTTGGCACTGCATGCTTCATGTTCTTCATTTTTGATCAAAGTTTTGCAAATCAAAACAGGTGGCTTGTCTGTTTTGGCGGGCAATCGGGCAAACAGATGCACGGTTTCGCCGCTGATCAAATGAGGGGGCAATGTGCTGGCCCATTCGTGTTCTTTGTGCTTTTCTTCAGTTGCATTCCACTTGATGGCAAAGCGCACTTCTTGGGCTGAGCGCATTCGGTGGAGCATGCGGTCTACGGCGCCTCGCATGTCTTCTTGTGGCGTGACGAATTCGCATGCGCCGCCCGAGTCTTTGGCCAACTCTCTTAGCAAACTTTCGGCAGGCGCGCTGCCCACACCAATGGTGTAGACGCGGTGGCCGCTGATGCGGGCTGAGGCCAAGATGTTTTCAATGTCCCATACGTCGCCGTCGGTGATCAACAGAACATCGGCAGATTGCGGTGCTTCTGGATTTTTGCGATCAATGGCGTTGATGTTGAACACATCGGTCATGGCTTTGCCCAATTCGGTACCGCCCAAATCGGCCTCGGTTCTTTCGAGGGTGCTCAGCAAACTTTGAATGCGCTCGCTGTAGGCGGGAGACATCTTGGGTGTGACGCGATCAATGCTGCTACCAAAGCGGGTGTAAGCAAAGCTGTCGTCTTCGTGCAGTTGTTTGAACAAATGCCTGAGGCCAATGCGTGCTTGTCGCATGCTGTCGCCGGCCATGGAGCCAGAGCAATCTAACAAAACCTTGAGTCGCAATGCGCTGGGTTTGGCAGCGGGCAAGCGGGGGCAGAAGCTGGTGATGATGGCCGTGCTGCTGCTGCCTTCGGAATCTGGGCCGGCAATGCAGAATGATTCACCCACCAGGTCTTCAATGAGCAGCACAAAGTCGCGGTCTAGGTAGGCTTGTTTGCCCAATTGCACATTGACGCCATCAAAGCTTTTGGTGGTTTTGATGGGGTGAGACGGGCTGCTGATGAGTCCTTTGGCGGCGGTGCCGTGAACGTCCAAAGTCATGAAGAAGCCGTATTCCACCAGGCCATTGGCCGCTGCCGTTTGGTGGGGCTGAAGGCCACCTTGTTCGTGTTGGTTCCCATAGCGCGGCGCAATAGTGGTGGGAATGGTGAGCCGAATGCGGTCTGCTTCAAAGCTTAACAATTGGGCGTATTCAATTTCAATGACCGCTGTTTCGCCCGGCAACAAGTTGCCTAAGTTGGCCGTGTAGAGGCCGCGGCCAGAACGTTCGACCATGATGGGTGAGTCACCGTTGTCGATGGCTTCTTCGTATTGTTTAACGGCTTGTTTCTTTTCAATGACAGAGCCGTTCAAGCGTTTGTCGTTGAGTTCTACGGCCAGGTTGAGGAGGGTTGCACCCCAGGCCAATGGAAAGGTGTAGACGGTTTCGAGGGTGTCTTCTGATTCATTGGTGTAGGTTTGGCGCACCTTCATTCGAAGCAGCAGGCCGTCTAGTTTGCCGTGCACGTGGACAGATTTCATGGCGACTTCTTCGCCATCGCAGGTGAGGGTGCAGTTTTCTTGTTCTTCGTACATGGTTAGGCCTTGATGTCTTGGATGGTTTTCATGACGGCTTTGACGAGCGCGCGGATTTGCTCTGGGCTCATATCGGCTTCTTCGGGACTGATTTGTAATTCAATGCCAGGGGCGACGTGCACATGGCTCTTGACTTGAATGTCTCCAGGTTTTCTGGCTTTTGGGGGAACGGGGAGTTCTTCACCGTTTTGAATTTCGGCAATTCGTTCTAATGAAATGCCGGCGTCGGTTAACTGCTTGACCTTCAGCAGTTGGTCTAAGTGAGTGGCCAGGTAATGCGCCGCTCTGGTTTCGCCGATGGGGCGATCGACAAGTCCCATTTGCATGTAGTACCGAACCGTGCGCTTGGGCAGGTCGGTCAGGGTGCAGAGGTCGTCAAGGGTGAAAGTTTTGGACATGGATTTATATTAACACCAAAACTGTACATATCAAGTGTCACAATAGATTTAATTGGGGTCAGATCCACATTAATTTCCAATCCAAGGGGAGAAAGCCTAAGGGAGCTTCCTCATACTGGAGTACCAGAAATCGTTCAGCCCCCTTAGGCTTTCTCCCCTTGAATTGACCAAATTAATGTGGATCTGACCCCAATTAAATTTCACCCAGACTGGTGCTACCAAGCGCTTTGGGAGAGGGCTTCCATTTGGGACACTGCAGCCTCTAGGGCTTTGGCGGGTGGGGTTTTGTGGTTGGTGAACACAATGGCCAGCTGGCGGTAGTACCAAAGGGTTTGTTCGGTGCTGCTGCTGAACCTGTTGAACACGGACGGGCCTTCGTTGATGAGGTCTGAGACGATGGCTCTGGCGTTGTGGAGTTTGTCCGAGCAGCTGACCAGCAACACTTCGTCTGAGGCTTCTTGCAAGTGTTGAATGTAGGCAGTTTTGCGTTCAAGCCAAGGGGCTTTGCTGCCAGTGTGGTCTGGGGTGCCGTCGGTGCAGCCTTGGACCAAGTCGTGGACGTATTGGCCAAATTGGGCTTCAATGAGCTTGGCGTATTGGATCCCCCCGTCTTCAATGGCATCGTGGAGCAGGGCGGCTATGGCTTGGTCTTCTGAGGCGCCAAACTCCAAGGCGATGGAAGCCACGGCCATGGGGTGGGAGATGTAGGGAATGGTGGTGCTTTTGCGGACCTGACCTTGGTGGGCTTGAATGGCCAGGTGGAGTGCGGATGCTAGTTTGGCGAGTTGCATGTTGAGCTCTTTCTACACTTAAAGATTAAATGTAGATGGTGCCAGGGTCGCTAGGTGAGCTACCCTTTACAAAAAATTAATGTTCATCTGACCCCACTTATTGCAATCTGGCGATAAATTCCTACACTGTGGTCTTCAATCAAGGAGTTGCCAGATGAAGATTTCTCGCCGAGTTTTTAGTGCTGCTTTGGGTTTGATGCCTTTTGCGGATGCATGGTCGCAAAATAGCGCAGCGTTTCCCAGCCGCCCCATCAAAATTGTGCCCTTTGGAACGGCGGGTGGTCCCATTGATACCTTGGCCAGAATTTATGGGGAAAAACTCCAGCAACGCTGGGGGCAGCCTATCGTGATCGATGCCAAGCCAGGCGCAAGCGGGATCATTGCTGCAGACTTTGTAGCCAAAGCCCCCGCAGACGGCTACACGGTCATGATGACGCTGCCCTTGACCCACGTGAACAACGCCATCCTTCAACCCAAGCTGCCCTACGATCCGGTCAAGAGTTTCACGCCTTTGAGCATGTTGGCCACGGGTGGCCCTATGTTGGTAGCTCGCGCCAACGCGCCTTACAACAACGTGAAAGAGTTTGTGGAGTACGCCAAAAAGAAAGGCAGCATGAGCTATGGCACTTGGGGCACAGGCTCATCCGCGCATTTGTTTGGCGAGTTACTCTCACAACAATCCGGTGGCAAATTGATCCATGCAGCCTACAAATCGGAGGCTGCTGCACACAATGATTTGTTTGGAGAACTTTTGGACTTTGCGTGGGCCAATCCATCGACTGCTAAAAATCAATCGCAAGCTGGCAAATTGAAAGTGCTAGGCATCGCTGGCACCAAACGCGTTTCCACCATGCCCAACGTGGCCACATTCACAGAGCAGGGCTTCAAAGGTTTTGACGTTGACAGCTGGATTGGCATGTACGCTCCCGCCAATTTGCCCCCCGACATTCAAAATGCTTGGGTAACAGCGATGCGTGAAATTACCATGCAACCAGATATTCAGGCTCGGCTTGTGAGCTTTGGCTTTGAGCCCCTAGGTAACACGCCCGCTCAATTTGCAGAAGTGTTCAAAGCAGATTTTCCGAAGGTGGCTGACCTGATCAAAGCAGCCGGTGTCACAGCGCAATAAGGTCATTCAACATGGACAATGCTTCATCTCAAGGCCATCGCGTCATTCCAATTCAAGTCGACACAGGCACAGCCTACGGCAAACCAGAACCAACCTCTCATTTGGAGCTTGCGCAAGTTGGCAAGGGTACCCCCATGGGGGAATTGATGCGCCGGTATTGGCACCCCATTGGATTGTTAGCGGATGCCAGTGACACGCCCAAAAAAATTCGGGTGTTGGGCGAAGATCTGATTTTGTTCAGAGACAAATCGGGTAACCCTGGTGTTGTCTATCCACACTGTGCGCACCGCGGTGCTTCTTTGTTCTATGGCAAGGTCGAAGAGAAAGGCATCAGGTGTTGCTACCACGGTTGGTTGTTCGATGTGAAAGGCCACTGCCTAGAGCAACCCTGTGAGCCCAACGGCGGTATCAACTTGCATGAAGCAAGGCAGCCTTGGTACCCCGTGCAAGAGTTGTACGGCCTCATTTGGATTTACATGGGGCCGCCCGAGAAAAAGCCAGTGTTGCCACGGTATGAATGTTTAGAAACTTTTGAAGAAGGCGAGTTCCTAGAAGCCAACGATGACAGCATTGGTGGCGGTGGCCCTCAAATCATTCCTTGTAATTGGCTGCAGCATTACGAAAACTTGGTGGACCCCTTCCATGTTGTGATCTTGCATTCTTCGTTCAGCGGCACACAGTTTGTAGAACAAATGGCACTCATGCCCAAGGTCACCTGGGACACGCAAGATCACAGTGTGCGAACCATTTCACTTCGCGAATTACCTGATGGCAAGATACTTCGTCGCATCAGTGAAGCCGGCTTACCTACGCTGCGTGTAATTCCAAGCCCCCGAATTGGTCGCTATGGCATGGTGGAATCTTTAGGTTGGGTGTTGCCCATTGATGATCATTCGTTTCGAATTTATGTGGTGGGGCGCGTCAAAGAGCAGGGTGAACTGGTCAAGATGCGTTCGCGACTTAACGGCAAGTTATGGGAGCACTTGACCGATGAAGAACATCAAAAATTTCCTGGCGACTATGAAGCCATGGTGAGTCAAGGGCCGATTGCCAAACATTCAGAGGAGTATTTGGTCTCGTCAGACGGTGGCATTGTCAAGCTTCGCAGATTGCTCAAGCAGCAATTGAAAGCCCTAGAAGAGGGTAAAGACCCAGCGGGTGTTAGTTTCGATCCTGCAGCGCCGCCAGTGAAGTTTACGGCTGGGAATTTTTTGATTTGATCGCATCAACGGCCAATTTAAGTGGCATGCCGATGTCGATTTCCAAAGCTTGAGCAAGAGGGTTAACAGCAGACACAAGTCCACTGTCATACCCATCCTGCGCATCGCCAATGCGCGCAGACATGTGAGAGTAGCAAGCACATGGAATATTGTGAGCTTGCAAGATGTCCAGAGCGACCATACCTGCATTGTCTTTGCCGCCACCTGCATCGTTGAAGAAAACGCAACTTGGTTTCTGGCTGAGTGCAATGACAAATTCAGCGGCAGACCTTCCGCCATGCGACCCTGAGATGACGACGGCGTTGGCGTGTGCGTTGCTGATGTGCGCGATTGAGTCGAGTAAAAACAATTGTGATCTGACCCCAATGAATGAGGCTCAATCTTGGGGGCAAAGAAGCGCTGTGTCAATTGACAGTCTTGCTGGAAAGGCAGGTTCTCGTTACAACCAAGGTCTATGAACGATTTTGATTTGTTGTTTCCCAAGCAAAAGGCTTGGGTGGTTGAGTGCCTAACTTGCTTTCCAGAGTGGCAGCACTATGCGGCTGCGGCTTGTGCGGACGAGTTGCCGGATGAATTGTGGGCGTTGCAAAACCTGGCGGAAGAAGATGAAGACTTTGAGTCTTTGTTGGAGGAGTGGGAAGAGTTTGTGCAAGAAAATCACATTTGGGTTTTGCTTGAGCAGAGTTGTGATGAAGGGGTGATGTTGTCTGAAGAGTTGGTTTATGAGCGCGTGAAGGATTGCCCGCGAGAATGGTTGGCGCCTTTTGAAACTTTGCTGCAGCAATGCCCAGATTACGTGTTGGCATTTTTGGCGCAACGGCATTATTTGGCGGTCCGGATGGACAGGGCCGATAGATTGGGCAAGCCAAGTTGGCGGCCTGCCGATGGGCCGTTTACGTGTACAGACTTAGAAGATTACTCTTGGCGCAAAGCCAGCTTCGAGGTGCGCAGTTACGCGCGGTAATTTAATGGAGGTCATTTAATTGGGGGCAGATCAACATTAACTAATTAATGTTGATCTGACCCCAATTAAATTTTGTGCTACATTTCGCTCAACACATCAAGAACGGGTTTGACACCTGTATCAACCTGCTTTCGGGCAAGGTGGTTTGCCGAAAGGCAGATGAGGCCCACGTGGCAAACATCCGAAGTCAAACCCGTCACTTGAGGCGGGTTTTTTTATGGCTTGACCGTCCTAAACGGTTGGGGAGATTTGTTCTCTATTGCGGCCCCCGACATGTTGTCAAAGCCGCTAAAAAGGAGGTGGACCATGTCCAAGCAAAGCACTTTGAATGTTCAACTACCTGACGTTGTTTCTCTGTTTCCCAAAGTGAATGACAGAAGGCAAACGCAATGGGGCAGCATGAAAACGATTTTTGGCGAACAAATTTGGTATGCCAATATTTCAGCTGACATTGATGATTTAGAAGTGATTGAAAACGCCAAGAAAATCATCGATGCTTGTTATCCGCAAAAACGAAGCACATTCTTTGGCGGACACTATTACTCTTTCTGCACCCGAGAGTATTTGCTTAATCTCATTTTGTTTCATTACGCAAGTCACGATAATTTTCCAGTTGGCCATGTTTGCATTGTCGATCGATGGCTATGGGACGTTGACGCCTATCGACTGGCCAAGGGTTGGGTAAAAAGCAAGATTTGGCGATGGATTAAACGGAGCGAAACATTTAGGCCTGGGGATTGGATCAAGATTCCAGCGCTCGCTGATTTGAGTTAATTCAATTGGGTCAAATAAATGGGGTCAGATGAACATTAATTTTTTGTGATTCACAAAGGCCTTAGTGCTGAGAAAATTAATGTTCATCTGACCCCACTTATTGATCAAATTAATGTTGAGCTGACCCCAATTATTCAAAGCCAGCGGTCTAGCACGGTCGACAAATATTCTTTGGGAAGGCTGTGGCCAGCGCCTTCAACCACGGTCACTTGGGCGTTGATCAAAGTGGCAAACGCGGTGACGTTGTCTGGAATGCTTTGCCAGTCTTCTGAGCCCACGTGAATTTCGCAATGTTCAGGTACCGGAAATAAACCTTTGCTGGCCAGCTCGTAGAGACGATTGGCGTAGGGAGGAATAAAGCCCATGCGAATTTGTTCGCTTGAAAACTCGCCCACGATAGGGGAGAGCAGCAACAGTTTTCCTGGAAAGGGTTTACTCATGCTCAGGGCTTGTAACAGCAGGTAACCGCCGTATGAGTTGGCCACAACCCGAGCTTGCGCATGCCAGAAGTTGGCCTTTAAATCTTGCGCAACAGTTTCTACCTGCGTATCAAAGTCTAGCTTTTTGAAGTCGCCTAAGGTTTCGCGGCCCAGGACATCAAATCCACGAGCCATGAGTGCCTGCCCCAAGCCATTCGAAATGCGTCCACCATGGCCAGGTAAAAAGTAAATGGAGGCAGACATGTTATTGATTGGGGTCAGATCTACATTAATTCTAATGGCTCATTTGGTGAGCCTGGGGGAGGGCAGAGTGTAGGGATTGAGGAGAGAGAGATGAACGAAACCTACACATTTGAAGACATCGACACCGTGGTTTGGAATTGCTTGCAGGGCAGCCAAAACGCCCAAGATTACCTAAGTTACGTCAAAACCATGATGGGCTTCAAGGCCCATCAAAAAGACGCCCTCAAACTGGCCAAACAATATTGGAAAGCTCCCGCCTCAGAAGCCTTCTTTCCCAAAGCGCTGGCCGCCGTTACAGCCATTGCCGAAAGCGGCAACACCGCCGCCATGGCCCACTTAGGCCGATGGTACAGACTAGGCTCTGGCGTGCCAATCAACCTTGAGCTTTCAGAAAAGTGGTACCAAAAAGCTGCGGACCTCAATGACGGTAAAGGCCACACCGGACTTGGCAGGCTTTGCTGGAAATCCGACCCCAACAAAGCCGCTGCGCACTTTTACATGGCCATTGAAATGGGCGAGCTTAGCGGCTATAGCCACCTGGCCGACCTCGACCCTAAAAACGACCTCGAGCACCTCAAAATCGCCTTGCATTCTGGCGAGTCTTACGCCGACTACGCCTACGGTCATTACCTTCAGCGCCACGCCAAAACCAATGAAG
>JACCEC012166953.1_pt1 | contig 11634 bp, 9 predicted proteins | sample 7450121 | NCBI WGS metagenome assembly JACCEC01 (sample SAMN15323455, study PRJNA562643) | freshwater metagenome | isolation source: river surface water | place: USA:Blue River Watershed | collected 2017-08-18 | reverse complement strand
GCGCCGCCCAGTGAAGCGAGGAAGATACCCGTGGCGAAGGCCAGCGTGTAGATGCGCGAGACATTGATCCCCATGCTGGAAGCCACTGCTTCGCTGTGAATCACAGCCAGCACGATCTTGCCAATGCGGGTGCGGTTCAGCCCCCACCAGACCACATAGCCAACGACGGCAGCTACCAGCACCAGCATGAAGTCATAACCCACATACGACTGCGGCCCGAAGTCGACGGTACCGAACAGCATGTAGGGCTCTGATACGTACAGCGGATTAACGCCCCAGATCAGTTTGGTGGCATCTTCCATGATCAGGAATAGCGCAAAGGTGACCAGCACCAGCAGTACCTCATCACGGCCGTAGAACACGCGCAGCAATCCGCGCTCGCACAGCGGCGCTACCAGCGCGGCGACTGACACCGCGGCGAGCAGCATGGCGACCAGCGACAGCTCGGGAGCAAGCTTCATACTGGCGAACCAGCCGACCAGCGTGGCGGCGGCATACGCGCCGAGTGCATAGAAGCTGCCGTGTGCGACGTTAAGGATTTTCAGTACGCCGAAGACCAGAGTCAGGCCCAGCGCGACAATGAACAGCCATGACGCATAGGTCAGGCCATCGATCAGGATGGTAAAGATGAGATTCATGGGAGGCTTTTTCTAATACTTCTGAGAGGTATTCGCATCGCGTCTGGCACTCGCGCTCTCAGAAGCTACCTAGCCATGCCGCTGGCTGCGTTTGCCTTATCGTCGTACTGCCCGCGTTGGCACGCCCTGCCGTCAATCTGGCCAGATAGCTTCTTGGTAGCACGTTGTCCTCGGTGTTGCGGAGGAATTTCGGCGATGATGCTGGCGCTCCGGGGCCAGCATCATCGCCGATCAGGCTTCAGTTTGTGGCCGAAGCTTTATTTCACGATCAGTCGCACTTCGCACCAGGGAAGCCCGCTTTCATCCAGTCTTCCGCTTTGGTGTTGGCCGGTGGGTTCACGCACTCCGCCGAGAAGCGCTGGATCTCGTCAAGCATGACCATCTTCTTGGCAGCATCCCACTTGGTCTTGCCGATAGCAGTTGGCTGGATCGCCTGCTGACCATTGGCCAGTGCCATCTTGATCTTGCCAGCCGGCGCATCCCACTCCGAGCCACGAAGTGCTGCAGCGATCTGCTCGTTGCTCGGCTTCTTGCCACCGTTTGCGGCCATGGCTTTTTCTACAGCGAGCTTCACGCCGAGCAATGCCTGTGCCATACGGTAAGGAGCCTGAACCGGATAGACACCCCACTGGTTCTGGTACGAAGCCCACCACCAGTCATTCAGCGGAGATTTCGGTGCGAGCAGACCATTCGCACCACGCGCGCCGAGGATGGTGCCGTCGGGCATTTTGTCGCCGAGTGGAACCAGCACATGATCAGCCGCGGTCAGCACGACCTGAGTTTTCTTGAACAATCCGCGCGGGCCAGCCTGCAGCACGAAGGCCTGCAGATCGCCGCCCCACAGGCTGGAGTGCAGCACATCAGCAGGCTGCGACATTAGTTGCGAGATCTCGGTTCCGTACTGGCCGGCGCCGAACTTGGGACGCTGATCCGCTTGTGGCTTCGCACCGGGGTAGAGATTGTTCATCGACAGCAGGAAGTCCTTGATCGAGTCATGACCCCATGCATAGTCCTGATTGATCAGGTTGATCGTGTTGACCTTGTAGCCTTTGGCTTTCAGATAGCGAGCCGCAGCCACGTTATCCATCGCGCCGTGCGACGCCGTGCGGAACACATACTTGTAGCTTGCTTCTTCAAAGATACGGGGCGAGCCGCAATCGTAAAGCACCAGGAGGCGCTTCATTTCTTCAGCGACTGGTGAAACAGCAAGGCAGTCACCCGAGCTCACATAGCCGATCACCATGTCTACGCCCTCGCGGTCGTACAGGTTGCGCAGCTCAGTGACCTGCTTGGTCGCGCCGCCGTTCTCATCGACATACACGGGTACGATGTTCAGGCCACCGAAGCCCTTCTTGTTGTAAGGCGCAGGTGCCTTTCCCGTGTTGAAGGCTTCGATCAGGGTCTTTGCGCCATTGACCGCTGGCACACCAAAGCTGTCGGCTGCCTGACCCGACAGGAAGCTGACGATGCCGATCTTGAAATCTTCAGCAGCGGCCTGTCCGGCGATGCCGAGCGCGAGCAGGCTGGCTGCCGACAGTGCGGTCAGCTGTTTCCACGCCGGGCGACGTGCGGGGGTGTGCTTCATGGTCTCCTCCTGTTGGGTGTCGTTATCTGGGGAAGTATTGAGGGTGACAGCGCTGTCTCAATGTTCAGCGATCCTGGGAGGATTTATGCGAAAAGTAGTGCTGCCAAGCTGCAATATTTCACTGTGATACCGGATCATCCAATTTGTCAGATTGTTCAGTCAACCGTTATCGATGTTGCGACGCCATAGAAAAATTGAGTCTCTGCGCTTGCTTCGCTAAACCCAAAGGCGCGCTTATTGGTTGCTGAAGCTGAAGGCGGCTTGAATACTCAGTGGAGGCGGGATCAGCAAGGAATTTGCCTCAGTTCGATGCAGCCAGAGCAGGGGTGCTGCGCAATTTCATTGAGCGGTGAGTATCACGCTGATGGGCAGCGCGTCAGAGGATAGATATTGCGCTGCAAAATCGGTGTCGACACGAGAAACCTGTGTTGCTCAACGATCAGGCGTCGGGGCTGGTTGCGTCCTGCGGTGCAGGCTGGGTGGTGGGAATGAGTTTGAGTGCGTCGACATCAGCAGGCACCTTGACTTTCAGACCCTGCATGAACAGCTCCATCCTGGGGAGTTCGCTGGAACGCACAGTGTAAGGAGGCTTGCCAGAGACTGCCTGACCGACCATAGGCTTGAGGCTGAGAAGGGTGCTCTTGCCACTGGCGTCAGTCACACAGAGCGAGCCGCCTTTCGGGCTGACAACGAACAGGCGCACGTCACTCTTGCGCTGGTAGGCTGGCGACCAGCTTTTCACATCTCCGACGGATCGAACCGGGCAGTCATCACCGCTGCTGGCGGTGAGCTTTGCGGAGGTTTCGCTTTTGGGCGCTGAATCTGCTTTGCTAGCCGCCGTTGTGTCTGCTTTTGCGGGAGCTTCAGAACGCGTCTCTGCGATGGCTTTCGCTGGAGCTTCGATCTTCGGTGCAGGTTTCTCCGGCACTGCTTCGGGCTTTGGTGCACTCTCAGCGTGACTGTCTCTGGCGGACGCAGGGTGTTTGTCAGACTCCGGGAGCTGTATGTCGCTGCTGTTGTTGTATTGCGGCGCGTCGTCTGGCGTGCCCCGCACCTTCGCATAGACCGCCAGCACGATGCACAGCGCGATGGCTCCCATGGTCATCAGCCGCCGCAGTTCGGCGTTGCGCTCAACCGCCGCTAGTCTGAGGTCAGTCGGTTCAGGCATCTGTGCCGGTGACATCATGGACGGTGGAGCATCTTCGGGGACGGGAATGGTCAGATCGGCGCCGGGGCCCGTAACAACTTCGTCATAAGGGATGTCGAGCGCAGTCGTGTACTTTCGGACCGCTAGCAGTTTGTGCGCGGGCGTGTAAAAGGGACGATTACCGCCGTCTTCAATCGCTTGAATCTGCTCACGCGACATGGTTACCAGCGCGGCCATCTCGGCCACCGAGGTGCCGCGCGCTTCCCGCGCAGCCTTGAGGCGGGCACCGTCAATGAGGATGCTGTCGAGATCGATCTCGGTCGTCATGGTCTGGATGTTCTGCTTGCGCGTGCTGGATGTCGGGGAAATTAGCGTCTTTCCCTAAGATAACATCTCGGGGTGGCGAACCGGTTATTTCCGCGATACAGCTTTACTTGAAAAAGCGCTCAAGGCTGGCCAGGGGTACGCCGTAGCCGCGTGCCAGTCTGACCATGGTCCGGAAGCCTGGCTCGCCGTAGGAACCGCTTTCTATTTTGGAAACGGTCGGCAGCGACACGCCGCTGGCCGGATCGCCATCGGTCTGGCTTGCGCGGCAGACATCGATCTTGCTCATGTGGCGGGCAAGGCGAACGGCGGCGAGATACTCATGGCATTCAGCAAAATTCTCCGGGGAGATATCGGCAAGCCATTTGCGGGAAATTTCTGCCAGGGATCCGCCGGACTCCCTGGTGGTGGGCAAGGCGTTAGCTGAGTGGGCGAGCGACAAGTGAGCGCTTTCCTGCATGAGAATCTCCATCGTTATTTTCTTTTTAGCTGTGTCGGAGCACCGGCGCAGTGCACGAAACTTAAAGGAAAATTTCCTTGCGGAAAATAGACCCGAAGGGCAATTCCCTTTTTATTCCCTGACAATTTTTTTAAGCGATTTCTGATTGCTAACTGCTAGGCTCGTAAAGCCCCGCTTATTCTGCGATTCTGTCGATGATGCGTGCCAGTTCAATAACATTGCTCACCCCCAGCTTGCGCATCATGTGCATGCGATGAAGCTTGACGGTACGCACTGCAATACCAAGACGCTCGGCAATGTCGCGATTGAGCATGCCCTCAGAGACCATGCGAGCGATCTGCGATTCACGCTCGGAGAGACTGGACAATCGGCTATTGGTGTCTTTGTCCTGTTTCAGATGCGCCTGCTGGTTTAGGCTCTTCTGAAGTGCCTCGCTGATGGCGGCCAGTAGTGTCTCTTCTTCAAAGGGCTTGATCAGAAAATCAATCGCGCCATTCTTCAGCGCTTGCACCGCTTCCTGAGCGCCACTGCCACCGCTCATGAAGACCAGCGGCGTTTTGTCGCTCAGCGCATTCAGTTTGTGCTGAAGCTCCAGCCCTGTCTGCTCCGGCATCTTCACATCGAGCAGGATGCAGCGCGGTCCCGGAAAGCTGGGTTCATTGCGCTCCATCACCTCGATGTACTGGTTTGCTGAGGCGAAGGTCTCTGTCGCATAACCTTCCAGATCCAGCAGTGTTTTCACCGCCTCACGTATTGCATCATCGTCATCGATGATGACAATGCAGCCGCGCGCATGCCGCGCGGCTTCACGCTCATCATGAATCGTGACGACAGGGCGATACGTTCGATTGATCAAGGCTGCGTCCTCCAGACCCGCATCCGGGGGGCATGTCGCGTTTTATCGTTATGGTTTGGATAATCGCTTGAGCCAGACTTGGGGAGAGGGCGCTCCGCGATTACTGTCACGTACAAAAGTGTTGCTTTGAGGAAATTATAAGCGTTTGCCTTGCCCTCAGGCTTGCCCCTGAGGGCAGCCTACTGGCTCAGTGACCGGGCTCTGTGGAGGGGTCTGCAATACCGGAAGGGGTTTGCGTTGCAGGTGGCATGGTAGGCAGCGCTGGTCTGACGGGAACCTGCCGGATCATTTCTTCAGTGTCTTTTTGCGATGGCGATTTTTCACCACTGCCGATATCGACTTCGTGCAGATCATGACGAGCATCGGAGGACTTTTGCATGATTGCCGCCGTTGAACCCTGATGTTAAACACCTTGGATTACAAGACGCTGCGCCTGTTCCTGTGTTCGGTTCCTGCGTTGAGTATTACTCACAGTTCGCGTGGACAATCCTGTGGACAACTGCCTTTACATGATGCCAAGCACATGATTTTAATCGGTAAATGCAGCATGACTCAAAACAAGGCATCTCGGTAATCTGAGTTCTCGCAAACCAGCCAGTGTCAATCTTGCTTGCCGAAAGCCAGTGGATGTTGTGATGAACAGTTAGCGGGCGAGGAGCGCTTGCCGCGGGATCTTCTTGATGGTGTTGCGCAGAAAGACAAAGGTATCAGGCGCTTGACGCTGTTGCGGATATCCATCAACTGTTCAGCGCGTACCAAACGCATCAGACTGTAGATAGCCTCTCTCATCAAGTACTGCTCGCGAGGGTCGCGCTGCTGGCTAGCGGCTACCCTCAGAAATTCCTCAATTAATTTGTCAGATACGTTCGCGGTGGTCATCAGATCTCTCTTCATGTCAGTGCGCAAGTTAATCACTAGAAATGGCAGTCTAGCGATTCTTCTGTTGAATGCCAGAGGCATCTGATTGAGACAAATCAAGGCTCTGACATCGTTTGAGATTTCATAAAAACAGCTGTGACTGACACGCCATAGTTTTTTAGTAATCCGATGATCGGCACATAGAAAGTCAGTCTGCCGCACTTCCTTGTCAAAGATCAAATTCGGGTTCATTCAAGACTCACACAATCGATTATCTGCACTTCAGACGGCTATTGGTCGCTGTAGCTTGCCCTGATTTTTTAAAACATCATTGCAGTCGCGAGGACAACATGGACAGCCTGAACCAGCAGCAAAAGACCCAACTATTTGCGGTGCTATCAGATCGAGAGCGTACCTTGCGCGATGAGATACGTCGTGAAATGAGTTTGCAGGATGATTACGTGCAACTGGCCAGTGAAGTTCCTGATCCCGGGGATTTGTCGTTCGCAAATCTATCGATTGATCTTGGCAATGCGGCCGTCACGCGCGACATGAATGAATTGCGAGCAATCGAGCTGGCCCGAAAAAAAATGGACAGTGGTACCTACGGCGAGTGTATTTCCTGCGGCTATGACATTCCTTTTGAGCGTTTACAGGCCATACCCACTGCAGAGCGCTGTGCGCCGTGCCAGCAGAACTTCGAGCGCACCCACCATCAGGACGGGATGAAGGGTGCGAGCATGTAAGCGCGCCAACCGGCGCGTACGCAGCCGATTTTTTCAAAGCCTCCTACAATCTCCGTTTGCCCGCTTTCGCGGGCCTGACGGAGATTCTTCATGCCAGTTGGTCGCGTACCTCTATTGATGCAAGCGCTTCGAATGACCCGGCGCGACTGGCGCGCCGGAGAACTACGCTTTCTGCTAGCCGCGCTGGCCGTGGCCGTGGCAGCACTCTCAGCGGTAGGGTTTTTCGTTGATCGCATGAATGCTGCGCTCACCCGCGATGCCGCCCAGCTGCTGGGTGCCGATTTGCTGGTACGAAGCGACTATCCACTGCGCACCGAATGGCGCGATGAGGCGAAACGTCGAGGTTTGCTGCTCGCTGACACGATCAACTTCCCCAGCATGGCCACCACGGGTGCTGGCGATGCGGCCGACACACGACTGGTCGCGGTTAAAGCCGTTTCCTCAACCTACCCGTTGCGCGGGTCCGTCGATGTCAAGCTGGCCCAGTCGTCAGGGCCGCATGCCGGTGGACCGTCTCTCGGTAGTGTGTGGGTCGATACACCTTTCCTTGTCACGCGCAATGTCCGCATCGGTGACCGCGTACAGCTGGGCGAGAGAGACTTCACGATCGCCGGGGAGATCCTGCTGGAGCAGGACCGTGGCGCAGGCTTCATGAATTTTGCGCCGCGCGTGATGTTGTCTCTGGACGATCTTCAATCTACCGGGCTGACACAAAATGGCTCGCGCATCACTTACCGTCTGCAGCTGGCGGGCGAGGCGCACAGCGTGAATGCATTTCAGCGCTGGCTGGAGAAAGAGATCAGTCGGGGATCGGTGAGAGGTGTTCAACTTGAGTCTCTGGAGTCTGGCCGGCCGGAGATGCGGACCACACTGGAACGCGCCCGGCAGTTTCTCGCCCTCGTCAGTCTGCTGACTGCCATGCTTGCCGCGCTTGCGGTCGCCATGGCAGCGCGTCGCTTTATGCAGCGTCATCTCGATGCCTGCGCAATGCTGCGTTGTCTGGGCATGACCGAAAACGAAGTCACGCTGCTGTACCTGCTGGAGTTTCTGGTGATCGGCATCGCGGGCAGCGTTGCGGGGGTGCTGATCGGCTTCGGCGCGCATTGGCTGTTGCTGCAATGGCTGGGGTCATTGATCACCACGCAGCTACCGCCGCCGGGTGGATTACCCGCACTGCAGGGTGTGGCCACCGGGCTATTGCTGCTGCTGGGTTTTGCGCTGCCACCTGTGCTCCAGCTCAGACGCGTGCCGCACAATCGTGTGATCCGGCGTGAGCAGCAGGCGCCGCAGGCATTTACTGTTGCAGGTTATGCGCTGGCGATGGCTTCTTTCGTTGCATTGCTGCTCTGGCAGGCGCGCGATGTCAAGCTGGGCCTGCTGACTTCCGGTGGTTTTATCGGTGGTTTGCTGATCTCGACGCTGGTGGCCTGGCTGCTGCTGGCGGCAATGCAGAGCTTGCGCTTTCCGCTGCACTGGCCTGCGTGGCGGTTTGCACAGGCGTCCCTCAAGCGCAGGCCATCAGCCAGCTCGCTGCAGATCGTTTCGCTGGCGCTGGGGCTGATGGCACTGCTGCTGCTGACGCTGGTGCGGGAAGACTTGCTTGTGGCATGGCGGCAGTCATCGCCGCCAGATGCGCCGAATCATTTCATGATCAACATACAGCCCGAGCAGAAACCCCTGATCGAGGCTGAACTGGCATCCAGCGGCATTACGGAGGCACCGCTGTATCCGATGATACGCGGACGGTTGGTGCAGATAGACGGTCGCGAGATCCGGCCCGAAAGCTTTGCCGAAGAGCGCGCGCAGCGGCTGGTCGAACGCGAGTTCAATCTGTCGACCATGGCCGATATGCCAGAGCAGAACCTGGTCACTGAAGGCCGCTGGTTCGACGGAGTGAATGCACGCGCCGAAGCCTCGGTAGAGCAGGGACTGGCAAAAACACTGGGACTGAAGCTGGGGGATCGACTGCGCTTTGATGTCGCCGGCCAGCCAGTGGATGTGACGATCACCAGTGTGCGCAAGCTCGACTGGGGATCGATGCGGGTGAATTTCTTTGTGATACTGAGCCCAGATGTGGCGTCGGCATTGCCGGCTACCTGGATCACCGCTTTTCATCTGCCAGCGTCAACACAGTCACTGGTGAACCAGCTGGTTCACCGCTATCCCAACCTGACAATTGTTGATGTTGGCAGTCTCGTCGCACAGGCACAGCAGGTGATCGATCAGGTCATTGCTGCGGTCGAATTTTTGTTTATCTTCACGCTGGCTGCCGGTGTCATGGTGCTGGCCGCCGCGATGCTGGTGTCGCAGCAAGAGCGCATACATGAGGGTGGATTGTTGCGTGCGCTCGGTGCTACGCGCCGGCAGCTGATGCGCGCGCAATGGGTAGAGTGCCTGCTTGTAGGAGCAGGCTCGGGCGCGCTCGCTGCGACGGGCGCATCGTTGGTGGGCTGGGTGCTGGCGCGACACGTATTTGATTTTGAATGGAGCGTAAGTCCCTTGCTCTGGGCTGCCGGTCTGTGCGCGGGCATCGTTTGCGCTTTCGCAGGAGGCTGGTTCGGTTTGCGCGGTGTCCTGTCGCGCGCCCCGATGCAGATACTGCGTGAGGCCTGATACAGCCAAACGCATGACTGCCTGAGCATTCGGATGACTGATCTCAACCGCTGACACTCCGTGACGCCCTACATTCCTTGCTTGGGCAGGAAAGTCCAAGTCCTGCAGGAGAGGCGCGATGGGGCAGAGCCGGGACATAGCGTACAGTTCGCAGCGAAGCGAGTGCAGGTTGCGCTTGCTGGTGGTGGCGGCGCTTCTGATGCAGTCCGCCGGCTGCGCTTCCATGGCGCCAGGCATACAGTTTGCCCAGGCGCCTACTGAGCAGTCAGGTGATGATCATTACCCGCATACTGAGATACGCAACATCACTCCTGATCTCGTTCGCAAGGAACGCGAGCTGCGCGATCAACAAGTCTCGGAAGACATCGGCGCGCTGCTGCAACCGGCGCAGGTTTATCGCATTGAGGCGGGCGATGTGCTGCAGATCGTCGTCTGGGACCATCCGGAGCTGTCGGCGTCGATGCTGCCCGGGCCCGTGCTGGGCGCTCCCGGGGGTGCGGGCGTTGCGGCCAGTCCCCTTCAGCCGCAGTCAGGGTTCGAAGTCGATCAGCAAGGTGTGCTGGATTTTCCGTATGCGGGCAAACTGAAAGTCACCGGACTGACTTCCAGCGAACTGCATCAGCAACTGACTGAACGGCTGGCGCGTTACCTGCGCAACCCCAAGCTCAGTGTTCGCGTTCTCGCCTATCGCAGCAAGCGAGTGTATGTGGATGGTGAAGTCAAGCAGCCCGGTGTGCAGGCGATCAATGATTTGCCGATGACGCTGACCGAGGCCATCAACCGTGCTGGCGGCATGAACCCCACTGCAGATCAGAGTCGCATCATCATTCATCGCGAGGGTAAGAGCTACCCGATCAACCTGCCGCAACTGGTCCAGCGTGGCGTGAATCCCGCATCGATCATGCTGGCCAGTGGAGATGTGGTGCGCGTGATTTCGCGCGACGAGAGCAAGATATTTATCTCTGGAGAAGTGACCGCACCGCGCGCACTTCCCATGCGTAACGGACGCCTCACACTGAATGAGGCGCTAGGCGAAGCGGGCGGCATCAATCCCGTGACCGGCGACGCGAGACGAGTCTATGTCATCCGGCGCAGCAGCACAGAGTCGATGGTGTACCAGCTTGATGCGAACGCGCCCGGTGCACTGGCGGTGGCCGAAGGATTTGAGCTCAATCCTAAAGATGTGGTGTATGTCGCTGCGACACCGCTCACCAACTGGAATCGCACCATCAGCGCAATGATCCCGGGCGCCTTGCCCACGGCAGTGATTGCGACCACGCCGGGTCGCTGATGCACGCTGTTTCCCACAGCTTCGCACGGTCTGAGGCATTCAAACGATACGCCGCTGTAAGCCATGTAAAGCCACATAAAGCAACGTCCACATGAACACACCCCTGAGCACTTACGTCAGCACAGCCGCTGAACCACCGTTGATTTTCACCGATCAGAGCGGCGAAAACCTGACTGACTATCTCGCACTGCTGCAGGAACAGCGATGGCTGATTGCCTGCGTCGCGCTGCTGGTGACACTGGCTGGCGCGTTGTATGCCTATGTGGCGACACCCCAGTACGAGGCTAATTTACTGGTTCATGTGGAAGAAAAGGGGCAGCGCGAGCCGAAGAATATCCTTGGTGAGGCGGGCTCCATGATCGACTTCAAGACGCCTGCGGCAGCCGAGGTTGAGTTGCTGCGCTCCCGACTGGTGATCTCGCGAGCGATCGACAAGCTCAGGCTGTACATCGATGCGCGCCCCGAGCGCGTGCCGCTGGTAGGTAGCCTGCTGTCGGACAGCGGACTTGCAGAATTCTTTCCCACACTGCGCGGGGCGCTCGGCTATGCGTGGGGCAGAGAAGCTATAGAGGTGGCAGAGTTCAGCGTACCTGCATCTCTCGAGAACCGTGCATTCCGGTTACAGGCATCAGGCGATGGACGATTCCGTTTGACAGAACCCCAGAGCCGGTTCGATGCAGAGGGCAGAGTCGGCGAGCTACTCAGTGTCAGCACGCGCGCTGGTCTGGTGAGGCTGATCGTCTCACGTTTACAAGCATGGCCGGGCTCAGGCTTTGCGCTGGTGCGTAGTTCACGGCTTGCTGCCATTGAATCGGTACAGGCATCACTCAGCGTTGCAGAGATAGGCAAGCAGTCAGGCGTGATCTCAGCCACGCTGAAAGGGACTGACGCCGTTCAGGTCTACCAGGCAATGACCGAGATCGCCCGTGAGTATATGGCTCAGAATACGGCTCGCCGCACTGAAGAGGCCGACAAATCGCTGGCTTATCTGAACCAGCGGCTGCCCGAGCTCAAGCAGCAGCTTGAACAGGCTGAAGCACGCTACAACCAGTTTCGCAATGCACACGGCACGGTTGATATCGGCGAAGAAGGCCGGCTGACATTACAACGCTCATC
>JACCEC012520161.1_pt1 | contig 11638 bp, 9 predicted proteins | sample 7450121 | NCBI WGS metagenome assembly JACCEC01 (sample SAMN15323455, study PRJNA562643) | freshwater metagenome | isolation source: river surface water | place: USA:Blue River Watershed | collected 2017-08-18 | reverse complement strand
CCTCGGCCGGGTTTCCACCCATTACGAGGATCAGGTCGGCATTCTTGATGTCGACCCAGTGATTCGTCATCGCGCCACGGCCAAACGTCGGGGCAAGACCTGCCACCGTCGGTGCGTGTCAGACGCGAGCTTGATTGTCGATGGCGATCATGCCCAGAGACCGTACGATCTTCTGGGTCAGGAATCCTGTCTCGGTGGAACCTGCGGAGGCGCACAGCATGCCGGTCGACAGCCAGCGATTGACCAGCTGGCCATCTGCGTTTTTCGCGATGAAGTTCGCGTCACGGTCGGCTTTCATCAGATGGGCGATCTCATCGATGGCCTGATGCCATTCGATGTTTTCCCACTTGTCCGAACCGGGGCGGCGCACTTGCGGATGCTTCAGGCGCGACGGGCTCTTCAGCATGTCGAGAATGCCGGCGCCTTTCGGGCACAGCGTGCCGCGATTGACCGGATGATCGGGATCGCCTTCGATATGGAAGACCTCGGCCTTGACATTCTTGGCCTTGTCGCCGGTGCTGTACATCAGGATGCCGCAGCCGACCGAGCAATAGGCGCAGGTGTTGCGCGTTTCGGTCGCGCGATCAAGTTTGTAGGCGCGCATTTCTGCATGCGCCACCGAGGGCGCAAGACCCATCACGGCGAGGGAAGAGCTTCCTATCCCGGCCGCGCAGATCCTGAAGAACTGCCGTCGATTCATGGGGGCGTTCATCAAAACTCCTTAGCGTGTGACTGGAGACGTTCAGGCACACGTCCGGCGCGGCGGAGGGCAGATCCGGGCGGCGGCGCATGCCTGCTCGGGAAGCCAAGGATGGCCGTATCGGCGGTCGGAGCGCATGCAGGCTCCGCGAAATTCTTTATCACATCGACGATCAGCCGGATCCGCGTGCAAGATTGCCACGCGCGTCTGCTTGTCATTGATCTTCCCGGGCCGAAGTTTAACATGCTGCAAACTGCGAGATGTGAGATTGCGGGCCCGATATTCGCCTGAATTAGCGTGCTGACAGCGGAGAATTGCTTATTTTTAAATAGGTTTATAAAAGCTTATTTAGGTGAACTGCTAACCCGAACGGCGGGCGCCCGGAGCCGGTCATATGCCGGCTCCCGGTCGAACGCATAGCGGTCTATTGCCGCTTGGCTGGCTTGTGAGGCGGCGCGCCGTCCGCTTCGCCGACGGCCTTGCGTTTCAGTGACACTTTTTCGTGCTCGCGCATCTGTTCGCACCAGTCGAGTAACTGCCGGAATTCGTCCGCCAAGAGCGGCAAGCTTGCCCCGCCCGCATCATCGGCATGCGCTGTCAGCCATTCCTTCCAGCGTGCGGCGAAGGCCTTGTCCAGTGCATGAAAACGCCCGCCGGCGAGACCTTCATCTCGCTGCCGACCCGCGTCGGCCACGGCCTGCTGCCAGCCCGTGGACAGCGCCAGGCAGACGCCGGCGGGCAGCCCGGTCGCCTGCTGCAAAGCCACTGTCAGTGTCTGAACATTCACCGGACGAAAGCCCGTGCGTTCTTCCAGCGCGCGCAGGAATTCGGCCGGTTGCCGGATCAGGCGCTGCCATGTGGTGCGCCCCGCAGCGAGTATGCCGAGCAGCACTTGTTTGCAGCGATGCTGGTAGCTGCCCGCTTCGGTCTGAAACGCCTGCAGCTTGCAGTACAGCGTGTTGGCCATCAGACGCGATAAGGCAGTGGCGTCTGGCTGTGCGCTGGATGCGGCTTCGGTGATCATCTGCTGCTCGGCGTCGAACCATGCACTGGCCATCAGCTGGGCGAGCGGGCCCGGAATGCCGAGCGTCTCGCGCATATTCGCCCACAGCGCGAACTCAGTGCCCGTAACGTCATTCCCGCCCAGTGCCCTCTGCCGAGCCTGAATAAGGAAGTCCGGCGACAACGCATCGTTCAACGCCTGTGGCAAGGTTCCCATTTTTGATATGACCAGCGTCAGGATCTGATACTTCTGCTCGGCGATGGCATCATTGATTTGTTGTGACTGCGCGTGCCAGACAGGCGCTTGTTTATTCAAAAGCACGGCTGCCGGTATCAGCGGCTCGTTGCCGGTTGCAGGCGCGGGGGCGCGGGGAAAGACGGGTAGTTCTTTCAGTAGCAAAGTGGACAGCGCGTGCGCGGTTTTTGCGGCCACCTGTGCCGGCGATTCGTGCCAGTAGTTGTTCGCGATGTCGTCCAGCTCCGTAACGAAGGGAGCGATCAGGCATTCGAATACCCCGTTGATGCCCAGTTGAACAGCATCGCCGGCCAGAACGCATAAACGGGTCAGCAGCGGCGGCTGCCCGTCAGAGGACGGTTGCAACAGCTCGGCAAACTGGGCTTGGCGCCACAGGGTCAGCACCTGCAGCAGGGTCGGGTCGTGCAATTCGGCGGCCGCTTCCCACAGCTCGGAATCGACATGGAAAGCGATCCCGGCCTGAGCGCATTCCGACATTAAACATGCCGCCTGATCGACATGTCCCAGTCTGACCGCGAGCAGCAGCGCGATGCCAAGATCGATGTCATCGCGGGCTGACAGGCGGCAGCCATCGAGAACCTGACGCAGCAAATGCGTCTGCGACTGGCCGAGCAGGCTGCATTCGAGCACCTGCTGATTGACCACCTGTGTCAATTGCCCTGTACGTGCGGCATGGGCGATCAGCATCGCCAGCATGGCGGGATCATTTTTTTTGACGGCGATAAGCAGCGGGTTCGCGCGACCGGTCGTCATCTCCGCGCCACGCTCCAGCAGCAATTCGGCGGTGCGGATATGTCCATTGGCGACGGCTACCGTCAATGGCGTGATGCCCTTGGCGTGGAGTTCATGCGCCGGTCCGAACAGCTCCGTCAATTCGGCATCGCTCATGCCATGCGCACGAGCGTCGATTTCCGCGTCATGTTCGAGCAAGACAGGGATCACCTGAGTGGCCCCGCACTCCGCCGCATGATGCAACGCGGTCTTTCCTTGCATGTCTACATAATCGACCAGCGATTCATCGGCGTTCATCAGCAGCTTGGCCATATCCGCATTGCCGGAACGTGCGATGTGCATCAGCAGGTCGAGGCGATCGCGCGACGCCACGGGAATCGGAGCGCTCCACGCGATCAGCGCTTGCGCAATACGCACGGAATTTCGCTGCACCGCCAGTTCGAGCAGATTTTGTCCCTGTGCGTCCGTGGCATCGATACGTGCGCCTTCCTGCAAGGCTGCGATCATCAGCGGCACGAAATCATCCTCGCTCGCGTATTTGACCGCATCGCATAGTTTGCGATCGGGAGTGTTATGGGGTGGCCAGACGACCGGCACAGCGGGAACCGGGGCCGGGGATTGAGGAACGGGGTACATGGAGCCTCCTGAGCAGTGAGTACCGCCTTCAGTTGCGGCAATCGACTGCGCGTTCCTTCAGCAGGCTCTACAGAGTCAATAAACCAGAGAATGATCAGCGACGTTCGCGTGACGAGTCATTCGCCTGAATATCGAACGCATCTCGGCTTCCAAACCACCGCGCAGCCAGGCGATGGACTGGCAGTCACGTCAGGACTACCTGCTGAAGAGCACGGACGAACGTGTTTTTACGTAATCACCTTCGGTCGGATGTGTGGCATTGATACACAACTTGCGCTCGATGAAATGAGGATGCTGTAGCGCTTCCTCAGTGCTGAGCACGGGCGACACGCAGCAATCGGCGTCTGCGAAAGCTTCGGTCCATGCTTGCCGTGTGCGGCTGGCGAAAATAGTCTCAAGCTCGGCGCGGACTTGCATGGCATCCTCGCCGCCTATCTCCTGTCCCAGCGACCAGTGCCGTTTTTTCAGATCAGGCCGGCCTATCACGTCGCAGCAAGTTTCCCAGAATTTGAGTTCCAGCGCGCCCACGGCCATGTAGCGATCGTCTTTTGTACGATAGACGTTGTAGCAGGGGACGCCGCCGGTCAGGAAATCGCGCGCAGGCGCAGCGGTCTTGCCATAGTAGTTGTAAGCCAGCAGGGGCATCAGATTGTGCGCGAACACTGCATCGGTCATCGACACATCGACGAAGCGTCCCGCGCCGCCCATCTTCACCGCCAGCAGCGCGGCCAGAATGCCTTGCACTGCCGATTGCGAACCGCCGAGCAGATCGCCGATCTGCAGATTGGGCAGCACCGGGCGACCCTGTTCATCAGTATTTTGCGCGAGCATGCCCGCATAACCGACATAGTTGATGTCGTGGCCGGCAGCGAGCGCCATCGGCCCGGTCTGGCCATAACCACTGATCGCGCACATCACCAGCGTCGGATTGCGCGCCTTCAGCACTTCCCAGCCCAGCCCCAGTCTTTCCATGACGCCAGGACGAAAGCTTTCAATCACGACATCGGCCGTCTCAACCATCTGCAGAAAACGGGCGTGGTCTTCTTCGTTCTTCAGATCGAGATTCAGTATCTGCTTGCCGCGATTGACGGCGATGAACAGTTGCGACAGTTCATGGCGCACATGGCTCATCGTGCGTGCGTAGTCTCCTGCGCCTTTGTCTTCAATTTTGATGACGGTGGCACCCATGTCCGCCAGATGCAGGGTGGCCATCGGGCCGGGGAGGAGGCGGGTAAGGTCGAGAACGGTGATGCCGTTCAGCGGTTGTTGTGTATTTTTATCGCTCATGATTGGCCTTGTAAATGAGGCAAAGCGGATGGTCAGCACCCGTTCAGGTGAATCAGTATCAGCTGATCTGCTCCAGTGATTCCTGAAGTTCCAGCCATTCGGCTTCCAGCGTGTCCAGTGATTTTTTGATCGCGGTTTGTCTGGCGAGCAGTTCCCTGAGCTCGTCTTTGCGCGAGACATCATAGATGTCGGGTTGTGCGAGCGTTGCCTCGACCGCAGCCCGGTCCTGTTCCGCCTTCTCCATGGTCGTCTCAACTTGCTGAAGCCGTTTTTCCAGCGGCTTGCGCAGCGAAGACAAGCGCTGACGCTGCTCAGCTTCGACCTTTCGCTGCTCCCGCCGGTCGACAGGCGACGATTCAACAGACGCGGGGGCATCCGGGGATGTCGGCTGCTGTGCCGCCGACCGCGATTTGAAAAGCCAGTCCCGATAGTCGTCCAGATCGCCATCAAACGGCTTGAGACTGCCGTCAGCGACGATGATGAATTCATCCGTGGTCGCACGCAGCAGATGACGATCATGCGAGACCAGCAGCAGCGTGCCGTCGAACTGCGCCAGTGCCTCGGTCAGGGCCTCGCGCGTTTCCAGATCGAGATGATTGGTCGGTTCATCCAGCAGCAGCAGGTTGGGTCGCTGCCAGACGATCAGCGCCAGCGCGAGCCGCGCTTTTTCGCCGCCCGAGAAGGGCGCGATCGGGCTCTTGACCATCTCGCCGGGGAAGTTGAAGCTGCCCAGAAAATCGCGCAGCTCTTGTTCGCGCACATCGGGCGCCAGACGCGTCAGGTGCATCAGCGGGCTGTCGTCGGGCCGCAGCATTTCCAGCTGATGCTGGGCGAAATAGCCGATGGCCAGACCTTTGCCCAGCCGCGCAATGCCCTGCAGGGGCGGTATGTCGCCTGCAATCGTTTTGATCAGCGTGGATTTGCCGGCGCCATTGGCGCCCAGTAATCCGATGCGCTGACCGGCTGTGAGAGAAAAGCTGATGCCGGAGACAATCGTTTTGTGTTCGCCGTTTTCGTTGCGATAGCCGGCATCGACCTTGTCCAGCACCAGCAGCGGATTCGGCGCGCGCTCAGGCTCGCGAAACTCGAAAGAAAATTCGGCAGCTGCCCGCAGAGGCGCCAGCTCTTCCATTCTGGCGAGTGCCTTGATACGGCTCTGCGCCTGTCTGGCCTTGGTGGCCTTGGCCTTGAAACGGTCAATGAAGGATTGCAGGTGCGCGCGCTTGCGCTGCTGCTTCTCGATCATGGACTGTGCAAGTTCCAGTTGCGCTGCGCGCTGCCGCTCGAACGCGCTGTAATTGCCGGCGTATCGCTTCAGCTTGCGTTCGTCGATGTGCACAATGACATTCGTGACGCCGTCCAGAAAATCGCGATCATGCGAGATGATGATCAAGGTCCCCGGATAGCGCTTGAGCCAGTCCTCCAGCCACAGGATGGCATCCAGATCGAGGTGATTGGTCGGCTCGTCCAGCAGCAGCAGATCGGACGGGCAGATCAGTGCCTGCGCAAGGTTCAGCCGCATTCGCCACCCGCCGGAAAAACCGGACACGGGCATATGCATTTGCGCCTGCGTGAAGCCCAGCCCGCTCAGCAGTTGCTCCGCACGCGAGCGCACGGTGTAGGCGCCGGCATCGGCCAGCAGCGCGTGCAGTTCGCCGATGCGCTGGCCATCCGCCTCGCTGCCCTCGATGGCAGCCAGTTCGGCTTCCAGTTTTCTGAGCCTGGTGTCGCCGTCGATCGCATACTCGACCGCGGCACGATCCAGCGCCGGCGTCTCCTGCGCGACATGGGCGACGCGCCAGCTGTGCGGGAAATCCAGACTGCCCTGATCAGGATGCAGTTCATCGCGCAGCATCGCAAACAGGGTCGATTTGCCGGAGCCGTTGGAGCCGATCAGACCGACATTCTCCCCGGGGTTCAGTGTCAGGTCAGCGGCCTCGAACAGCGGCTTGGTGCCGCGCATCAGGCTGAGTTGTGAGAGGCGAATCATTGGTCGGAGAGTCTGGGGAAATCCATGGGAATTCGTGCTGGACCACATCCATGCGGCGGGTCATCAAACCGTCATCCCGGCGCAGGCCGGAATCCAGCGTCTTTGAAATGGCTAATTCACAGCTGATCTGCGGTCAGCAGAAATACCGACCCATCGCCGGCGCTGGTCGACAGCCAGGTCAGCTCCAGTTCGGGGAAAGCTTCTTCGGCATGTGCGAACTCATTGCCGATCTCGATGACCAGCACGCCATGGCTGGCCAGCCGCTCTTTGGCACCGGCGACGATACGGCGAACGATATCCATGCCATCTTTGCCGCCGGCGAGCGCGATCTGCGGCTCGGCTCGATACTCAGCGGGCAGCGAGCGCATCGACTGGCTGTTGACATACGGTGGGTTGCTGATGATCAGATCATATTTTTTCGCAGGCAGCTTCGCATAGAGATCGGATTCAAACAGGCTGACGCGTTCCTGCAGCTGGTAATCATCGATATTCCGACGCGCGACTTCCAGCGCATCCCTGGACAGATCTACCGCATCGATCCGCGCATGGGGAAATGCATCGGCCAGCATGATCGCGAGACAACCCGATCCCGTGCACAACTCGAGCGCATTGGTTAACGCCCACGGGTCGGCCACCCACGGCTGGAATTGTTCGGGAATCAGTTCGGCAATAAAAGAGCGCGGAACGATCACCCGCTCATCCACATAAAACCGGTAATCGCCAAGAAAAGCCTCATTGGTCAGGTAGGCAGCCGGCAGGCGCTCCGAACAGCGACGCTCGATCAGCGCCATCAGCGCCTCGATTTCCTGCGGCAGCAGCCGGGCGTCCAGAAAAGGATCGAGCTTGTCCAGCGGGAGCTTCAGCGCATGCAGCAGCAGATACGCCGCTTCGTCGTAGGCAGTGCTGCTCCCATGGCCGAAGAACAGCCCTTCGGTAGTGAAGCGGGTAACGGCGTGGCGCAACAGATCGCGCAAGGTGTGGAACGGGTGTGACATGGCGGCTTCCCCGGCACTGCCGGAGCGGGATGATTCAGAAGCCGCAAGGATACCGGATTGCGGCGGAACGAAGGCTGTCCGGGGAGGCGTGGAAATGAATGAGCTGCCCGCTCGCGACAATTGCCAGGCACACGCTCAGCGATGAGCTCGTCAGAGCAGCAGATTTTCCAGCGTACGCCGGTAAATATTTTTCAGTGGCTCGATTTCGGTGACGGCGACATGTTCGTCGATCTTGTGAATGCTCGCATTCGTCGGGCCGAATTCCACAACTTGCGGGCAGATCTGCGCAATGAAACGACCGTCCGAGGTTCCGCCGGTCGTCGATAGTTCAGTGATCAGTCCGGTTTCTGATTGAATGGCGGCGCTCAGCGCGTTGCTCAATTCGCCGCGCGGCGTCAGGAAGGGCAGCCCACCCACGGTCCACTTCAGGTCGTAATCCAGGCCATGCTTATCCAGCGTTGCATGCACACGCTGCTGCAAGCCGTCGACCGTACTGGCGGTCGAGAAGCGGAAATTGAAATCGACCACGCACTCACCGGGAATGACATTCGATGCGCCAGTGCCCGCGTGAATATTCGACATCTGCCAGGAGGTCGGCAGGTAGTATTCATTGCCCGTGTCCCATTCGATGGCCGCCAGTTCGGCCAGTGCAGGCATGGCCAGATGAATGGGGTTCTTTGCCATGTGCGGATAGGCGATGTGTCCTTGCACGCCTTTGATCACCAGACGGCCCGACATCGTGCCGCGACGCCCGTTCTTGATCATGTCGCCGATCTGTTTGACCGACGTGGGTTCGCCGACGATGCAGTAGTCGAGCTGCTCGCCGCGCGCTTTGAGCTGATTGCAGACGATGACGGTGCCATCGATTGCAGGACCTTCCTCGTCGCTGGTGATCAGAAAGCCTATCGATCCTTTGTGATCGGGATGCGCAGCGACGAATTCCTCGACGGCGACCACCATCGCGGCGAGCGAGGTCTTCATGTCGGCGGCGCCGCGCCCATAGAGCTTGCCATCGCGATGCGTCGGCTTGAACGGATCCGAAGTCCATTGTTCCAGCGGGCCGGTGGGCACCACATCAGTGTGCCCGGCAAACACCAGCAAAGGCTGCGCGCTGCCGCGCCTTGCCCAGAGGTTGGTGACATCACCCGAGGCGATGGTCTCGCAAGTAAAGCCAAGCGGTGCCAGGCGTTCGGCCATTTTGAGCTGACAGCCGCCATCGGCAGGCGTGACGGAGTGCAGCGAGATCAGTTCTTCAGTGAGGGCTAAGGTCTTGCTCATTGCGTCGAAAATTCTAGGCGAGGTGTTCTTCATAAGTGTCGGCATCAAAGCCGACGAGCACGGTCTTGCCCTTGCAGAGCACCGGGCGCTTGATCACGCTGGGGCTGGCTATCATCAGCTTCGTCGCACTGGCAGCTGTCGTGACGGATTCTTTGGTCGCATCGGGCAGTCCCCGCCATGTGGTGCCCTTTTTATTCACCAGCACGTCCCAAGACACCTGCTTCATCCAGCCCTGAATCGTCTCCTGGTTGATGCCAAGCTTTTTGAAGTCGTGGAATTCGTAGGCGATGTCCTGACGCTCCAGCCAGTCACGCGCTTTCTTGACGCTGCCGCAGTTGGGGATGCCGTACAGAGTGATCATGGTGGGTGGTTTTAACGACGCTGGATTCCGGCCTGCGCCGCAATGACGATTCAAGCATCATCCGGCCGCCGATCTGTCATCCCGGCGCAGGCCGGGATACCGTGTCTTTACGGTTTAATCCCGCAGTAATTCATTAATCGACGTCTTCGCCCGCGTCTTCTCATCCACACGCTTGACGATCACCGCGCAATACAGGCTGTACTTGCCATCGGCCGACGGCAGGTTGCCGGAGACGACGACCGAGCCCTCGGGTATGCGACCGTAGGTGACTTCACCGGTCTCGCGGTTGTAGATCTTGGTCGACTGGCCGATGTACACGCCCATCGAGATCACCGAGTTCGCCTCGACGATCACGCCTTCGACGACCTCGGAGCGTGCGCCGATGAAGCAGTTGTCTTCAATGATGGTCGGATTGGCCTGCATGGGCTCGAGCACGCCGCCGATGCCGACGCCGCCGGAGAGGTGCACGTTCTTGCCGATCTGCGCGCAGGAGCCGACGGTCGCCCAGGTGTCGACCATCGTGCCTTCATCGACATACGCACCGATGTTCACGTAGGACGGCATCAGCACCACATTCTTGCCGATGAAGCTGCCGCGCCGCGCAACGGCAGGAGGGACGACACGGAAGCCGCCTCTGGCGAAATCGTCAGCCGTGTAATTCGCGAACTTGGTGGGCACCTTGTCATAGAACTGCATGCCATTACCACCGGGGATGGGCACGTTATCTTCGAGGCGGAACGACAGCAGCACGGCCTTCTTCACCCACTGGTTGACGACCCACTGGCCGCTGTCTTTTTGTGCGACGCGCAGCGTGCCCTGATTCAGCTGCTCGAGCACGTCAGCGACGGCGCTGCGCACATCGGCAGGGGCGGACTTGGGGGAGAAATTCGTGCGCTCTTCCCATGCGGCGTCGATCAGGGATTGCAGTTGTTGGCTCATGTTGGTTCTTCGTAAGTGAAATGTCAGTGGAGGATTGGGTGCCGGTTCAGCCGGCCAGCTTGCGCGTGAATTCAACGATGCGCTGCGCCGCTTCAAGGCATTCTTCGACTTCGGCCACCAGTGCCATGCGCACGCGGTTCGCGCCCGGGTTGATGCCATGCGCCTCGCGCGCGACATAGCTGCCGGGCAGGACGGTCACATTATATTCGGCGTACAGCCGCTTCGCGAATTCGGTATCGCTGATCTTCGCGAGCTTGTCGACCTTCGCCCACAGGTAAAAGCCGGCATCGGGCAGCGCGACATCGAGCACTTCGGCCAGCAGCGGCGTCACCTGACTGAATTTTTTGATGTACTTCGCGCGGTTCTCTTCCACATGAGTCTCGTCATTCCACGCGGCGATGGAGGCGGCCTGAATCGACGGGCTCATCGCGCTGCCGTGGTAGGTGCGGTAGAGCAGGAATTTTTGCAGTATCGCCGCATCACCGGCGACGAAACCGGATCGCATGCCCGGCACGTTCGAGCGCTTGGACAGGCTGGAGAAGGCAATCAGCCGGTCATATTTGCGGCCGAGCTTGTGCGCCGCTTCCAGCCCGCCGAGTGGGCGCTCATTGCCGAAGTAGATCTCCGAATAGCACTCGTCGGAGGCGATCACGAAGCCATGCCTGTCGGACAGCGCAAAGAGCTCTTTCCAGTCGTCGAGCGTCAGCACCGCGCCGGTGGGGTTGCCCGGTGTGCAGATATACAGCAGCTGCACGCGCGGCCAGACATCGGCGGGCACGGCGGAGAAGTCGGGCGCGAAATTTCGGGCCGGGTCGGAGTTCACAAAAAATGGCTCGGCTCCGGCCAGATACGCCGCCCCTTCGTAAATCTGAGAGAACGGATGCGGGCAGACGACGACGGCCGTGGCAAAGGGGTCGATGACCGCTTGCGCCAGCGCGAACAGGGCTTCGCGCGATCCGTTCACCGGCAGCACTTCGCACGAAGGATCGAGGCGAGGCAGCCGGTAGCGCTGTTCCAGCCAGCCGCAGATCGCGGCGCGCAGTGCGTCAGTGCCGGCGGTGGTCGGGTAGGTCGCCAGACCGGTGAGATTGTCTGCAAGCGCTTTCTGTATGAACGTGGGCGTCGGATGCTTGGGTTCGCCAATGCCCAGACTGATCGGCCGGTGGGCGCGGTCGGGCGTGACATCGGCGAACAGGCGCCGGAGTTTTTCGAACGGATAGGGTTGAAGCTTTTCCAGTAAGGGATTCACGGCGCGAGCGTCTTTTCAGGGTAGCGTGCTTGATCAAGCGGGCGGCGCGATTATACCTTCCGGGTGGTTTGTCTGATCGGACCGGGCTGATACCTTTCTGGCAAAGCCAAGGTCGCCCGGAACGCCCCGCGCTGCTGCCTGTCATCGCGGCATTTTCTCGGTTTTTTTCGTAAGCCCCTGATCCGCCAGTGACTTTCCTGCAGTAGCCGAGTT
>JACCEC010158519.1_pt1 | contig 11640 bp, 12 predicted proteins | sample 7450121 | NCBI WGS metagenome assembly JACCEC01 (sample SAMN15323455, study PRJNA562643) | freshwater metagenome | isolation source: river surface water | place: USA:Blue River Watershed | collected 2017-08-18 | reverse complement strand
CCACGAATCGCAGATTTGAAAGTGAACAGGAAAGTCAATGAAATCAACGATCTACCAACACCACCTCCGCGCCAGTGCTAGCTTTTCGTACCGTCACTTATTGCACTGAAAACGAGGAGACCCCAAGCCGTCCACCCCGCTTATTGCTGACCTGCAGGCAGGGAGCGGTCAGAACCGTATCACTTCGACCCGGCTATGGAACGTCACCAAGCGATTTTTCGTGACAACTGCCGACGTCATTGAGGCCGAATCGCCAAAGACTGCCGAAAAGTTGCGCCGCGCAAGTCCACACTGGATGCGCCATACGCACGCCACACATGCTTTGGCGCGGGGTGCAGAGCTGACCACGGTGCGTGACAACCTGCGCCACGCATCAGTTTCGACCACTTCGGTCTACCTTCATACCGACCAAGCCAAGCGCGCACGACAAATGAGGGATGCCTTTGGAACGCCAAATACCTGAAGCCGCAAAGGCGTGAGTGAGGTCAGGAAAGGGATATTTCACTCACATTGAGCATTGAAACACTTATCGTTTCATGATATGCTTTTGCATGGGTTCACAAAGTTCACCGGCCGCTGGTTTGGAGTATTTGCTTGGCTTGGATGGCAATATTGAAGTCCAAAATGATGCAGGGTACTGGGTCAAGATGGAAGTTGCGAGTGTGCCTGTTACGTCGGAACGACCGCACGGCATCCGGTACAGCTTGACACTGCACGCGCCAGACAACACCCGGCTCATCGGTTTTGATAATGCCCATAGCGTGAAGCCGGTAGGCTCGCGCTTTAAGCATGCAGGCAAAAAGTTTCCTTACGACCACCGTCATCGACACGCTCTGGACGAGGGGGTGTTGTACGAGTTTGACACCGCTTACCAGTTGGTCAGTGATTTTTATGCTGAAGTAGATCGCGTTTTGAAGGAGATCAGTCCATGAACAAGGTATTGAAGTTCGGTATTGCGCCAGTGCCTGTGCAGCGCGCCCGCACACTGGCGATTGCGGCGGGAACACGCCAACGCGGTAAAGATGAACCCAACGTTTGGTTTCCCACTGTGACCGCCATGGCACGCGTGCTGTCCGATGAAAATATGGCTTTACTCAAAGTCATTCGTGAGAGTCACCCAGACTCCATGGATGCCTTAGCCAAGGCGGTCGGGAAACATGCGCCCAACGTGTCGCGGTCGCTGCACACCATGGCCCAATATGGTTTGGTCAAACTCACCAAGCATGGCCGAACGGTGATTCCGCAGGCTACCTCCGAGAGGGTTACTGTTGATTTTTCCTGGGGTGGCTGACATTACGCAGCTGGATCAAGCGATTTCAGCAAATCTCGTGTCCCTTCTTCATAGGGAAAATCCGCTCGTTTTACCTTTTCGAGGGGATGGGCTCATTTAGCCATGTACGGTCTTGACAAGCGCGCAGCAGTTAAAGGGTTTCGCAGAATTTCCGAATTCTCATTGCACTTACTCGCGCTCCTAGGTGGCTGGCCTGCAGCCTTCGTTGCGCAATCTGTCTTTCACCACAAAACTCGCAAGCCAGCCTTTCAGCTGGTTCATTGGTTTGTAGTGCTTGTAAGCATTGCACTTGCCTACTCGCTCACCAAGTTTCCTGTTTTGCTTAACAAAATTTAAGGCCCTTATGAACAAAGATCAAGAGGACAAGAAGAGCATCATCCAGCGTACTGGAGAGCGATTTGGTTTCCTCAATCATCTCGCCGTCATCATCTTGGCCATCGCTGTCATCGCCTCGTTTTTCAAATAATCATGTCGTTAGATATCCTGGCCATGATTGGGCTGTTTGTTGCCGCAATTGCGCTTTTTTTTACCTTCCTAACGCGTCAACCATACAAGCGGGCCCAGCTTCTATTCACACCCGCCGAGCGTATTTTCTACAAGCATCTGGTCCGCGCCGTAAACGGTGAGTATTTGATATTTGGAAAAGTGCGGGTTGCTGATTTGATCACGATCAAGGGCAAGTACGGCAGCAAAGGATCAATGCGCGACTTGGCCAGGGTTGCACAAAAGCACGTCGATTTCTGCCTTTGTGACCCCGAAAGCCTCGCAGTGGTATGCGCGATTGAATTGAACGATAAGTCTCACGACCGCGAAGACCGAAAGTCACGTGATGGCTTCTTGAACAAAGTGTTCAAGGATGTTGGTTTGCCCATTGTTTGGATGAAGGCGCAAAACAATTACAACCTCATCGAAATAAGACAATCCATCAGGACAAGCATTGAAGGGGCTATGCACGCCACCAAAGAGAACCCAATTTACAACCCAAAAGAATTTAGAAAACCGCGCACATAAACGCGGTTTCTGAAAATTCCATCTCAGCGTTCAGCATCCGGGAAAAGCAGAATGCTTTTTGATTTCAGACACAAAGACTTTTTACCCGCCTTAACGCTCTGAAATTCCGATTCCTCGATTCCGAGGTACTTGGCCGCCTGAACATCGGTTAGTGAGTTTCGATCTTGAAGCTCTGCTAAACGCTCGATCCATTGTTGGTCCGCGAAACTCACGGGCATTTCTTTGTTTTTCATAACAGTCACCTTGCCTGCTCAAAACTTGAATCCTTCTTGATCTCCTTTTCCTGCTTGGCTCCAGCGGAATCAGTTTGATGCCCTTGCGTTTTTTCTGCGCCTTGATGCTTCTCGATCCCTTGATTTTTCTCGATCCCCTGAGTCCTCGAACCAACCCCACCCGACATCTCCATTCCCGCCTCATGAGAAGTGGTTTTCTTGACTTCCTTGCCAGCACTCTTGAGCAAGCGTTCATAGTCACTGGTCACAATTTCCGTGTTGTCTTTGGCCCTCGTTGCAGCAACATAAGTCGCCTGGCGATTGAAGACCTTGGCCCCGGTTTCAGAAGCCGCAATGATCATCCGGTTGTAGGTCGCCCCTTGATCTTTGATCGTCGTGTGCGCATAGCCAAGATCAGCAAAGCGCATGGATTTGTTTGGCAAAAATGTTTCCTGGCCATCTTTCCAACGGACGGTAGAACCTTGTCCATTGATTTCAGTCACGACACCGCGCTTGCCGTTTTTTATGACAAATGCGTTCTTGCCTTCGCCACCCCGAATAATGGCTCGCGCCTCGATCTTGTCGCCAACGGAGAACTCCCGCTTGTCCAGTACATAGGGAGAAAAATTACTCAGTTTGTCGGGGTTGATACTGACAGGAAGGACTTTTCCCTCTACCCGTCCAAATATTCGATTCTTCGCAATGTCGTAGCGCTCCACGATGATCACATCACCCCGATGCAACCCAGATTCTTTGTAATCCTGATTGAAGACCAGTCGGTCAACCTTCGCTTCGGAGAGCATGCCAGCATTGCGACTTTGCGCCTTGGTGAGCTGGGGATCATCGAAGTGTTCCTTCGTGTGATTGAAGGCACCAAGCAGATTGTTAGCCTGCAGCAAGTTGTGAATTTCAGCGTTGGAATTTTTACGGTCCTTATTGGTAACCGCCACCACAGCAACCACAGGCGACTCAAGTCCCTTTGCTTGTAACTCCTGCATGTTGACCAGGTATCTTTCGGCAACGGTGGTGGCCAACTTTGAATTTTCCACCTCAGTCCGATCAAGCATGGATATTGCCTCGGCATACCCTCTGCCCTTAATCGCTTTCACCGCCTCTTTCGTGGGCTCTGTAGCACGGTCAAATCGCTTCGTTTGCTCCAAGACAGAGACATTCAAGCCAGCAGCCTGCGCTTGCTCAAATGCACGGCCAGCCGCAACACTGCCATGCTGATGGACGTCACCCTGCAAAATTCCACGAGCCCCGGTCTTCGCAATGAAACTGACGATTCTTTGTGTGTCATTTGCACCTGTCATCGATGCCTCGTCCATGACATACATTGTGTTTTTCCCCTGAGCGTTTCCATGCTGCTCAATGTTTCTCAGTTGGGCTTCTTTCGCATTCAGCTGGCCAATCAATTTGCTGATGCGCTCCTCGCGGTTTGCCACATACAAGGCGTTGCGCGCTGCGTGCGCCTCAACAACGCCCACTTTCTCGTACCGCATCATTGAGTTACCCAAGCCCTCAGCCAGGTCAATGGTTTTCTCACTCGCAAATACCTTCAAACGGCTACCAAGAGTTTCTGAGCCCTCAAAGCTTGATTGTTTGCCGTCTCTGTGCTTTTCGGCCGCATCCAATAAGTACCCCGCCACGCGCCCCATGAGGCCGTTGCTGGCCTTGTAAACAGACTCGGTTTGATGATCAAAGGTGTATCGATTGTTTCCGAAGTTCAAATCAAAACTACGGGCCTCAACGCGTTTGATTTCAATTCGTGGCCCATCTCCGCCTCGTAGCTGTCCAGCATTCTGGAGCTGGTATTTCAGCGACTCAATTTCCATGCCCAGGTCTTTTGAGGCGTTGTTGCGCTCCGCAAAAAAACCCGCGATTGTGTTGCTTTTAATGCCGCTGCTCGCTTGCAATTCTTCGGCCGCAGACGAGGTCGTGGCCACCCCTTGCACACTCCATCCCTTACCTTCCGCAACCTCACGCACAAACTCAAGGGCCGCTGTTTTACCCGTTCCTGCATCACCCTGGATGCCTTGAAACTGGTCTCGATGCATGAGGGTATTTTTTGCAGCATTAACCTGCTCACTCGACAACTTGAAGTCAACCCCCAGCTCTTTTGATTTCCTGCTCTCAAATCGCGAAAGCAGCTGCGCAAATTCCGCTTGACTGGTCAGTACAATCCGCCCATTTCCTTTGCCTTGGTTGATCGTCTCAGCAAGCTTCTTTTCAGCATCAAGCGCTTTTTGTGTTGTCAACCAGGTCGCCCCCGAGGGCATCCCCTCGCGCTCCAAGATCATGTGCCCTTGTTTGTGAGCCTCGATGGCCACCTTCACATCTTCAATGGTGCTTTTCCCCATGGCCACCGCCGTCTTTTCAAGAGCAGCCATGGTGAATGCCTGTTCCCGCTCAGACAAGTGCTCCACAGCCTCCGAGACTGCCAGCGTGGCCAGCCGCTGATCCTCGGAACGCAGAGCCCCATGATCCAGATTAGCGGCCCGCTCTTTCGCTGTGGCCACCATTCCACCTAGATCCATCCCAAGACCAGAAGCCCTCTCTTCCCAGGCCTCTTGGAGCACCCCGGCTGGCAGCTCTTGCTTCTTTGAGCGAGTATCCAGCGCCGCCGCTTGTCGCATGGCCCAGGAAGCGTCATCAGGATCAAATCCTCTGGCCCTTATGGCCTCGTCAATTTGCTGACTACGTCCACTGAAGCCCGCAATTTGTTCTTGAGAAAGTCCGGAGATTTCAAAGTCGCGCCCATTTTTCGAAAACTCAACTTCATAGCCAGCAAGCTTTGTTTCTTGCAGCAACGCTGCCTTGTAAATATCGTCTGCACCGTTACGAAGGACCAAGACTTCGTCATTGGTTAGGCTGCGCCAAGTCTTGCGATCAAGATCGTATGTGACGGCAGCAACAACATTGTGGTTATGTAGTTGTGGCTCGTTATTACGGTTCGTCTCGTGCCGGATGGTCGCCCAAATCAGGTTTCCCGTCTGCTCTTTGACGTTTTGCCCGTTTGAATCCTTTACCCTAATCAATGAGGCATGCTCTTCAATCCAGGCCATCGCTTTTGCATTGGCCACTTCATGGGCTTTGACCAAGCGATCATCCCCGCCCACCAGAGCAAGAACGGACACAGACTTCGGCGGCGCGATGGACATATCGAAGCCAGCTCGGCGATTCTCATTACCTTTGGTCGCCAAATTCTGGATCTCACCCGTTTCAGGGTTGAGCACCTTCCCGTCCAGGAGATCGATGAAATCCTTGCGGTCCACCTGGTCGCCTTCAATTCCCAGAATCTTTGCGCCATTGCCTTGCCACCGCGCACCAGCAGACTCTCCCATGTAGTAGTTGTCAGCGTCCCTGACATTACCCTCGGCCGAGAAAGCCTTGTCGTGGTAAGCCGCCGCATCAGACCCCGAACCAATTGCATGAAAAGTGATCATCATCAACCCCCTTTGTTTGGGAAAAATGGGGCGATCGTGAAGCGTTGCTCACCCGCCCTCAGCGTCAAAAACACCGAAGTAGGCTCCACGTTGAAAGTGGCCCCATGGGGATACTGAGCAGGAGAAAACTCGATTGTGCGAAGCGTTTTACCCTGGCCATCCATCAAAAAAACGCGCAGCCAAGGAAAGTCAGCCCCGCCCTTGTTGACAAGACGAAAGCGGACCTCGACCTTGCCATTGACTGGCGCATCTGCCTCCAACCCCTCTACTGCAATCAGCGCCGGGTCGTTACGTCCGTCCACCAGTCGGTACCCAACAATCCTGTCGGTTTTAGCATCCTCCAACCAAGATGACCCCTTGGATTCGGAAAGCAAGGATGACGTAGCCTCGCTCGCCTTGGTGCCTATTTCATGAGAAAAAAACCACAAAATAAAAAACACAACCAGCAAGAGAAGCACCGCGCCCCTAAAAAGAAAATTTCTCATCACCGCTCCAAGATGCCTGACAGAAGGACGTTTCTGTTGATGTTGTCGACTGATTCCTGAGGGACAACCCCTTGAGCATGGACAGAAGCCCCCTCCAACTTGTCCTCAACTCGCTGAACGATATTGAGTGACTCGTCGGCGGAAATATCAGATGCCACAACCTTTTCTGCTGCCCCAGCCAGATCCAGTTCACCGTCAGGAGCTTCGTCTTCAGACTTCTTCATGGCCTGCGTCACCATGGCCAGCGGATCAACTGAGCCGGCCTCCCATCTGCGCTCAATGACAAATGCGGGGTCGCGTTCGGGAGAGTCTTGAATCGGGGCAAATCGGTCAACATAGGCCTTTGCCCCCCGCTTGGAAGGCAACCAATGGCGGTAATCAACCTTGGCCGCAGGGTAGCCACCCACCAGCTTGAGATATCCGGAGCAACTGTCCAATGCACCAATTTCCGATGGCATCACCAACCACTTTTCGTGATCCTGAATATTGACGCCTGCACCATCCCGCCCCTCATTTACGGCAAGCGCCTGGTTCTGACTAACCGTTTCCATTTCAACTTTGCCCAGCCGTTTTGCCGCCCTCTCCATCATGGATGGCTCGTTCATGCGAAGCATCAGCACCGTGTTGAAACAGTTCATGACCGTTTCACCCCGGTCTTTGCCCATGGATGTCCAAAACTGGCTTTCACTTTGAATGCCCGAAACAATGGATACGCCAAATTTCCTCAGAGTTGCCAACTGCTCATCAAGCTTGATGTCGCCCAAAGTGTGGACTTCATCAAGGAAGAACCAGTAACGGTCTTCGTGAACAATTTCCTGCTTGGCAGCAATCATGGCAAAAGAGGACGCCAGCAAAAGTCGGTACAGCGGGGAAAACATCGCCCGCGTGTCATCCGTGCCAAGGATGAAAAAACGCGCATCGTCGTCCGCATCCAAAAACTCACGGATCGACCAATTTCCCGGTTGAACGGCCTTGATGCCGTTCAAGTAAATGGCAATGGAAGAAATTACGCCCTGGCGTTGCCCCTTCGAATCGCCGCCCACGGCAGAGCTGGCCACGGACTTTTCAATTAGCTTTTCCATTTCCGAATCAGGCATTTCAAAAATGGCTGTCGCTATGTCCCGCGTGTTCACTGCCCCATATTTAGCAAGTCGCAGCAACATCACACTGAAGAGTGCGCGAGCTGCATCTTCAAAAAAAGCACTCGCACCGTGAACGACTCCCCCCTTCGGAGGTAGGAATGCTTGGGCCAGCGTGTCTGCGTCGTAAACGTATTTCAATTCGCTAAAGATCGACCAAGGCACAGAGCCAACGCAAGCTGGATTAAAGAAAAAATCTTTGCCTGGGCGAAAGTAGGCCCGGTAAAACTCGCCGTTTTGGTCATAAATGATGCATTTGCGTTTCTTGGCAAAAGCCTGCTGCATCAGATCGTGGATGACTAAAGACTTGCCGCTTCCCTGTGCACCTTGCATCAAAATGCCGGTCATCGGCGCAGAAGAGGGCAGGGTGACTTCCGCGAGTTTGTAGGTCCCTTTCTCTTTGGCCTTAACCATCTGGTTTAACTCATTTGGGCCAACAATTTCCTCCGCGCCACGAACCCGCTTGTCCTCCATGTTGTCTTGGCCAAGTCGTTGCAAAAAAAGCCAAACGGCAAAATAACCAAAGAATGGAAGGATGAGGCTCAAGTAAAAATACCAACCAAACTCACTCACCGCCGACCATTCCGATTTAAGTGCCATTCGGACTTGAGCTGGTTTCAGAGAACGCGCCGACTGGCCTTCAGATGTCACGGCCTCAACAACTTTGTATTGACCATCTTTATCCCGGATTTCCCATTTCGAGCGCGAATCCTGATCGCTGTACTTTGACACCAAATGGACTTTCACCACATCGACCTCTTTGTCGCTCGCCATGGTGTACCAATAAACATAGGGCAAAACAAAGAAAGGGGCAGCACCAAACCAAAATGCCATCATGGCCGCCTGGATCGAAAGCTGAATTCGCGTAGCAAATACAGCCCGCCCAATTCCTGCGTCGCTTGCAGCTGCGTTTGTCATACCCGCACCTCCACAATTTGAAGAGGCATCTCCATAGACTCCAGCAGCCTGAAAGTCAGAATTTCGGCTGGGAGAAGTTCACCTAACGCCACCTGCTTTTCGCCAAAACTGTCTCGCCAAAGACCGTCCGGCATTTTCAAAAAATTCCGGTAGTAAAGGTCACCATTAGGAGCATGGACAAGCACCTCCGCTGCCGTTATCTCGTCTTCCGCGCTCAAACCCCACTCCACCAATACAGCCGAAGCTCCCCCTGAATCAGGCGCATAGACCTTGGACACCCCTCGGTACTCGCCCGGACGCATCACCGAAGTTTGATTAAGCCCTTCAGGCTCTTTATTCATGAACATTACGCCCCCTTCAGTTTTTAAACATTCCGCGTCTCTGCCCCTCAAGGAGGCCTTCGACCATAGGAGCCCCATGCTTCAAATGGGCACTCATTTCAGGAATTCGCGCATCCGGTTTCCGCGCAACATCCAGTTCAGCGACCAGAAGCGCACCCAAAGCGACTAGCTGGTGGACTTGCAAAACTGAGTCTTCAAGAACTTTCAGCTTCTGGATAACTTCCTCGTTATGTTGGTTGTAACCAGCCAGACCTTGTTCCATAAATATCCTCAAAAGCTCTGCACGCGAAACGTTTGCGCGCTTTGCCTCTGACGTAAGAGTCTTGAAATCCTCATCATCAAGTCGCAAGTGAACAGAGTTAGTTTTCACTTTTTTATCCTTGGTAGTCATTTGGTATCAATAATACATCACGCCGCAAGCCTTGTCCCACATGGCTGTCAACCATTTGGTATCAAATGAGATATATTTTTTGATACCACCGGAACCCGCATGGAATAAGGCTTTCAGCCATTTTTGGCACCGCTTGGTAGCGTGCGTAATGTGTGTTCTAAATTAAGGTATCTTCGCAAACCACTGCAACTTTTTTCGTAATAAACTGCTCGCGTACATGTCCCATGACCCGTACTTCATTATTCAGAAAGAGAGCAGTTTTATGACCGAAGAAGTAAAGACGGCAGAAGGCGCGAAGGTGCCAAAAGCGGCGAAGCCAAGCCGAACGAAAACCCTTGAAGAAAGGCTTGCAGCGCTCGAAGCCCAAGCGAAGAGCCTGCGCGAAAAGCTGCGCGACGAGCAACGCAAAGAGCGCGAAGAAAACGCTCGGGCGGTAGCAGCCATGCTCAAGTCCGAAGATCTCGAAAGCTTCAGCATAGAGGTATGGCGTACAGCTCTGCCAGAAGTCAGAGCGGCGCTTACCAAGGCTGCGGCGTAACTGCCAAAGGCAGAAGCCGATGCGGCATGCAAGGTCTAGGCGCAGCCTTGACGTTGCATGATCTTTTTACGCATAGCGCAGGTTTTCCACAAATCCACCGACCCCATGGCCGTTGAGAGAATCTCCCAAAATTCTCGCAACGGGACTTCGAGACTTATCCACCTTGCGTGGGTAAGTTCGAAGGAGTGGGAGAGTGGAGCTTGTGGGAAACCGGCGCTCAATTTTTGAAAACAGAAAATGCATGCAGCCCTAGGCTGCACCAATCAAAAGTCGTCGGCGACATCACGACGACAGCAGGCAATGTTCAAGCGAAGCGATGAACGAGCCATAAGGGGTTGTCCACAAATCCACAGACCCCGAAGCCGGCGATGGGAATCCCCAAAAATTCCCATCGCCGGGCAATCGGCAACTTATCCACCTTGCGTGGGTAAGTCCGATTGAGTGGGATGTGGAGCTTGTGGGCAACTGCCTGCCGTTTGGTGTCCGGCGTGCCGGAACACCTCGGCCCAAGCAAGGCAACGCAGCGACTCATGTTTGTTTTGGCCCTAGGCCAAACTTTTTAAGTCGTCTCGGCCCTTGAGACGAGACAACAGGCAAGGTTCGAGCAAAGCGATGAACGAGCCGTAGGAACAGGCGTAAGCCGCATGGCCTCCACGGGAGGCCAATTGTTCGCCGCTGATAACGACCAAAGGGAGACTCAGAGGCGAACCACGTCAGAAAAGCACTCCAACACTGATAGACCTGCATCAGCCAACACGATGCCGTAGGCGAGCCAGATCTGCGAAGGCCCTAGGCCAAGCTTGCAAGCAAAGCGCGCAGCGAGCCCAAGCGAGCGAAGACAGGCGAAAGCCGCAGGGCCTCAAGAAAGGCCCACCCGTCCTGGGCCGGTAACGACCAAAGGGAGACCCGGCACAGGACCGCCGAAACTCCGGCGAAGCATGAAAAGCCAGGCCAGCCCGAAGACCGGCCCCACATTCAGGCGGCGGCGTGGGCCACCTGTCGCACGGTCGCAATAAATAGTGCGGCGCGGACGTTTGTGCCAGATGCCAAAAAACTACCATCGGGCAAAGTTTCAAAGCTGCCTCCCAACTGACGGGCAAGGCTCCCCAGCCGCTCCGTCTGGCGGGGACCAGCGGCGCAGATGGCGACGATTCGACCGCCAGGCGTCAAGAACTTCAATGCATGCTCGATGTGCTTGATATCTTCGGCGTTGCCAAATGGCGGATTCATCACAACTCGGTCAAAGCTGCCCAATGTCTCGGGGCTCATTTGCAGAAAATCGGCGCATTCGACGCGTGTGCCAGGCTCAACACTTCGCAGCTGCTCACACAATTTGGCATTGACTTCGACAGCTGTGCAAATGGCTTGCGCTTCGGACACCTTACGGATAGCCCGCAAAAGGTTTCCTGTTCCGGCGCTTGGCTCCAAGACCGTCATTCCCGGCTCAATTTCTGCCGCCTCGGCCACTTCCTCGGCGAGAGCTTCGGGCGTTGGGAAGAGCTGAGAAGCTGTCACGACCTGCACACCGGCTTTCAGGCTCTGCCGCATAGCGGCCATTTTTTCAGCTTCTACCTTCTTGCCCTCATCGACCGGGCAGGGTGTTTTCATGCCCTGGCCACTTTCAGCGATCGCAGGCGCTGACAATTTAACTTCAAACGACACCGGCCCAGCCGCATCGTTTGGTTTTGGTGGATCAACTCGCTTTGAATCCGAGAGGTAAACCGGGACAATTCGATAACCGCTACCGGCGAGATAGGCTGTCCGGTATCGGTAAGCTCCGTGCTCTGCGGTGGCTTTTTCTTTGCGCGTGCCTTTGTAGTCGGCCGGTTTTTTTTTGTATTCGTCGGCCGTCATTTCAATGAAGCCTT
>JACCEC012991784.1_pt1 | contig 11644 bp, 10 predicted proteins | sample 7450121 | NCBI WGS metagenome assembly JACCEC01 (sample SAMN15323455, study PRJNA562643) | freshwater metagenome | isolation source: river surface water | place: USA:Blue River Watershed | collected 2017-08-18 | reverse complement strand
GATTGCACATAGCTCTGTTCCCTTTGATCCGCAGATCGTTGCCGGAATTGAACAGGCTCGCACACGCGGTGAGAGCGTTTCGGTTCTGGCCTGGGATGGCGTTGCCCTCGCTCTCTTTACAACTACAGATGAAGTATAAGCAGATGCAGCAGAGACTGTTGCGGCTTTGATTAACCGCGGTATTACTCCGTGGCTTGTTACCGGTGATAACAAGGAGAGCGCTGCACATATTGCATCCCTTGTTGGAATTCCTTCAAGTAACGTTATTGCGCATACATTGCCGCAAGAGAAGTTGAAGGTCGTTGAAGATTTCAAGGCGCAAGGAAAGACTGTCTTGATGATCGGCGATGGCATCAACGATGCAGCAGCGCTAGCAGCGGCTGATTTGAGTATCGCAATGGGAACTGGAACAGATTCAGCAATCGGTAGCGCTGATATCACCTTGATGCGCCCAGGTTTGATGGGTGTAGTCAATGCACTGGCTCTTGCAACCCGCACCTTGCGCACAATCAAGTTAAACCTCGGCTGGGCCTTTGCCTACAACGTGATCGGCATTCCGATTGCAATCGCAGGCGCACTTACGCCCATGTATGCAGCAGCGGCAATGGCTGCGAGTTCGCTCTTAGTTGTGGCTAACTCACTTCGCATTCGCTAAGTATTAACGACTTAAGAACTTTCTCTTTTAGGTTAATTAGCCCTTAAGGCTAAATGTCGGATACTCATCTGTAAGGAGTAACCATGCATAGCCTCGTACGCGATTCCAGTAAGAAATAGTTCCGAGAACAATCTCAGCAGCCCACTCGGGATACTTTCCCGTCAATGAGGTCAGCGCCCATGCAAGAACTGTGGCGATGATTGTAAGCACGAGATAGAAAGCTCCGACGATGTAGAGCGGAATTGCAAGCAACCACTTTACAAGTGGAAGTCCGCGGCTGAGCTTTGCTCCGCCTTCCACATCTGGGAAGAGAACGGCAACGCGTGGGTTACGTTCGATCGATGGGTAATCATCGTTGAGTAGAAGAACGTAGGCAAAGAGTCGTGTCTCAAGTTCTGTCATTGCGTGGTTAAAACTCAAGACATAACTTGGATAGATCCCGCGGAAGACAAGTGCCAGAAATGTTGGCAGAAGAACAAAGCCTGCAACGCCGATCACCATCGCTGAATCTTCTGAGAAGGCTGCTGGAGAGAAGCTGGCGACAAAGATCCAGACAGGAAAGACCAGGATGCCGCGCCAGAAAACGGTTGCGCGATTGCGGTTCTCGAGATCGATTGCGATTGTCGTGGTGACTTGGTTACTCACTGAGACTCCCCTCATTAATCTTCTTGTTGAGCATGCTGATTAAAAGTGTAATGGCCCATACGGTTCATCGAACCTTACAGGCCATACACGTACTAGTAGCGGGGGCAGGATTTGAACCTACGACCTCTGGGTTATGAGCCCAGCGAGCTACCGAGCTGCTCCACCCCGCGTCGGTAGAACAATCCTAATCGTAGGTAGGTAAACCTCCAAATTGAGAAGTATTTACCTAGTTCTTATCTGCATTAGCAGCAGAATCAAGCGCTGATTTCAATCGCTTCTGTGCGCGATCGTATGCAGCGAAATCTCCCTTTGCTAGTGCAGCTAAGCCATCCTTGTATGCAGCGATTGCGCTAGCAATTGCACTTGAAACATTTGAAGATGATCCGCCAGCGTTAGGATCGCCACCACCTGATTGTGTTCCAGAGTTTCCACCGAAGACTTGATCGAGTGCACCCTTGAGAGTGTCATCAAAACCAATCTGATCTCCGAATGAGACGAGGACTTTCTGTAGAAGTGGATATGCAGCAGCGTTCGATGTTGCTCGAACGTAGACCGGTTGCACATAGAGCAGACCGTTTCCAACTGGAAGTGTTAGCAAGCTACCGAGAACCACATCTGATCCACCCTGGCGCAAGAGCGAGAGTGAGTTGGCAACTTCAGGTTTTGCTTCGAAGTTCGATGCAACCTGTGAAGGTCCAGCTACGTTTGTAGAACGTGGCAATTGCAAGACTGTGATCTTGCCGTAGTCAGGACCTGAATCAGAGTTTGCAACTGCAAATGCTGACAAGTTCTCACGACCACCACGTGGAACAAATGGAGTGGTCAATGAGAATGCAGGCTCTTTAGCTCCTGGCATCTTGAGAGTCATGTAGTACGGAGGTTGCGCATTTGCATTTCCACCAAATGTTGATGGATCACGAGGAACGCGCCAGAAGTCCTGTCCACCGTAGAAGGCGCCTGCAGTCTTCACATGATACGAACTCAAGACATCGCGCTGAACTCTGAAGAGATCTGCAGGGTAGCGAATGTGCTCTAGGAGACCGGCAGAGATTTCACTCTTTGGGGTAACCGTGCCAGGGAAGGCCTTCATCCAGGTCTTAAGAACTGGATCCTTCTCATCCCACTGGTACAAGGTGACGGTGCCGTCATAGGCATCAACTGTCGCCTTTACAGAGTTACGGATGTAGTTAACGTTTCTATTTGCCTGAGCAGTAACTGAGGTTGAGTTAGCTGTCAGAGCATCAGATGTCGCAGTTGAAAGACCTGTTGTCTGTGAGTATGGATAGCTAGAACTTGTTGTGTAGCCATCAACGATCCACTGAATGCGGCCATCAACGATTGCTGGATATGGATCTCCATCAAGGGTCAACCATGGAGCAACCTTGGCAACGCGATCGCGAGGATTGCGATCAAAGATGATCTTCGAATCCTTGTTGATCAAATTCGAAAGAAGGATGCGCTGCTCTTGATACTTGATTGCAAAGAGCAACTTATTGAGGGTGCTTCCAACAGGAACGCCACCCTTACCTGTGTAGGTGTAATTCTTCTGACCATTTGGTGATGAATCATCTGGATAGTCGAATTCAACTGGTGAATCGGTCTTTACTCCACCAATGATTGAGTAATTCGGAGTGTTCTCACCGAAGTAGATACGTGGCTCAAACTCGCCAAGACCCTTAGTCGATGGAAGATCACCGACAGCAAATGTTGGCTTTCCATCAGCATCACGTGAGTTACCAAAGGCTGCAACGAATCCGAAACCGTGTGTGTAAACAAGGTGATCGTTGATCCAGTTACGGCTTGGGTTTCCTTCGATGCTGAGTTCGCGAACGGCAACAATGGTGTCGCGTGAGACGCCGTTGACCTTGTAGCGATCAACATCGAGGGTATCTGGGAATGCGTAGTAAGGCTTGAGCTGCTGTAGCTGACGGAATGTTGCTGAGAGAACAATTGGATCCATCAAGCGAATATTTGCAATTGTTGCTGCATCAGCTGAGAGCTGACCGGCATTTGTTGTCAGCGTTGCATCGTAATTCTGTACTTCTGCAGTATCGATGTTATACGCCGCACGAGTTGCATCAATATTGCGCTGAATAAATGGCGCTTCCTTTGATGATTCAGATGGCTTTACTGTGAACTGCTGAATCGCTGCTGGGTATACACCAGCAATGAGAACAGATGAGATGACAAGGAGTGCAGTACCAGCTGTTGGCAAGAGCCATGAGCGGCGGAAGATATTTGCAAAGAAGAGAAGCGCACAGACAACTGCGATTGCAGACAAGATTGCCTTCGCAGGAAGAAGTGCGTTCACATCGGTATATGTCATACCCGTGATCAAGCGGTTTTCCTTCAGCGCTAAACCGTAACGATCAAACCAATATGCAACTGCCTTAAGCAATACGAGCGATCCGAGAAGAACTGAGATCTGTACACGTGCTGCAGTTGTTGTTCGCTCGCTTGCAGCCTGTGGGCGGATTCCACCATAGAGGTAGTGAACGGCTACTGCAGCGATGGTTGAGAGGATGATCAGTGAGATTCCCCAACCGATAAGCGCCTGATACATCGGCAACTCAAAGGCGAAGAATGAGATATCTAAATTAAATTGTGGATCTGTAACACCAAATGGTGTTGAGTTTCTAAATTGGAGCCAGGTCGACCAGAAGACTGCCCCTGAGCTTCCGCCGAAGTAGATAAGTGCTGCTGCGATACCGAGAAATACCCAACGACGAATTGGCTCAAGCTGTGCGCGATAACGCTCGAGGTTATCTGCCTCAATTGTCATCGGTACATAAAGTGGGCGCTTGCGGTATGCGATGTAAATATTTGCGCTAATGATCAGCGATGTGAGAATGCCTGCAACAGCAAAGAGCATGATCTTTGTTGTAAGAACTGTGCTCCAGACTGATGTAAATCCGACAGATTTAAACCAGAGCCAGTCGATATAGAAGCCACTTGACCCGACGATTGCAGCGCCAAGAAGGACGACGACGGCGATGGTGATATTGAGCGGTTTGCGCAGTTGATTCATGTTCCTAAACTATCGCACCCTTTGGGGCTCTTCGAATTCAGAGCGGCAACTGCCTCATCGATCGTTGCCACAGCGGCGACGGTGATGCCCTCAGGTATAGAAGAAAGTTCTGCACAATTTTCAACAGGGGCCAGGAAGAGGTCCGCCCCAGCGCGTTTTGCCGCCACGATCTTCTCTTCAATCCCGCCGATTGGCCCGATCGATCCATCCTTTTCAATGGTGCCAGTTCCTGCAATCGCTCGGCCCTTAAGGAGATTTTCTTTCGTCAGCAATTCAATGATGGCAAGGGTGAAGATCATTCCACCGCTTGGACCACCGGTCCTTTTAACTGCGATCGAAATATCGTCAGCGGTTAACTTTTCAAATCCACGATCTGGATATGTGCGCTCTAAATAATCGAGGGCGATAATTCGCGCAAAATCTTGTGAACCCTTCATCTCTTTCTTTGATTGTTTCTCTTCCTCTTCAAAGGTCACACCAGGTGGATAAATCACACTTGTTGGTAGGACAACTTGATCGGTACGAATCCAGCGATAGAGCATCTCGACCCCGGGAACATATGAGCCGGGTGCTGTAACGCGAATAGTAAGTAAATTGAACTGGCCATCAACGGGATAACTTGTCGCTTGGCTCTTCTTAGCTACCTTGATGATCTCTGGATAGATTCCTTGTGGAGTACCGGGTGCGATTGCAACGAATTGAAGTGGCGAGAGAAAAGCTGCGGTAAAGAAGAGTGTGACAAGCGTTCTAGAAAATCGAGGAAGTCTGGAAAAACGTAACACGGGAGTTACTTGTCTCGACCCTGGTTAATTTGATCAGCTTGATCAAATGGCTCTCTCGATTTCTGCTGAGGATTAAGAGATCGTGGATCTTCGTCGACAAAGGTCACAGTCTCGGCCTCTCTAAAGGCTCCCTGGAATTTCTGAAATTGATTGACAGAGCGTGTGGTCTCAGTTTCGTACTTATCTTTAAATTGTGTGACCCACAGGACGTAGCCAAGTGCACCGATCAAGCCCGCGGCGGGAATAACCCACCAGATGAGAGCGGTAAATGCGTTGGACATAGGGGTTAGCCTAGTGGCTATCTCACCGGCAATCTCTGTGAGGAGTTGGCCGTCTTGAGGAAATGGCTCCCGGAAAGAATTGCTTCACTGAAGGATTCTGGCGCCGGGAAGAAAAGTGGGAGCATCCGTGTTCTACTACTACGAAGAGAGTGGTTGTGAAGCTTCAGACGCTTACAAGCACTAGCAAAGAAGCAGCGCTGGAAAATAATTGCGAAAGGGATGGTGGTAAGCGATGACACCTTTTGGCTTTACCCCTCCCAATGGAAACAATGGCTCTGACGGTCCCGATGATGGAAGTCGTGATGGCTCTGGAGATCACAGCGGTCCAGAAGATTTCAATGAGATGCTCAAAGCAATTCAAGAGCAGATGCGTGAGCAATTTGAGAAGTTAGGTATTCCCATGGAGAACATGGAGAACCTGCAATTTATGTCGCCGGAAAATCTCACTGCGATGCTCTCGAATATGCCAGGGATGCCCGGCTTTGGTCTTGGGCCACAAGGTGCGGCAGCCGATCCACTTCCGATTGCAACAGTGCGAGAGACTGCAAAGAAATTTGTTACAGCACATGGCGTTGCACCTTTAAGTACTCGCGATCAGAGCGTTGTTGCTAGCGCCTATGAGATCGCAGAGATTTGGTTGAACGAGGCGACAACGTTTCCATCGGCCCTCTCTCCCACTCATGCATCTGCGATCAATCGCGCCGATTGGGTAGATCTCACAATCGCTGGCTGGCATCGCGATATCGCGCCCCTTGCCCAGGGCCTTCTGGAAGCAATGACTGATTTATTGGCACAGGCAAGCCAAGAGCAAGGTCCAGAAAACCCTGTTCCACTCGAGGCAATCGGTGGGCTGCTGCGCACATTTATCGCATCGATGGTTGCGACCCAGCTCGGACAATCTGTCGGTTCACTTGCATCATCTGTCACAGGTGCACACGATGCAGGGCTACCAATCTTGGATCCAGCGCGCCCAGTACTTATTCCAGAGAATATTGCCGCATGGGCTGCCGATCTTGAGATTCCACAATCTGAAGTCTTTATCTTCCACGCACTTCGCGAGAGCGCAGTAGCGCGCCTATTTGCACATAACCCATGGTTAGTCTCATATATCCAAAGCACTATTACTGAATATGGACGCGGTATTCGCATTGATCTAGAAGCTATTCAACGCCAGGCAGAAGAGGCGATGAGTAACTTTGATCCAGCAGATGCGATGAATAACCAGTTAAATCTCAACATTGAACTTAACAATGGAATTTTCTCTCCTGAAGAATCTCCGCAACAGAAGGCAGCTCTTGCAAAGTTAGAGACTGTTCTTGCGTTGATCGATGGTTGGTCAGATGATGTTGTCACAACAGCTGCTGGAGATCGCATTCCCAATATTGAACAGCTAAGGGAAACACAACGTCGCCGTCGCGCATCATCGACTCCTGCCCAGCAACTCTTTGCAACGTTATTGGGTCTTGAAGTCTCGCCGAAAATGACGCGAGAGGCGAGCGCATTTTGGAAGAGTATTCGCGAAGAGCAATCGCTAGATGTTCGCGATGGAATCTGGGCTGGCATTCTTCCAACAGCAGATGATCTAAAAGATCCTTCAGCGTTTATCTCATCGACTCAGATCCCTGATGATCTCTCGGGGTTGCTCTAGTACTTGCTCCAGTAGTTGCTCTTGCAACCCAACACTGATGTGGCTCGTGATCTAGTTCGTAATCTAGTTCGTGATGTTACGAGCGTTGTAACTGGCCCAAAGAAAAGCGAAGTCCCCGGGCGCACATTTAAATATCTGCCTTCCCCTTGCAGATATCAAACGGTTATCCGAGGACTTCGTAGGCAAAAAGTACGGCGAAGTGGCGTTCAAATCAAATGACAATCGCTTTGACACATGATTGTTTTTTTACTATAGAGAAATCGTTTACTGCAGATAAACCTCAACACGTACTTGAGGTTTCGCGCTTTCACAGTGCTAAGAAGGTTCTGGCGAGTACTTTTATCCTGTGAACCACGATCAGCCTCGATCATCAGAACGATCTGAACTCACCTCACATGAGATGGAGCCAGAGGCGCTGACCCTGCCTGGAATCAGTGAGGGTGAGATCATCGTGATCCGATCTAAGCGTCGTAAACGTAACCTCTCGGCCTATCGCCAAGGCGGACGGATCGTCATCTCGATCCCAGCCAGCATGAGCAAGGCCGATGAGCGGGCGATGGTCCCTGAGATGATCGCCAAGATTCGCAGCAGCGAGGCTGCCAAGACCCCGACTGAGAGCCTGTTAGCCGAACGGATCGATGCCCTCTTGAGCCAGTGGGCCCCTGAGATCACCGAACGCCCCGTGAGCGTCTCCTGGCGCTCAATGCGCGAGCGCTGGGGCTCCTGCACCAGCGTCGATCGCACCATTCGGATCTCAGATCGCCTCCAGCTGGCCCCCGATTACGCCCTGGATTACGTCCTCTTCCATGAAGCCATCCACCTGGCCCATAGCGATCACGGAGAGCAATTCACCGCGATTCTGGCCCGCTTTCCCGATGGAGAGCTGGCTAGCGCCTACCTCGATGGCTATGAGGCGGCCGAAAGGGCGTTGGCTGCCCCCGTGGAGCTGAAAAAGCTCGGCTGAATAGGTGCGAGAAACTGGGGAAAAACTCCCCCGATTGGCCCCACTTTGAGCGTGGGCGGGAGTATCGTCAAGCCTGAACGAGTGCGCTCCTAGCGCATACGTCGATAGGAGGCAGAAAATGGCAGAGACAAACGAGGCTTACAAGGGTGACGCTTACTGCGTTAAGTGCAAAGAGAAGCGTGACTTCGAAGGCATGGTCCACATCTCGGATTCAGGTCGCCGCATGGCAAAGGGCAAGTGCCCAGTATGCGGAACAACAGTCAACCGCATTCTCGGTAAGGCACAGTAACAACTCGGTAAAACGGCACAATCCCGTAAAAGGGATGAACCCGCACCATAACTACTAGCCATAGTCAGGCTTTTACTAGCTGGAATTGGTGATTAAAGTTTTAAAAATTCACCCCGTATAGGCCAACGCTTATACGGGGTGAATTCTTTTCTCTACCGAAAGTAACCGGCCATACGCAGAGGCAGGCGGTGATGTGGATCTCGTGCAGGCTACGACCTGGTGCGGTGAAACCCTGTCGCCCATGACACTCGATATAGATACCCAAAAGACATCCGCTCACAAAACACCTCGCCAAATTTCAACCTCCCCTGCACACCTTCGCCTTAAAGAGGGAATCAATATCTACCGCACACCCTCTGGTCTGCGCTGTGGCACGGCACGCTCATCCTTTCCAATCAACGATCAGGGTTATGTACGGGCGCTAGAACTTCTTGCGAGCAACCACGAGATTGATTTAGCAGATGCCTGCGGCATGAGCGGTGATCAAGTACGTGAACTGTTGTGGAACCTTGAAGAGCACGAATTTCTGGAGACGACTCCATCTGTTCTGGCAATCACAACTCGATATCAATCTGTTGCCAAACATAAACGACGTGACATATTGCCAGATGCCGCATTTGCGCAATTACAAAACCGCGTCGCACCAGAGTTGAGTTACACGCGCTTGCTTCCAGGTGTTCGTGATTCAGGAACATCTGTCATCAATGCCCGTCAACATGCACGAGTTGAAATCTATGGAAGCAATCGCATCGCGATCTTGCTCTACGGAATCCTGTTATCAAGTGGAGTTACCTACACCCACTTTGCTTTGGGAACGCGCTCGCAGGAGCCTTTGATTGTCGATAGCGATCTCTCTGCTGGATTTATTCGCGCAACAGATGTTGGGCAGAGCTTTAAACAACGAATGGAAGATCTCGGAAAAGAACTCTCGCTCTTTCCTATTGAAAGCCATGAGAACGCCCAAGAACTTGATGGTCAGCCACCTGAGCGATTTATCAAGATTCATGTGGGTGCGATGGATCCGCAGTTACTTGCACAGTGGATGGCTGCCGGACAAGAACATCTTGCGATTTCATCAGTTGATGCAGGAGCACTAGTTATCGGTCCGTTGGTAGATCCCGGTAAAACACCATGTACGCGCTGTCGCGATCTCACGATTGCTGGAGTTACACAAGGTGCACATGTTCTTGCAGAGAAGGTTCCAGTTGGCAACCGTAGCGACAATGACGAAGTGCCAGTTTTTCTTGCACACTTTTCTGCCGGTCTCATCGCATCTGCAATTCTGCAGAGTATCGATCAAGGAAAATCTGATCTCACTGGCGCATATGCATCAATTGATGCGCTCTCACTCGGTGCAAGCCACTTGGTAGATATTGATCGAAATCCTGCCTGCGGGTGTCACTGGCTCTAGTTATCTGGGCAGAGTTTTCTAGACAGTCTCATCTGGCCACTGGATTGAGAGCGCCGGGACAAATCTGCTGTGAGTTGGCTCATCTCCACACGTGGGTGCCGCCTTTCACGTGGCATCTTCGCCCGATTCCAACCAAGATTGGCGCGTGGCTAAGAAACCGGCAGATACCAAGATCCCCAGCACTACGGGTGCGCGCTCTGCGCGGATGATCTCTATCCCTGTCGGAATTGCAGGACGTAGTGCGCTTGGAATTGGAAGACAACTCGTCGGACAATCTTCTTCTGTCGTCTTTGCCGATATCCAAGAGAAGACTGCAGAGCAACTCTTTAAGGTTCTTGGCGAACTTAAAGGTGGCGCGATGAAGTTCGGCCAAGCACTCAGTGTCTTTGAAGCAGCATTGCCGGAAGAGTTTGCAAAGCCTTACCGTGAAACTCTTACGAAGTTACAAGAGGCAGCCCCGCCGCTACCTGCAAAAGTCGTTCATAAAGTTTTGTCCAAAGAGCTCGGTGAAGATTGGCGCGAAAATTTCGTCTCTTTTGAAGATCAAGCAACTGCATCGGCATCAATCGGTCAGGTCCATCGCGCTATCTGGAAAGATGGAAGAGATGTTGCAGTAAAGATTCAATATCCGGGTGCAGCAGAGGCGCTGGTGAGTGATCTCAATCAGATTCAGCGTTTCTCCAAGATCTTTGGCCTAGTTCTTCCAGGGGTAGATATGAAGCCGTTGATGGAAGAGTTACGTGCACGCATTATTGAAGAAGTTGACTATTTGTATGAAGCAGAGGCGCAGCGCACTTGCTATGACGCATATGAGAACGATCCAGATATTGCGATTCCACGCGTTGTCACTGCAACGACCAAAGTAATTGTCACTGAGTGGCTTGAAGGTAAGCCTCTATCGCAGGTCATTAAGAGCGGAACAAAGGCAGAGCGTGATGGGGCAGGAATCCGTATTGCTCGCTTCCACTTCACCTGTCCCGAGCGCGCAGGGTTGCTGCATGCAGACCCTCATCCAGGAAACTTCCGCTTGCTTGCAGATGGACGTATCGGTGTTCTCGACTTTGGCGCATGTAATCGCCTGCCCAATGGATTCCCTGAACCGTTTAAGAATCTCTTAAAGAACGCACTCGATGACGATGCTCAGGCGCTCTATGACGGATTTAAGAAAGACGGATTTATTCTGCCTGAGGTAAATGTTGATCCAGAGATGGTCTTGGAATTCCTTCTCCCACTTGTTGAACCTCTGCGCACATCGACCTTTAAATACTCACGCGAATGGCTTCGTGATCAGAGTGCACGCGTTGGCGATCCACGTAATCCGACGGCGAAGATCGGATTCCAACTTAATCTTCCTGCTGAGTACGTTCTGATTCACCGCGTCACTATGGGTACTACTGGAATCTTCTGTCAGTTAGAAGCTGAAGGTCCATTCCGCGATGAAGCGTTAGTCTGGTTCCCAGAGATTTCTCCAGTGAAATAAGTTATTTCTTTTTATAGCCACTTGGGCATTTGGGCAATATGGCGGTTATTTTTTTCTCTTTACTTCCTTTTTTGCAAATAATTGTTTTTTTGACAATTGTCGATGATGGTTTCGAAACAACTTTTTCCTCAACCTTCACTTGAGAATTGGTAGTCAAACTAATTTTGATCTTCGGAGACGAATAATTGAAGCCCGATATATTGAAAATAATCAAATTATCTGAAATCTTATAAGTTGCAGTTGCTACTTGTGATGCTCCATCATCTGAAATAATGGACACCGCAGCCTTTGCTTGAGTAAGTTCTTTTCCCCACCTGCACTCAGCTAATGCCAGTGGAAGAATTAGCGAGTAGTAACCTTGGTTTAGTTTTCCATCCATCCCCCTATGCGGGGAAGCGACTTGAAAGACGAACGATTTATCACTTGAATCCCACGTCGGTGGAGCAGCGTTGTACATGGTC
>JACCEC013171364.1_pt1 | contig 11645 bp, 12 predicted proteins | sample 7450121 | NCBI WGS metagenome assembly JACCEC01 (sample SAMN15323455, study PRJNA562643) | freshwater metagenome | isolation source: river surface water | place: USA:Blue River Watershed | collected 2017-08-18 | reverse complement strand
CAACACAGAAGTCATCCCGTCATTGTCCGTGATGCAACGCGCCCCTCCTTCAAACGCCCGGTGTGGCTACGGGATAATCACGCCCACATGCAAGGCACCTCCTCTCAACTTCCCTACGAACTGCTGATCGGCTGGCGTTACACACGCGCCGGTCGTGTGGCGGGTCGCAATGGGTTTATCTCGTTCATTTCAGGCGTGTCCATGCTGGGCATTGCCTTGGGCGTGGCCGCGCTGATCATTGTGTTGAGCGTGATGAACGGGTTCCAAAAAGAAGTACGCGACCGCATGCTAGCCGTCGTATCGCACATCGAGTTGGTGTCACCCCAAGGCGAAGGCTTTGCCAACGTGACGGAGCTCATGGCCCAAGCCCAGCAACACCCCGAGGTGGTGGCTGCGGCTCCCTATGTGGCGCAACAAGCGTTGATGGCGCGTGGCGAAGACATGCGTGGCGCGTTGGTGCGCGGCATTCAGCCCGCGCTGGAAACCCAGGTGAGCGATTTCACTTTGCAGATGCCACCAGAGGTGCGCGGCGCCTTGCAACCTGGTAGCTTCAACGTGGTGCTCGGCGGCGAGCTGGCGGTGTCGATGGGCGTGCGTGTGGGCGACGTCATCACCCTGGTTGCGCCGGGCGGCCAAGTGACGCCTGCCGGTGTAATGCCGCGTTTGAAACAGCTCCACGTAGCCGGCATTTTTGATTCGGGCCACTATGAATACGACGCGTCATTAGCGCTGCTGCACATCGACGATGCCCAACGTATTTTTCGTCTCGAAGCCCCCAGTGGTGTGCGCTTGAAAATCAAAGACAGCCAACGCGCGCGCAGCGTGGCCGCAGACTTGGCTCAACAGCTCGGCCCCGATGTGGTGGTGCGTGACTGGACCCGACAAAACCGCACCTGGTTTGCCGCCGTGCAGGTAGAGAAACGCATGATGTTCATCATCCTCACCTTGATCGTGGCCGTGGCCGCCTTCAACCTCGTCACCACTTTGGTGATGACGGTGACCGACAAGCGCGCCGACATAGCTATCTTGCGTACGCTGGGCGCCAGCCCGATCAGCATCATGGCCATCTTTGTGGTGCAAGGCGCCACTGTGGGCGTGCTGGGCACGTTGGCAGGTTTGGGGTTGGGCTTGAGCGTGGCGTTCAATATCGACGTCATCGTGCCCGCCATTGAAAACTTGCTGGGCGCCAGCTTTTTGCCACGCGACATTTACCTGATCAGCCGCATGCCCAGCGATCCGCAAGCCGCAGATATTTGGCCGATCGCATTGATCTCATTGGCCTTGGCCTTCGTCGCCACGCTGTATCCGAGTTGGCGCGCCAGCCGCGTCAACCCCGCACACGCTTTGCGCTACGAATGAGGCCGTCCCCACCATGACCCACGCTGTCTTGACTGCCCACCACCTCAGCCGCCGATTCCAAGAAGGCGCGCTGGATGTGCCCGTCTTGCAAGACGTCCATCTGTCGGTGCAAGCCGGCGAAACCCTGGCCATCGTCGGCGCCTCGGGCTCGGGCAAAAGCACCCTGCTCCATGTGTTGGGCGGGTTGGACGCACCCACCACCGGCCATGTGACGCTGATGGGCCAACCGTTACAAGGGCTCAGCGCCAAGACACTCGGCGATTTGCGCAACCAACATCTGGGTTTCGTCTACCAGTTCCACCATTTGCTGCCTGAGTTCAGCGCACTGGACAACGTGGCCATGCCCTTGTGGGTGCGCCGCATGGACCGCACCGCTGCGCGGGCACACGCACAAGCCATGCTGCAAGCGGTGGGGCTTGGCCATCGCTTGCAACATCGACCGGCCGAACTGTCAGGGGGCGAGCGCCAACGCGTGGCGATCGCGCGCGCCTTGGTGACGCGCCCCGCTTGTGTGCTGGCCGACGAACCCACTGGCAACCTCGATCGACAGACTGCTGACAGCGTGTTCGACCTGATGATGCAACTCGCCCGCGACCACCACACCGCGTTTGTGCTGGTGACCCACGACAGCACGCTGGCGGCGCGATGTGACCGACAGCTGCAGCTGAACGCTGGCGCACTGACGGACTCAGCCCGCTAACCTCGGAACAGCCGTCCGCGCGCGTTCTGCGTGATCGCTGCGACACACGGGTGCGAGATGCGGCGCTCGACGGAGACTGCAAAAAACTCTTCCACCAACTCATCGCTGCGGCCAATCACTTCGACGCCGTAATGCGCCACGGTCTCTTTTTCGAGCACGCCAGGTGACATGAACACCCCCCGTCCCTCGCGACCGAACGCCGTCATCAAGGCCCCGTCGTCAAACTCGCCCACCACCCGCGGTTGAATCTTTTGCCGCGCCAACCACCCCTCCAATTGCTGCCGCACCGAGGACGATGCGCCTTGAAACAACATGGGTGCGTCGTGCAAGCACTGCGGAAACTTCCCTTTCAAAGTGGCGCGCAGTTGCGGTGCGCAAAAAAAACTCATCGGTGTGGACCCCAGCGCATGGTTGAACGCCTTCACACTGATGCGTTTGGACAGGGGTTCATCTGCGATCACCAAATCCAAACGGTGCAGCGCCAACTGAGCCAATAAATCAGGAAACTTGCCTTCGCTGCCGATCAACCGAACGGGCTCTGCAATGGACAACGCCGGTTCCAACAAACGATAGGCCACTGACTTGGCCACCGAATCGGCCACGCCGACCCGAAAGTCTAAAGTGCGCTCGCCGGAGTCTGGGTTTGACATGGCAGCCCGCAGCTCAGAGCCCAAGGCAAAGATGTCATCGGCATAGCGAAGCGCCTTGCGGCCGTCTTCGGTCAACTCCAGCTGACGGCCACTTTTACGAAACAATTTGCGCCCCAAGCTTTCTTCCAACAACTTGATTTGGCCTGACAAGGTTTGCGGCGTAGTGTGTAACTGCTCACCTGCTCGCATAACACCGCCAGCTCTCGCAGTTACCCAAAAATAGTAGAGATGCTTGAAATTCATGGTCGCATTATTATTCGATTTTTTCGAATTTAAAATATTAAAAATACGAATTTACACGAAGTTATTTTCTACCTAAAGTGCGTTCTGTACAGCAACACACGCTGTGCCACAACCGTCAGGAGGGTTCTATGCGTTTGAGTACCAAAAGCCGTTTCGCCGTCACCGCCATGATCGACATGGGCTTGCGCCAGCATCAAGGTCCTGTGTCTCTCGCCGCGATCAGCCAGCGTCAACACATCTCGATCTCGTATTTAGAGCAAATTTTCAGCAACATGCGCCAGCAGGGTTTGGTGGAAAGCACCCGTGGTCCAGGCGGCGGTTACACCTTGAGCCGCAGTGCGCAAGACATCAGCGTGGCCGACATCGTTCAGGCAGTGCACAGCCTTGAGGACAAAGAGCAGGTGAGCGCTGATGGCGACCGCAGCGGCTACGTGTCGACCGATGCACTGTGGACACAGTTGAATCAGAAGATGGAAGAACACTTGCGCTCGATCAGCCTGCACAGCCTGATTGCAGAGCAGCAAGGCAAAGGCGTCCAAGTGCCAGAGCACAAACCGTCTCCCAAGCGCGGTGTGTTTGCACAAAAAACAAAAGACCGAGTGGTCACAGCGCCAAACTCTGTCTTCGCTTTGGGTCAACGCTTCGCGCGCAGCCATTGATGCCGATGCCACGGGCTTTTCCCAGCCCGTGGTCCTGCACTCACCCGCTTACTTCACCACCACCACGGGTGGTTTGGCTGCGGTCACCACTTTTTGCGTGACAGAGCCCAGCAAGAAGTCCGTCAAACTGCTGCGCCCTTTGGAACCCATGACGACCATGTCAAACTTTCCGCTGTTGGCCGTCTTGACGATTTCGTCAGACACGTAGCCCTGCTTGATGATGGCGTCGTGATCTAAGCCTGCCTTGTTTAAATAATTGCGTGCGGCCTTTAAATCTTGGTCACTTTCAGCGCGCAGGTAGTCATCAATTTCTGACTTGCCGACAAACTTCTGCGCATGCCGCAAGCCGTGGTCATCGTGCACGCTGATCAAGGTAATTCGGTCTTTGGTTCGCAACCCGACGGCCAACTTGGCGGCATACTTGACCGCATTCATTGACGACTTCGAACCATCGACGGCAACTAATAGTTTCATAAGATCTCCTGGTTGTGAAAGTTCAGTATTGCCCCTTCATTGAAGGCTTGGTTTGACCTCGATCAACGTTAGAGGAAGCAACAGACGGCAAATGACCTCGCCCACTTTCATTGACACCCACGCGCATTTGGATGCGTCCGAATTCGCACACGATCGCACAGCCGTGCAACGCCGCACGCGTGCCGCTGGGGTGTCTTGCTGCGTGATCCCCGCGGTCGAGGTGGCCAACTTCGACACGGTGCGCACACTGGCCCATGCGCAGCGCGATGTCTACGCCTTGGGCATTCACCCGCTCTACACCCCTGCCGCCAAGCTCGCCGACCTTGATCAACTCGGGGCAGCCTTGGAACAACATCGCAACGACCCGCGCTTGGTGGCTGTGGGTGAAATAGGCTTGGATGGGTTTGTGCCCGAACTCAACACACCCGAAGCCTTGGCCCAACAACGACAGTTTTACAAGTCCCAACTGGAACTGGCGCAGCAGCACCAATTGCCCGTCATCTTGCATGTGCGACGCAGTGCCGACCTGTTGCTCAAGGGCCTGCGAGAGACCCCGGTACTCGGTGGCATTGCACACGCCTTCAACGGCAGCTTGCAACAAGCCCAACAGTTCATTGCCTTGGGGTTCAAACTGGGTTTTGGTGGCGCACTCACCTTTGATCGCGCTTTGCAACTGCGCCGCTTGGCGGTGGAACTGCCGCTGTCGGCACTGGTGCTTGAGACCGATGCGCCTGACATCCCACCCCACTGGGTGTATCGCACCGCCGATCAACGCGCCGCGGGTCAGCCGCAAGGCCGCAACGAACCATCGGAGTTGCCTCGCATGGCCCAAGTGCTGGCCGAGCTGCGCGGTATCTCGGTAGAGGAGGTCGCAGCCGCCACCAGCGACAACGCACGCGCGGCGCTTCCCGGGTTGAAGCGCCACGCCTAAAATAACGGCGTGAGTTCCTCCATCCTCAACGCCGACCTGCACTGCCATTCCGTGGTTTCGGATGGCACGCTCACGCCTGAAGCCCTGGCCGCCCGCGCCAAAGCCAATGGCGTCGAACTGTGGGCCTTGACCGACCACGACGAAATCGGCGGTCAAGACCGCGCCTTAGCTGCCGCCCATGCGCAGGGCATGAAGTACCTCACGGGCACCGAAATTTCGGTGACCTTTGCCAACAAGACGGTGCACATCGTCGGCTTGGGCTTTGATGCGCACGACGCACAACTGGCCGCGGGTCTGCACCGCACCCGCGGCGGCCGTGGTGAGCGCGCCCAAGAAATGTCGGAGGGTTTGGCCAAGGTGGGCATCCACGGCGCCTACGAAGGTGCGCTCAAATACGTGGGCAACCCCGAACTGATTTCGCGCACCCACTTCGCCCGCTACTTAGTCGAGACCGGTGTGTGCCAAGACACCCCGGAGGTGTTTCGCCGCTTTTTGACCGAAGGTCTGCCTGGCTTTGTGCCGCACCGCTGGGCCTCACTGCGAGATGCCGTGCAATGGATCGTGCAAGCCAATGGCATGGCCGTGATTGCGCATCCGGGTCGCTATGGTTTCACCGCCAACGAAGAGTTTGCGCTCTTCACCGAATTCAAAAATTACGGCGGCCAAGGCGTGGAAGTGGTGACCGGCAGCCACACGCCAGCCGAATACGTGACTTACGCCGAGATGGCTCAAGAGTTCGACTTGTTTGCCTCGCGCGGCAGTGATTTTCACAGCCCCAATGAAAGCCGCATCGACCTGGGCGCCCTGCCCTGGCTGCCCGGTCAACTCACCCCCGTGTGGGAAGCACTGGCGCACCGCATTCAATAACTCAACTTCAGTGCCCGCTCGAGGGGAAGCCCCCTATCTGCAAATGGTTGGCACACACGCCCATGGCTCAGTTTCTCCAAGTTCACCCCGACAACCCTCAACCACGATTGCTCAAGCAAGCCGTTCAGCTGCTTGAGCGCGGCGGCATTGTGGCCGTGCCCACTGATTCAAGCTACGCCTTGGTTTGCCACTTGGACGACAAAGCCGCCGTCGAGCAGATGCGCCGCATTCGCCAAGTAGATGACAAGCACCACCTCACACTGATGTGCCGCGACTTGTCGGAGCTGGCCAACTATGCCCGCGTGGACAACCGCCAGTACCGATTGCTCAAAGCGGCCACGCCCGGGGCTTACACCTTTATTTTGGAAGCTACCAAAGAAGTGCCTCGCCGGGTCAGCCATCCGCAACGCAAAACCATTGGCTTGCGCGTGCCGCTGAACAAAACCCTGCTTGATTTGCTTGAGCTGCATGGCGCACCCCTGTTGGCCACCACCTTGATTGCCCCCGAGGAAACCGAGCCGATGAACGATGCCGAAGCCATTCGCGACCGGTTCGAGCACGAGTTGGCGGCCGTCATCGATGCCGGCGCTTGCCCGCTCGAACCCACCACGGTGGTTGACCTCACGCCTATGGACGGCGGGGGCGACCCCGAGGTCATCCGCGAAGGCCGAGGCTCGCTGAGCACTTTGGGCCTGTGAGCGGCGCGGTGGTTAATCCCAAAGTGTTGAATGCGACAATGACGCCGTGAATTTTTCTGCCCTGATTCAAGACATTCTGATTTTTGGCCTGCCCGTGATCTTTGCCATCACGTTGCACGAGGCTGCGCACGGCTATGTCGCGCGCCTGCGAGGCGACAACACCGCGTGGATGATGGGTCGCATCACCCTGAACCCCATGCCGCACATCGACCCGATGGGCACCTTGCTCCTGCCGGTGTTGTTGTATCTGGCCACGGGTGGGAACTTTTTATTTGGCTATGCGCGTCCCGTACCCGTGAACTTTGGGAATTTGTACAAGCCGAAGCGCGACATGATTTGGGTGGCCTTGGCCGGCCCCGCCATCAACTTTGTGCAAGCCTTTGTGTGGGCCTTTGCCATGTACGCCCTGATTGCTGCGGGCGTGGAAGAGCGCTACTTCATCGAGGTGTGCAAAGCTGGCGTCAAAGTGAACGCCGTGATGTTTGCCTTCAATTTATTTCCGTTGCCGCCGCTGGATGGCGGCCGCATTTTGGTGGGCTTGTTGCCTTGGAAACAAGCCGTCTGGTTGTCACGCGTGGAGCCGTATGGCTTCTACATCGTGATGGCCTTGGTGGTTCTGAAAGTGGTCGACACCCTGTGGATGGCACCCATCATGAGCCTGACCTTTGAGTTGCTGAGCCTCTTGCTCAGTCCGTTTGCATTTTTACTGAAGCCTTCGCTATGAAAGAACGCGTTCTCTCCGGCATGCGCCCCACGGGTGCTTTGCATTTGGGCCACTACCACGGCGCCTTGAAAAACTGGGTGCGTCTGCAATCCGAGATGGATTGCTATTACTTTGTGGCCGATTGGCACGCGCTGACCACCCACTACGAAAACCGCGAGGTGATTGAGAAGAACGTGTACGAGATGGTCATCGATTGGCTCGCCGCCGGTCTCGATCCGAACCAATGCACCATCTTCTTGCAAAGCCGCATTCCTGAGCACGCTGAGTTGTTCACGCTCTTGGCCATGGGCACACCGCTGGGCTGGCTGGAGCGCGTGCCCACCTACAAAGACCAACAGGAAAAGCTCAAAGACAAAGACCTGTCGACCTATGGTTTCTTGGGCTACCCCTTGCTGCAAGCCGCCGACATCTTGATTTACAAAGCCAAGCACGTGCCCGTGGGCGAAGACCAAGCCAGCCACGTCGAATTGACGCGCGAGGCCGCACGTCGCTTCAACCACTTGTATGGCCGCGAAACCAACGCCGAAGAAAAGATCCAAGCCTCGTTGGCCAAGCTGCCCAAGGACAGCGTGAAGCGCTTTGAAAAATCGCGCAAAACCTACCAAGAAACGGGTGATGCCAAAGCCATGGAAGGCGCGCTCGGCTACATCGCCACCGCGCCAGAGTTGGATGCGCAAGACCGCGAACGCTTGGGCGGCTACTTCAAAGGCACAGGCAAAGTCATCTTGCCCGAGCCGCAAGCCTTGTTGACCGAAGCCAGCAAACTGCCAGGACTCGACGGTGCCAAGATGAGCAAGAGCTACAACAACTCGATTGCCATCCGCGAAGACCGTGCCACGATTGAGCACAAGGTCAAACGCATGCCCACCGACCCTGCGCGTCAAAAACGCACCGATGTCGGCAACCCCGACAAATGCCCCGTGTGGCAATTCCACATGGTCTACAGCGACGCCGGCCAACGCGAATGGGTGACCCAGGGCTGCAAGACCGCCGGCATTGGTTGCCTCGAGTGCAAGCAACCCATCATCGAAGCCATCTTGCGCGAGCAACAGCCCATGCTGGAACGTGCGGAGCCCTACATCAGCAACCCCAAGATCGTGCGCGACATCGTCGATGCAGGTACCGACAAAGCCCGCGTCACAGCGCGGGAAACCATGCAGGATGTGCGCGCAGCAATGGGGCTAAACTACTAATATCGTCCTAAAATACTAATACTGACACCGGAGTAAGAAAAATGAGTATGTACATCATTGATGACCACCCTTTGGTGCGCCAAGCCATGGCCATGCTGCTGCGTCGCATGCGCCCCGCATCCAAAGTCGTGGAGCTCGAGAAATTCAGCGAAATCCAAGCCGCCATCATCAAAAACGGTGAGCCTGAGCTGTTCGTTCTCGACTTGCTGTTGCCCGGCGTGAAAGGCACCTCTGCGGTCAAAGACCTCAAAACCATGTATGCCAGCGTGCCATTGGCCGTCATTTCCGCCATGCCCGCAGGCGAAGCAGAAGAGACCTGCATCGAAGCCGGTGCCGACATCTACATCGAAAAGTCCGCGGCTGCCAACGAAATCTCAGCAGCCATCCAAGGCTTGTTTGCGGCCGAGCATGGCGAAGACGAACCCACCGCCACGCCCGGCGAAACCAAGCTGTCCAAGCGTCAAAAGCAACTCATCGTGATGTTGGACCGTGGCTTGAGCAACCGCGACATCGCTGCCGAGTTGGACATCAGCGAACACACCGTCAAGGTTCACCTGTGGCGCTTGTTCCGCCGCTTGGATGTGAAGAGCCGCACCCAAACGCTGCACTTCGCGCGCATGAACGGCTTGCTGTAAGTCACCCCACGTGCGGTGCGCTCGCCAGCGCCGCACGTATCGATTGCGTGGCCACGTCTTCCAGCCACGCCAGATCCACGTGCTGATGCGCTTCGCATATGAACCAAGGCTCGCGTGAGTCGGGTTCCAGCATCACGCCACGTGCAATCAACTCCCACGCAAACGCACGAAACAAATCGCTGTTGGTCTTGCGCCAATCACGGTAGTTGGTCGGCACGGTGGGACTGAAGTGAATCCCAAACATCGCCGGTGGTCCGGCAAAGGTATGTTCCAAGCTGGCAGCCGTGAACACACGACCCAGCACCGCCTGAATCGCCTCACCGGCACGGTTGATGGTCTCGTGCGCATGGGTTTCGGCCAGAATTTTGAGTGTGGCATGCGCCGCACTCAGCGCAACCAAGTTGGCGGTGTAGGTGCCACCGTGCACCACGCCGCCGGCGTGTGAGCCCACCACATCCATCACCTGAGCCTTGCCACCAAACGCTGCCACGGGGTAGCCATTGCCCATGGCTTTGGCATAGGTGGTCAGGTCGGCATGGATGCCATACAGCTCTTGCGCGCCGCCCTTGGCGACACGAAAACCCGACTTCACCTCGTCAATGATCAGCAAGGTGCCATGTTGTGTGCACAGGTCGCGCAAACGCTGCAACCACGCTGGGCTAGCCGCCACACTGCCGGCGTTGCCAATGATGGGTTCAATCACCACACAGGCCAGGGTCTCGCCCTGCGTGGCAAACAGGTTTTCCAGTGCCTCAAAGTCGTTGTGGCTGATGATGCTCAACAAGTCGCGGCTGCGCGCTGGGATGCCGGCCCCAAACGGAATCACTTGCGGCGGCACGTCGCTGCCCGGCTGCCAGCGCTCGATGTCGGACTTCCACATCATCTCGTCATACAAACCGTGAAACGAGCCTTCCACAATCGCCACCCGGTCGCGTCCGGTGTAGCCGCGTGCGGTGCGCACAGCGCCCATCACCGCTTCGGTGCCGGAGTTGGCAAAGCGCATCTTGTCGATGTTGGGACACAGCGCTTTGATTTGCTTGACCACCGTGGTGTCGAGCTCAGTCGAAAAACCAGAGAGCGTGCCGCGCTGGGTGATTTGCTCGATCACCGCGTTGTCCACACGTTCGTCGCGGTAGCCCAAGATGATGGGGCCGTAGCCCAAGCGGAAATCCACATAGGTTTTGCCATCGACATCGGTCAGCGTGCAGCCTTTGGCACTGGCAATGAAAACGGTTTGCTGCTCGCCCCAATAGCGGTAGTTTTCCGCCACGCCTTGCGGCATGTGCAGATGCGCTTCGGCAAGCAAACGCGATTGGTGTGTCATGGCCGCAGCATGTGTCCCACACGCTCCTCCAACAATTTGACGACGTGCAACTCGGCCGCCTCGGGGCCGTAAGTGGCCATGGCTTGCTGAAACAAGGATTGCGCCATGCCGCCCATGGGCAACTCGTAACCTTGCGATTTGGCGATGTCGTTGATCAGGCCCAAATCTTTGCAACACAAGGCCAAGGAAAAACTCGGATCGTAGTGCCCTGCAAAAATCGAAGGCACATCGTGCTCGGCCACCCAGCTGTTGCCCGCACTCGACTTGATGGCTTCCCAGACGGTGTGCAATGGAATACCGGCCTTGGCACCCAGCATCAATCCCTCACCAATCGCCGCCGCGCTGACGAACCACAACAGGTTGGTCAACAGCTTGATGGTGGCGCCATTGCCAGGTGCACCCACATGAAAGATTTTTTCACCAATGACGTCAAAGATCGGCTTGTGTTTGTCGTAACACGCAGCATCGCCACCAACAAAAATAGACAGTCGACCGAGCGCGGCCATGTCCACCGCATTGGTCACAGGGGCTTCTAAAAAATCAACGCCTTTGGTTTTGGCCAAGGCCACCAACTCGCGCACCAACTCCACCGCGCTGGTGGAGGTGTCAATCACCGTGGCGCCCGCCTTCACATGCGCCAGCACGCCGTGTTCACCCAGCATCACCTCGCGCACTTGCACGGGACCTGGCAGCGACGCCATCACCACATCGGCATGCGCAGCCCCTTCAGCAAGGCTGTCGACCCAGGTCGCGCCAAGCGCGATCAAGTTGTCCGCTTTGGCGCGTGACACATCAAACACCGACACGTCATATCCCGCCTTCACCAAATTGGCCGCCATGGGATTGCCCATGTTGCCCACCCCGATGAAGAACAGACTGGGTTTCTCAGCAGCCATCAGACAACTTTCTTGAATTGCAAAAATAACTGGTGTCGGTCTTTCTCCGGCACGTATTCAAAGCCGTAGGCTCCCATCAAGGCCTGGGCTTGGGCAAAGGTGTAGGTGCGGTAGTGCACGGTTTGGTCCATCAACTTGGTGTCACCGTCATGCAAGTAGTAGTGCTTGGTGAAACCAATGTCAGTCGGGTCAATTTTTTGCGAATACCGCATGCCGTTGGAGATCACCGTTTCGTAGTCGTGGTGCGGACCTTGGATGCCCAACAACAAGGTGCCGCCTTTGGCAATGTGTT
>JACCEC010503410.1_pt1 | contig 11646 bp, 10 predicted proteins | sample 7450121 | NCBI WGS metagenome assembly JACCEC01 (sample SAMN15323455, study PRJNA562643) | freshwater metagenome | isolation source: river surface water | place: USA:Blue River Watershed | collected 2017-08-18 | reverse complement strand
TCTGAAATGCCACTGCACCCATCAATGAAGCAATCAACATTTTACTGCGAGATTCTAAATCGGGCTTATTTACGGCCTTCTCTAACGATTCGTGAATCAAAGCAATTCCTTCCAAAGCGATGCCATCACACATCGGGTGCCAGTTTTTAGCCACAAATGCTTCCATATTATGCGTGAGTGCGTCCATACCCGTTGCCGCTGTGATGAAAGGCGGTAAATCCATCGTAAGGAGTGGGTCCGCAAAGATAATTTTGGCGAGCAATTTTGGCGAGAAAAGGATTTTTTTCTGATGCGTTTCGTCGTCGGCTATGATAGCACTTCTGCCAACTTCGCTGCCTGTTCCTGCCGTTGTCGGAATCGTGATGAAATGTGGAACATCGTTGGTTACGTAAACATCACCACCAATCAAATCATCGTATTTGAATAAGTCTTCACGGTGATTAATCCTTAATAAAATAGCCCTCGCTACATCAATTGCCGCACCGCCACCAATACCAATGATGCTATCACGCTCAGTGCCGTAATAGGCTTCGTCGCCTTTATACACATCTGATTTTACAGGGTTTTTATGAATATCACTGAATACTTCAACGCTGATACCCTTCGATGATAAATCTTGAACGATTTGCTTGAAAAATGGCAAATTAGCTACGTTTGGGTCGGTCACGACCAGTGGTTTTGAAAGATTGTTGTCTTTCAAATAAGCAGGAAGTTCAGATACCACACCTGCACCGAAACGGATTTTAGTAGGGAAATTAAATTGAGAAGCGTTGTTGAAGTTCATAGTTTTATTTCAGATACTGCTCCATGACTTCTGCAAATTCTGCGAGAATTTCATGTTTGTTTGGATTATTATTTTTAATAATTATTGAACTATAATAAATGATATTGGTGAGTTTATCTTTTAATTTAAAATCTTCTTTCTTGAAAGTTCCATTATTGAAAGACTTAAACCACTGATTAAACTTTCGGAATCTGGCATATTCTTTAGCGTCATTAGTTTCGCAAGTATAGACAATTATATTTTGTTCGTTCTTGAAAAAGTCAATAAAAATTTCAGCAGTAGTTGCTGATACTCTTAAATCAAGTGGAGGAGATTTATGGACGGGGTTTTCTAAAATCTTGATGACAAACTCGAAAGTAAAATCAGAATAAGAAAAGCCAGACTCAAAAATATACTTCGAGGGTTTGAATTTTATTTCATAAATGACACCAATTCCCGTTTCAAAAACATAGGAGTTTTCTGTGCCTCCAACAAAAATGAAGTCATAGCTCGACAGATTTTGCATTGTTGAGTTTGAGTTTTTCGATAGCCTTACTTAAATCTGAATTAGGGTCTTTCATGGCATTAAGACTCTCCTCATGACTTTCTCTCTGACTTTCGATTAGCTTTTTCGCTAAATTTAAGCCTCTCAAACGCTGAATTTTGGAAATTGGAGCGGTCATTATTTCTATATTATTTTTGAATTCATTAGAAATTTATAAGTACGAATTTACAACAAAAAACCACTAATTCAACAAAATCTCTTGTTAAATTAGTGGTTATGTAGAACAATTCTCCCGAATCATCGGAAAGGTTTAGTCGTCTCTTCTACCTAAGAAAATACTTAAATAATAAAGTAAGTTTGCCACCGCACCTGCTGCTGCAACTACGTAAGTCAAAGCCGCCCATTTAAGAGCATCTTTGGCCATATCGTGTTCACCAGTGGTTACGATAGCTTTTGCTTCCATCCATTTCAAAGCACGGTTACTGGCATCGTATTCTACGGGTAATGTAATGAGCGAGAATATGGCCAACGCAGCATTCGCTACGATTAAAACCATCAATAAGAGATTACCAAACGAACTACCACGAGAAATCATATATACGCCACCAAACATCAAAAACATATTCGCAAAGTTCATGACATTTGTGGCAACATTAACGGCTGGTACTAAGGCCGAACGCATCTTTAGTGGAGCATACGCCATGGCATGTTGCACTGCGTGACCGCACTCGTGAGCCGCTACCGCTGCCGACGCAGCACTTGCACCCGTATAAACATCATAGCTGAGGTTTACGGTTTTATCGAGTGGGTTGTAGTGGTCAGTTAATTGTCCTTCTACTTGCGTGATTCTTACATCATAAATTCCGTTATCATGTAGCATTCGTTGAGCTATTTCTGCTCCTGTCATGCCATTACGTAAACGTATTTGAGAGTATTGAGCAAATTTACTTTTCAAACGTCCTGATACTATCATACCCAGTACCATAAAGACGATACCAATAATTATTATCATAATTTTTGTGTTTTTGTTAAAACCTTTTTGTCTATCGACTAATAATTTTCTTTTATTTTCTGAATAATTGAGCTGGTTGAATAACCTTTTACCAATGAAATGGTTTTTACTTCGCCTCCATTGGCTATCACAAAATCTGAACCAACGATATTTTCGACCGTATAATCATCGCCTTTTACCAAAATATTCGGACAAAGTGTCTCGATTAACTCTTTTGGTGTTGGTTCATCGAACAAAATGACAGCATCAATAAAACTCATCGCTGCCATCATACGTGAACGTGCGTATTCGTTTATTACGGGGCGACTTTCTCCTTTCAGACGTCTCACCGAAGCATCGGTATTTAGGCCAAGTACGAGTTTATCGCCTAAATTTCGGGCTTTTTCGAGGTAATCAATGTGTCCGAGATGCACAATATCGAAGCATCCGTTAGTAAAAACGATTTTTTTACCTTCAGATTGCCATTCTCCGATTTGTTGTTTGGCTTCTGTTAGACTTAATATTTTTGATTCGGTCATTTTTTTAGGAATTAGGTGACAGGTTGTAGGAATTAGGTTTTGTATTTCAAGATATAAGTTTCAGAAATTAGTTTTTTTATCCAAGTCCTAAAACCTAATTCCTAACTCCTTTCTTCGGCAAAATCAATGTTAATATAAAGGCAATAATGCCAAATATGGCCACAAATACCATTCCCTGCATAGCGTGTAGGAATGTAGCAAGCGTAATACCATCTTGTTGCGAAAGCCCATAAAGAACTACGATGCTCCCTACCAGAAAATGATAGCTTCCAATTCCACCTTGCGTAGGAGCAGCCATGCCAATTGTTCCCATAACAAAAATGGTCAGGGCAGCGATTGGCGAAAGATTGGCAGTTTCGGGCAAGGCAAAGAACAATACATAAGTCATGATAAAATACATAACCCAAATAAGTGCGGTATGAAATAAAAATGCAGCTGGATTTTTTAAGTTCCGAACGCTCAAAAATCCACTGGCAAAGCCTCCGATAATCTTAGCTATTTTTTGATAGAAAGCATTTTGCTCGATTTTTGCTTGGTTTTTCTTGAATAAAAAATATGCAGCTACCAATAAACTAACACCCACTAAAGCATAACTTCCGAGCAATAACGGATTCTTGAATTTTTCGCCAAAGAAATTGAGGAAAACTTCTTTGAGTCGGTCGAATTCGAGAATGAGATTTAAGAAAATTAGAATCAAAAGTACTAAAACATCAATTAAACGCTCGGCAATTACTGACCCAAATGATTTTTCAAACGGAATATCTTCTAATTTATTCAACGTTCCACAACGAGCCACTTCACCTGCCCGTGGGAAGATTAGGTTTGCTCCGTAGCCTACCAAAACTGCCAAAGTCGTACGAAATACCGATGGTCTATAGCCCATTGGTTCGAGCATCAGCACCCAACGATACGCCCTGCTCCAATGTGCTACCAAAGCCAATACGGCCGAAAGTGCCACCCAGCGATAATCGGCTTGTTTTATCTTTTCCCAAAGCGTATTTAGGTCGATGTCTTTAAATGTAAACCATACTAAAACAGCGGCAACTGTTAGCGATATAAGGTACTGGAGTGCTTTTTTCATTAAAGAGAGGTTTTGTTTTACGTTACACAATTCGGGAAAATTGTGTAACAATTATTTCACTACCAAGTTGTTTTCATCAGGAAAAACAACCATTGGTTTGTGGGTTTTAGCTTCTTCTTGAGTCATCCAAGCGTACGAAATAATAATCACAATGTCGCCTACTTCGGCTTTGCGGGCGGCTGCACCATTGAGGCAGATGATACCCGAACCACGTTTGCCTTTGATAGCGTAAGTTTCCAAACGCTCACCGTTATTATTATTTACTACTTGTACACGTTCGTTTTCCATGATACCAGCGGCATCAAGTAAATCTTCGTCGATGGTTATGCTTCCTACGTAGTTGAGTTCGGCTTGAGTGACTTTCACTCGGTGGATTTTTGATTTGAAAATATTAACTAACATCTGTCTTGATTTACGATTTTTGATTTACGACTGGGTCGCCCGAGTAATAATTTAGATTTTAAATCTTCAAACGGACTGCAAAATTATAAAATTGCTTGTGAAAGAAACATTTGGCACAACAATAAAATTCAGATTAAAATTTTTAATTAGTTTTGTGGTGAAAAAGCATATTTCAAATGACAAGAAAACTACTCCTCTTTTTTTTAGTAGCCACCAACTCTATAGCCTTTGCTCAAGATGCCAATATTTTTGAACCAGATTCGATTAAGAAAAAAATTGAAGCTTTACCGATTGGTACTTCACTACGCATTGATGGAGTAATGAATGATGCCGAATGGCGAAAAGTAAAACCAACTTCGGGTTTTATTCAAATAGAGCCATTTCAAGGCAAAAAACCTACCCAAGACACTGAAGTAAAGGTGCTTTACAATAAACAATACTTGTATTTTGGTATTTTTGCGAAAGACTCTCTGGGCAAAAAAGCCATTCGTGCCACTGACTTTAAGCGAGATTTTAGCTTTCGTCAGCATGATATGGTGGCCTTATCGTTTGATGGTTTTAATGATAAACGCAATGCCATGGTTTTGGTAACAAATCCGTATGGCGTGCAGCGAGATTTACTTTCGTTTGATGACCTCTACTACGATGTTGATTGGGATGGCCTTTGGCGTGTTCGCACTTCTCGTACCGATTCGGGTTGGGTAGCTGAGATGGCTATTCCGTGGCAAACATTGCGATACCCGAAAACATTGGACAGCCTACATACATGGGGTTTTAACATTTTTCGTAGTCGTCGAATGAGCAATGAGCAAACCGCTTTTTCGCCGTATCCTCGAATTTTTTCTAATCTACGTATGACTTATGCGGGTGAATTGAAAAATCTTCAACCACCACCTCCATCAACCAATATCAGAATCCAACCTTATTTTTTGACATCATTTGACCATTACAGTGGTCAGAAAGTACCAAAACCAACCGAAACGAATTTTAAATTAGGGGGTGAATTGAAATGGGCAATCAACTCTAATGCTGTTTTAGACCTGACTACAAATACTGATTTTGCCCAAGCCGATGCCGACCGACAAGTAAATAACGTTACTCGTTTTTCGGTGTTTTTTCCTGAAAGGCGTCAGTTTTTTCTTGAAAATGCCTCACTTTTTGGTGTAGGTGTTGGCCCAAATGATGATTTTTCGGGTGGAACGATGCGTGTACAACCTTTTTTTAGTAGAAGAATTGGCTTAGATGATAATAACCGACCAATTCCGATTGATGCAGGTGGGCGTTTTGTGTATCGTTCGTTGAAACGAAATTTTGGTGTAATTGCTATGCGTCAGCGTGGGGTAGGTGATACGCCAGCTACGAACTTTTTTGTAGGACGTTTTTCTGAGAATTTCGGCGAACAGAGCCGTATTGGTGGCCTTTTAACGGTTAAAAATCGCCCCGATGGCTCGAACATCGTGGGTACAGTTGATGGATTCTTTCGTTTGAATCAATCACATTCAGTCAATGCCATGGCTACTTATTCAAAAACCACCAATACTGGTCAGCAGGGGTTTTCGGGTTTTGCTCAGTATTTCTTTACCAATAATCAATTTAAGGTTTGGTGGACTCAGTCGGTCGTGACAAAAAATTATAATCCCGAAATGGGTTTTGTTTCTCGTACTGATGTGATTGGCACAACACCTGGTATTTTTATATATAATCGTGGAAAATGGTTGCCTAAAAAGTATATTCGTGCATTTGAGCCAGGAATTATGACCGAGTTTTATCACCAAGCATCAACGGGGCAATTGATAGAACGCCAAATCAATATTAACCCTATTTGGTTTAACTTCCAGAATGGTGGTTTTTTCGGGTATTTGGTTAATCCAACTTTCCAACGCTTGACCGAACCCTTCCAACCCTTAGGCGTAACAATCAACGTGGGTGATTTTAATTATGTTCGTCACCAAATTTTTGCGAGTTCTGACCCATCAAAAATACTTAATTTAGTTGTTGACCATAGTTGGGGTACATACTTTGATGGAAAACTCAATTCGACTGATATTAGGCTGCAATTTGCACCGATTCCGCATATTTCGGTTTCGGGTCGATACAATCGGAATGGTTTCAAAGGGGTTGGCGATGTAATTGATGGTAAAAAAGTTGATTTGTATTCAATTGAAGGGCGTTTTGCCTTAAACCCAAGAGTACAGTTAATAGGTTTTTATCAGCAAAACTCAGAGAATAATTCTAAAAATTATAACATTCGTTTATCGTGGGAATATCAACCTCTTTCATATATTTACGTGGTTTTGAATCGTCGAGGATTTAATAATATAAGCGAGCCAAGTGATATTCGTTACGAAAAAGAAAATCATGTGATTGCAAAAATTAGTTATTTAAAGCAGTTTTGAGCTAATTGTTAATGCTTGATGGTTAATGATAAATACAAAGACTTCACTAACCATTTTTTAAATTTGTAAAATTCAACGACAATATAATTTATTCAACCTAAAATCAACAAAACTATGCAACGACGCACCGCACTGAAAAGCCTTTCTGTGGCTCTCGGTGGTTTGGTGTCCATGCCCGCTTGGGCTTCTTGTTGGACCCCAGACTCAATCGGCAACGACAACTCTTTATCTGCCAGCGACGAAGCTATTTTAGCCGAAATCGTCGAGACTATTATTCCAGAAACAAAAACTCCAGGGGCAAAATCTTTGAAAGTGCATCAATTTGCTTTACGAATGATTAATGATTGCTACGGAGAAGCAGCTCAGAAAAACCTTCAACAGGGCCTTGTCAAAACTGAAGAGTTGGCTAAGAAAACGTACAACAAGTCTTTTGTTGAATGTGATGCTCAACAACGCAAGGATACTATTTTGCAACTAAGCAAAGCCGACGACGCAAGCAAAAAATTTGCGGAAATGATTAAAAACCTAACGATTCGTGGTTATACAAACTCTGAATATTACATGGTTAATGTGCAGAAATACGTTATGGCTCCAGGTTTTTATCATGGCTGTGTTCCTGTAAAAAAATAATGAATAACCATTGTTCGATAAAATAGCCTACTTATGTGGACTATAGACTGTCGTCCGTTGACTAACCAAATTCAATCATTCAACTAAGAAAATGCCAAATTTTAATATAGATTCAGTAAAAGACCGCACATTCGATGCCATTGTAGTTGGCTCAGGAATTAGTGGCGGTTGGTCAGCTAAAGAGTTGACAGGTAAAGGTTTACGTACATTGTTGCTGGAGCGTGGACGTGACGTAAAGCACGTAACCGACTACCCAACTACGATGATGAATCCGTGGGAGTTTGACCACCTCGGACAAATCACGAAAGAACTAAAAGATGCCAATCCAATTGCGAGCCGCTGCTACGCATTCAACGAAGATGCCGCTCATTTTTTTGTGAAAGATGCTGAGCATCCGTACGTACAAGAGAAACCCTTCGATTGGATTCGTGGCTATCAAGTTGGCGGAAAATCCTTGATGTGGGCCAGAGGAACACAGCGTTGGTCGCAGTATGATTTTGATGGTCCCGCACGTGACGGTTTTGCGGTAGAATGGCCCATCAATTACGCAGATATTGCCCCGTGGTACAGTTACGTAGAGAAATTTGCGGGAATTTCTGGAAATAAAGATGGACTTCCGCAGTTGCCTGATGGTGAGTTTTTACCCCCTCACGAGCAGTCGTGCGTGGAAAAGCATTTCACTAAAGAAATGGCGAAGCATTATAACGGTACCCGTCCGATTATTATCGGGCGTTGTGCTCACCTAACCAAGCCTCAACCGATTCATTATCAACAAGGTAGAGGACAATGCCAGAACCGAAACCTTTGTCAGCGTGGGTGTCCGTATGGTGGGTATTTTAGCAGTAATTCATCGACCATTCCGTGGGCGATGCGAACTGGAAAATTGACGATGAAAACCGATTCAGTGGTTCATTCAATTATTTATGACGAACAAAAAGGTAAAGCTACAGGCGTAAGAGTAATTGATGCCCACACCAAGCAAATGACTGAATATTACGCCCGTGTGATTTTCTTGAATGCTGCCACGCTCAATACGAACTTGATTTTGTTGAATTCGACGTCGAATCGTTTTCAGAATGGTTTTGGAAATGATAATGGACTCTTGGGAAAATATATTGCGTTCCATAATTTCCGTACGACGATTTCGGGAGAATACGAAGGATTTCTTGATACTACTACCGAAGGTATTCGCCCAAATGGTAGTTACATTCCTCGTTTTCGCAATGTTTTCAAACAAGAAACTGACTTTTTACGTGGGTATGCCGCAGGTTTCAGTGCCAGCCGAATGACTCATTATGATACTTCTGGGATTGGTGAAGATTTGAAAGAAAGCCTAAATCAGACACGTTATGGTAATTGGCGAGTTGGTTCGCACATGATGGGCGAGACGATTCCGAAAGAAAGCAATTATGTAGCACTCGATAAGAATCTGCTTGACCCGTGGGGAATTCCGCAGCTAAAAGTTTCGGTGGCTTATGATGATAACGATGAGAAAATGATAAAGGATTTTCATGAGCAACTCACCGAAATGTACACCAAAGCTGGCTTCACAAATATCAAAACGCACGATAAGCCTGACAAAGCCCCAGGCTTGGATATTCATGAAATGGGTGGTGTACGAATGGGAAAAGACCCAAAAACATCAATGCTCAATAAGTGGAATCAGTTCCACAATTGTAAAAATGTTTTCGTAACTGATGGAGCTTGTATGACATCAAATTCAACACAAAACCCATCACTAACTTTCATGGCTATTACGGCACGTGCTGCCGATTATGCCGTGAAGGAATTTAAGAAAGGTAATTTGTAAGTAATTGATAATTGAAGTTTTCGTACGATTGTGATAGTTAATAGGGAGATTTTAGAAGAAGTCTCCCTATTTTGCTTTAAATTCCTGCCAAGTAGCATTATAAGCACCAAAACAGCCAAAACCACCGTTGATATTGGTGTAGAGTAATACTGGTTCGGCAAAAGGATTGTTGTTTTCTCGTTGTCGGCGGAGTGATGTATGATAATTGTAGTAATGAATATCGGTTTGGAAAAGACCAACTCTTATTTTATCTAAACGGCCTTTAATTCCCGTACCCGAAGCAAAGGTTGGTTGATAATCACGGCTTAATGAAAGTAACTGACCATCGGTGCCTTTATCATCTAAAGTTCGTAAATCTATTAGTGTTATCACTTGAGTCGGAATTATATTTTTGTTGTTTTTAGGGTCTGGTAGATAAAAAATCATTCCATATTCACTAATTGCTCTATAATAGTTAGATTCTCCTGTTTTATCCTGCCAAATAACTTTCACATCATAACTTTTATTTATTACGTTATTTCCTCGTTGAGACTCATTAATCGTGGTAGAATCTATTCTTACTTCCTTAATATCGGCGTGTACAGGAACGGTAGTCGAGGCACTCACTTTTCGACCATCGGGAGTGCTTACAGTAATGGTATAAGTTTTCCCTACTAAAATGGGTAAATTGGTGGGTAAAGCACGGTAATAACCCAGTTTAGCATTATAAATTAGTTGAATTGTTTTGCTCCCGTCTGATAAACTAACAGTTGCATTCGTAATGTCATCTTTAATATCACCAGTAGTACCAATGAGTAATTTTGTCTCGGTAACTTTGGCCGCCAAAACCGTATCTTGTGGTGAAATAAAGCAAGCAACTACCAGTTTAGAATCAGTTTCGGGCAGAAACGAAGGGTCAATTTCCTTAATTAAACTTTCACACGAAAGCAGTAAAAACTGACTAATTGTAAGCAAACTGTATAAAAATATTTTTTTCATCATCATAAATTTTTCTTTAACTCCCCTTTGGGGCCTGTTGGTAGCCGAGCGGAGCCGAGGCTAAAACTTAAAATTATAACTAAAAGATGGAATAATCGGGAATATCGAATAGCGTTGTAAGATATTGATAGTTTGGTTATTAGCATCTGTTTTTGTATTGAGTTGGTAGAAAAACGGATTTTTTCGATTATAGGCATTATAGACGCTAATTTCCCAGATACGTTCGTGACGGCGTTTCTTTTTGCTAAACTGAACGCCCAAATCGAGTCGATGATACGGTTCGGCACGGAAAGTATTTTTCTCGCCATATTCCTGCACGGCTCTGCCCGCAAAAAGCGGACTTACGGGCGTATTAGAATTATTGATAGCATTATTTGCACCAAAACGAGTATTAAAATTGCTATAACCATTATACCTCGAAAGCGGCATCGTGAGGGCGTTGCCTGTCCCATACACCCAAACTGCCGAAACAGTAATGTTTGGTTTAATATCATAGATTCCGACGAGCGAAATATCATGTCGGCGGTCATAGCGAGGGAAAAACGCTTTACCAAAATTTAATTCGTCAAATTGCCATTTTGTCCACGAAAGCGTGTATCCCGCCCAACCCGAAAATTTTCCTACTTTTTTCTGTAATAAAAACTCGGTTCCGTAAGAGTATCCCTGTCCAATCGTCACATTATCTTCCCAGCGTACACGTGTGTTACTCGTGGGGTCGTTTACCAACAAAAAACTCGCACCTTCTTTATAGTTAATGAGGTTGTTCATCTTTTTATAATAACCTTCGATGGTCAGCGTAAGGCCATTTTTATCAAAATCTTTGGCAAATCCTGCCGCCACTTGTTGCGACTGCTGAGGTGCAATCCTGTCGGTAGTAGGTACCCAAAGGTCAGTAGGCAAGCCAATACCTGTATTTGTAAGCAAATGCACATATTGGTTCATCATGGCGTATGAAGCTTTGAAAGCTAAATCGGTGCGGAGTTTATAAGCGGCCGAAAATCGTGGTTCTGGACGAACATAGCTTGCTCCTGAAACCTGATAATTACTAAGGCGAAGACCTGCATTCATTTTTAGTCGGTCGTTGGCTTGCCAAACATCTTCGGCATAAATACCTGACTCAACAACATCAATATTATCGATTCTTGTTTCAAACCGACTAATGTCAGAGTCTTGCAGTACAACAGCACTGGGCGTAAACCGATGAAAAGTAGATTGAAGACCAAATTTTAAAGCGTGTTTTGGTACAGGGAAAAAATCAAAATCGTATTTAATGGCATAATCTCTGATACCCGATTGATAATCTAAATTATAGGTAGAATTGGTATTAGTATTGAGGTCAAGAGAGTTAACCACCGAACTGATGTTGAAACGATAACGGCTGTAAATGAGCGATAAATTACCAAAAAGTTTCTGCGAAAATAAGTGATTCCAACGCAAAGTGGCAGTTTCGTTGCCCCAATTTAGTCCATTTGAAGAGTTGTTTTCTGGGCTTACGGTATTCGTACTAAACTTATCTTTTCCGAAATAGCCACTCAAATAGAGTTTGTCTTT
>JACCEC010793435.1_pt1 | contig 11647 bp, 12 predicted proteins | sample 7450121 | NCBI WGS metagenome assembly JACCEC01 (sample SAMN15323455, study PRJNA562643) | freshwater metagenome | isolation source: river surface water | place: USA:Blue River Watershed | collected 2017-08-18 | reverse complement strand
CGACTACTGCTGCGTCCACGCCTCGTACGCGCTCCGCGCCGCGGGCTACGAGACGGTGATGGTGAACTCCAATCCCGAGACGGTTTCGACCGACTACGACACTTCCGACCGCCTCTACTTCGAGCCGCTCACGCTCGAGGACATCCTGGAGATCTACCGCACCGAACAGTGCATCGGCGCGATCGTCCAGTTCGGCGGCCAGACCCCGCTCAACCTCGCGGCCGACCTCGAAGCCAACGGCGTCACCGTCGTCGGCACGTCTCCCTCGAGCATCGCGCTCGCCGAGGATCGCCAGCTCTTCAAGGACATCCTCATCGAGCTCAACATCCGCCAGCCGGTCAACAAGACCGCCCTCTCGGCCGAAGAAGCCTACCAGGCCGCCGAAGAGATCGGCTTCCCGGTCCTCCTCCGTCCGTCCTTCGTCCTCGGCGGCCGTGGCATGTTCATCGTCTACGGCATGGACGAACTGAAGTCCGTCGTCCGCGAGGCCTTCGACGTCGCCCCGGGCAAGCCGGTGCTGCTCGATAAGTTCCTCGAGGACGCCATCGAGCTCGACGTCGACGCGATCTCCGACGGCGAGACCACGGTCATCGGCGGCATGCTCGAACACGTCGAGCATGCGGGCGTCCACTCCGGCGACGCCGGCATGGTCCTGCCTCCGCACACGCTTTCGCCGGCCCTCGTCGAAGAGGTCCGCCGCATCACGCATTCCCTCGCGAAGCGCCTCAAGGTCGTCGGCCTGATGAACATCCAGTTCGCGATCAAGGACGGCGTCGTCTACATGCTCGAGGTCAACCCGCGCGCCTCGCGCACGGTCCCGTTCGTGTCGAAGGCCATCGGCGTGCCGCTCGCCAAGCTCGCCTCGCTCTGCATGCTGGGCGCCAAGCTCAAGGACCTCGGCTTCACCCGCGAGATCCGCCCGCCTTACTGGTCCGTCAAGGAATCCGTCTTCCCGTTCAGCCGCTTCCCCGGCGCCCCGGTCGCGCTCTCGCCCGAGATGCGCTCCACCGGCGAGGTGATGGGCTGCGACGACGACCTCGGCATGGCCTACGCCAAGGCCCAGATGGCCGCGCAGCCCGCGCTCCCCGTCGCCGGCAGCGCTTTCCTCTCGGTCAAGGACCGCGACAAGGACGGCGCCGTCGCCGTCGCCCGCGACCTGGCTTCGCTCGGCTTCAACATCTTCTCCACCAGCGGCACCGCCGCGGCCATCGAGGCCGCCGGCATCAAGGTCACCAAGCTCGGCAAGATCTCGGAAGGCGCCCGACCCAACGCGCTCGACCTCCTGAAGAACGGCCAGCTCCAGATGATCGTGAACACCGCCGCGGGCATGCTGCCGCGCAAGGATGAGAACGCCATGCGCGCCGAAGCCGTCCTCCGCGGCGTCTACATGGCCTCCACCATGAACGCCGCCCGCGCCGCCGTGCTCGGCATCCGGTCCCTCCGCGAGCACCCCCTCACGGTCAGTTCCTTGCAGGAGCACGCAAAGGTGCTTCCCCCGAAGGCCTGAATCGGGTAGGAACTCCTTTCCCATGAAATACCCCGTCCTCGCCGCGTTGGCCGTCGCCGTCGCCTCCCTCCATGCCGCCGATGCGCCCAAGCCCGCCGTCGACGCCCCCACTCCTCCCCCCGCACCCAAAGTGAAAACCCTCACCCCTGAACAGGTCAAACAGGCCTGGACCATGCTCGGCTACTCCATCGCCAGCCAGTCCCCCATGCCGCAAGTGAACTCGCAGCTCGAGCTCACCGACGAGGAGATCGACCTCTTCCTCGCGGGCGTCCGTCAGGCGATGCGCGGCGACAAGCCGAACTTCAATCCCGCCGAACTCGGCGAAGGCGCCGACGCGATGTTCCAGGAGCGCGTCAACGCCAAGGCCGGCAAGTGGGGCAAGCAGAACGACGAGTTCCTCGCCAAGATCGACGCCGACAAGTCGGTGACGAAGACCGCCTCCGGCCTCCGCTACAAGATCCTCGCCCAGGGTTCCGACGTGAAGCCCACCGCGGCTTCCACCGTCAAGTGCCGCTACGAAGGAAAGCTCGTCGACGGCAAGGTCTTCGATTCGACCAAGAACCGTAACAACGAGCCTTCCGAATTCCCGCTCAGCGGCGTGATCCCGGCTTGGACCGAAGGCGTCCAGCTCATCGGCGTCGGCGGCAAGATCGTCCTCTATTGCCCGTCCGCCATCGCCTACGGCGACCAAGGCCAAGGGCCGATCCCCGGCAAGTCCGTCCTCGAATTCGAGGTCGAGCTGGTCGAGATCTCCAAGGGCAAGTAAGCCCTGCGCTCCGTTTCCCGACGCGGCGCGCCGAAAGGCGCGCCGCTTTGCTTTACGCGGGGAACAAAGTGTGCTCTATGAGGTACTTACCCTAACTGATGCGGTCTGCGCTCACCATGGCCTTTCTGTCGGCGGCTTCCTTGCTCGCCGCCGATCCGGCCGTGTCCGCGCCTGCGCCCGCGCCGACCCTGACCCTGCAGCAGGCGGTCGACCGGACCCTCCAGCATAACCTCGGGCTGGCCGTCACCCGCCTCGATGCCTGGCGAGCGCTCGACGCGGTCGACGTCTCTCTCTCCGCCTTCGATCCGACCTTCACCTGGACCAACCGCCTGAGCGGGAGCCGGACGCCCACCGAGATCCTGAACAACGATCCCGCGGACCGCATCCACGGCTCCGACCTCACCCTCAGCCAGCGCAACACCTGGGGCGGCACGCTCTCCGTCGGTACGGGTCTCACGCGCACGTGGGCCGACTCCGGCCCGATCGGACTGGCTTCCTCTTACGACATCGGCACGAACATCGCCTACACCCAGCCCTTGCTCGCCGGCGGCTGGAGGGCGGTGAACCTCACCGCGCTCATCTCGGCCCGTCAGTCCGCGCTCCGCAGCCGCCTCTCGCTCCGCGCCACGGCGCTCGACCTGATCCGCGACGCCGAGGTCGGCTATTGGACGCTCGCCTCCGCCCGCGCGCTGGTCGCTTTCCGCGAGACCAGCCTGCGTTCGGCGACCTCCTTGCTCGATCAGATCCGCGCCCGCCGCTCCCTCGGCGACGCCACCATCTTGGATGAGCTGCAGGCCGAGGCCGACGTCGCCGCCCAGCGCGTCGGCGTGCTCAACGCCCGGCAGGCCCTCGACAACGCCGAGATGAGCCTCCGCCGTCTGCTCGGACAGGGCACCGCGGACGACGTCGATCAGCCGCTGGCGGTGGACGCGTTGCCGACCACCGCGGTCCCCGCGGCCGCGCCGTTCTCCCCGTGGATCCGCGTCGTCGCCGACTTCGACTTCGCCACCGAGATCCAGCGCGCGAACATCGTCCAGGCCGAGGCGCTCGTCGCCCAGGCCGAACAGAACGACCAGCCGAGCCTGAATCTTTCCGTCGGCTCCGGTCGCTACGGCGACGGCCTTGCCGGCGCCGGCGTCTCGGGCGGCCTCGACAACTACCGTCGTCAGGCCGGCTGGACGAACTTCGCCGAGCTCCGCCTTTCCTTCCCGCTCGGCTTCCGCGAGGCCGAGGCGAACCTGCGCGCCGCCTCCCGTGCGCGTCGTCAGGCCGAACTCCGCCTCGCCGACGTCCGCCAGTCGCTCGTGTTCTCCGCCCGCGCCACCTGGCGCGAACTGGAGGCCGCGCGGGCGCGCGTCGAGGCCTCCACGTCCGCGCTCGAGCTCCAGCGCCAGTCCTATGAAGGCGAGCGAGCCCGCTTCGCCGCCGGCCAGTCGGACCTCCCCCGCGTGCTGCAGGCGCAGGCCGCGCTCGACGCCGCGCAGCTCGCCTGGGTCCAGGCCCACCTCGACGCCCGCGCGGCCTCCGCCAAGGTCGCCCGCCTCGACGGATCGATCCTCTCCCGCCACGGTTTCACGATGGACGCCGTCGAACAGCAGGTCGGCGCCGGCCTCGGCGCCGCGGATCCGCTGCCCCCTCTGACCACCACCCCATGAAGTTCCTCAAGCCTTTCCTGTTCGCCGTGGTCGTCGGCGGCCTCACCTACGCCTTCTGGCCTGCGAAGAAGCCCGTCCGCGCCGGCGCGTCCTCTTCCGAGGCCCGCGCCGAGAAGCGTGACATCCGCGAGACCGTCGAAGCCGCCGGCTTCGTCCGCGCGGTCATCTACAGCTCGATCCGCGCCCAGGTCAGCGGTCCCATCCTCAAGCTGCATGTCCAGACCGGGGACATGGTGAAGAAGGACCAGATCCTCGTCGAACTCGACCCCGTGCTCGCCAACGCCGACGAAGAGCAGGCCCGCCGGAGCGTCCAGCTCCAGACCTTCACCCTAGAGCGGCTCGAGCGCGACCTGCGGCGCGTCGAGGTCCTCGTGAAGAAGAACTTCGTCTCCGAACGCGAGGTCCTTGACCACCGCACGGCCTACGAGGTCGCCAAGCTCCAGCGCGACATCGCCCAGGCCAAGCTGGACACCGCGGTCGAGATGGTGCGCCGCACGGTCATCCGCGCGCCGCACGACGGCCAGGTCTCCGATTGCAACGTGCTCGAGGGCCAGATCGTCATCGGCGCCCAGTCCATCAACAACGGCACGCCGCTGATGACCGTCTCCGATACCTCGGTCCTCCGGGTGGACGTCAACCTGAACGAATTCGCGGCCACCCGTGTCGAGATGGGCAAGGACGCCATGGTCACCTTCGACTCCATCCCCGGCCTGCGCAAGGCCGGCAAGATCACCTTCATGACGCCGTTCGGGACCGCCGACCTCAAGGTGCCCGACCTCCGCGTCTTCCCGACCCAGGTCTCCTTCGCCGCCGGCGACGGCGTGCGTCCGGGCATCAGCGCCAACGTCACCGTGACCGTCGACAGCGTGAAGGGCTGCGTGGCCGTCCCGGTCTCGGCCGTGTTCATCGACGGGGCCGACCGCGTGGTGTACGTGCGCGCCGCCGACGGCGAGTGGGACGCGCGCAAGGTGAAGCTGGGCCTGAGCGACGCGAGCTGGACGCAGGTCAAGGAAGGCGTCGCGCTCGGCGAGGTGGTGAGCCTCATCCGCCCCGCCCAGACCCGCTGAGATGCCGCCGCTCATCGCCATCCGCGGCCTCCGCAAGACCTACCGCATGGGCGACGAGAACGTCCACGCCCTCGACGGCGTGGACCTGGATTTCCAGAAAGGCGAGTTCGTCGCCATCCTCGGCCCCTCCGGCTCCGGCAAGTCGACGCTGATGCACATCCTCGGCTTCATGGACACGCCGAGCGAGGGCAGCATCGTCTTCGACGGCGAGGAGGTCGCCCGCCTCGATCCGGACCGGCGCGCGTGGTATCGTTCGCACCGCGTCGGCTTCGTCTTCCAGGCCTTCAACCTCCTGCCGCGCCTCACGGTCGAGGAGAACGTGGCCCTGCCGCTCCTCTACCGAGACAACTCGGACCCCGAGGCCAACCTCGCCGCCGCGCGCGCGGCCCTCGAGAGGGTCGGGATGTCGCATCGCCTCGGCCATCGGCCCGGGCAGCTGTCCGGGGGCGAGCGCCAGCGCGTCGCCGTGGCCCGTGCGATCGTCGGCACGCCTTCCATCATCTTCGCGGACGAACCGACCGGCAACCTCGACGTCAGGAACGTCGACCGCGTGCTCGACCTGCTCGGTTCGCTCATCAGCGAAGGCATCACGGTCGTGCTCGTCACGCACGACCTTTCCGTCGCCGAGAAGGCCCATCGCGTCATCTCGATGCGCGCCGGGCTCGTCCAGGAGGACCGCACCCGATGAGGCTCTTCGACCGCGTCCGCCCGGCCGTCATCAACGGCCTCCGTGAGCTCCAGGCCAACAAGGTCCGCTCGCTCCTGTCGATGTCGGGCATCATCCTCGGCGTCGCCTCGCTGGTCGCGATGGTCACCGTCGTCCAAGGCATGGTCGGCAACTTCCGCCAGTTCGTCGACGCGATGGGCGGCATCGAGAAGATCACCGTGGTCCGCGAGCAGCTGCCGAAGGAGCAGGAGCACCTCGCCGAGCTTTCCGAGGGACTCACCATGCGCGACGTCGAGCGGATCCGCCGCACGGTGCCGCTCGTCCGCAACATCTCTCCGGAGGCCCGCGTGGGCTACGAGAAGATCGTCTACGAGGACCGCGAGACCAACACCTACGTCACCGGCGTTACCTCCGACTATCTCCCGGTGGCCAAGCGCTGGGTCGAGCCGGACCAGGGACGCTTCGTGAGCGACCTGGACGTCCTCAACATGACCGACGTCATCGTGCTCGGCTCGGCCGTCATCCCCGAGCTCTTCGCGCCGAACGTCGATCCCGTCGGCCGGATCGTCAAGGTCCGCGGCCGTCGCTTCACCGTGATCGGCGTGCTCAACAACATCGAGGGCTCGGGCATGCAGATCCGGTCCGCGAACTCCCGCAGCTCCGGCGGCGCCTGGCGCTGGCGCAACAGCGGGGCGTTCATCCCCGTGAGCACCGCGCTCACCAAGTACAACGGCAACGACCGCCTCACCGGCCTCGGCCTCCGCATCGCGGAGCCCGAGCAGCTGCGCGACGCGGTCGACCAGACCGAGCGCACGATGCTGGCCGCGCACAAAGGCCTGCGCGACTTCTCGATCTCGACGAACGAGCAGACGCTCGAGGACTTCCGCAAGACCGAAGCGGCCTTCAAGCTCTCGCTCGGCGGGGTCGCGGGGATCTCGCTCTTCGTCGGCGGCATCGGCATCATGAACGTGATGCTGGCCTCCATCAACGAGCGCATCCGCGAGATCGGCGTGCGCAAGGCGGTCGGCGCCCGCGGCTCGGACCTCTTCCTCCAGTTCCTCGCCGAGGCCGCGGTGGTCTCCGTCGTCGGCGGCCTCATCGGCCTGCTGGTCTCGGTGGGCATCGTGTCGCTGATGAACTTCATCCTCACGCAGGCGCTGCCGACGGGCGCCGTCGCCACGCTCGACTGGGTGATCATGGCCGAAGGCCTGGCCTTCTCGGTGGTCATCGGCCTCGTCGCCGGCGTCTATCCCGCCCTCCGCGCCGCCAAGCTCGACCCGATCGAGGCCCTGCGCCACGAATGATTTCCCCATGAAGCCCCTGCACCTCACGCCCCTGCTCCTCACGCTCGTCGGCTGCGTCGCCGCACCCCTCGCCCCCATCGCCGTCTGGGAGGGCGTCCCGCCCGCCGAGACGCTCACGCTGAAGCCGGGCCAGGACCCGCGCGGCACGATCAACAAGCAGACGCACCGCGCCGACGTCTTCATCCCGGAGTTCGTCGTCTACCCGGCCGCCAAGCCGGGCGCGCCGCTCGTCATCGTCTGCCCCGGCGGAGGTTACGGCATCCTGGCCGAGACGCATGAAGGCAGCGAGGTCGCCAAGCGCCTCAACGCCTTCGGCAGCGCCGCGGTCGTCCTGAAGTATCGCGTCCCGCGCCGCGACCCGAACAAGCCTTGGATCGTCCCGGTGATGGACGCCCGCGAGACCCTGCGCATCGTCCGCGCCCGCGCGGCCGAATGGAACGCCGATCCGAAGAAGATCGGCATCCTCGGCTTCTCCGCCGGCGGCAACCTCGCCGCCCGCGTCGCTTACGCCCCGGCCGCCCCCGATGCGCCGCGTCCGGATTTCGCGGTGATGGTCTACCCGGCGTATCTCTTCGAGAAGGATCAGCCGGACGGCGTGCTCCGCGAGGGCCCCGACGGCGTCATCCCGCCGAAGGGCGTCAAACCGGTGCCCGCCTTCTTCGCCCACAGCGCCGACGACAAGTATCCCGCCGAAGGCTCGATGGCTTTCGCCAAGGTCCTCAAGTCGATGGGCGGTTCCGCCGAAGTCCACGTCTGGGCCAAGGGCGGCCATGGCTGGGGTGCTTCCGATCGCTGTCTCGCCGCCAAGGTCTGGACCGACGTGCTCGGCGAGTGGATGAAGGACCAGGGACTTCTGCAGCCCTGATCGCCAGGCTCAGCAGGCGCAAAAAAAGCCGCCCGGACGGGCGGCTTTTGCTTGGGCTGGCTGGCCGCTTAGAACTTGAAGCGGAGACCGGCGATGCCTTCGAAGCTGTTCACCTGGCGGTTCTCTTCGCCGACGACGTTCGCGAAGTCGACGTTGTAGAGCTGGTGCAAGCGGGCGGTCAGGGTGAAGTCGACGTTCTCGTTGACCTCGAAGCGCAGGCCGGCGAACACGTCGGAGGCGAGGGCGGTGGACTTGGCGGTGTTCTTGAGCCAGCCGTAGCCGATGCCGGCGCCGATGAAGGGCTTGATGCCGCCGTTGCTGTTGAGCTCGTAGGTGTACTCGACGATGGCGGTGCGGGCGGCGGCGTCGACGGGGTCGGCGGTGACGATGTCGCGGGTGCTGAGGTTCAGGCCGACGTGGGAGTTCTCGGTGAGGTAGGTGCCGAAGCCGATGCCGACGACCGAGGTGTTGTCGGCGCTTGCGCCGCCGGAGAGCGGGGCGTTCGGCTTACCGTAGCCGAGCTGGACGTCGAAGGTGAGGGCCTGGGAGGCGGCGGCCATCAGGGGGAGGACCGCGAGGTAGCGTAGGGATTTCATGGGGGAGTCTGGTTTAGGGCAGGGAAGGGGGGCTGTAAAGAGGGAAGCCTTACTTGGCTTCGACGATCTCGACGCTGGTGATCTCGACGCGTTCGGTCGGGGTGGAGCCTTCCATGCCGACGCAGCGGACGGCGGCGATCTTGTTCAGGACTTCTTCTCCGGAGACCAGCTTGCCGAACGCGGTGTATTTGTTGTTCAGGAAGGAGGCGTCGCCGTGGCAGATGAAGAACTGGCTGCCGGCGCTGTCCGGGTCGCTGGAACGGGCCATGGAGAGGACGCCTTTGACGTGGGCGCGATTGTTGAATTCGGCCTTCACCTGGTAGCCGGGGCCGCCGGTGCCGGGGACGCCGCGGGCGCCGACCTTGGAGTTAGGGCAGCCACCCTGGATCATGAAGCCCTTGATGATGCGGTGGAAAGCGGTGCCTTCGTAGAACTTCTCACGGGAGAGCTTCAGGAAATTGTCCACGGTGCGCGGGGCGACGTCGGGCCAGAACTCGACGGTCATGTCGCCGTAATTGGTATGGATGATGGCGCGGGGGGTGGCGCCGGCGGCGGAGGATTCTTTCATGGATTCTTTGTTGTTGGAGCAGGAGGAAAGGGCGAGGGCGGCCACGACGGCCATGGCGGAGAGCAGGCAGAGGCGCAGGGTTTTCATGGGTTTGAGGCAATCCCGCGGGCCCTTGCCCGCAACCCCAAACCTCCGCTTGCCAGCCCGCCCGCGGGGGGGCAGGGTCGTCCCGTATGCGCGTGACCGTCAACGATGAGCCCAAGGAGACCGCCGCCCGGACGCTGGCCGAGCTCCTCGCCGAACTCGGCGTGGCCCACGAGCCGGCCGTCGCCGCCGCCGTCGACGAGCAGGTCGTGCCGCGTTCCCGCTGGTCCGCCCAGGTCCTGGCCGAAGGCGCCCGCATCCTCGTCATCCGCGCCGCCCAAGGCGGCTGATCTCCGACCCCTCATGTTCAAGTTCATCAAAGGTCTCTTCGTCAACGAGCCGGAAGCCCCGGCCCCGGAGAACCTCGTCCTGTTCACCCCCAACGACGGCAGCTGGGATCCGAAGATGGTCCGCCGCCTCTTCGACGCCGGCCTCGGCCGCCTGCACGTGCAGGTCCGAAAGGATTGGGAGCGACGCCACTACGAACAGTTCCTCCGCGCGATCCCCGAGGCCTTCTGGCCGCGCATCGTCCTCGGCGAAGAGCCCGAGCTCGTCGAAGCCCACCGCCTCGGCGGCTTCCAGATGCATCCGGGCGAACGCATCCCCCGTCGCTGGCCCAAGCACGCCACGGTCAGCGTGAAGTGCCATGATTACGACGAGCTGCGCGCGACCGACAAGGCCTGCGGCTACGTCTTCCTGACCCCGATCTTCGAATCTGTCTCCAAGAAGGACCATCGCCCCCGCCGCACGCTCCGCGAATACGAGGTGATCCTGCAGCGCTGGAAGTCCGAAGGCGGCGCCCCGGTCCACGCCCTCGGCGGCATCACGCCGAAGAACGCCGCGAAGGCCCGCGAGATGGGCTTCGACGGCATCGCGTTCATCGGCTCCGTCTGGAAGCAGCCCGATCCGGTCCGCGCCTTCCTCGACCTCGAGCGCGCCTGGTACGGCAAGGAAGCCCGCAAGCTGAAGCGCTCCTACTAAGGCCGTGTTCCCCCGCCTGCAGTTCCTGACGCTCGACGCTTCGCCGCTCGCGCATCGCGAACAGGCCCGCGCCGCGCTCGAAGGCGGCGTGCGCTGGATCCAGCTGCGCGCGAAGCGCCTGCCTCCCGGGGCCTGGGCCGCCGAGGCCGTCGCCATCGCCGAACTCTGCCGCGACTTCGGAGCGATGTTCGTGGTGAACGATTCGCCGGAGGTCGCCCTGCGCGCCGAGGCCGACGGCGTCCATCTCGGCGGCGACGACGCCTCGCCCGCCGCCGCGCGCGCGTTGCTCGGCGAGTTCGCCATCGTCGGCGTGACGCTCAACGAGCCCGCGCATGTCGCCCGCTACGCCGGCGTCCGGGTCGATTACGCGGGCGTCGGTCCTTTCCGCCATACACTCAGCAAGCAGAAGCTCGCGCCCGTCCACTCGTCGTCGTCCTTGGCCGGCCTCATCGCCGCCGCCGCGCCCTTGCCGTGCTACGCGATCGGCGGCGTCACCGCGGCCGACTGGTCCGCCGTCCGTGCCCTCGGCGCCCACGGGATCGCCGTCAGCGGCGCCATCGCGATGGCCGCCGACCCGGTTTCCGCCGCGAAAACGTTGGTCGAAGCGGTCGCCGGCTAGGTTTCCGGAGGCGAGGGCTGGACAACCCCGAGGAGTCTCGGATTGTGCAGGCTCCGATGTCTCCGCTCCGTATCGCCGACCGCACCTTCGCCTCGCGCCTCCTCACGGGCACGGGCAAGTACGCCTCCGCCGCGCAGCTCCGCGCCGTGCTCGACGCTTCCGGCGCCGAGGTGGTGACGATGGCCATCAAGCGCGTGCGTTTCGGCGCCGCCGACGACGGCATCCTTTCCGCGCTCGATCCGCAGAAGCACCTCATCCTGCCCAACACGTCCGGCGTGCGCACGGCCAAGGAGGCGGTCTTCGCCGCCGAGCTCGCCCGCGAGGCGCTCGGCACTTCGTGGCTGAAGCTCGAGATCCATCCGGACCCGAAGTATCTCATGCCCGATCCGGTCGAGACCCTCGAGGCCTGCCGGGAGCTGGTGAAGAAGGGCTTCACCGTCCTGCCTTACATCCACGCCGACCCCGTGCTCGCCAAGCGCCTCGAAGAAGTCGGCGCGGCCGCGGTCATGCCGCTCGGCGCGCCGATCGGCTCCAACCGCGGCCTGCTGTCCCGCGACTTCCTCCGCATCATCATCGAACAGGCCCGCGTGCCGGTCATCGTCGACGCCGGCCTGGGCGCGCCTTCGCACGCCGCCGAGGCCCTCGAGCTCGGCGCCGACGCCGTCCTGGTGAACACCGCCATCGCTTCCTCGGGCGACCCCGTCGCGATGGCCCGCGCCTTCCGCCTCGCCGTCGAAGCCGGCCGCTCCGCCCGCGAAGCCGGCCTGGGCGTCGGTTCCGACAAGGCCGAGCCGACATCGCCCCTCACGGGCTTCCTCGACTGACCGATGGCCGCGAAGCCCGGCAGGATACGCGCGGACGAATTGCTGTTGAAGCTTTCGCTCGCTCCGTCCCGCTCGGTCGCCCAGGCCCTCATCCTCGCCGGCAAGGTCCGCTCCGGTCCTGACGCCGTCGTCCAGAAGCCGTCG
>JACCEC013093509.1_pt1 | contig 11648 bp, 12 predicted proteins | sample 7450121 | NCBI WGS metagenome assembly JACCEC01 (sample SAMN15323455, study PRJNA562643) | freshwater metagenome | isolation source: river surface water | place: USA:Blue River Watershed | collected 2017-08-18 | reverse complement strand
TCATGGCACTGGCTTCAGCCGGTACGCTCAATGCCCAGACTAAAATTGCGTATGTAAGCCTCGACGAAGTGGTTCAACTGATGCCTGAATATAAGAAGGCCATGTCCGAAATGGCCCAGTTTGACAGTGCCCTTCAGATCAATTATGCGGAGACTGTTCGTGAATTGAATCGTCAGGACAGCATCTTCAAGGCTGATTCCACGAAGTGGTCCAATGCCATTCGCACGGCCAATCGTGAGAAAATGAAAAAGCTGCTGGTTGACTTACAGGGCTTCGAAGGAAGCTATCAGCAGCAAATGCAGCAGAAGCAGGAGGAATTGATGACACCTGTGGCTCAGAAAGCAAACGGTCTCATTGCCGAAGTGGCCAAAGCAAGTGGTTACGGATATGTCTTACGTAAGGAAGCCCTGATCGTTCAGCCAGATACGGACGATCTGTTGCCGGCCATACGTAAAAAGCTGGGAGTCGGTGCGGCCGCTCCTCCCAAACCTGCCGGCGGGAAGTAATTACCCAAATAGATGATTTTCATCGGACCAAGGGGAAAGATTGCTGAACAAGCACTTTCCCCTTGTTTTTTTGAGTACGTCTGACAGATCGTTCAGCTGATTGATGTCTTGTGCAATGCGACTCGATATGACGCTGTTAAAAAATGGAACAACACAAAAGGGACCGATCGGAGTTTTTGATTCGGGATATGGAGGACTGACCATCCTGTCGTCCCTGGTCACTCATCTTCCCGAAAATGACTACATCTATCTGGGTGACAACGCCCGGGCGCCATATGGCCCGCGTTCTTTCGAAACTGTTTATGCGTACACAAGGGAGGCGGTCCGCTGGTTCTTCGATCAGGGTTGTCCGCTGGTTATTCTGGCCTGTAATACGGCATCAGCCAAGGCACTCAGGAATATCCAACAGTACGACCTTCCGGTTTGGGCACCTGACAGGCGGGTGCTCGGCGTGATCCGCCCCACGGCGGAAGTGATCGGAAAATATACAAGATCCGGACATGTCGGTATACTGGCTACAGATGGAACAGTTCGTTCCGCATCCTATCTGATGGAGATCCGAAAGTTTTTTCCGGATATACATGTCTGGCAGCAAGCGTGTCCGTTGTGGGTGCCGTTGATCGAGACAGGAGAATATCTTGATCCGGCCGCTGATCCGTTCATAGAGAAATATTTGGACGCACTGATGCGGCAATGTCGTGCGATCGATACCATACTGCTCGCATGCACACATTATCCACTGCTGGCCGATCGTCTGCAAAGGTTTCTACCGGATCATGTGAGGATCATTGACCAGGGAGACATTGTGGCTGACAGCCTGCGCGCATACCTGGAAAGACATCCGTCCATGCAGCTTCGAATTTCCTGCGGTGAAGATGATAATGCCCGCATTCAATTTTGTACGACAGACCGGGCTGATATTTTCGATCGTGAGGCCGCCAGATTCTTTGGAGAGGAGATCCATTCGCGTCATATTCGCCTTTCCGGAGAATCAGGTTGGTAAATCCCGGAGGATTTCTTACCTTTGCCATCCTTTCACAAATCCATGGGTGTGGTGACCTGCGGATAGAATGAGTAACAGGGTCGTTCTCCCGACCTATTTTACAGCAACGCGTTAATGCACTAATAAAATGAAACGTACATTTCAACCCCATCGCCGTCGTCGGAAATCTGTTCACGGTTTCCGCAAGCGCATGCAATCGGCCAATGGCCGCAAGGTGCTGGCCAGCCGTCGCCGCAAGGGACGTCATAAGCTTACGGTTTCCGACGAATTCAAGCAGAAGTAATTCTGGGGGAATCCGATATTTTTCATAGCTCCGGTAATATTACCGGGGCTATTTTTGTTTTCCCGCAAGAAACATCACAACTTGTCTGAAAGATTCTCACTGCCCAGATCCAAGCGGCTGAAAAGCCGGAAAAGCATTGCCTTGTTGTTTGCAAAAGCCCAGGGCTTTTCTGTCGACAATATCCGTGCCTTGCATCATCTGGAAACTTTTCAGGGCGGTGGTGTGCTGGTTGGTTTCAGTGCTCCATCCAAGTTGTTCAGATTGGCTGTACAGCGCAATCGCGTCAAACGACTGATGCGGGAGGCTTGGCGTTTGCAGCAGACGGGACTTCGTGCTCATTTTGAAGGAAAGCCTGACCGGCTCACTATTTTTTTGATATATCGTTCTAAGGTGATGCCTGATCAGGCAACAGTCATGAAACAAGTGGGAGTGATCATCCAGAAATTAGAGCAACGATATGTGCGGCAAGACATATGATCCCAAGCCTGTGATTTCTACATTGCGTAAACTGTTGGTGCTTCCATTGGTATTACCCATACGTATGTATCAATGGGTGATTTCTCCCATGTTACCTCCCCGGTGCAGGTACACGCCAACCTGTTCGTCCTATGCTATCACGGCCTTGCAGCGACATGGTCTTTTTCGCGGAACCTGGCTGGCTGTAAAAAGAATTTCAAGGTGTCATCCATGGGGAGGCTCCGGTTTCGATCCTGTGCCATGAAAAAGGGCACCGAATATCTTCGATGCCCTTTTTGTATGTTGATTCCTTGAATCCGGATTATTTCCCGAATCTTTCCGCTACCTTATTCCAGTTGACCACGTTCCAGAACGCTGAGAGGTAATCTGCCCGGCGGTTCTGATACTTCAGATAGTAGGCATGTTCCCATACGTCAACGCCCAGGATCGGAGTCCCTTTCACTTCTGCAACATCCATCAGTGGATTGTCCTGATTCGGGGTGCTGGTGATGTGGAGTGCACCGTCTTTTACGATCAGCCAGGCCCAGCCACTACCAAAGCGTGTCATGCCGGCCGCGCTGAATTTCTCCTTGAAGGCATCGAATGAACCGAAGGCGGTATCGATGGCAGCTGCCAGGGCGCCTGAAGGGGCACCGCCTGCATTTGGTGCGAGTGATTCCCAGAAGAAGGTATGGTTCCAGTGACCGCCTCCGTTGTTGCGCACGGCCGGAGAGATGGAGCCTGCGACGGCTACGAGTTCTTCCAGCGATTTTCCTTCATGTTCCGTACCTGCGATGGCTTTGTTGAGATTGTCGACGTAGGCTTGGTGATGCTTACCATGGTGGATCTGCATCGTGGTGGTGTCGATATGGGGTTCCAGCGCATCATGGCTGTAAGGCAGGGGGGCTAATGTGAATGCCATATTCTATATGTTTTTTGAAAAAACAAAGGTAAGCCCATTCGGTTCAGCCCAATGTGTGAAGTTGGATACCCGTAAAAAATCACACCATTTTATCAGGCTTCAGGTAGTTATTGGACCTTTTCAGCGTCTGGCCCGAAAGAAATCTTTCATCAGCAGGGCGGATTCTTCTCCCAGTATGCCTTTGCTGATGGTTGATTTGGGATGAAAAGCCCAGTTTTCGCCGGTTACCCTTCTGTGCCCATTCTTTTCATCATCCGCCCCCCAGACGATGCGGTCAATCTTGCTCCAGTAAATGGCTCCGGTGCACATCAGGCAGGGTTCAACAGTCACATACAACGTCGCGTCTGTCAGGTATTTGGCACCGATCTGGTTGAACGCCGAAGTGATGGCGATCATTTCCGCATGGGCAGTGGCATCATTGAGTCTTTCCACCATGTTATGTCCTCGGGCGATGATCCTTCCTCCGACCACAATGATGGCTCCTACGGGCACTTCTCCCTCTTCATACGCTTTCCGGGCTTCAAGGAGTGCCAGTTTCATGAAATGTTCATCGTTCGGGATCATGCTACGAAATACGTCATTTCATTCGACTTTTATCGGGGGACTATGCTGGTTTTGGCTTGAACCATCATCAATTCGTAATTTGTAACATGTGTTTTTACAATGGCATCAATGTAAATCGAGCAACACACATCCGCTTGAAAAAAATCGAAAAGGAGATCGGTGATTTCAGGCCAGCATTACAACGTCCGATGCAGTCCGGCTTCGCCTATGGCCAATGGCCGGTCCTGCGTCCGAAGAACGGAGGTGCGGATGTCGATCTCGTGCTGATGCACTGGGAGCTTGTCCCTTTTTATGTGAAGACTGCTGCCGAATGGTCGCATTTCAGGCATGGGGGTTTCAATCCTCGAACGGGCAGGCGTGATCCGCCGCGCAATACCCTGAACGCCATCGGTGAGGAGATGTTGGAAAAAGTATCTTACAAGCAAGCAGCCCGTAAAAGGAGATGTCTGGTGTTATCCTCAGGTTTTTATGAATGGCGTCATTTTACACCACCCGGTTCAAAGAAGGATCAGGCTTATCCTTACCATATCACATTGCCGGGGCATGAGTATTTTTTCATGGGGGGCATATGGCAGCCATGGACGGATCAGGAGACGGGGGAGATGATGGAGACGTTTTCCATCGTGACTACGGCGGCAAATGACTTGATGTCGGAAGGGCACAACAAAAAACAGAGGATGCCGCTGATCCTGGATGATGATCATGCGGAGGCGTGGATCCGTGAGGATCTGTCGGAAGAAGAAATCCGCAGGCTGGCCATATGGCAATACCCTTCGTCGGGCATGAATGCACAAACCATCCGCAAGGATTTCCGCGAGGCCATGGATCCTACAGAACCGTTCAACTATCCGGAACTGCCTCCGTTGACCCATTGATATCGATCAAACCCGTATGTATATCTTTTTTCTGTCCAGGAATAAACCTGCGATCCAACAGATGAACATGACGGTCAGCGCAAACAGCAAGGAACCATTCGCACCGGGCATGATGGTCTGGAACACCTTATCATTCACGTATTCGTAGGCTGATCCATCACCCATCGGAATGGCCCACATAAGGATGGCGATCAACTCAGAAAGCAGGTAGATGAAGAGCGGATTCCGGCCGAATACACCGAAGAACCCTGCACCCATCTTATATTTACTTATCTCCGTGAGATGGATAAGTAATCCAAGGATGGCCATGGACAGGCCGCTGGTGAGTACGCTGAAAGAACTGGTCCATAGTTTTTTGTTTACCGGGAAGAGCCTGTCCCACAAGTAAGAGATTGCCAGCAATATAATGGCAGCCACGAGCAGATCTGACACTGTTTTATAGGTATTGCCATGTTTTCTGATATGCATGGCTGCCAGGTAACCGATCCACACATTGATCAGTGCGGGGAGCGTACTCAGCAGGCCTTCGGGATCGAAGGCGATATTGTCTCCATGATATAAATGGGCATCCCCCAGCAACAACCTGTCGATCTTCCGGACCAGGTTCCCTTCGATGGTATCATCTCCTCCCCAGGCCAGCATCGCCCAATACCCTGCCAAAATCAATATTCCGGTGATCCAGATGGTTCTGGCCGACCAAACCCTTAACAGGAGGGCACTGATTCCGTAGCACAGGGCAATGCGTTGCAGTACGCCGAGGATGCGGGTTTCAGCGATCGGTTTCAATGACCAGCCTCCTGTTTCATCAACGCGTACGAAAGGAAACCAATACATCAGATAGCCCAGTAAAAATATGAGGGCGGTACGTTTGAGTATTTTCAATGTAGCTTCCCCATTGCCGATGCCTTCCAGTTTTGGCAGGGTGAATGCGAGTGCGTTCCCCACGACAAACAGAAAGGTCGGAAATACAAGGTCGGTTGGTGTGAAACCATGCCATTCTGCATGTTGCAGCAATGCATAAGGTTCAGCTCCTGATCCTCCGGTATTGACAATGATCATGAAGCATACGGTCATACCTCGGAGCAGGTCGATGGCCGGATATCTGGTATTGGAAGTATTTGACATGGCTATGGCGTATGCCTGAAAGTTATTGAAAGCGCTTCAATAACCGGACATCCTTCGCATGAAAATATACCTCCGTTGGTATGATGCCCGGGGATCAGATGCTGAGTCCGTCGATATCAATTTCTGTGATAATCCAGCCTCCTGTTTCATTACGCTGGAAGCTGACAAACCATTCGCCTTTTACGATTTCGCAGCGGTCTTTCATGCACAGGGATGTTTCGTGCGATCCATACACTGTGCAGGAGTCACGTTCAAGGATGGTACGGTCGATCTGCGTGTTGAGTCCGAGTACGTCTTCGTAACGTCCTCTGAATCTCATGAGCCGGTGTTGCACGGACGTGCGGTCGTGGTGTTCGAAGCCATTCAGCCGCAGAGGATTTTCTTTGCTGATGTCCCCGAGTGGCGCTTTTCCGGCGATGATGGTTTGGAAACATTCTTTTCTGGCCATTCTTTCGAGTCGGCAGCCTTCTGTCCTTGGGAACGTGTCCCAAAAAAAGCAATGGATCCCCGGTTTGTCGAATATTTTCACGTTCATCAGTTCCCGCGTGAGGAAGCGATAGAATTCTTTCGGATCGATATCATCTTCCACGGGTCGGACTTCGATGCCATGTGCTGAGAGTCGCTCTTTCATTGTCTGCAAGGCCATGGGCAGTTCTTCCCTTGTCAGATCTTCCAGGGCAACGATATCGGTCGGGCTGCCGATTTTTTCGAAGATCGAGATGCTTTCTCCTTTTTTGTAAGCCTCTTCCATGGCGAGGACGTGCTTCAGGAAGGCATGTTCCAGTGCGGGATCCATCCTTTCATCACCCTCATCTGTGGAGAATTGGGCACCATGTTCGAGCATGAGTTTCATCTTGATGATCTCGTTCTCGATCCTGATCTGTTCGTCGAGGCTTACCTTGTTGTTTTCATCATTTCTGTTCATGTGACTTGTTTTGGTAAAAGTCACATCTGCGTCAGGCATCACCATGTCGTTATCCCCTGTTGAGCGGGTGATTTTTCTCTGTTTCTTTCAGTCTTTTTGACTGTTTGGTGGGGTGTAATCACGATTTTTCAGGGAAGGAATGCAAACAGATTGACGATATCTGTCGCGCTTCCGGCATAGGCCTGTCGGGTGAGCACCAGACTGTGTGCCATAAAGGAGGCGAATGGTTTGTCTGGTTCCTGGATGGGTGTTTTGGTCAGATTCGACGGGATCGTCACCCCTTCCTGACGGCAGGCGTGGTTTATTTCCCGGTGTACAGGGCCCATTCGGCAGGTATTGATGTAATCATCGATGACGGAGAGTTTTTCCGAGAGTTGATGAAGTGGTGCTGTATCTGTCACGCTCATCCTCCAGCCTCCGGCCGGGTGAGGCTTGGGGTGGTCGAGTGATATTTGAAATCGACGGTGCATTCTGCAGACGCGCTGCACCCAGCGAATGATGGTGTCTTCCATGGCTTCGCGCCCGCGGAAGGCGACCAGCGTGATGGATGGCAATGGGGGTTTCTGCGCTGTTGTCGACTCACTTGTATTGAGTGCTCTGATCCGATCGGCGGCTTCTCCCTCCGGGCAGATGACCAGCCGGTACATATATTCCTGCCACGCGGTTTCTCCGCATTGTCCGCCTTGCGGTTTCCATTCCATCCTTTCGGTGGCCATCGTTGTCATTCGTACCATCGGAAATAAATTTCTTTGATAAATTGTTTAGCATGAAATTACTAAATAATTTAGTATTTCAAAAAATATACCTATGGATGGAGAAGTGATATCAGGAGCCGCTTATCGTGGTACGAAACAATACACGCAGCAGCAGGTGCGAACGGCGGCTGCCACCGGTTTTGGCGCGGCCACGGATGACTATGCCGAGCGGGGCATCGACCTGAACGAGCAGCTGGTGCGTAACAAACCGGCCACCTTCTTTATGCGGGTGCGGGGTGATGCGATGACCGGTGCCGGAATTTTTGACGGGGATGTGGTGATCGTGGACCGGAGTCTGAAGCCGGCGAGCGGGCGGGTGGTGATCGCCACGTTGAACGGAGAGATGTTGATCCGGCGGCTGGAGCGGACGTTGAACCGTGTCCGCCTGATTCCGGAGACGCCCCGGCTGGCACCGATAGAGGTGGATCCGTACGCGGAGTTTTCGGTTTGGGGTGTGGTGACCTATGTGATCCATGCCCTGTGATTTCGGAGTTTTTCAAAGGGAAGTGGTATGATGGGCATTGTGGATTGCAACAGTTTTTATTGTTCCTGCGAACGGCTGTTCAGGCCGGATCTGCAGACGCGGCCGGTGGTGGTGTTGAGCAACAATGATGGTTGCATCATTGCGCGGACGGATGAGGCGAAGGCCTTGGGTGTGGACATGGGCATTCCTTTCTATCAATCCAGGGATCTGTTGCAGACGCATGGTGTTTCTGTTTTTTCATCGAACTATCATTTGTATGGTGACATGAGCATGCGGGTGATGGACACGCTGCGACATCTGATGGACGATGCGGAGGGCCGGCATGAGCGGGTGGAAGTGTATTCGGTTGATGAGGCCTTTTTAGACCTGCGGCATATTCCGGAGGATCGTCTGGCCGCATTTGCGTTGCATTTGCGGACGGTGGTGGAGGAGTGGACGGGTATCCGGGTTTCTGTGGGATTGGCGCCGACGAAGTTGTTGAGCAAGGTGGCGAATAAGCTGGCGAAGAAAAACAAGCATGCCACGAACTGTGTGATGGTGTTGGATTCCGAGGATGCCATCCGATCGGCACTGGAATGCACGGAGGTGGGGGATCTCTGGGGCATTGGTCGTCGGTATGCGGTGCGTTTGCGTGATCATTATGGAATTCGAACGGCCTGGCAGCTGCGGCAGATGCCGGAGGAATGGGCCCGTCGTCAGCTCGGCGGGGTCGTGGGGGTGCGTCTGATCCGGGAGTTGCGGGGGCACTCATGCATCGCATTGAAAGATCCGCTGGAGAAAAAGCAGATGATCGCCACTACGCGGATGTTTGGTACACCGGTCTTTGACGCGGTTGCCTTACGCGAAGCGGTAGCCACATACACGGCCCGCGCGGCGGAGAAACTGCGGCGCCAGCATTCAGCAGCCACTACGGTGGATGTGTTCGTGGTCACGAGTGGAGGAAGCTCAGGCAGTTATGTTTACGAACCCCGGAGTGACCACCGATATGCGGTGCTGCCGCAGCCTACGTCTGTGACGCACGATTTGTTGGCGCATACGTTGCCATTGGTCGATCAGCTGTATCGGCCGGGTATGAAATATCTCAAAGCCGGTGTGATCCTTGGTGGATTGGTGCCGGACGTTGCCATACAGGGAAATCTTTTTATGCCGGCAGCGCCGCGACCTGCAAAAGGGTTGATGGATGTCATCGACAATCTGAATGTGAGTATGCGTGATGACATCGTAAAATATGCCGCCTCGGGGATGACCCGCAACTGGAAGATGCGACAGGAACTGCGCAGCCGTCGGTTCACCACCCGTTGGGCAGAGATTTATGAAGTACGCTGATGAAAAGCCCCATGCGGCCGTTCAGGCATGAACATCATGAAATCAATCGAAACGGATGGCATAACGAACGGAGAACGTCCTCGTATGATCCGGTTCGAGTGAGATCAATCCCATACCATTATTGAAAGCATCCGGCGCGGCACTGAGGTTTTCGATGGCGATGCTGTGCCGGTGCGGCGGGATGTACAATTGCAGGTATGGATATGATGGATCCGGATGAAAGCATACGGCCATTCCTGTTGACGGATCCGATAACGTACATAACGGTTGCGCATAACCGAAATCAAGCAGGAATCCGTCGTCGAGTGTGATGTCGCCAATGCGTCGTGGCGAAGCCCAGTCGGTGTTTTCCACCATCCGGCCGGTGGGCAGGAGCACTGCATCGTATTCCATTTGTCCCTTCGAATGGAACTGCAAAAAGAGGTCATCCACTTTACCGCCCAGTTTGAAATAGGGGTGCCATCCATCTGCCATGGGGATGGGTGTTTCGCTTCGGTTATGGATCGCCGTGGTGACGACCAGACTGTCATCCGCCAGCAGGCGGTAGCGAATGTAGCAGTCATACGGGAACGGGTATCCGGCTATGTCGCCGATGTAACCATACCGCAGTTCCAGTTCCGCGTGGTCATTTTGTATTTTCTCCTCAATGGTCTCATAGGATGCATCATAAAGGATGCCGTGTATCGCGGATCCGTTGATGCTGAATTTTTCGACTTGGTATGTTTCATCCTGCCATTGATAGGTGCTGTTGCGCAGTCGGCAGACGAAGGGTGAAAGTTTTGCGCTTTGGAAGCCTTGTTCGATGCGGTCCCGCCAGTCATCCGCATCCCGGAATCCATCGATGATATTGGTCCGGATGCCGGAACGTTCAACGCTGAATCCATTGAGCAAGCCTCCTGCCGAAGGTATTACGGAAGCGATGGTTCCGCGTTGGGTATCTGTGAGTCGGACTTCGTTCCAGCCGTGTTCTGTATGGTGCGTGATGGTGAATCGCATGGATTGATCGTTGTGAGAAGGAGTGATGAATAAAATGCAGATTGGTATCGCAGGATCAGACTCTGATATAGATCTTCCGCTGGTCGAGCCATCGGCAGATCAGCCAAAAGACGAGGATATGTGCGATGGCATATAGCAATGAGCCGTTGAGTTGCCCGAAGGGTGGTACAAAGATATGTTCGTACATCCAGCTGCCGAGTCCCCGGAAGATGGGTTTGCCGTCTTTCATGCCGTCTTCGATGCGGAAAAGTCCGTAGGTTTTGGCCACCACACCGCTGAGTACGAAGATGAACAGCGGGTTTCGTCCAAATACCAGGAAGAACCGGCTCCAGGCACCTTCAGCTTTTCTGAATTCGAGCAAATGAATGAAAATGCCGAGTACGCACATGGCGAGTCCGACAGTGTAAAGTACATAGGAGCTGGTCCAGATTTTTTTGTTGATCGGGAACAACGTGCCCCAGGATAGTCCCGCAAAAATCAGGATAAGTCCGGCTGCATAGAGGTTGGAGAGCATTTCCCAGTTTCTTCCCTTCCGGATGATATAGGCTCCGGTGAGGTAGCCAAAGAGTGTGTTCACGGCAGCCGGCAAGGTACTCATAATGCCTTCCGGATCGAATGGCACGCCTTCGCCCCGATACAGATGGGACTCGCCGAGGATGGCCCGGTCGACCGCATTTCCGAAAAACCCTTCCAGGCTGAAGGGGTCTCCCTGCGTTCCGAGTCCTACACACAGCATCCAGTAGCCGAGGAGCAGAAAACCACCTGCCACCAGCGAACCGCGTTCTTTCCAGAGCCAGGCAAAGGCAGAAGCCAGCAGGTAGCAAAGGGCGATCCGTTGAAGTACGCCCATGATGCGCAGGTTTTCCCATTGTTTCATGACCAGTTGGCCATCTGAATCATATCGCACGAAGGGAAAAGCGTTGAGCAACAGTCCGATCCCGAAAATAAGCAGGGTACGGCGCAGCACTTTTTTTCTGAATACCATGGGACCGGCTTGTTCCAACCGGGGCATGACGAAGGCCAGGGCATTACCCACGGCAAAGAGGAAGAAAGGGAATACAAGGTCTGTAGGCGTGGCCCCATGCCAGGGGGCGTGGGCGAGGGGTGAATATATGTGTGCCCAACTCCCGGGGTTGTTGACCAGGATCATGAGGGCGACGGTGGCTCCCCGGAAAACGTCGAGGGATGGATAGCGGTCCTGCATGTGAAAGGCTTGGCGGGTTTGAGATCGGTTTATATTTATCAATGTTAGGATTTATCTCTTTTACAGAAAAATGTGGGAAACGGGGTGTCCCTGTCCGGTATCGTTCTGCTACAGCTATTTTTGCGCCTGTGGAGGTTGTTCTTTTTTTAATGGCATCTGCGGTTCCGGGCAATAGAATGGTCCGCGGGCCGTTTTGAGAGGGTGTCCGTCTGAAAACATTTCAC
>JACCEC012973216.1_pt1 | contig 11649 bp, 9 predicted proteins | sample 7450121 | NCBI WGS metagenome assembly JACCEC01 (sample SAMN15323455, study PRJNA562643) | freshwater metagenome | isolation source: river surface water | place: USA:Blue River Watershed | collected 2017-08-18 | reverse complement strand
GTAAAAGTGATGATTTGTCCAGCGTATGACGGATCAGTTAAAATTTCTTGGTAGCCGGTGATTGCCGTATTGAAACATATCTCGCCGACAGTTTCGCCTTTTTTGCCAATTCCTTTACCCAAAAAAAAACTGCCATCTGCGAAGCAGAGGACAGCATTTAAACTTTTGTTAGATTTGAACTTCATTTTATGCTTTCAATAAGGATTTGGGCTGTGTGGGCAAGTGCTTGTAAGGTAAGCTGCGTTTGAAAAATAATGTAAAATTCAAACGCAGCTTTCTCAAGTATTAATTATTGTAATACATTTCGAATTCAACCGGATGAGGCATTTGCTCATAACGCTCAACTTCTTTCATTTTAAGTTCGATATAAGCATCGATTTGCTCGTTAGTGAAAACTCCGCCAGCAAGCAAAAATTCACGATCTTTATCAAGCGCAGCTAGGGCTTCGCGAAGAGATCGAGAGACGGTAGGAATTTTTTTCAACTCTTTTTCAGGCAAGTGATATAGGTCTTTATTTTTTGGCTCACCTGGATGGATTTTGTTTTTGATTCCATCAAGACCAGCCATCAACAAAGCTGCAAAAGTTAAATAAGGATTTGATGCCGGATCAGGAAAACGAGTTTCAATACGACGAGCATTTTCGTTAGTAACATTTGGGATGCGAATCGATGCAGAGCGATTTTTTGGGGAATAAGCCAAAAGAACCGGCGCTTCAAAACCAGGAACTAAACGTTTGTAGCTGTTAGTCGTCGCATTAGAAAACGCGTTAATCGCTTTGGCATGTTTGATGATTCCGCCAATGTAATATAAAGCCAATTCAGACAAGCCGGCATGCTCTTTTCCAACGAATAAATTTTTGCCATCTTTCCAAATTGACTGGTGAACGTGCATACCAGAACCATTGTCGCCGTAGATTGGTTTTGGCATAAAGGTAGCAGTTTTGCCGTAGGCTTGGCAAACATTGTGAATCACATATTTAGCCTTTTGAACATTGTCGCCAGTTAAAGCTAAAGTGCTGTATTTAAAGCCAATTTCAGACTGGGAATTGGCAACTTCGTGGTGATGAAGGACCGGAGTGATTCCAACCTGACGCAAAACTTCTGACATTTCGCAGCGAATATCTTGCGCGGCATCAAGTGGAGCCGAATCAAAATAAGCGCCTTTGATTTGCGAACGACGACCTAAATTTCCACCCTCAATAACTTTATTTGAATTGTGCGGAGCCTCTTCGGAGTCGATAGAATATGAATTTCCGTAAGCTCTATTTTCAAAACGAACGTCGTCAAAAATAAAAAATTCTGGTTCAGGGCCAAAATATGCAACGTCTCCAATACCACTCTCCTTAAGATATTTTTCAGCTTTTCGCGCAGTATTTCTTGGATCACGATCATAGCCTTCGCCAGTTGTTGGCTCAATAACGTCGCAAATCAAAACTAAAGTTGGGTTTGTCGCAAAAGGATCTACAAAAGCCGAATCAAGGTTAGGAATCATCAACATGTCCGACTCATTAATCTCTTTCCACGCCGGCACTGACGAGCCATCAAATGCAACACCTTTTATCAACTCTTCTTCGCTAACTTGATCAGCACAATATGAAATATGCAGCCATTTGCCCGCATAATCTGAAAAACGGAAATCAACGAATTTAATGCCTTCATTCTTAATTTTATCAAGAATCGTCGAAGCCGAGGCAGCCGAAAAAGTTTTTGCTTTACTCATGTTTGAAAACTAAAAAAGTATTTGGGGAGAGGTAAGAAGGCGCTACTGACAACGATGTCCTAGCACATCTTGAAAGTCGCGCTAGGGAAAATTAAGGTAGAAAGCCTTTCCATAATTTCCAAATACAAAATGAGCAAAAAAACAAAAAAAATTTTAATCATCTTATCAATTGCGTCGGTCATTTTTTTTGGATCGATGTTCACCGTTGATCAAAGACAGCAGGTTTTAATAGTTCAGTTTGGCGAGCCAATTCGCACCATCAAAACGCCAGGAATCAAATTCAAAATTCCCCTAATTCAGGAAGCGATATTTTTTGATAAGAGAATAATCGATCTTTCCCTGGCGGAGCAGGAAGTGATCGCGTCAGACCAAAAAAGGCTAATAATTAACGCTTTCACCAAATACCAAATCACCGATCCGCTTAAATTTTATACAACCGTCAATAATCACCTTGGTCTTCAGAACAAGCTTTCGGGCATCTTGGATTCAAGTCTTCGTCAAATTATTGGCGAAGTTACTCTCAATGAGTTACTCACCGAAAATCGCGGCTTTATTATGAATCGAATTAAAGACGAAGTTAGCTCTTCTTCGGAAATTTTCGGCATCAAAATTATTGACGTCAGAATCATGAGGGCCGATTTGCCGAAAGAAAACTCCGATGCAATTTATGCCAGAATGCAAACTGAGCGCGAGAAAGAAGCTCGCGAAATCAGAGCAAAAGGCGCCGAAGAGGCTCAAAAAATTCGCGCTGAAGCCGATAAGCAAAAAACAATCATTTTAGCTGAAGCAAAAAAACAGTCGGAAATATCCAAGGGTAATGGCGATGGCGAAGCAGCAAAAATTTACATTAACTCATTCGGCAAAGATCCGGAATTTGCAGATTTTTATCGCTCGATGAATGCATATAAATCCTCGTTCCAAGGCGAAAAAACAAAAATGATAATTTCGCCAGATAGCGAATTTTTTAAGTATTTCGGCAACACCAAACAGTAAAATATGAAAAAATTATCCGCCCTCGCCTTAATTTTAGCGATCTCATCAAACTGCTACGCCAATGAAGCAAAAAAACCAGTTGAGACCCCAATCATTCCATCAAAGCCCCAGGTAATCAGCGGATTTGCCGATATTATAGAAGATCTAATGCCAACAGTGGTCAATATTTCGGCTACGCAAGAAGTTCAAACTGGCAATGCAACAGTTGATCAAATTGTTTTGGGCGAATTGCCAAAAACCCCGATGTTTGACGATCTTAGAAAGCAACTTGAAAACCAATTTCGCGGCCAAAAAAAGAAGGTTTCATCAATTGGTTCTGGCTTCGTAATCTCAAAAGATGGCTTCATCGTAACCAATAATCACGTTATTGAAGATGCCGACGAAATTACCGTTAGCCTTGAAGACGGCTCAAAAGCAAAGGCAAAAGTTGTTGGCGTTGATCGCAAAACTGACATCGCCCTGCTCAAAATAAATACCGATAAAGAGCTAAAACCGGCGAAATTTGGCGACTCCGCAAAAACACGAATTGGCGATTGGGCGATTGTTATTGGCAATCCTTACGGACTTGGGGGATCGGTTTCAGTTGGAATAATTTCGGCGCGCGGCCGCGACATTAATAACGGACAAAGCGACGACTTCCTGCAGACTGATGCCGCAATCAACAAAGGAAATTCTGGCGGACCTGTATTTAACGCCAAAGGCGAAGTTGTCGGAGTTAGCACCGCGATTTTTTCACCTTCTGGCGGAAGCGTTGGAATTGGCTTTGCAACCCCTTCAGCAACAGTTTCGCAAGTGATCAAACAACTTCGCGAGCGTGGCGAAGTTACGCGCGGATGGATTGGCGTTTCTATTCAAGATGTTGCCGAAGATATCGCTGAATCAATGAAGCTGCCAAATACCAAGGGCGCATTCATTGTTGATATTGTAAAAGATGGGCCGGCCGACAAAGCAGGAATTCTTCCAACTGACATCGTTGTTAGATTTAACGACCAAGAAATTGATGAAATGAAAATGCTGCCAAAGGCTGTTTCGCAATATCCAATTGGCAAAAGTGCTAAAATTGTGGTTTGGCGTCAGGGCAAACTTAAAACGCTAAAAATTACCGTTGAAAAAATGCGTGACGAGCCAACAAAAAATCCAGAAACCAAAATCATGGAAAAGAAGCAGCAGCTTAAACCAACCGGACAAGTTCTTGGACTTGGCCTTGCCGACTTCAGAAGCAAAATCAAAAAAGACAAAAAAGAAGTTAATATTGAGGGGCTTTTGGTGGTTGAAGTTAACCCAAAATCTGAAGCTGCCGAAAAAGGCGTAATGATCGGCGACATCATCATTTCAGCCAATCAAGTTCCGGTTCAGTCCCTTGATCAGCTTAAGCAAATTATTGACGAATCGGCAAAAAACTCGAAAAAAATCTTCATCTTTGCCAAACGAGGCGACTCAAGCTACGCAATTGCTTTGGCGATATAGTTACTCGCGATCAACTTCGATAATTTTCTTTGAAATTCTCAGTTCGGATAAAATTTCTTCTAGGTGATCAAGGTTGTGAACATCGAGATCAATCACCACCTCCAGAAATTCAACCGATCTGTTGGTGGTTTTAATATTGCTGATACTTACCTGTTTTTTAGCGATAATATTGGTTACGTCGGCCAAACTTCCGGCCTGATTTTTAACAACCACCCTAATTCTACTGACATAAAATCCTTCGCCAATTTCTTCGTCGCTCTTCCAACAAACGTCCAGAACCCTTTGTGGCAAAAGCACCAAATTTTTAATGTCGTGACAAATTTGGTTATGAATCGTTACGCCAGTTCCGGTATTTATAATTCCGATAATCGGATCTCCGGGAATCGGATTGCAACATCCGGCGTAATGAATTGCCATTCCCGAAATCAAGCCTTCAATCGGCAGCGAATGGCCGGATTTGCGAACTTTTTGTAACGCAATTTTAACTTTTGCGACTTTGTCAGTTTCGTCTTTTAGCTCTGGATAAAGCGCCCGCAAAACATCGAATCGAGAAATTGCTCCTTCGGCTATTTTAACATAAAGATCGGCGACTGTTTTACGGCCAAAAGAAGGCAGTATTTTTTCTAAAATTTTATCGTTTAGCTCGAGGTTTCTGGCGGTAAAAAATTTACTTAATATCGCTCGCCCGAGGGCTAAATACTCGTTATGTTTTTCGCTTCGGATAAAATTCTTAATTGCAGCCCTGGCTTTTGAAGTCGCAGCAAATTGCAGCCAATTTGGCGAAGGCTTGGCGTTTTTAGCGGTAATAATTTCAACCTGATCACCATTTTCCAAACGCTGTCTTAGCGGCGCAATCACGCCATTAATTTTTGCCGAAACGCAAGAATTACCAATGTCGGAATGAATGGCGTAAGCAAAATCAACCGGCGTTGCCCCGAGCGGAAGATTAAAAATATCGCCATTTGGTGAAAAACAAAAAACCTCGTCCTTATGCAAGAACAGCTTGTAGTCCCTCATGGCCTCGGTTGAATTTTCCGAACTTTCAAAAAAACCGATTAATTCGCGGATCCAGCGATACTGCTCTCTTTCCCGCTTTTCCTTTGCGATTTCAATTTTTGTATTTTCTGAAAATTGCTCTTTGTAGCGCCAATGCGCAGCAACGCCCAACTCTGCAATTTCATGCATATTTTGGTCGCGAATTTGGATTTCGATTTTCTTGTTAAACGGACCTAAAATTGAAAAATGTAACGAGCGATATCCGTTTTCCTTCGGCGTGCTAATGTAATCTCGAAAACTTCCCGGAATCATTCTGAAGTGCGAGTTAATCACGCCTAAAACGCGATAACACTCAGCAAGATTTTTTGTTACAATCCGAAAGGCCATGATGTCGTGCAAATTGTGAAAGCCGACATTTTCCTTCTTCATTTTTACCCAGATTGAATAAGGCTTTTTTTCACGACCAGTAATGTCGCAATCGACACCTTCTTTCGTCAAAATTTGCCGTAAATCTTCAAGAATTTTATTGATTAGATTTTTGTTTTTTTCACGCAGCTCGCTTAGCAAATCAATAATACGACCCCTCGCTTCTCGATCAATTACGTCAAAAACCAAATCCTGAATCTCATCTTTAATTTTATTAAGCCCGATTCTTCCGGCCAACTGCGCGTATATCTCCAAGCTTTCGTTGGCTTTTTTTAACTTTTTCTCTTGCGACGGCACGTAAAACAGCGTTCTCATGTTATGCAGGCGGTCAGCAAGCTTAACGATCAAAACGCGAATATCTTCAGACATCGCCAAAGTTAGTTTGCGAAAATCTTCAGCAATCCTCTCGTTAGCTGGCATATTTTCGATTTTTCCGAGCTTGGTTACGCCATCAACCAACTTAGCGATTCCTTCGCCAAACTCCTTTTCAATTTCATCTAAAGTAACGTCGGTATCTTCCACAACATCGTGAAGAAGTGCGGTAATGATTGATTCCTGATCGAGCTTTAAATCAGCAAGAATTTCGGCAACGGCAACCGGATGAGAGAAGTATGGATCGCCTGAATGGCGCTTTTGACTTCCATGCGCCTCTTTGGAAAAAATGTATGCTTTTTGGATTAGGGGTTCGTTGAGATTTGGGTGATATGAGCGGATTTTTGCGATTAAGTCTTGGGGGGTCAGCATCTGGAATTTGGTGGGCGCCCTTAAGAGCGCCCAAATCTTTTAGTCTTCAACTACAATATTTTCGCTTACGAATGTGTTATCTTTTAATTCGATATGCGACTCGGATTCTTCGTTAATACTTTCAACAACTTCTTCATTCGAAGAAACAACTTCAACCAGGCCGCGATTTTTAATTGTGCGGGTAATATTTTTCTTAATTGCATCAATATCGACAAGCTGATCAGCGATTTCGCGAAGGGCAATAACTGCCGGTTTTTCGTTGCGATCAAGAGCGGTTGGAGCTCCAGACAAAATACTTTTTGCGCGGTTGCTAGCGACCAAACAAAGTTCAAAACGATTAGGTACGACTGTTACACAGTCTTCAACGGTAATTCTTGCCATTGGTTTGTTGGAATTTAAAAAGATTGGAGGGAAACGCGGCCGCAACCTACATTAGCGCCGCTTTGCAAATCAACAAAAAAAATGACAATCACAATTCACTCATCTGACGACTTCAATAAAATGCGCGCAGCTGGTCGTTTAGCTTCTCAAATATTAGATTTTATTGCGCCTTTTGTTAACCAAGGAGTAAGCACTGACGAGCTTAACAAACTTTGTCACGACAAAATAATTGAAAGTGGCGCGATCCCTGCCCCGCTTAATTACAGAGGCTTTCCAAAATCAATTTGCACTTCGGTAAATCATGTCGTTTGCCACGGAATTCCGAGCGAAAAACCCCTCAAAGAAGGCGACATCGTCAACATCGACGTCACCGTAATCCTTGATGGCTGGCACGGCGACACTAGCCGCATGTTTCTCATTGGCGAACCTTCGATTAAAGCCAAAAGATTGGTTAAAGTTACCTACGATTGCATGATGCTTGGAATCGACCAAGTTAAGCCAGGAGCCAGACTTGGCGATATTGGCCACGCCATTCAAAGCTACGCCGAGAAAAATGGTTATTCAGTTGTTCGCGATTATTGCGGTCACGGAATTGGCAAAATTTTTCACATGGAGCCAAGCGTTTTGCATTACGGCAAAAAAGGAACTGGCGCCGTTCTTGAAGAAGGCATGTTTTTTACAATCGAGCCAATGATCAACGCCGGCAAAGCCGAAACGCTGTTAAGTCGACATGACGGCTGGACCGTGACAACGCGCGACAAATCACTTTCGGCGCAATTCGAACACACCGTTGGCGTAACCAAAGATGGCGTGGAAATTTTTACGACGAGTTAATTTGCCTTGCTTGAATTTTCTCCCTACGGAGACAATTTGAAAAAATACGTCTTTAGACCTTCAAATAATTGATTCTAAGCCAGATTTAAATTTTCCGAAAAAACTTCAAAAAACTTTCTAAAAAAAAATTAACAATTTTTTGCGCCGACAACAAAAAATTAATCAGACCAAGCCCAACAAATCCTTTGGCAAAAAAAATTTTAGCTAAATTATCCAAGCGTGGTCTACCACAAAACGAGGCTCACCTCTTAACCAAATCAATCAAAAAAATGTCAAACTCCAAGCTAATCAAGTCACTACCGCTAATCATTGCCCTAAGCGCTTGCCAGGGATTTTCAAATTTAAAAACTTCAGACAAAAAAACCGACGAAGCCTCAAAAAAAATTGTCGCAACCTTCAATGGCGGCGAAGTAACTGAAAAAGATGTGGCTTACGAAATCGGCAAAATGGCGGTCAAAAACGAAAAGTTAAAAAATGTCACTTTTGACCAACTCAATTCTTCACAAAAAGAAGGCCTGATCAAAGAGATTGCTCTCAAAGAAATTTCTTACAAAGAAGCCAAAAAAAGAGGCCTGCACAAAGACCAGGATTACCAAGACGCCTTGAAAGTTTTTGAGTCGGATCTTCTTCAGCAAAAACTTTTGGTCGACCTAGTTAAGAAAGCCCAGGAAGAAAAAAACGTTAAGAAAAATTACGACGAATTAGCCGAAAAAACCAAAGGCAAGAAAGATTACAAAATCAGCTACATCGCGCTTAAAACCGAAAAAGAAGCCGACGCGCTTTACCAGCTTTTGGTAAAAAATCCGTCAGCTTTTGCGGCGCAAGCAAAGAAAAAATCAATCGACAAAGAAACCGCTAAAATTGGCGGCGCTGTAGGTTTTGTGATTGAAGAATCGTTGCCAGCCAGCGTTGTCAGCGAAATCAAATCGATTAAAAAAGGCGAAGTTTCAAAACCGGTTTTGGCTAACGAAAACTGGCTAATTGTTCGCTTTGAAGACGAAAGAGAGGCCGAAATTCTTCCTTTCGAAAAAGCCAAAGAAGCACTTGCGCAAAGCCTGGCTAAAAAAGCAGTCGAAGATTTTGTGTCGCAAAGCATCGAAAAGGCCAAAATCAGTATTTCTGTAAAATAAATCTGCCGAACCCCGCAATAAATGCGGGGTGACGCCCCGTCTTGTTACTCCCGATTCGACCGAAAAAACTACCAGCCACGACCAACAACTTCCTCAACTCAAGGCAATGAGTTTGGAGACAGGCTCTAGTCACTAAAAAATATCGCAAATGACCTCCATCCCAATAATTTTTTACACCATTCCAATCATCTTCGCCCTCTTTTTAATCAAGAGCCGCGACAGCCTTAGCAATCGAATTGACAAAATAATTGAGAATTCGCTCAACAGCGGAATCACTCAAATGATTGTAATTTTTATTTTGGCCGGCGCCTTCGCCAATACGCTTGCCTCAATGGGCTCAATCGACGTTCTCAAGTCACTTATTTATTTTTCGATTCCTAAGCAATTCATTTTGCCAGGAATTTTTTTGGTTTCCGGACTTATTGCTACCGCGATTGGAACTTCAGTTGGAACTATTGCAACAATGGCACCGATTTGCTTGGCGGTTTCGTCAGGAAACGTCGACAACACGATTATTGCCACTTCGGCAGCCATTGCCGGCGCTTATCTCGGCGATAATTTGTCAATGATTTCCGACACCACGATTGCCGCCGTAAAAACTCAAGATGCCGAAAATGACAAAAAATTCCTGCTCAACCTCAAACTGATTTCGATCCCGATTATTTTAACCGCCTTGGTTTACGCCCTGAGTTCCTTTGAAACGTCGAGCAGCGAAATAATTTACACTCCAAAAATCCGCGATTTTCTCATCATTTCGCCTTACGTCCTCGTGATCATTCTAGGCTGCATGCGCTTTCACGTTTTATTCGTGTTAATGCTCAGTATTTTGATTTCTTTCGTCATCGGAGTCCTAATCAACATTCCTTTGCTTACTATTTCAAAAGCCATGGTTAACGGAATGAGTGGCATGTTTGAAATTTCTTCTTTTGTGATTTTGGTGTCGGTAATCAATGCCGCGATCAAATATCACGGCTGGATGGCTAAGGTCGAAAATGCCTTGAAGCACACTTCGCAAAAATTTGGCCGCGGCGTCTCATATTTCGTTTTGTTCTTTTTTGTGATTATTGCCAACTTGATCACCGCCAACAACACCGTCTCAATCATCATGTGCGGCGACTTAGCCAAGGGATTGTCCGACAAGCTGAAAATTGATCACAACAAAATGGCGACATTCATCGACATGTCTTCGTGCTACACTCATTCTTTGGTCTTCTACGCGCCGCAACTGATCTTGGCCAGCAGCATCTGCAAAGTCGAAATTTGGAGCCTGATTCAACATTCCTACTTCAGCTACTTTAGCATCTCGACGATCTTCTTCTACTTCATGGGCAACTTCAAAATAAGCCTGAAACTCAAGCATTAGGCAATAAAAAGCCCCGCTAAATTTCATAATTTTTGAAAATTTGCGGGGCGATTTGCCGAGAATTTACTTAATCCGCTAAACTATTTTGAGGCTTTTAGCTGATTTAATTTCGAGCTGACTCTGAACATTTGCACCACAAGGAACACCAGCAAAATCAACGACAAGGCGAACAAACCAACAATCGCAATCACTGCATATTTGGCGAAGTTGATGTATTTTTCGATTTGCGATTTGTCGAAATTATTAATCGTGTTAGTTACGCGATCAATTGCCTGTTCAGCCTTTTGTAGCTTGGCATCGTAGCTATCAATTTTCTTTTCGTATTTTTCGATTCTTTCTTCAACTCGACCAACAACTTTATCAATTTTGCCAACAACTTCATCAACTTTGCCGTTGATTTGATTGGTTACGCCAGCAATCGGATTGGCTTTTGAATCGCCCTTCTGAGCGACCGCATCAACCGCGCCAGCAATTTTATCCAGATTAATCGCCAAGGCAGCGCTTGAGCACAAAATAGTTGAAGCAACTACGATTCCAAAAAGTGATTTTTTCATAAGTTTAAGTTTTATTGAGAGGAAAAAGACTGGCGAATTTTAATCGCTAAATTTTTTGCAGCAATCCAAGCATCTTCGATTCTTGAATTTGTTGACCAGTCGCTTGAAGCGGCCAAGCCATTTTCAGGATCGAAAAAAATTCCACTGCCTACGCCGTCAACCAAAGCATAACGCCAGCGATGCAGTGATTTGTAAGCGGCATCGCGATGATTAATCGCAGTAACTCGTGAAAAATTCTCCAACAAAATTTCCATTACTTCGTTTTGGTCGCGCTCCAAATTATCGCGAGCCCAAGAGTCGCGCGAATGGATAACCAAAGAAGTTACCGCTGAATTTCGTGCCGGTTTCGAAGAATTAACCGCAATCAACTTAATTGGATTGGCGCGGACTTTTGCAAAAATCCAATCATTTTGCCATTTGTGATCAAAGCCGACCATTAGCGCAAAACATGGCTGCATCGCCACTTCTTCAAAAGTAAAATAATCGCCAAAAAGATTTTTTGTTTGCGCTGGCGGCGCGGTCGAAATCACCAAATCAAAAACACCAAGATCGTTGCCATCTTTGTCAAACAATCTGGAGGAAATATTTGTTTTGGCCTGAATTGGCGCGACTTCAACGCCACAAGAAATGTCGAGCGAAACCGCCAATTTTTTGCACAAACTATTCATATTTGGCGCCGCAACCAAATGCGTTTCGAACCAAAATCGCGGCGAAATCGTGCCGTCATTTTCCAGATTAATTGCCTTGCCCGTCCAAGGCGCAACTTCGCCAGACAAGACGAAGGGGCGAATAAAATTCTGAAAAGATTTGGTGCGCGCGGTAAAACATTGGGCGCCGTGATCGAAAGAAAATTTATCGGCATAACGCGTCGACATTCTGCCGCCAACGCCGCGCGATTTTTCAAAAACTTTAACTTCGGCAATTTGGCCGAGTTCGTGAGCCAGCACAATTCCTGAAATTCCGGCGCCGATAATGGCTATTTTTGGCTTTTTCATAATTGGTTTTTTGCTAATTTTTCTAAGTTTTTTTGCGCCTGTTTTAG
>JACCEC011647081.1_pt1 | contig 11649 bp, 9 predicted proteins | sample 7450121 | NCBI WGS metagenome assembly JACCEC01 (sample SAMN15323455, study PRJNA562643) | freshwater metagenome | isolation source: river surface water | place: USA:Blue River Watershed | collected 2017-08-18 | reverse complement strand
ATGAAGAAGCCGAGGAAGAGAAGGTTCTGAGTCATAGGGCTCATCACAGTGTGGAGATCTGCCAGCTCTGTAATATCAAAGCTTGCATATCCCGCATTGCTTGAGACCACATAGATTCCAATAATCGATGCGAGCATCAAGAGGCCACCGAAGAGGCTATAGAGAAGGAACTTCACAGCAGCTGCTGCTCGCTCCCCTGAGCCATAACCACCGATGAGGAAGTAGACCGGGATCAACATCGCCTCAAAGATGACATAGAAGAGGAAGACATCGGTGGCAGAGAAGACGCCAATCATCATTGTCTCAAGGACGAGGATGAGGATGTAGAAAACCTTCGGCGACCAACGGCCACCCTCTGACTCATTCCAACCAGCAAGGACAACGATTGGTGTCAAGATCACTGACATCACAATCAGAACAAGCGCTAGCCCATCAATGCCGACAGAGAAGTTGATTGCAAAGGATGGAATCCACTCACTCTTTTGCACAAATTGAAGCGCGGTATCTTCAGCAACGAAACGTGTTGCAAGGAAGATTCCAAAGAGCGCAGTGATGATTGTGGAGGCGAGAGCGGCCTGCTTAATGCGAAGGACGTTATCGCTTGGGAGTACTCCAACAAGGAGCGCTCCTAGGAGCGGCAGAAGACCCAGTGTGACTAGTGAACTCATTGTGTGACCACCCAGATTCCAGCGATCAAGGCGACCGCACCAATAAGAATGAACGCTGCATATGCACGTGCAAAGCCACTCTGTGATTTACGCAAGGCCGCACCCGATCCAATCGCCATGCGACCGACGCCACGAACTGCGCCATCGACTACCTTCTCATCGGTCTTCACCAAGAGTCCGGTGAGAGCCTGACCAGGGCGCATAAAGATCGCCTCATTGAGTGAATCTTGTCCAAGATCCTTGCGAGCCCAACGGGTAAAGATCGAGACATTCTCAGGAGCATCCTTAGAAATCTCAGCAAATTGATATTTGCGAAGTGCGATAGTCACACCGATAGCAACTGCTGTGAGAGCCATCGCTGAAACCACAATCGGCTCAAACATATGCTCCTCATGGTGTTCGCCATGCTCACCAAATACTGGGTTGAGCCAGTTGGCAAGCGCATCGCCCTGCTTAAGGAGGAAACCTGAAGCAATGGAGCCGATAGAAAGAATTCCGATTGGAATCAACATCAATGCAGGAGATTCATGTGGATGGGCATCGTCATCCCAACGCGCCTTACTTGTGAAGGTAAGGATCATGACGCGAGACATATAGAAAGCGGTAATTGCTGCACCGAGGAGTGCTGTTCCTCCGAGAATCAATCCCTTTACGCCACCTGCATTAAATGCAGTTTCGATAATTCCATCTTTTGAGTAGAAACCGGCAAATGGTGGAACACCGATAATCGCTAGATATCCAAGGCCGAAAGTAATAAATGTGATCGGCATAAATTTACGGAGATTTCCAAACTTACGCATATTCACTTCATCGTTCATGCCATGCATGACAGATCCTGCACCGAGGAACATGCTCGCCTTGAAGAATCCGTGGGTAAGAAGGTGCATGATTGCAAAGACATAACCAACTGGACCAAGTCCTGCTGCCAAGATCATGTAACCAATCTGAGACATCGTTGATGCAGCAAGCGCCTTCTTAATGTCATCTTTAGCAGTACCGATCAAGGCACCGAAGATCAAAGTGATTGCACCAACGATAACGACTACGAGCTGGGCAGTTGGGGCTGCCTCGAAGATGAAGTTAGAGCGAACGATGAGGTAGACACCTGCGGTCACCATCGTTGCTGCGTGAATGAGGGCCGATACTGGAGTTGGGCCAGCCATCGCATCGCCAAGCCATGCCTGGAGTGGGAACTGCGCTGACTTACCAGCTGCTGCAACGACGAGCATGATTCCAATTGCAGTCAGAGCCGCCTCAGATGCATGGTGGGCATGCTCTGCTACGCCTTCAAAAGAAGTAGTACCGAGAGTTGCAAATGCGATCATGATGGCAAATGAGAGACCCATATCTCCCACGCGGTTCATCACAAATGCCTTCTTTGAGGCAGTTGCATAGGCAGGCTTCTGATTCCAGAAACCGATCAAGAGGTATGAGGCAAGGCCCACACCCTCCCAGCCAACATAGAGGTTGAGGTATGAATTACCGAGAACTAAGAGCAACATCGCTGCAATAAAGAGGTTGAGGTATGCGAAGAAGCGACGGCGATTTGGATCGTGCTCCATATAGGAGATGGAGTAGATATGAATAAGCGTTCCCACACCTGTAATGAGGAGTACGAAACAGATAGAGAGTTGATCGAGCAAGAGCGCAGCATCAACATTGAAATCTCCGACGACTATCCAGGAGAAGAGCTTCTGGGTAATTGCGCGCTCTTCGGTAGAGCGTCCAAGCATCGCAGTGAGTTGATAGAGGCCAACTCCAAATGAGCTAGCTGCCATCGCAGTTGCAAAGAGGTGTCCCCACTTATCTGTGCGGCGACCACCGAGCAGAAGAGTTGCAGCACCGAAGAGAGGTAATGCAATCAGATATACAAGTGATGAAGATGCATTCATAGTTATCGCTTCAACACACTAGCATCATCGACAGATGCTGATCGGCGTGAGCGATATATCGCCACGATAATGGCTAGACCAACTACTACTTCACAGGCAGCAACGACCATGGTGAAGAAGGCTGTGACCTGTCCATCCAAAGTTCCATTGATGCGAGAGAAGGTAACAAAAGCAAGGTTTGCTGCATTGAGCATTAGCTCAATGCACATAAAGACAACGATTGCATTGCGGCGGACCACAACTCCGATAGCGCCGATGGTGAAGAGAATTGCTGAGAGGTAGAGGTAGTTATATGGATTCATTACTTCTCCTCCACAACAGTGGTATCAACAACATCGAGCTGGAACTGGCTTGACTCAAGCATGTCACCGCGCGCCTTAAGGGTTGCAGAGATCGATGTTGGCGCTGGAGTTCCATCAGGAAGGAGCGCTGGAACATCTACCGCGTTGTGGCGGGCATAGACACCAGGACCTGGAAGGCCGGCTGTCTGGGCAAGTGAGCCGGTGCGGAAGCGAGCAATTGCGCTCTCGCGTTGAGTTGGGCGAGCAACTGTGCGCTGATGATGAGCAAGGACCATTGCACCGAGAGCTGCAGTAATTAGAAGCGCTGAGATGACCTCAAATGGCCAGACATAATCCGAGAAGAGCAGCTTTGCAATTCCTTGAACATTTCCATCAGCGTTAGCTGCCTCGAGTCCAACTGGCTTACGACCAATTGTTGCGCGGCCGATGAGTGAAACCATCAAGCCACCGAAGCCAATCGCTGCAGTAATTGCAATAGGACGAAGACCCTTAATGGTCTCAGTCAAAGAATCTGATGCATCAACACCGACGAGCATCAAGATAAAGAGGAAGAGCATCATGACTGCGCCGGTATAGACAACAATCTGAACAATGCCCAAGAAGAGCGCTTCTTGAGCGATATAGAAGATGGCAAGAGTGATCATGACCCATGCGAGGAGCAGAGCTGAGTGAACAGCTTTCTTCACCAGCAACATTCCGAGCGCTGCAAGAACAGCAATAGGAGCAAGGATCCAGAACATCACTGCCTCTGGAGTCTGAATAACCATTACTTATCCTCCCCCGCTGTTGTGCCATCGAAGATTGGACCCTGTGATGGATCGGCAGCTTTGACTTCACCGCGGTAGTAGTTGTTCTCATCCATTCCTGGATACATCGGATGTGGTGGCATCACCATTCCTGCACGAAGTGGAGCAAGGAGATCTTCCTTTTCAAAGATCAACTTCTCACGTGATTCATCGGCAAGTTCATACTCATTTGTCATGGTGAGGGCGCGAGTTGGACAAGCCTCAACACAGAGACCGCAGAAGATGCAACGAAGATAGTTGATCTGATAGACCGCACCATGGCGCTCTCCAGGAGAGACCTGATTGCCTGGTGTGTTATTTCCACCTTCAACATAGATCGCATCTGCCGGACATGCCCATGCACAGAGTTCGCATCCGATGCACTTCTCAAGTCCATCTGGGTGACGGTTGAGCTGGTGGCGTCCGTGGAAACGCTCTTCAGTTGGAGCCTTCACATCTGGATATTGAACGCTGAGGTTCTTCTTAAACATCGTCTTGAAGGTGACCCAGAAACCGAGCGCCTGCTTTCCAAGGGGAGCTGGCCCTGGCTGCTCTACCTCAACATAGGAGACATCGTTGATGTCTTTAGCAGCGCCAGACTTCTTTGGTTCTAATGAATTACTCATTGGTGCCTCCTGAAGTTGGTGCCTGGGTTGTAATTGACTGAGATGTCGCACTAAATGATGAGACGCCAGGAAGTTGTGGCAGTGGGAAATCTGGAGCCGCACCTTCTGGCTGTGGCTTACGCGCCTCCTTCTTTGACTTCTCAAAGAGTGAGGTGATTGCCATGACGATGAGGACGATGCCGAGAGCAAATGCGAGAGCTACTGTGCGAGAGGCACCGTTCTGCTGAATGACTCGAAGCGAGGCAACGATCATGATCCAGAGAAGTGATGCAGGAATAAGGACCTTCCAGCCAAACTTCATAAACTGGTCATAGCGAAGACGTGGTAGCGATGCGCGGAGCCACATAAAGATAAAGAAGAAGAAGTTGACCTTGAGGAAGAACCAGACGATTCCAAACCATCCGCCGAGCCAGCTTTCAGTAAAGCCAAGCCCTGGAAGTGCGTGGTAACCACCAAGGAAGAGAGTCGTTGCCAGCGCTGAGACCGCAATGATGTTGACATACTCTGCAAGGAAGAAGAGAGCGAACTTCAGTGATGAGTATTCGGTGTGGAATCCACCAACGAGTTCGCCTTCTGCTTCAGCTAAGTCGAATGGTGCACGGTTTGTCTCGCCCACCATTGAGATCACATAGATTACAAATGACGGGAAGAGGACAACGACGTTCCAGATATGTCCATGCTGTGATGCGACGATATCTGAGGTCGACATCGAACCGGCATAAATAAAGACTGCAACGAGTGAGAGACCCATCGCCACTTCATAAGAGATGACCTGCGCGCTTGAGCGAAGTCCACCAAGGAGTGGGTAGGTAGAACCTGATGACCAACCAGCAAGGACAACGCCATAGACGCCGATTGATGTCACAGCCAAGATATAGAGAACACCGACTGGAAGATCGGTGAGCTGCATTGCAGTCTCACGACCAAAGAGTGTGACTACGCCAGTCATTGGAATCACTGCAAAAGACATGAAACACATCGCAGCAGCGATGATTGGCGCTGCAATAAAGACGACCTTATCTGCAGCAGCGGGAATGATGTCCTCTTTCAGTGCAAGCTTGACGCCATCTGAAAGTGATTGCAGAAGTCCAAATGGACCAACGCGGTTAGGACCGGTGCGCTGCTGCATCTTTGCAAGGACACGACGCTCAGTCCAGACTGCCATCAAGGTGGAGAGAACACAGATTGCAAAGACAAGTACTGCCTTTACTGCAACCAGCCATGCCGGATCTTGTCCGAGGAGCTCTGCTGTTGTCATGCCTTCACCACCGTTACTAGTTCGCCGTGAACCGCATTGAGTGCGGTGATAGCTTGAGAGCCAAATGAATTACGTGGAATCCAAACTGCATCATCATGGATATCTTCAACCAACACTGGAAGTGTGATTGAGCCGCTGCCATTGGAGATGCGGATTTGATCGCCAGTAACAACGCCTGCTGCAGCTGCGCGCTTTTCCGAAATCACCGCAACTGTTGGGCGACGTGTTCCTGCGAGGTTATCTTCACCGCGCTGCAGTGAACCCATATCGAGTAAGCGGCGCCATGATGTGAGAACTGCTTGATCACCTGAGGCTGATGGAGCACTTCCAGCAGATACTGGTGTGAATGGCGCGCGAGCACCATCCCACTTGCCAAGTTGAGCAAGCTCACGCGCTGTGGCAGAGACTGTGCCGAGCATGATGGATTCACCCATTGCATCAGCTAGTGCTGAAAGGATGCGGACATCGCTACGGTTAAGTGATTCTGAGACTGCAGCGTCAAATGCGCGAGGGCGACCTTCCCAGTTAAGGAATGATCCCGACTTTTCAGTCACGGCCGCAACCGGAAGAACAACATCGGCAACTTCAGTGACTGAAGATGGTGCAATCTCAAGTGAGATCACAAAGCTCTTCTTTAAGTGAGTGAGCGCTGTGCGATAGTTGAGAAGATCGTGAGCATCAACGCCACCGATTACAACGGCATCGAGTTCGTCATTTCCAAGCGCCTCAATAATCTGCTCAGTTGAACGACCAGGAGTTGCTGGCAATGAGTCAACACCCCATGCAGCAGCGATATCAACACGAGCGGCAGAATCTGTAACTGGACGACCGCCTGGAAGAAGCGTTGGGAAGGCACCTGCCTCAAGTGCACCGCGCTCACCTGCACGACGTGGAATCCAAGCAAGCTTTGCGCCACTCTTCTCAGAAAGAGCAACAGCAGCAGAGATCAGACCTGCCGACTCAGATGCGCGCTCACCCACGAGAATCAGTGACTTTGCTGTAAGTGATACTCCAGCAACTGCCGCAGCTTCACTACCAGGTGCCACCTTGATGAAGTCAGCCTTGAGCTTATCCATCGCGATAGAGCCCTTAGTTGCAATCGATGTGACCTTAAGGCCGCGCTTCTTAAAGTTCTTATTAAGACGCAAGAAGACAATTGGTGACTCTTCCTCTGGCTCAAAGCCGAGGAGAAGTACGTGATCTGCTGAATCAATATCGCTGTAGTGAACGGCGAAGTTACCTGCAACTTTGGCTGCAAGGAACTCAGCTTCTTCAGCGGATGAGACACGTGCACGGAAATCAATATCGTTCGTCTTCAGCGCAATACGAGCAAACTTTGCATAGCCATATGCATCTTCAGTTGTAACGCGACCACCTGTGAGGACAGCAGCTCGCTTACCCTTGAGTCCGGCAGCTGCAGCAGCCAACGCCTCTGGCCATGATGCCTCAACAAGAATTCCTTCTTCATTACGCACAAGTGGCTGAGAGAGGCGATCGAGCGCTGTCACATATTTAAATGCCCAACGACCCTTATCACAGTTCCACTCTTCATTGACTGCAGCATCATCTCCAGCGAGGCGACGAAGTGTCTTTCCGCGACGAACATCGGTGCGCATATCGCAACCAGATGCGCAGTGTTCGCAGGCAGATGGTGTTGAGACCAAGTCAAATGGACGGGCACGGAAACGATATGACGCTCCAGTCAACGCTCCCACGGGACAGATTTGAATCGTGTTTCCAGAGAAGTATGAGTTAAATGGATCGTTCTCATAGATACCAACCTGCTGCAGAGCACCGCGGTGGTTGAGCGTAATAAATGGATCAGATGCAATCTGATTAGAGAAACGTGTGCAGCGAGCACAGAGAACGCAACGCTCTCTATCGAGCAATACCTGAGATGAGATATTGATTGGCTTCTCAAAGGTGCGCTTGTAACCATCGAGGCGGTTCTCTGCATTTCCATTGCTCATCGCCTGGTTCTGTAATGGGCACTCGCCACCCTTATCGCAGACTGGGCAATCGAGCGGGTGGTTTCCGAGCAAGAGCTCCATCACACCCTTCTGCGCCTTATCTGCAACTGGTGATGTGAGTTGTGTCTTCACAATCATGTTTGGCTCAACTGGAATTGTGCAAGAAGCCTGTGGCTTTGGAAATGCACGACCATTGATCTCGACATCGACCAAGCATTGGCGACAGGCGCCAACTGGATCGAGAAGTGGGTGATCACAGAAACGTGGAATCTGGATTCCGAGTTTTTCAGCTGCGCGAATAACAAGGGTGCCCTTTGGCACTGTTACTTCAAAGCCATCGATAACAACAGTGATCATCTCTACTGGAGTTACCTCAGTTGCGGAGTTAGCTACAGTTGTCATTTATTTAGCCTCCGCAAAAAGTGTTGACTTTGTTGGATCAAATGGGCAACCGCCACCTGTTACGTGTGCGATGTACTCATCACGGAAATACTTAATGGATGAAGTAATTGATGAAGTTGCACCATCACCGAGGGCGCAGAATGAACGTCCCATGATGTTGTCACAGAGATCAAGGAGCTTGGCAAGATCTGCCTCAGAGCCCTTACCTTCTTCGAGATCACGCAAGATTTGAACCAACCACCAGGTGCCCTCACGGCATGGGGTGCACTTTCCGCATGATTCATGCTTATAGAACTCGGTCCAGCGAAGCACGGCGCGGACCACGCAGGTTGTCTCATCAAAGATTTGGAGCGCCTTGGTTCCAAGCATGGAGCCAGCTGCAGCAACACCTTCATAATCAAGTGGGACATCGAGATGTTCAGCGGTAAAGATTGGAGTGGATGAACCACCTGGTGTCCAGAACTTCAACTGATGTCCCTCACGAACACCACCAGCTAGTTCGAGAATCTGGCGAAGGGTGATTCCAAGAGGTGCTTCAAACTGACCTGGGTTCTTCACATGGCCTGAGAGTGAGTAAAGAGTTGCACCCTTTGACTTCTCTGTTCCCATTGATTGATACCACTCTGCGCCATTGGCCACGATTGCAGGAACTGCTGAGATTGACTCAACATTGTTCACCACAGTTGGTCGGGCATAGAGGCCAGCGATCGCTGGGAATGGTGGGCGAAGACGTGGCTGACCACGGAAACCTTCAAGTGAATCAAGGAGAGCTGTCTCTTCACCGCAGATATATGCACCTGCACCGATGTGAAGAACGAGATCAATATCTTGACCTGAACCAAAAATATTCTTACCGAGATATCCAGCAGCATAAGCATCTGCAATCGCCTTATTGAGGCGACGAACAACGTGTGTTACCTCGCCGCGGATATAGATAAATGCATGCTTTGCACGGATTGCATAGGCTGCAATGATCACGCCTTCAACGAGAACGTGTGGGTTTGCCATCAGGAGCGGCATGTCCTTACATGTTCCTGGCTCTGACTCATCAGCATTAACAACGAGGTAGTGCTCCTTGTTATCGCCCTGTGGGATAAAGCCCCACTTCATTCCAGTTGGAAAGCCTGCGCCACCGCGACCGCGAAGACCTGAATCCTTCACCAATTGAATAAGGGCATCTGGATCCATGCCGAGGGCTTTCTCAGCAGCCTTATATCCACCATTGCGCTTATAGGCATCGATGGTGAATGAATCCTTCTCATCCCAATGTGCAGAAAGGACCGGGGTTAAGAGCGACATTACTTACCTTCCTTTGCAAGCTTGAGACCAAGGAGTGTTGGTTCACCTGCTTGAACACCTTCATGGGCCAATCCATCATCGAGGCCAGCAAGTACTGCTGATGCCTCTTTAAATGTGACGAGGCGGCTTGGGCCACGTGTTGGCGCTGGTGGATTTCCAGCGCGAGCACCATCGACGAGAGCTTTCGCTGATTCGACTGTCTGGTTGTCATAGAACTCCCAGTTAGCCATTACAACTGGCGCATAGTCACAAGCTGCGTTGCACTCGATATGTTCAATTGAAACTTTTCCATCTGCTGTGACGCCATCATTTTCAAGACCGAGATGCTCTTTGAGTGATTCCAGGATTGCATCTCCACCCATGATTGCGCAGAGGGTATTGGTGCAAACACCGATGTGATATTCACCCGTTGGCTTACGCTTATATTGAGTATAGAAAGTTGCAACAGCTGATACTTCAGCAGTCTCAATCTCAAGAACATCCGAGATTGTTTCAATACCCTCATTGGTCACATAGCCAGAAACTGATTGCACATAGTGCAGAAGAGGCATGATCGCAGAGCGCTTACGTGGGTAGCGCGCAACGATTGAATTCATCACATCTAGATTGAGACCGCTATTTACAGTTGTCATTATCGGTCGACGCCTCCCATAACAGGATCGATTGATGCAACAGCGCCGATGATGTCGGCAACCATTCCACCTTCGCTCATTGCAGATGTTGATTGAAGATTGTTAAAGGATGGCTCACGGAAGTGAACGCGATAAGGCTTGGTACCGCCATCAGAGACGATATGAGCTGCAAGCTCACCGCGAGGTGATTCAACCGCTGCATATGCCTGACCTGCAGGAACTCGGAAGCCTTCAGTGACAAGCTTGAAGTGGTGAATCAAGGACTCCATAGATGAGCCCATGATTTCGCGGATGTGATCGAGTGAATTTCCAAGGCCATCTGCACCAAGTGCAAGCTGTGCTGGCCAGGCAATCTTCTTATCGGCAACCATTACTGGCTGACCATGAGTTGCATCCAACTTATCGATTGCCTGCTCAATGATGCGTAGTGATTGCTCGAGCTCTGCCATACGGATCAAGAAGCGACCGTAGACATCGCAGGTATCTGCTGTGATGACATCGAACTCGTAATTTTCATATCCACAATATGGCTGCATCTTACGAAGATCCCAAGGCAGACCAGTTGAGCGAAGTACTGGGCCAGTAATTCCAAGAGTTGTGCACCCAGCGAGATCGAGATAACCGATTCCCTCGGTGCGCTTCATCCAGATTGTGTTTCCAACGAGAAGCTTCTCGTTATCTTTAAAGTTCTTGCGAAGCTCCTTCACGAGTTCGCGCAGACGAATTGTCATTCCCTCTGGAAGATCCTGCTGGACTCCACCTGGACGGACATAGGCCATGTTCATGCGAAGACCTGTGATCGCTTCAAATGTATCGAGGACTGCCTCGCGCTCACGGAATGCGAAGAACATAGGTCCCATCGCACCGAGTTCGAGAGCTCCAGTGCCGAGTGCAACCATATGTGAAGAGATGCGGTTGAGCTCCATCATGAGAACGCGGATGATTGATGCGCGCTCTGGAATATCGTTTGTGATTCCAAGGAGCTTCTCAATTGCTAAGCAGTATGCAGTCTCATTAAAGATTGGTGAGAGGTAATCCATACGGGTTGCAAATGTGGTGCCCTGAGTCCAAGAACGGAACTCCATATTCTTCTCAATGCCGGTGTGGAGATAGCCAATACCTGGGCGCACCTCAGTGACAGTCTCGCCCTCAAGCTCAAGAACAAGGCGGAGCACGCCGTGAGTTGATGGGTGCTGTGGACCCATATTGACGATGATGCGCTCTTCTTTGGTCTCACCGATCTCAGAGACAAGTGAATCCCAATCGCCACCAGTTACTGAATAGACAGTTCCTTCAGTGGTTTCGCGGGTAGCTGCATATGGATCGAAAGTTGTCACTTGTATGACCTCCGGTTGTGAGGAGCCGGTGTTGTTGCACCCTTGTACTCCACTGCAATTCCGCCGAGTGGGTAATCCTTACGTTGTGGATGTCCATCCCAATCATCTGGCATCAAGATGCGAGTAAGACCTGGGTGGCCATCGAAGATAATTCCAAACATGTCGTAGGTCTCGCGCTCATGCCAATTGTTTCCGCCATAGACCTCAACGAGTGATGGGATATGTGGATCGAGCTCTGATGTGCAGACCTCAAGGCGAACGCGCTGATTCTTTGTCATTGAAAGCAATGGGTAGAGAGCTACAAGTTCGCAACCCTTGCGATCTGGGTAGTGAACTCCAGATACACCCATGCACATTTCAAAGAGCAACTTATCGCGAAGAATCTTTGCCACCTCAACGAGGCGCTCCTTCTTCACATGAAGTGTGAGTTCACCGCGATCGACAACTACCTTGGTAATTGCATCTGCAAAATCAGGAT
>JACCEC010945077.1_pt1 | contig 11652 bp, 9 predicted proteins | sample 7450121 | NCBI WGS metagenome assembly JACCEC01 (sample SAMN15323455, study PRJNA562643) | freshwater metagenome | isolation source: river surface water | place: USA:Blue River Watershed | collected 2017-08-18 | reverse complement strand
TGGCCAGCAGGCCGGCCGCCAGCATCACGCCGGGGTTGGAGGTGTTGGTGCAGCTGGTGAGGGCGGCGATCAGGACGTCGCCATTGCCCAGGGTGACGTCCGTGGCCGCGTCCTGGCGGGCGGTTTCGCAGCCGTCGTCGGCCGCCGCGCGGGCGGCCTGCAGGGTGGGCTTGTTGGCCTGCATCTCCACTTCGAAGCGTTCGGCCGCCGGCGGGGTGTCGGGGGTAGTCGGCACCTTGGGGTCGGGCGTCTCGCCGCCGGCATGCAGCAGGTGGCGCGTGAGCAGGGTCTCGGCCGGCCGTGAGAAGCCGCCCTCGGTCACCGGCCTGGCATAGAGGGTGCGGAAGGTGCTCGCCACCTGCCCGATCTCGATGCGGTCCTGCGGCCGCTTGGGGCCGGCGAGACTCGGCGCGACCTGGCCCAGGTCCAGGCGCAGCACCTCGGAGTAGTCCACCTCGCCCGCCGCCGGAATGCCGAACAGGCCCTGGGCACGGAAGTACGCCTCCACCGCCGCCACCTCCTCGCGGGTGCGGCCGGTGCCTTCGAGATAGGTGAGCGTCTTCTCGTCCACCGGGAAGAAGCCCAGGGTGGCGCCGTACTCGGGCGCCATGTTGGCCAGCGTGGCCCGGTCCGGCACCGTGAGGCTGCGCGCGCCCTCGCCGAAGAACTCGACGAACTTGCCCACCACCTTGGCCTTGCGAAGCAGCTCGGTCACGGTGAGCACCAGGTCGGTGGCGGTGCAGCCCTCGCGCAGGCGGCCGGTGAGCTCCAGGCCCACCACGTCGGGCGTGAGGAAGTAGACCGGCTCGCCGAGCATCGCGGCCTCGCCCTCGATGCCGCCCACGCCCCAGCCCACCACGCCGATGCCGTTGATCATGGTGGTGTGGCTGTCGGTGCCCACCAGGGTGTCGGGGTAGTAGACGCCGTCGGCGCGGCGGTGCACGCCGCGGGCGAGGTACTCCAGGTTCACCTGGTGCACGATGCCGAAGCCCGGGGGCACCACGCCGAAAGTCTTGAAGGCCTGCATGCCCCACTTCATGAACTGGTAGCGCTCGCGATTGCGCTGGAACTCCAGCCGCATGTTCAGGTCGAGCGCGTCACGGGTGCCGTAGTGGTCGACCATGACCGAGTGGTCCACCACCAGGTCCACCGGCACCAGCGGCTCGATGCGGCCGGGGTCGCGCCCGAGGCGCTGGGCGGCGCTGCGCATGGCGGCCAGGTCGGCCAGCAGGGGCACGCCCGTGAAGTCCTGCAGCACCACGCGGGCGACGGTGAAGGGAATTTCCTCGGTGCGCTCGCCCTGCGGCTGCCAGCCGGCGAGCTGGCGCACATGCTCCGGGGCGACCTTGAGGCCGTCGCAGTTCCGCAGGACGGACTCGAGCACGATCCGCAGCGAGACAGGCAGCCGGGCGACGCCGGGGAATTCCTCGGCGAGCGCGGGCAGGGAGAACAGCTGGCCGGTCTTGCCCGGGCCGGCCTTGAAGCTGCGCAGGGTGTGGGCGAAGGCGTGGGTCATCGGCAGGGTCCTTTCGACAACGCGGGACGGGACGGGTTCCTCTGCGGATTGTGCGTCGGACGCATGCCCCCACGCGCCTCAGGTGTGTCAGCCGGTGACCCGTCCGCGCGTCCCCTCTTCAGGCGTGGCGCGACTCGAACTCCCGCAGGTAGGCCACCAGGGCCTGCACGCCCTCCATCGGCATGGCGTTGTAGATGGACGCGCGCATGCCACCCACCGAGCGGTGGCCCTTGAGCTGCACCAGCCCGCGTTCCCGCGCACCGGCCAGGAAGGCCTCGTCCAGCGCCGGGTCCTTCAGCCAGAAGGGCACGTTCATCTGCGAGCGGGCGCCGGGCGCGATCGGGTTGCTGAAGAAGCGGCTGCCGTCGAGGAAGTCGTACAGCAGCCTGGCCTTGGCGGCGTTGCGCTCGGCCATCGCCGGCAGGCCGCCCTGGGCCTTGAGGTGCTGGAACACCAGCCCCGCGATGTAGATCGCGTAGGTGGGCGGGGTGTTGTACATCGAGCCGGCCTCGGCCTGGATGCGGTAGTTGAAGGCGTCGGGCGTGAAGGGCAGCGCGTGGCCCAGCAGGTCCTCGCGCACGATCACCAGGGTGACGCCGGAGGGGCCGATGTTCTTCTGCGCGCCGCCGTAGATCAGGCCGAAGCGCGAGACGTCCACCGGGCGGGAGAGGATGTCCGAGGACATGTCGGCCACCAGCGGCACGTCGCCAGTCTCGGGCGTGACGTGGAACTGCACGCCGCCGATGGTCTCGTTGGAGCAGTAGTGCACGTAGGCGGCGCCCGGGTCGAGCTTCCATCCGGCAGGCGCCGGCACGTCGAGGTAGCGGCCGCCCTGGGCGGCATCGGCGCTGTCGGCGGCGATGGACACCTGTCCATAGCGGGCGGCCTCCTTCGCGGATTTCTTCGACCAGTCGCCGGTGAGGACGTAGTCGGCCCGGCCGGTGCGGCCAATGAGGTTCATGGGGACGATGGCGTTCTCGCCGATCGCGCCGCCCTGCATGAACAGCACCTTGTAGTTGGAGGGAATGGCCAGCAGCTCGCGCAGGTCGGCCTCGGCCTGCTCGAAGATGCCCATGAACTCGGGGCCCCGGTGGCTCATCTCCATCACGGACATGCCGGTGCCGTGCCAGTCCAGCATTTCCTCGGCGGCCTGCCTCAGCACCGCCTCGGGCAGGGTGGCGGGACCGGGGCTGAAGTTGAAGACGCGGGGCATGGCGGGGGTCTCGTGCGGTGCGAAACCCTTATTGTGGCACCCCGGCCCCACGGGCCTCACCGGCCAGGCCGCCTGCGCTGCCGCCGTCGGCGGGCGCGGCGTGGATCTCCCGCTCGAAGGCGCGCAGGCGCTTGTAGACGGACATCAGCTCCACGATCGTCCCCCAGGACAGCACCAGGAACTGGAACGAGCCCTCCACCCGGTCGAAGGCGCGGGTGATCTGCTGCATCACCCCCAGGGTGATGACGCCGGCCACCACCGTGGGCGCCAGCGCAATCAGCGGAATGAGCACCGAGAACTGCAGGTACGACCACTTGGCCACGTCGAAGTACAGGTAGTGGAAGAACAGGCGGAAGTAATTGCGCCGCACGTCGGCGAACAGGCGCTGCACGGTGGGCGGGCCGGCCCGGGTGGCGTCGTCCTCGCCGTAGACCAGCTCCTTGCGGTAGGCCGCCTCCACCCGCTGGTTCTGGAACTCCAGCCCCGGCAGCTTGAAGCCCACCACCGCCAGCAGCACGGTGCCGCACATCGCCGAGAGGATGGCCACCCACACCATGGCGTGGGGCACCGGCCCGAGCCAGGGCAGCTCGGTGATCTTCTCGGACAGCGTCCACAGGATCGGCAGGAAGGCCGCCAGCGTCATCACGCTGCGCATGAACTCCACGCCCAGGCCCTCCATGATGCGGGCGAAGCGCATGGTGTCCTCCTGCACGCGCTGGGCCGCGCCCTCGATGTGGCGCAGCTTGTCCCAGTGCGCCATGTAGTAGTCGTTCATGGCCTGGCGCCAGCGGAAGATGAAGTGCTTGGTGAAGAACTCCACCACCACCGCGATGAACACGTACAGCATGGCGATGCGCCCGAAGGTGGCCAGCTGCTGCCAGAACTGCGGCAGGGTGACGCTGCCCGGCTTGCCCAGGGCGTTCTGCACCGTGTCGTAGAAGCTGCCGAACCACTCGTTGATCTCCACGTCCAGGCTGACGCGGTACCAGGTGGAGTAGAGGATCAGGAGGGAGCCCAGGATGGACCAGGGCCACCAGCGGCGCGAGAGGAAGAAGGACTTGAACATGGGGTTACGGCTTCGGCCAGGATGTTGCAAACGATGGTAGCGCGATGGCGCAGGATGGGGCCATGGCAACCCCGGCACCCTCCCCTTCCACCCCCGCCAGCGCGCCGCCCGGCGCGGCGCCCGAGGCCGCGCAGGCGGCCCGCACGCGCCAGGCCCTGTGGGCCCTGATCAAGGACATGCGCTTCGGGATGCTGACTCATCGGCATCCCGATGGTTCCCTGCATTCACACCCGCTCACCACGCAGAACCGCTCGCTGGACGACGGCTGCCTGTATTTCTTCGTGTCGCGCGCGACCGAGCTGGGGCAGCGCATCACCGCGGAAGGCGGCGTCAACGTGGCCTATGCGGACACGCACCAGGACCGCTATGTCTCGGTGACGGGGCAGGCCCGCATCAACGGCGACCGCCTGCTGCGGGAGAAGCTGTTCAACGCCCTGGCCAAGGCGTGGTTCCCGGGCGGGGTGGACGACCCCACCCTGGAGCTGCTGGAGGTGCGCATCGCCCACGCCGAGTACTGGCGCATCAGCGAGAGCAAGGTGACGCAGCTGTTCAAGATGGCGTCGGCCGCGGTGACCGGCCAGCCACCGGTCATCGGGGAGCACCGGGAGGTGCCCTTCGCCGGGACGCAGGAACACCCCGGCGAAGCGCGGGCCAGCGACGTCAGGTGAAGCTCGCGGCGATCCGCCCGATCCAGCCGAAATCCGCCTCGACCCGCTGGCCGGGCTCGACCGGGATGGGCGGCACGCAGGCGCCGGTGGTCAGGAACTGGCCCTGCTCGATGGCCTGGCCCGCCGCGCCGATCTCGTTGACGAACCACACCAGCGCGTCGACCGGGTCGCCCAGCACGTTGCTGCCCACGCCCTGGGGCGTGCGGCCGTCGCTGACGCGGGCCTGCACCACCAGGCCGGCCAGTTCCAGCATCCGGGCGTCCGCGGGCACCGGCGCACCCAGCACCATGTCGTTGGAGCAGGCGCAGTCGGCGATCAGCTGGGCCTCGCCCGCGGCCTCGAACCGCAGGAAGCGGGAGTCGGGCACCTCGATGCCCGGGTGCACGGTCTCGACGGCGGCCAGGACCTCGTCGCGGCTCCAGCCCTGCGGGCGCGGCGCCAGCGTGCGGCCGAAGCGGAACACGATCTCGCACTCGGCCACGCGCATGCGGTTGGCGGCCAGGGAGACCGTGGCGCCATCGGCGACGACGCGGTGCGCGAAGACCGGGCCGGCGATGGGCCCGCTCACGTGGATGTGGCGCTGGCCGGCCACGCTGGTGGCCGCGATCTTCCAGCCGCCGACACGGCCGGCGATGCGGGGCCACTCGGCCTGCACGGCGTACCCCTGCGCCCGGTCCGTCGGGCGGCAGGCCGCGGGCAGCTCGTCGATGTGTTCGCCGCGCATCCAGCTCGCGCAAAGGTGGCTGGCGGCCTGGGCCTGGGTGTCCTGCATGGGTCTCGTCTCTTGGGGTGGGGGGCGGGCCGGCTCCCCTGGGATCAGGTGATCGGCGCCGGGTTGAACAGCACCAGCGCATTGTGCAGCTTCCAGTGCTCGGCCCAGGTCTGCTTCGTCCCGCTGGCAACGTCCAGCAGGTAGCGGAACATCTCCCAGCCCATCTCCTCGATGGTGGCCTCGCCGTCGGCGATGCGGCCGGCGTTGATGTCCATCAGGTCATGCCAGCGGCGCGCCAGGTCGGTGCGCGTGGCCACCTTGACCACCGGGCAGGCGGCCAGGCCGTAGGGCGTGCCGCGGCCGGTGGTGAACACGTGCAGGTTCATGCCGGCGGCCAGCTGCAGCGTGCCGCAGATGAAGTCGCTGGCCGGGGTGGCGGCGTAGACCAGGCCCTTGAGGCCCTTGTCCGACAGCTTCTCGCCCGGCGACAGCGCGCCCGAGATCGGCGAGGAACCGGACTTGACGATGGAGCCCATGGCCTTTTCCACGATGTTGGACAGGCCGCCCTTCTTGTTGCCGGGGGTGGTGTTGGCGCTGCGGTCGGCGCTGCCACGCTGCAGGTAGGCGTCGTACCAGGCCATCTCGCGGATCATGTCCTGCGCCACCTCGGGGGTGATGGCACGGGAGGTGAGCTGGTCGATGCCGTCACGCACTTCCGTGACTTCGGAGAACATGACGGTGGCACCGGCGCGCACCAGCAGGTCGGTGCAGAAACCCACGGCGGGGTTGGCGGTGACGCCCGAGAAGGCATCGGAGCCGCCGCACTGCACGCCCACCACCAGCTCGCTGGCGGGGAGGGTTTCACGGCGGCGCGCGTTCAGCCGCTCCAGGTGGACGCGGGCCTGCTTGAGGATGCCGTCCACCATGGACATGAAGCCCACGTGCGCGTCGTCCTGCAGGCACACCACGTCCAGGCCCTGCTCGCCCCGCTCGTCGCTGATGGGGATGCTGCCCGGGGGCAGCAGGCGCTCGGGCTGCAGCTTCTCGCAGCCCAGGCTCACCACCATCACCTCGCCGCCGAAGTTGGGGTTGCGGCTGATGTTGCGCAGCGTGCGGATCGGGATCACGGCATCGGGCGCGTCGATCGCCACGCCGCAGCCGTAGCCGTGCTCCAGGCCGACCACGTCATCGACGTTCGGGTACCGGGGCAGCAGCTCGGACTTGATGCGCTGCACCGCGAAGTCCACCACGCCGGCGACGCACTGCACCGTCTGCGTGATGGCCAGGATGTTGCGCGTGCCCACGCTGCCATCGGCATTGCGGTAGCCCTGGAAGGTGAAGCCCTCCAGCGGGGGCTGGGGCGCGGGCTTCACGGTGGACAGGGGCAGCCCCTCCAGCGAGCGGGCGTCGGGCATGTCCAGCAGGCGCTCGTTCACCCAGCTGCCGGCCGGCAGGTCCTTGTTCGTGCGGCCGATGGTGACGTTGTAGCGCCTGACCGCCGTGCCCGCCGGCAGGTCCACCAGGGCGACCTTGTGGCCCTGGGGCACCGGCTCCTTGAGCACGAGGCCGTCCGGAAAGGTGCTGCCGGCCGGCAGGCCGCCGTCATTGACGACGATGGCGACGTTGTCGGCCTCGTGCATGCGGATGTAGAGCGGGGGGCGGGCAGTGGCGATCATGGCGGGAAGGCAGGCGGGAACGGGGAGCGGGAGGAACAGGGAAACGGGAGAACGGGCGTGGCCGCCGGCTCAGCCCGGCAGGCGCAGGAACTCGATCCAGTTGGGATTCAGGCCCACCGCGATGCGGTCGCAGGGGGTGAGCGCGCCGCTGGCGGGATCGAGCGCCAGGCTGGCCACCTGGTGGCTGGCCTGGCCGGCCACCAGCACATGGCGGCCGTCGGGCGAGACCTGCATGCCGCGGGGCTGGGTTTCCACGGGCTGGCGGTCCCTCAAGGTCACACGGCCCTGCGCATCGACGGCCCAGGCGGTGAGCGTGCTGGTGCGCCGCTCGGTGGCCAGCAGCCAGCGGCCGTCGGCCGACAGGCGGACCTCCGCGGCCCAGGGCTCGCCGGGCGCGCCCTCCGGCATCAAGGACACGCGCTGGAGGGGCTGCAGGTCGCCGGTCGCCGGGTCGCAGGCCAGGACGTCCAGGCTCGCGTCGAGTTCATTGAGCAGGTACACCCGCGTGCCCCCGGCGTTGAACACCAGGTGGCGCGGGCCGCAGCCGGGGGCCATGGCGATCGTCGCGGGCTCGGTGGGCGCGAGGATGCCCTGGGTGGCATCCAGCCTGTAACGGTGCACGCAATCGCCTCCGAGGGAGGCGACGTAGACGAAGCGGTTGGCAGGGTCGGGAACGATGCAGTGCGCACTGGGCCGCGTCGGCAGGACGGCCGAGGCCGGGCCGGGCAGGCCCTGCGCGTCGATCGGGCCGATGGAGATGCAGTTGCCGCCATAGGAGGCGGCCATCAGCCAGCGGCCGGTGCGGTCGACCGAGACGTAGGGCGCGCTGGCCGGCAGCGGCGCCTCGGCCAGCAAGGCCAGCCGTCCATCGGCGCCGATGGACAGGGTGAGCACCGCCAGCGGGTCGCTGCGGCGGGACACGTACAGGCGCGGCAGGAAGGGATGCTGCACCATCGGCATCAGCGAGCCGCCCAGGTCCAGCACCTGCGCGGTGTGCAGGCGGCCGGCGGCGTCGAGCGCGAGGGTGTGCAGTTCGCCGCTGTCGGCGCAGGAGATGACGGCCAGGGTTTGCATGGCGGAAGGGGGCGGGATCAGGCGGCGATGAATCGGGGCTGGGTCGGGGCTCGGTGGCTCTCAGTCGAAGTACCCGGTGCGCACGAAGACGCCGCCCTGGTGGACCGTGGCCGGGTCCGTCATGTCCAGCACCGGCTGCAGGGCCTCGACGCGGGCACGGTGCGCATCGGCGCTGTCCTGCGGGCGGTAGCCGATGTGGCGGGCCTTGGTGTTGTCGTAGAAGGCGGTGCCGTTGTCGGAGATGCCGTAGATCACGCTCCAGCCCACCACCGGCGCGGACAGGCCGGCGGCGACCAGGCGCTCCAGGTCGTCGTAGGACAGCCAGGTGGCCAGCATGCGGCGGTTGGCCGGCTCGGGGAAGGACGAGCCGATGCGCACGACCAGGGTCTCGATGCCGAAGCGGTCCCAGTACAGGCGCGCCACGTCCTCGCCGAAGGCCTTGGACAGGCCGTACAGGCCGTCCGGGCGGGGCGCGGAGTCGGCATCGACCACCTGGTCCTGGCGGTAGAAGCCCATCACATGGTTGGAGCTGGCGAAGATCACCCGCTTGACGCCCTGCTTGCGGGCGGCTTCGTAGAGGTTGTACACGCCCACGATGTTGGCCGCGAGGATCGGGTCCCAGGGCTGCTCGGTGGACACGCCGCCCAGGTGGATGACGGCGTCCACGCCTTCGAGCAACTGGTGCACGCCGGCCTTGTCGGCGAGGTCCAGCTGCACGCACTCCTCCCCCGCGGCGGCCTCGCCCAGCGGGGCGATGTCGGACAGGCGCAGCACCTCGCAGTAGCGCTTGAGGCGGCCTCGCAGTTCCTTGCCCAGGCCCCCGGCGGCACCGGTCAGCAGCAGTCGGCGAAAGGTCAGGGTCGTGGCGGGTTGCGCAAGCATGGCGGGCAGGAGTGGGAAGGAAAATCGGAACGGTTGCGCGGGAGGCAGCCGTTTTGTTGTATGTTGTCGTACAACATGAACTGTCGCCGGTCCACCTCCCGGTGTCAACGCTTTCCCCCTCTTGATCACTAAGGGTTTCCACTGAGGCCCAGGCGGGCAGCGACCGGCCTGACTCGCTTATCGTTGTACGATGACTCAACATTCCCCTGCCCTGCTGGACCCTGCCCGCTTCGACGGCACGGTCGGCGGGCGCGCCGTGCGGCTGTGCACGATCCAATCCCCGGCCGGCCTGCGCGCGGCCGTCTGCAACCATGGCGGCCGGCTGCTGCAGCTGGTCGTTCCCGGCCGTGGCGGGCAGTGGCAGGACGTGGTCCTGGGCCATGACCACCTCGAGCAGATGCTCCAGGGCATGGCCTCCCTGGGGGCTTTCGTCGGCCGCTTCGCCAACCGCATCGCGGGCGCGCGCTTCACGCTGGACGGGCGGGAATGGCGGCTGCCCGCCAATGACGGACCCCACTGCCTGCACGGCGGACCGGCGGGCAGCCGGCACCAGGTGTTCGACGTCCTCGAGCAGGCCGCCGACCGGGTGGTGATGGCCTGGACCTTCCGCGAGGCCGAGGACGGCTTTCCCGGCGATGCGCGGCTCACCCTCACCTACCGGCTGCGGGATCCGGGGGTGCTGGAAATCGGCTGGGAGGCCGTCGCCCTGGACCGGGCGACGGTGCTGAACGTCACCAGCCACCCGTTCTTCAACCTGGAGGGCGCCGCCAGCGGGGACGCGCGCGGCCACCGCATCGCCATCGACGCGGCGCACTACCTGCCGGTCGATGCGCAGCGCATCCCCACCGGCGAGATCGCTCCCGTGGCGGGCACGCCCTTCGACCTGCGCGGCGGCCCCACGCTGGGCGAGGCGCTGGCGCGGCTGCCCGCCGGGTCGGGGTTCGACCACTGCTACGTGATGGGGGGACCGGAGGGTTCTTCCGCCACGCCGCCATGGCGACGCGCAGCGCGCGCCCAGGCACCCGGCAGCGGCATCGTGATGGAGGTGTGGTCGGACGCGCCGGGCCTGCAGTTCTTCTCGGCCAGCGGCTTCGACGGCAGCCTGCCGCGCCATGCGGGAAAGGGCGGGCGCGCGTACCAGCGCGAGGCCGGCTTCTGCCTGGAACCGCAGGGCCTGCCCGACGCGCCCAACCAGCCGGGCTTCCCGGATGCGACGATGCGCCCGGGCGAGCCTCGCCGCGGGCGCATCGAGTACCGCTTCAGCGTCGCGGACGAGGCCGCAGGCTGAGGCAGGAGGCCGGCGGTCACGCCGGCCGCTCCATCAGCAGGGACGGCCCTGGCGCGCGGCCAGCCAGGCCGGCGCGTCCTGCAGCGCCACGGGGCGCAGGAAGCGGTCCAGCGCGGCCCAGCCCACCGAGGTGGTGAACGGCTGCGAGGACGAGGGGAACGGGCCGCCGTGCTGCTGGCCCGCCGTCACCGCCACGCCCGTGGGGTAGCCCGTGAACAGCACGCGGCCGGCCACCTGCGAGGCCACGCGCACCAGTTCCACGTTCTCGGCGGTCGCCTCGTCGGCGCCCCAGATCGTCACGGTCAGCGAGCCGCCCACGGCCTGCAGCACGTCGAGCGCCTGGGCCGTGCCCGCCACGCGCACCACCAGGGCAGCGGGGCCGAACACTTCCTCGTGCAGGTGCTCGTCGGCCACGAAGCCGGCGGCATCGACCTGCGCCAGGTACGGGCGCGGCGGCTGGTCCTCGGGACCGACCTCGGCCAGCAGCGGCTGCAGGCGCGGGTTGGCCGCCCAGGCGGCGCGGCCGGCCTCGAAGCCCGCGCGCATCTGCGGCGTGAGCATGGCGTGGGTCTTGGCGGCCTTCAGGCCCTCGGCCAGCGCGGCGACGAAGGCATCGCCGTCGGCGCCGGTGGGCACCACGATCACGCCCGGGCTGGTGCAGAACTGGCCGCAGCCCATGGTGATGGAGCCGGCCAGGCCCGCAGCCAGCTCGGCGCCCTTGGCCTTGAGGGCCGAGGGCAGCGCGATGACCGGGTTGATGGAGCCCAGCTCGCCGTAGAACGGGATGGGGCGCGGGCGCTCGTTGGCCACCTTCTGCAGGGCCAGGCCGCCGCGCACGGAGCCGGTGAAGGCGCCGGCCGCGATGGCGGGGTGCTGCACCAGGCTCACGCCGACTTCGGCGCCGCGGCCGTCGACCATGTCGAACACGCCGGCGGGCAGGCCCTGGGCCTTGACGACACCGCGGGCCAGGTCGGCCACGGCATGCGACAGGGCGCGGTGGCCGCTGTGGGCCTTGACCACCACCGGGCAGCCGGCGGCCAGCGCGGAGGCGGTGTCGCCGCCCAGCACCGAGAAGGCGAAGGGGAAGTTGGAGGCCGAGAACATGGCCACCGGGCCCACAGGCACGCGCACGCGCTGCAGGCTGGGGTGGCCCACCGGCGGGGCGCCGGCCACGGCGGGGTCATCGGTGAAGGCGAAGGCGGCGCCCTGCTCCACCTGCGTGGCGAAGCCGCGCAGCTGGAAGGTGGTGCGATCGAGCTCGCCGTTCAGGCGCCCGGCGCCCAGGCGGGTCTCGGCGTCGGCCAGGGGCACCAGGCGCCCACGATCGGCTTCGAGCGCATCGGCCAGGCCGCGCAGCAGGCGTGCGCGGGTCGCGGCGTCGGAGCCACCGAAGGTCTCGAAGGCCGCTTGCGCGGCGCGGGCGGCGGCGTCCACTTGGGCCGCGGTGCTGTCAGTCATCAGGGGCATTCAGTCGGTTGGTTCAATCAGTCGGATCAATCAGGTACTAGCGCACCAGGCAGGGGCGCTTGTTGTCGAAGGTCCAGCCCGGGATCAGGT
>JACCEC011150977.1_pt1 | contig 11656 bp, 9 predicted proteins | sample 7450121 | NCBI WGS metagenome assembly JACCEC01 (sample SAMN15323455, study PRJNA562643) | freshwater metagenome | isolation source: river surface water | place: USA:Blue River Watershed | collected 2017-08-18 | reverse complement strand
GGTGCCACCGCACTCGGTGCAGGTGTAGACGGTCTTTTCCTTGGCCATGAGGGCTGGGAGCCTAACACCCGCGGGCCAGCGCGCGCACCACCTCGGCGGCGGGCACCGCGCGGCAGGCGCTGGCGTTCTGGCCGGCCCACAGAGGCGTGAAGTCGCCCCGGCCCTGGGCCTCGGCCCAGGCGCGCAGCGGCGCGATCGCGGCGGTGGCCAGTGGGAAAGCCGGCGCCGCCGGGTTCAGCGGCCCCAGCTCGCGCATCACGCGGTTGACGATGCCGCGCGCCGGCCGGCCGGTGAACAGGCGCGTGAGCGAGGTGTGGCGCGCCGCGCCGGATTGCAACGCCGCGCGGTGCACCGCGCTGGTGGTGCACTCGGGACAGAGCAGGAAAGCGGTGCCCGCCTGTACGGCGGACGCGCCCAGCGCCATGGCCGCGGCCACGCCGGCCGCATCGGCAATGCCGCCAGCGGCAATGACCGGCACCTGCACCGCGGCAGCGATCTGAGGCACCAGGGCCAGGGTGCCGAGCTGGCGGGTGAGGTCGTCGTCCAGGAAATGCCCGCGGTGGCCGCCGGCCTCCAGGCCCTGGGCGACGATGGCGTCGGCGCCATGCTGCACCAGCCAGCGCGCTTCGTCGACGGTGGTGGCGCTGGACCAGACGGTGGCGCCCCAGGCCTTCACCCGCGCCAGCAGCTTCGGCTCGGGCAGGCCGAAGTGGAAACTCACCACCGGGGGGCGAAAGCGCTCGAGGACCTCGGCCATCGCCGCGTCGAACGGACGGCGTCCGGCGCCGGGCGGGATGCCGGCCGGGTCGATGCCGGCCTCCGCATAGAACGGCGCCAGCGCCTGGCGCCACGCCGCCTCCCGCGCGTCGTCGGGCACCGGCGGCACGTGGCAGAAGAAATTGACGTTGTAGGGACGGCCGCTGGTGGCCATCCGTTCAAGCTCGGGGGCCAGCGCCTCGGGCGTGAGCGTGGCCGCGGGCACGGACCCCAGCGCGCCGGCTTCGCCCACGGCCAGGGCCAGCGTGGCGCCCTGGTAGCCGGCCATCGGCGCCTGGACCAGGGGCAGGGCCAGGTCCCGCAGGCCCGGCAGCGATTGGAGCGGGTTCGGCGAGGCGGCGGAAGTCATGCCGCCATTCTGGCCCACGCGCTGCGGGGCGCGATACGAGGCCCGGTGTCGCGCCCGCGCGGGGACGGCCGGTCCGGCTCCCGTACCATGCGCCTCATGCAGACCCCCCTGAATCCCTTCAAGCAGGCGCTGCGCGAGCAGCGCGCCCAGATCGGCCTGTGGGTGGGCCTGGCCAGCGCGTACACCGCCGAGATCTGCGCCGGCGCCGGCTTCGACTGGCTGCTGGTGGACGGCGAGCACGCGCCCAACGACCTGCCCTCCCTGCTGGCGCAGGCCCAGGCCATCGCCACCTGCCCCGGCAGCCATGCCATCGCCCGCGTGCCCTCGGGCCAGGGCGAGCTGGGCAAGATGCTGGTCAAGCAGTACCTGGACCTGGGCTTCCAGACCCTGCTGGTGCCGATGATCGACACGCCCCAGCAGGCGGCCGAGGTGGTGCAGGCCATGCGCTACCCGCCGGACGGCGTGCGCGGCATGGCCGGTGCGCGCGCCTCGCGCTGGGGCCGCCTGCCGAACTACGCCCGCGAGGCCAACGGCCAGGTGTGCCTGCTGGTGCAGGCCGAGACCACCACCGCACTCGAGCACCTGGATGCCATCGTCGCCACCGAGGGCGTGGACGGCGTGTTCATCGGCCCGGCCGACCTCTCGGCCTCGATGGGCCATGTGGGCAACCCTGGCCACCCCGAGGTGCAGGCCGCCATCGAAGACGCGATCGCGCGCATCCGCCGCGCGGGCAAGGCGCCAGGCATCCTCACCAGCGACGAGGCGCAGGCCCGCCACTACCTGTCGCTGGGCGCGACCTTCGTGGCCGTGGGCCTGGACAGCGCGCTGCTGGCGCGCGCCACCCGCGCGCTGGCGGAGAAGTTCAAGCCGGAACTCGCGGCCGCATCGCCGGCGGGCGCTGCACGCGGTTCGGTGTATTGAACGCGCCGGGCCTTCCGAGCGCGCTGACCCCGGCATGACCCAGCCTCCGCCCGCCCGCGCGATCAGCGCCGCGGCCTTCGCCACGCTGCTGCTCATCGCGCTGATGATGGGCGCCAACCACGTGTCGGCGCGCATCGCCTTCAACCACGGCGCCGACGTCGCCACCGCGGTGGTGTTCCGCAGCGGGGTGACGGCCACCGTGCTGGCCCTGATCCTCATCGCGCAGAAGGCGCGCCCGCAGTTCACCGCGCGCCACCGCCGCATGCTGCCGGTGATCGGCCTGCTGATCGGCGTTCAGAGCCTGTGCCTGTATTCCTCGGTAGCGCGCCTGCCGGTGGCCCTGGCGCTGCTGGCGTTCAACACCTTCCCGCTCTGGGTGGCCCTGTGGTCGGCGCTGCTGTATCGCCGCCGCCCCGAGCGCGCGCTGGTGATGGCGATGCCGGTGATCCTCGCCGGGCTGGCGCTGGCGCTGGACGTGGCGGGCGCCACCTCGGGCCTGGGTGCGGGCGCGCAGTGGGAGCGCATCGGCGCGGGCGTGGGCTTCGCGCTGGCGGCGGCGGGCACCTTCGGCCTGGCACTGGTGATCACGCAGCACGAGGCCGCCGACATCGACGGCCGGGTGCGCACCGCCATCACCATGACGCTGGCGGCCTGCGTGGCGCTGGCGATGGTGGTGGCCCAGGGCGGCTTCCACCTACCGACGGCGACGCCCGGCTGGATCGGCCTAGGGCTGCTCACGTTTCTCTACGGCACCGCGTTCACGCTGATGTTCACCGTGCTGCCGCGGCTGGGGGTGGCGGGCAATTCGGCCATCCTGAACGTGGAGCCGGTGTTCGCGCTGGTGCTGGCCTGGGCGATCCTGGGCCAGACGATCGCGCCCATGCAGGTCGCCGGCGCGCTGCTGGTGGTGGGCGCGGTGGTGGCGCTGGGGATGCGCCGGCGCTGAGGGCGCGCGCTCAGTCCGCCGACGCTTCCACCCCCACCGGCACGCGCTGCGCCAGCGCGCACATCAGCTCATAGCCCACGGTGCCGGCGGCCTGCGCCACTTCGTCGATGGCCAGCACCGCGCCGCTGGAGGCCTTGCCCCAGAGCGTGACCTCGCTGCCGAAGCCGGCCTGCGGCAGGCCGGTGAGGTCCACTGCCAGCATGTCCATGCTCACGCGGCCGATCGTGCGGGTGCGCTGCCCCGCCACCAGCACCGGTGTGCCGGTGGGGCACAGGCGCGGATAGCCGTCGGCATAGCCGCAGGCCACGATGCCGACGCGCATCGGCCCCGGGGCGGTGAAGGTGGAACCGTAGCCCACGGTGTCGCCGGCGGACAGGTGCTGCACGCCGATGATGCGCGAGGCCAGCGTCATCGCCGGGGCCAGGCCCCAGTGGGCGATGTCGTGCTCGGGAAAGTCGGGCGCGCTGCCGTACACCGCGATGCCCGGGCGGATCCAGTCGGCACGCACCGGCGCCTGGGCGCCGAAACGCAGCGACGCCGCGCTGTTGGAGAGGCTGCGCTCGCCGGGCAGGTCGCGGGTGGTCTCGAGGAAGGTGCGCACCTGGTGGTCGATGCCGCGCGGGCCGTCGGCGTCGCTGAAGTGCGTCACCAGCGTGATCTCGTCGACCTGCGGCAATGCGTTCAGGCGAGTCCACGCGGTGCGATAGGCCTGCGGCGCGAACCCCAGACGGTTCATGCCGGAGTTCATCTTGAGGAACACGCGGTGCGGCACATGCGTCTTGTGCAGGGCCAGCATGTCGATCTGCTCGTCGCAGTGCACGGTGTGCCACAGCGACAGGCGCGAGCACAGCTCCAGGTCGCGCGCCTCGAACACGCCCTCGAGCAGCAGGATCGGACCGCGCCAGCCCAGCGCGCGCACGCGCTCGGCCTCCTGCAGGTCCAGCAGCGCGAAGCCGTCGACGCCGCGCAGGCCGTCCCACACGCGCTCGATGCCATGGCCGTACGCATTGGCCTTGACCACACCCCAGACGCGGGCATCGGGGGCCGCGGCCCGCAGGCGCGCGAGGTTGGCGCGCAGGGCGCCGGTGTGGATGGTGGCCTGGATCGGACGTGGCATTTCAGGGGGGAAGGCAGGGCTCTCACGGGGATTGTGTCACCACCCCGCGTGATATAACCCCCAGCTGTTTTTGGAGACGGCATCACGCCGCGTCCCGCCTGCACGGGGCCCGCGGCCGCACACGAATGAAGCGCGGCTTTTACACCATCATGTCGGCGCAGTTCTTCTCCTCGCTGGCCGACAACGCATTGTTCGTGACAGCGGTGGAACTGCTCAAGTCCGGCGGTGCGCCCGAGTGGCAGCGCGCAGCATTGGTGCCGATGTTCGCGCTGTTCTACGTGGTGCTGGCGCCCTTCGTCGGCGCCTTCGCGGACGCCCAGCCCAAGGGCCGGGTGATGTTCATCAGCAATTCGATCAAGGTGGTCGGCTGCCTGATGATGCTGTTTGGCAGCCACCCGCTGCTGTCGTACGCGGTGGTGGGCCTGGGCGCGGCGGCGTATTCGCCGGCCAAGTACGGCATCCTCACCGAGCTGCTGCCGCCGTCGCAGCTGGTCAAGGCCAACGGCTGGATCGAGGGCCTGACCATCGCCTCCATCATCCTGGGCATCCTGCTGGGGGGCATGTTGATCAGCGCGAAGGTGGCCGGCCCCATGCTGGCGATGGACCTGCCGCTGCTGGACACCGGCATCGACACCCCGCCCGAAGCCGCGATCTCGCTGCTCATTGCCGTCTACGGCCTGGCCGCCTGGTTCAACACCCGCATCCCGCTGACCGGCGTGCTGATGCGGCCGATCCCGCCCAACCCGCTGGCGCTCGTGCCTGATTTCTGGAGCTGCAACAGCCGCCTGTGGCGCGACAAGCTGGGCCAGATCTCGCTGGCCACCACCACCCTGTTCTGGGGCGTGTCGGGCAACCTGCGCTACATCATCCTGGCCTGGAGCGCCGCGGCGCTGGGCTACAGCACCACCCAGGCTTCCGCGCTGACCGGCGTGGTGGCGGTGGGCACCGCGGTGGGCGCCATCGTCGCGTCCATGCGCATGCGGCTGGACATGGCCACCAGCGTCATGCCCCTGGGCATCGGCATGGGCCTGCTGGTGGTGCTGATGAACTTCATCGACAACGTGTGGGTGGCCGCACCCTTCCTGATCCTGTTGGGGGCGCTGGGCGGCTACCTGGTGGTGCCGATGAACGCGCTGCTGCAGCACCGCGGGCACAACCTCATGGGCGCGGGCCGCTCGATCGCGGTGCAGAACTTCAACGAGCAGGCCTGCATCCTGGGGCTGGGCGCGCTGTATGCGCTGTCCACCGGGCTGGGCGTGTCGGCCTTCGGCGCGATCACCGGCTTCGGCCTGATCGTCGCCAGCGTGATGTGGCTGATCCAGCGCTGGCACGCCAGCAACCTGGTGCAGCACAAGGACGAGGTCGAGCACCTGCTCGAGATCGCGCGGCACGACAAGACCCATGGCTGATCCCGTGGCGGCGGCCGCCGACGGGCGGCTCAAGCCCGTCCTGGCCCTGACCGTCAACGCCCTGGTGTGGGGCCTGTCCTGGTGGCCGCTGCGCGAACTGCAGGCGCTGGGCCTGCACCCCCTCTGGTCGACCGCGGGCGTCTACCTCCTGTCCCTGGGCGTGCTGCTGGCGCTGCGCCCGCGCACGCTGGCCGAATGCCGGGGCCATGCGGCGCTATGGATCCTGGCCGCAGTGGCCGGCCTGACCAACGTCGGCTTCAACTGGGCGGTGACCATCGGCGACGTGGTGCGGGTGGTGCTCCTCTTCTATACGATGCCTGCCTGGGTGGTGCTGCTGGCGTGGCCGCTCCTGGGTGAGCGGCCCTCGCTGGCCAGCGTGCTGCGACTGGTGCTGGCGCTGGCCGGCGTGGTGGTGGTGCTCGACCCCGGGCTGGAGGGCCTGCCCCTGCCGCGCGAGGCGGCCGACTGGCTGGCGCTGGGCGCGGGGCTGTGCTTCGCGCTGACCAACATCCTGCTGCGCAAGCTGGAGCAGGTGCCATCGAATGCGCGGGTGGTGGCGATGTTCGTTGGCGGCATGGTGATGGCCGCGGCGACCGCGGGCGTGGGCATGGCGCAGGGCCTGCTGCCGGCGCCGGTGCTGCCGCTGTCGGGATGGCCGGTGGCCCTGCTGCTGGGGGTGGCCTTCCTCGGCGGCAACCTGGCGTTGCAATATGGGGCCTCGCGGTTGCCCGCACAGGTGACCTCGCTGGTCATGCTGTCGGAAGTGATTTTTGCCAGCGTGTCGTCGGTGGCCCTGGGCGCAGCGGTGTTCTCGCCGGGCATCGCCACCGGTGGTGCACTGATCGTGCTGGCGGCGGCGTGGTCGGCCTGGCCGATGCGGGCCGACAAAAGCAAGAGCGAAAGGGAGTGATCCATGGGCGTCCGGTCTTTTCACGACTTCACCGTGCGCCGCCTGGACGGCGCCGACTTTCCGCTGGCCACGCTGCGCGGGCAGGTGGTGCTGGTGGTCAACACCGCCAGCGCCTGCGGCTTCACGCCGCAGTACGAGGGGCTGGAGGCGCTGCACCGGCAGTACGGGCACCGGGGCTTCAGCGTACTGGGCTTTCCGTGCAACCAGTTCGGCGCGCAGGAGCCGGGCGACGCGCAGGCGATCGCGAGCTTCTGCGACACGCGCTTTCACATCAGCTTCCCGCTGATGGAGAAGGTGGAAGTCAACGGCCCGGGCGCGCTCGACCTCTATCGCTGGCTCAAGGCGCAGGCACCCGGCGTGCTGGGCACGGAGGCCATCAAGTGGAACTTCACCAAGTTCCTGGTGGGGCGCGACGGGCGGGTGCTGGGGCGCTATGCGCCGATGACGAAGCCGGCGGACATCGCGCGGGACATCGAGGCGGCGCTGGGCTGAAGCCCGTCGGGGTGGCCTCAGGCCCGGGACGGGACGGCTTCGCCGTACTGCTCCACCCAGCGTTCGCCGAGGGGACCGTACGGCGCCAGGGCCCGGAGGGCCACCTCCCGCAGACGGCCAGCCACTTCGGCCTCCTGGCCCGTTGGCCCCGGCTGCGCCCCGGCGTCGAGCAGGGCCCGCTGCCTGTCCTGCCACTCGATGCGCGTCATCCGCGCAGACAGGGCCTCGAACTCCGCCCCCCGCAGGGCCAGCGCGCGCGCGAGTGCATCGTCCGCCAAGGCGACGAGCGGCCCCGGGCTGCAGGCCCGCTCCCACGCCGCCGCCACCTGCTCGGCGGTCATTTGACGATACTCGAACTGGAACTGCGCCTTGCACAGGGCAAGCGCCGCCTTCAGGGCGGGGCCCTGTGCATCCTCCAGCGCGGCGGGATCGTGGGCCTGCGCCCGTGCCGTGCGGGCGGATGACTCGTCCATGTAACTCACCGCCACATCGATTTCCAAGGCTCTGCGGCGGGCCATGCGCGACAGCGTCGGACCTTCCACCCCGACCAGCCATCCGGTCTGCCGAAGGTACGCCACGTTCGCGAGCAGCCTGGCATCGGACTCCACAAAGAACAGGCAGGCACGGAACTCCTCCTCCCTCAAGTCGTGCACCACCTTGACCTTCCCGAAATCTTCGGGGGTGTCGAGTCCGTCCTGAAACGTATCCCGAGCCTGCGCCAGGGCCTGCTTCCGCTGCGGGGCGGGCAGCAGCTGGTAGACGGCCATCATCTCGCAGCGCCGTGCGATCAGGAGCCAGTTGGCGGCGACCGGGTGCAGACCGTCGAATGCATCGGGCCGGCGCGCCTCAGCCAGTGCCGCCAGCAACTCCGAAGGACTCAGCCCCCGCATCAGGGCGGTGAACGCCGCATGCCGCATCCTCACTGCGAGATCAAACCGCCCCGGCTCCATGCCCACCAGCCCGGAGGTGGTGCGGAGTCCTGCCAGCAGGGTGGCTTGTGCCGCCGGCGACAGCCAGCGCGCCGCGCCCTCCATCTCCTCGCTGAGCAGCCGTACACCGACGCGCGAGGCCGCGGCGTCGATCGGGAAGGCGTCCGTCAGGGACGCCCAAGCCTTTTCCACCTGCGCAACACGCTCGCCGTCCCCCATCGATGCATACGCCCCCGCGAACTCCGCACGCCGTGCCAGCATGACGCCTTCGGCGGGCTCGCCGGCCGGCCGGTGCCGCGCCTGCACCAGCGCCTGGGCCCGCTCCTGCGGCGGAATGAGGCCGTACAAGGCCTCGAACTGGGCCCGAATCACGCCCAAAGCACGCTTGTCCTGCAGACTCGCCTGCGCCGCCGCCGGCAGGCCCTCGCAGCGTTCGCGTAACTGCGTGATCTCCTTCAGGCGCTTCGCCTTGGGAAGCGCGCCGTACCACGCCATGAACTCCGTCCTGCACAAGAGGATCGCGTCAGGCAGTCGCGCTGCATCGCACCCATCCAGCCGCTCCAGCCGCTGGGCCCGAGCCCAGGCGCTGGCGCGGTCCTCCCCCGACAGGACGCTGTTGAACACGCGGAACTCGTTCAGGGCCACGTCCAGCATCCGGGACTTCGGCACGCCGGACAGGTTCGCGAGCCGTGCGGGCTTGCGGGCTTCCTCCAGGGCCACCAGCTGCGCCTCACGGGGCTGGGCCTGCAGCCAGAGCTCGAACGCCTTCTTCCGCATCGCCAAGGCGTAGGCCAGCGCGTCGCCCTTCAGGGTGGCCAGGAACGTGGGATCGCGCATCCGGGCAACCACCACCGCCCGATCCTCGGCCGGCATCAGGTTCATGGCTTCGGAGAGAAGCTGCTCCCGCAGGGTACGCAGCGCCTCGCTTACCACTGCGGACAGCTGGCACGGCAAGAACATCAACCGATCCAGGCAGCCCAGGCGCAACGCCTGCGGAATTCGAGTGAAGTAGCCCCTGAACTCAGCGACGATCAGCGCGTTTCGCCGGGCCGGGGACTGACCGGGGCACATTTCGTAGAGGCGGTCGTCGGGGGGCACCACATGCAAATCTGCCGCGCCGCCTAATCTTTTGTAGGCGGCCCCGGCCTCGTACGTGGTGAGGCGCACACGCACGTCGAAAGCCGCATCGTCCAGCGTATCGACGTCGGACAGACGGCTTTGGCTTATGAACTCCTTCGCACAGATCTCTTCCGGGAGCACGCTGTAGATCGCCGACATTTCGGCATAACGCAGGAGCAGCAGGTCCTTGAGGGACTGACCGACAGGAGCACCAGGGCCCACGAGGCCGTCCAGGGTCCGCAGCCGCGCGAGATTCTTCCGTGCTTCAAGGACGCTCCGCGTGCCCAGCAGCCGCGAAAACTCTGCAGTGCGTAGCAGAAGGGCTCTGTGCGTGGCCGTACGATCCAGCCGCGGCAGGGGGGACTGGCGGATCTGCTCCAGCGCATGCAACCGTCCTGCGGCCCCCAAGGAGGCGTAGGCCGCCTCCCACTCGTGCTCGCACAGGGACACGGCGCGCTTCCACCGCTCAGGGGAGAGATTCACGAGCGCGCCGGGGTCACGGATTTCCGCGGCCGTGCGCACCCGCTGCAGTGGCGACATGCAGGAGTAAGCCGCGTTGAACTCCAGGCGTCGGGTCGCGACCCGCACGGACCAGTCGGTCGTTTCCATCGGATGTTCCGGCTCATGGCAACGCAGGTCGCGCAGTGCCTGCAGGCGCTCGGTCGCGTCCATGGCCAGGTAGATCGTGAAAATCCGGTCCTCGACTTGCAGCCTCTGGAGCCGGCTTTCGGCGTGCGATTCCGAACCTGGCTCCAATCGAACCGCGCGGGCTTGCGCGAGGGCGCGGGCCCGGCCTGCGGGTGACGACAGGTCTTCCTCTCCTGCCGCTCCACCCTTCATGGCCTCGGCAGCGACGCGCGCCACCTTGTGCGATTCAACCGACGCCGGATCACCCCGCTCACGCCGGCGCCGGTGGATCGACGAATGCGTGGCGGATCGGCCGCCCTCGCGGCCATGCAAGCTGTGGAAAGAAGCGGCTGGCGACGATACCCCCGCGAGCTGCGGATCCGAGAAAGAGGAGGAAGCAGCGGACGATACCGAGGACGAGGACGAGGACTGAGAAGAGGCTGAAGAGGGGTCCGAAGAGGCCGGCAGCCCCGACTTCGTGTCGAGGCCCGGCCTGGGGCTGGCCGGCCGGGAACGGGATGTGCTGGAGAGGGGGGTCATGGGAGGAAGGCCGTGGCTCCGACAACGGCCAACGACATGCCGGCGCGCAGCCCAACGGTATCCCGGTGGACCGGCCCGTCGCTGTCCTACGCCTTTTTTCCCCGCCGGGTTGTCAGCCCCGGTGCTGGCAGGCCGCGCGGTCAGCCAGCGGCGACCAGCGCCTCGTCCAGCACTTCCACCCAGTGCCGCACCGGCGTGCCGGTGCCCGACTGCAGGTGGGTGATGCAGCCGATGTTCGCGGACACGATGGCCGCGGGCTGCAGTTCGCCCAGGTGGCCCAGCTTGCGGTCGCGCAGCTGTTCGGCGGTCTCGGGCTGCAGCACCGAGTAGGTGCCGGCCGAGCCGCAGCACAGGTGCGACTCGTTGGCCGACACGCGCACGGTGAAGCCCAGCGCGCCCAGGTGCTGCTCGACGCCGCCGCGCAGCTTCTGGCCATGCTGCAGCGTGCAGGGCGGGTGGTAGGCCAGCAGGCCTGCGTCCACCTTCACCTTGTCCTTGAGCGCCGGCACCAGGTCGGGCAGCAGTTCGCTCAGGTCCCTCGTGAGTTCGCTGATGCGCGCGGCCTTGGCCGCATAGGCCGGGTCGTCCTTGAGCAGGTGGCCGTATTCCTTCACCGTCACGCCGCAGCCGGAGGCGTTCATGACGATCGCCTCGACCTGGCCGCCTTCCACGTACGGCCACCAGGCGTCGACGTTGGCGCGCATCTGGTCGCGGCCGCCGGACGAGTCATTCAGGTGGAACTTCACCGCGCCGCAGCAGCCGGCCGCCGGCGCCACCACCGCCTGGATGCCGGCGGCATCGAGCACGCGCGCGGTGGCACTGTTGATATTGGGCGCCATCGCCGGCTGCACGCAGCCGGCCAGCATCAGCACCTTGCGCGCATGGGTGCGCGTGGGCCAGGCGCCGGCCGGACGCGGCGCGGGCACCTTCTTCTTCAGCGCCTCGGGCAGCAGGCCGCGCACCGCCTGCCCCAGCTTCATCGCCGGGGCGAACAGCGGCGAGGGCAGGCCCTCCTTCAGCGCCCAGCGCAGGGCGCGCTGGCCCAGCGGGCGCTCGACCCGCTCCTCGACGATCTGGCGGCCGATGTCCACCAGGTGGCCGTACTGCACGCCGCTGGGGCAGGTGCTCTCGCAGTTGCGGCAGGTGAGGCACCGGTCCAGGTGCATCTGGGTCTTCTCGGTGGGCTTGTGGCCCTCGAGCACCTGCTTGATCAGGTAGATGCGGCCACGCGGGCCGTCCAGCTCGTCGCCGAAGACCTGGTAGGTGGGGCAGGTGGCGGTGCAGAAGCCGCAGTGCACGCACTTGCGCAGGATGGCTTCGGCCTCCTGCCCCTCGGGCGTGCCCTGGAACTCGGGCGACAACTGGGTTTGCATGCGGGCGTCTTCTTCAGGAAACGGGGTACAGGCGGCCGGTGTTGAAGACGCCGGCCGGGTCGAATTCGCGCTGGAGGTCGCGTTGGATGCGGTCCAGCGGTGGGGCCAGCGGCGCGAAGCGGCCACGGGCCCGGGGATCGGCGGGCC
>JACCEC012489630.1_pt1 | contig 11657 bp, 6 predicted proteins | sample 7450121 | NCBI WGS metagenome assembly JACCEC01 (sample SAMN15323455, study PRJNA562643) | freshwater metagenome | isolation source: river surface water | place: USA:Blue River Watershed | collected 2017-08-18 | reverse complement strand
TCTTGCTCCAGGGGTGGATCCGCACCCGGCGCGACGCGAAGGCCTTCTCGTTCATCGAAGTGAACGACGGTTCCTGCCTCAAAGGCATCCAGGTGATCGCCGACGCGGCGTTGCCGGACTACGCCGCGAAGATCGCGAAGGCGACGACGGGGGCCTCGATCGAGGTGCGCGGGCAGCTGGTGGCGTCGAAAGGCGCGGGCCAGCAGTGGGAAGTGGTGGCGAAGGACTTCGCGATCCTCGGCGAGGCGGACGCGACCTATCCGCTGCAGAAGAAGGGCCACACGCTGGAATTCCTGCGCGAGATCGCGCACCTGCGGCCGCGGTCGAACCTGTTCGGCGCGGTCTTCCGCGTGCGCTCGCGGCTGGCCTACGCGGTGCACCAGTTTTTCCAGGAACGGAGTTTCCACTACGTGCACACGCCGATCATCACGGCGAGCGACGCGGAAGGCGCGGGCGACATGTTCCGCGTCACGACGCTCGACCTCGCGCATCCGCCGATGACGGAGGACGGGCAGGTGGACACGGCGAAGGACTTTTTCGGGAAGAAGACCTTTCTCACCGTGTCGGGCCAGCTCGAGGGCGAGATCTTCGCGCACGCGCTGTCGAACATCTACACCTTCGGTCCGACCTTCCGGGCGGAGAACAGCAACACCTCGCGGCACGCGGCGGAGTTCTGGATGATCGAGCCGGAGATCGCGTTCTGCGACCTGCAGGGCAACATGGACCTCGCGGAGGCCTTCGTGAAATACCTGATCCGCGACGCGCGCACGCACTGCGCGGCGGACCTGGAGTTTTTCTCCAAGTTCGTGGACAAGGACCTGCTGGCGCGGCTGGACTTCGTGCTGGAGAAACCGTTCGTGCGCTGCAGCTACACCGAGGCGGTCGAGATCCTCGTGAAGAGCGGCAAGACCTGGGAGCACCCGGTGGCGTGGGGCGCCAACCTGCAGGCGGAGCACGAGCGCTACCTGACGGAGGAACACTTCAAGTGCCCGGTGACGGTCTACAACTATCCGCGCGCGATCAAAGCGTTCTACATGCGCGTGACGGACGGCTGCGCACCGGACCGGCAGACGGTGGCGGCGATGGACCTGCTGGTGCCGGGCATCGGCGAGATCATCGGCGGCAGCCAGCGCGAGGAGCGGCTCGACCTGCTGAAGGAAGGCATGGCGCTGCACCACCTGGATGAGAAAGCCTACTGGTGGTATCTCGACCTGCGGCGTTACGGCAGCGTGCCGCACGCGGGCTTCGGGCTCGGGTTCGAGCGCATGCTGATGTTCGTCACGGGCGTGGGCAATATCCGCGACGTGATCCCGTTTGCACGCACGCCGGGCACGGCGGATTTCTGACATGACCCGAGCGCGGCCGGGCCGGCAGCGCGCGTGGGCGCGGGCCGGTCGCGACGGCTGAAAACAGAAACGCGGGCGCGGGCGCGACCGCAGGCCGTGGTGCGTTACGGCACGATCTTCAGCACGCGGTTGTTGTAGCTGTCGGTGATGTAGAGCGTGCCGTCGCGGTGAACGGTGACGCCGTGGGGGCGATTGAGTTCGCAGGCGAGGGGCGGGCCGTCGAGGCCGGCGGCGCCTTTTTTCCCGGTGCCGGCGACGCGCTCGATGCGGCCGGTGGCGGGGACGTAACGGCGGATGAGGTGGTTCTCGGCGTCGGCGATGAGCACGGAGTCGTCGCGGTCGATGCCGAGGTGTTTCGGGCCGCTCATCGTCGCGGCGAGGCCGGGGCCGCCGTCGCCGTCGGCGCCCTTCTTGCCGGAAGCGTTGACGACGGTGCGGATGCGGCCGTCGGCGGCGACGACGCGCAGGGCGTGGCCGTTGCGCTCGAGGATGTAGAGGTTGCCGTGGCGATCGAGGGCGGCGGCGCGCGGGTCGACGAGCGGGGCGTCGGTCGCGAGGGCGCCGTCGGCGGGCACGCCCTTCTGGCCGTTGCCGGCGAGCACGCGGGTGCGGCCGGTTTTCACGTCGACTTCGTGCACGCGGCGGAGGTCGGCGACGAGCAGGCGCTCGCCGGAGAAATCGAGGGTGATGCAGTAGGGGCCGCCGGAGCGGGCCTGGGCGGCGGGCACGGTGAAGCCGGGAAACGTGGAAACCGTGGCGGCGCCGCCGGCGGCGAAGGCGACGCGGCGCACGCGGCCGTTCCAGGTGTCGCCGATGAGGACGTCACCGCCGGGCAGGACGGCGAGGTTGTGCGGGCCGTTGAATTGCGCGGCGAGGGCGGGGCCGCCGTCGCCGGCGTCGCCCGGGGCGAGCAGGCCGGCGACGTGGGTGAGCACGCCTTGGGCGTCGACCTTGAGGAGGCGATTGCCGGAGACCATCTCGACGATGAAGAGGTTGCCGGCGGCGTCGAATTCGGTGCCGAAGGGTTCCTTCAGGGTGGCGCGCAGGGCGGGAATGCCGGTGCGGTCTTCCGGGCCGCCGGCGACGAGGACGATCTTGGCGGCGAAGGCGGAGGTGGTGACGACGGCGGCGAGGCCGAGGGCGGCGGCGAGGCGGAGGAGCGAGCGCATGGGAGGGAGCGGCGCGGCAAGCGGCGCAGAAGAGGGATCGAGCGGAAGCGGGGCGGGCAAAAGGGCGCGGTCGGAGCGAACGAAGGGTCGGCGGACGGACGGCGCGGCGGACCGGAGGACAACACCGGACAGCAAAAAGGGCGGGCCGGAGCCCGCCCTTTAGTTGCCGGCGTCGGTTACTTCACGACGGGCCGGAGGACGAGGTTGCGGTAGGAGACGGGGCCGTGGTCGCCCTGCAGGTAGAGGGGGCCCGGGCGGAACTCGTCGGACCACATGGCGCCGCCGGTGCAGCCGAGCACGGGCTGGTTGTCGATGATCGTCTTGCCGTTGAGGACGACGGTGACGTGGCGCTGCACGAGGGTGATGTCGAGGGTCTGCCACTGGCCGGCGGGCTTTTCGGCGGCGACGCTCGGCGTGATGCGGCTGTAGAGCGCGCCCATGTTGTGCGAGTCGAGCGGCTTGCCGTAGGAATCGTGGACCTGGATCTCGTAGATGCCGCGCAGGTAGACGCCGCTGTTGCTGCCGGCGGGGACGTTGACCTCGAGCTTGAGGTTGAAGTCCTCGAATTCACGGTCGGTGCGCAGATTGGCGGTGCGGACCTTGGGCTGGCCGGCGGGCGCCTCGGGCGGGCGGTTGACGAGATGGCCGCCCTCGACGGACCAGGCGTTCTTCATGGTCGATTCCTTGGGGGCCCAGCCGGCGAGATCCTTGCCGTTGAAGAGGGCGACGGGCTCGCCGAATTTCACGGCGGCGAGGTTGGGACGGGCGGGGAGGTCGGGGATGCGCTTGCCGGTGAAGTCGGCGCGGTCGAAGCCCTGGCCGTTGGGTTTGGGCGCGACGCGGGTGAGCTTGAGGGCGCCGCCCTCGACCTTGGCGGTGATCGTCTCGGTGAGCGTCTGCTTGCGGACGACCTTGCCGGCCTTGTCCTTGCGCTCGACCTCGCGCGTGCGGGTGACGGTGAGGGTGTCGCCGTCGACGGTGACGCTGGAGACCGGCAGCACGCTGCCGCCGCCCCAGAGGATGGAGCCGTCGAGCCAGCCGCTTTCCTTCTTCACTTCGAGCCAGCCGGCGGCCCCGCCCGGGATGGTGAGGGCCCAGCGGCCGACGAAGGCGTCGCCGGCGGCGGCGGCGCGGAGGCCGGCGGCGGTGCAGAGAGCAAACGCGCACAACAGGGCGCGGGACAGGACGGAGCGGGAGGAGTGCATAGGGGGAAAGACGGCCCGCAGCGTCGGCGGGTGCGGCGGGGATTTCCAGCTTCGTTTCGCCGCGGCGGCAAGACGGGGCAGATGCGGCGAACCCGGGGCGGCGGCGCCTGCGTTCCGATTGGGTCACGGTTAGGCGACAGTTTATTCGCATTAAAAATCCCGCTGGATTTCGGACCGCGCGCGGCCAAGTCTCCGCTTCCCAGTGCCCCGTTACCCCGAGTGCGCCAAGTCGTCGGCGGGCGGAGCATGGGTCCAAGTTCTAACCCAAACATGACAACCAACCCTGCAAACCTGCGCGCCGCGGCAACCTCTCCGGCGCGCCTCCTGCAAGCCTCGTTGCTCGCGCTCGCGAGCATCGGCTTGACGGTGCCGAATGTCGCCTCGGCGCAAACGGCCGCGACCGCCTCGAGCGGCGTCGTTTCCGGCATCGTGACCAACAAGACCACCGGCAACGGCCTGATCGGCGCCAAGGTGGAGATTCCCGCGCTGAACATGACCGCGCTGGTCGACAATACCGGCCGCTACATTTTGCGCGGCGTGCCGGCGGGCATGCACCAACTGGTGGTGACCTACACCGGTCTCGATACACAGAACGCCACCGTCAATCTCGGTGCAGGCCAGGCGGCGGTGAAAGACTTCGAAATGAGCAGCAGCGTGCTGATGCTCGATACCTTCAAGGTCGTGTCTGAAAAAGCCGGTTTGTCCTCCGCGCTCACGCAACAGCGCAACGCGGACAACCTGAAAAACGTGGCTTCGATGGATGCGCTCGTCGATCTGCCGAACATGAACGCGACCGAGCTGGCCATCCGCCTGCCCGGCGTCGCCTTCGGCAACCCCGGCGACGAGGTCGTGGAAGTTATCAGCGTGCGCGGCATGGGCGCCGGCATGAGCTCGATCACGATCGACGGCGGCGGCATGTCGTCGTTCTCCGCCCAGAATCGCAACACGCGCATGACAGCCTTCACGGGCGCCATGTTCGAGGCGCTCGAAGTCGTTAAAGGCCAGACACCCGACAAGCCGGTCGACTCCCTCGGCGGCGGCGTGAACTTCAAAACCCGCTCGCCGCTCAACATGCGCGAGAAGCGCCGCACGACCGTAACCTTCACGAGTCGCATGGCGCCTTATTTCACCGAGCAGGTGCCGATCCGCGAGGCCCGCCGCACCCACGCCCTGTTGAACGCGTCGCACATCGAGAAATTCGCGATCTTCGGAAGCAGCACCGAAAACTTGGCCGTTTCGGTGAACGCGTTCTACTCGGAAAACGCCTTCGGGTTCTTCCGCACGCAACGCGACTACCAGCAGACCAACAACCAGCCGGCCTACCTCTGGGACTACCGGACGACGGATAATTACAACAACCGCAAGCAGCGCAGTCTCAGCACCAAGTGGGATTACCGCTTCGACCGGAACAACCTCGTCAAGCTGAACCTGATCTACAACGACGCGCCGGAGCCGATGCGCCGGCAGTATCAGACGCGGGCCTACGCCGGTTCCGCAACAACAGCGCCAAGCGCCACCAGCGGCGTGGTGCCCGGGGCCTTTGACAATCGCATCACGGTTGTGCGCGCGGTGCCCCAGCCCCAGTTCAACGCCAACGGCACGGTCAATACCAACACCTCCGCCACCACCCAGGCCGCACTGATCGACGTCACGTCGACCCTCATCAACCGCGACCAGCGCCTCCGGCACATGGACATCGCCGGCGAGCACACGATCAACCGGCTTGAGATCGAGTGGGCCGGCCTATGGAGCCGCACGCGCTACCGGACGCTCGGCGCGGAAGGTTCGCTCACCAACCGCCTCGGCAATATCCCGCTCATCGGGCCCAACGGCCGCGACAACAGCGTCACTCCAACCGCGGCCAGCCCGATTGACACGATCGTGGGGCCCGCCGGGGAAACCGGCGTGGGCTGGATTCTCGACCGCAACCAGAGCGATCTCTACCCGCGCTTCATCCAGAACGGAGGTCTCGATTTCACGAATCCGCGCAACTACCGGCCGTCGGTCAACGGACTCAGCTCGAACTCGGGCAACCTCGACATCGACCTGATCAAGGAGGCGCGCGCGCACTTCAAATACAAGCTGCCGATCGAATCCTTCAGCCTCTTCCTCAAGACCGGCGGTCAGGTGCGCGACCATACGGTCGAGCTCGAGCGCCGCGGGCGCCAGTGGAGCTACATCGGCCGCGACGCGCTCCCGACGGATCCGTCGATTTTGCTGTGGGACAAGGTCAAGACCGGCCGCAATATCCCAGTTTGGGAAGGCGCGATGTTCATCCAGAACGGCCAGCCGACCAACCCTTCGCTGTGGCGTGAGAACGTCTATTTCAACGAGGTCCAGAAGCGCAACGCGGGCAGCAAGACCAACGAGGTCATCACCGGATACTACGGCATGTTGCAGGGGCGCTATGGTCGCACCGGCTTCCTCGGCGGCGTGCGCCGCGAGGTCACCGAAACGACCGGCCTGGCCCGCATCCGCTCGCGCGTGCTCAGCACCGCGGCTCAGCAGCTCGCCGACCCGATCGGCTCTGCCGAGCGCGACTACTCGCAGGCGCTGGAGCTGAACGGCAAATACGGCCAGAATTTTCCCAGCATCCACGTCTGGCGCGACCTCACGCCGAACCTGAAGGTGCGCGGCGCGTGGACCACCAGCTTCGGGCGGCCTTCGCTCGCCAACGCGCTCCCGTCGTTCTCGTTCAACGACACCAACCAGACGGTGAACATCGGTAATCCCGCGCTGCTGCCGCAGAAGGCGAAAAACTGGGACTTCAGCATGGAGTTCTATTTCGAGCCCGCCGGCAGCTTTTCGGTCGGCTGGTTCCACAAAACGATCAACGATTTCATCCTGACCAACCGTGAAACCGGCGTGGTGGGCACGGGCGCCGACAACGGCTTCGACGGCCTCTACGAGGGCTACAAGATCTTCCAGTCGCTGAACGCCGGCACCGCCATCGCGCAGGGTTGGGAATTCGCTTACCAGCAGCAGTTCCGCTTCCTCCCGGGTCTACTGCGCACGCTGCGCTTCAACGCCAACTTCACGGTGATCAATGCCCACGGCGATTTCGGCGGCACCTCCTATCTGAAGAACGCGCAGGTAAACGGCTTCATTCCGCGCACCGGGAACGCATCGTTCTCGTGGGATTACAAGAAGTTCGGTGTTTCGATGAGCTACAACTACACCAGCGAGAGCATCCGCAACGCCTACAATGCGGCGAATCCCTCGCGTAACCAGTATCTCAACGCGCGCGAACTCGTGAACCTCAACATGCGTTACCAGCTCCCGCGCAACATGACGCTTACGTTCGGTGTCGCGAATCTGTTCAATGAGCCGCAGATTTACTACCGCGGCATCGCGGACCAGCTCGAGACCTTCCTCATGCAGGGCACGACCATCACGGCCGGCCTCGAGGCCCGGTTCTGACCAGGTCCGCCTGATCGGGCGGTCGCAGTGCGGCCGCCCTCCCTCCCTCCACGGGGCGAGTCTTCGGACTCGCCCCTTTTTTTGGCCAAAAGGCTCTCGACCGGTGGCGCAGGGCGGCGGCGGCGCCGGCGTTACCGTTTGTGGATCGTGCCGCCCTTCATCACGAAGCCGACTTTCATCATGAGCGAGATGTCGGCCAGGGGATCGCCGGGGACGGCGACGAGGTCGGCGAACTTGCCGGCCTCGACCGAGCCGAGGTCCTTTTCCGCGCCGAGCAGCTTGGCCGCCTCGATCGTGGCCGACTTCAACGCGACCAGCGGCGGGATGCCGGCCTCGACCATGTAACCGAATTCGAGGGCGTTGTCGCCGTGGGGCGCGACGCCCTGATCGGTGCCGAAGGCGATCTTGACCCCGGCGGCGTAGGCGCGGCGGAGGGTCTCCTGGATGACGGGGCCGGTCGCGAGGGCCTTGGGCACGACGACGGCGGGGAAGTAGCCGGGGATTTTGGCCTTCTCCATGACGAAGCGGCCGGCGCTGACCGTGGGCACCAGATAGGTGCCGCGCGCCTTCATCAATGCCATGACCTCGTCGCTCATGAAGGTGCCGTGCTCGATCGAATCCACGCCGGCCTCGACCGCGCGCTTCATGCCTTCGGCGCCGTGGGCGTGGGCGGCGACCTTGAGGCCGTATTCGTGCGCGGTCGCGACGATGGCGCGCAGTTCGTCGGCGGTGAACTGGGCGTTCTGACCGTTGGTGGTGACGGAGAGCACGCCGCCGGTGGCGGTGATCTTGATGAGGTCGGAGCCTTCCTTGTAGCGCTGGCGGACGGCCTTGCGGGCCTCGTCGGGGCCGTTGATCACGCCATCGGCGGGACCGGGATCGCCCATGGCGGCGGCGCGCACGCCGTTGGTCGGGTCGGCGTGCCCGCCGGTGGTGGCGACGGCCTTGCCGGCGCTGTAGATGCGCGGGACGTCGGCGAGTTTTTCCTGCGCGGCCTTGCGCAGGGCGAGCGACGAGCCGGCGGAGTCGCCGAGCACGCGGACGGTGGTGAAGCCGGCGAGCAGGGTCTTGCGGCCGTAGTGCGCCGCGCGGAGGGCGTAGTCGCCGGGATTGAGCGTGTGGCGCTCGGTGTAGCTGGTGGGCGAACTCTGGCCGTCGAGGTGGACGTGCATGTCCATCAGGCCGGGCAGCACGGTGGCGGCGCGGAGGTCGACGACCGTGTCGCCGGCGGCGGGTGCCGTGTATCCGTTCTCCACCGACACAATGCGCTCGCCGTCGACGACGACGGTCACGGCCTTTTTCGGGGCGTCGGCGATGCCGTCGATGAGCGTGCCGCAGTGGACGAGGGTGCGGGCCGGGGCGGCCGGTGCGGCGGCGAGCAGCACCGCCGCGGCGAGGCGAGGGAGGGAAGGGCGCATGGCCCACGCGTAAAGGGACGCGCGGGCCGTGCAATCCCGGAGCTAGAGTTTCCAGTAGCCGCTGATGTAGACGCCGAGGCCGCTGCGGGCTTCGAAGCGCGGGGCCACCCAGACCGCGGCGGGTTCGGGCGGCGGCATCCAGACCCCGGGGACCCAGACGTAGGCGCGCTCCGCCCACGTCCAGTAGCCGGCGACCCACAGGTATCCGGCGGCGGGCCGGGCCGGGGCTTTCTCCACGCGCAGCGGCGGCGGCGCGGCGGTCACCACGATCTCGAGCGGCGCGCGGCGGTGGCCCGGCGGCACGCCGCCTTTGTCGACGAGACCGGGCGGCGTGAAGTCGCCCGAGTGGCCGCGACCCTTGCCCTTGCCGTTGTCGGGCTTGGCGTGGGCGGTGCCGAGGGCGGCGAGGACCAGCGCGAAGCCCGCCACCGCGGCCAAGGAAAGTCGGCGACGGTGCGGGAGGAAGAGGGTGGATGCGTTCATGGCCCGGCTTGGACCGCGGACCGGGTGTTCGGTTCGCGGTCCGGGACCGGCGGGCCGGCCTTTACCGGTCTTTGAAGCGCATCCGTTCGCGCGCCGCGTGGTGCAGTTTTTTCCACGCCGCCTTGGTTTCCCGATCGAGGCGCGGGTCGGCCTTGCGTGCGGCATAGGCCTGTTCGCGCCGGAGTTTCTGGAAACCCAGCCAGCGTCCGGCCTCGAGGCTGCCGTCCTCGAGCGCGGCCTGCACGGCGCAGCCCGGCTCGCTGCGATGGGCGCAGTCGTCAAACCGGCAGCGCGCGGCCAGGGCGGCGACATCGGCGAAGGTTTCGTCGAGGGTCCCGGCCGCAACGTCCCAAAGCTGCAGTTCCCGCATGCCCGGGGTGTCGATCACGAGGGCGCCGCACGGTGCGACGAGCAGCTCGCGGTGCGTCGTGGTGTGCCGGCCCTTGTTGACCGCGGCGCTGATGGCGGAGGTGCGCTGGCGGTCGGAGCCGAGGATGCGGTTGATGAGGGTGCTCTTGCCGACGCCGGACGAGCCGAGGAGCGCGACCGTGCGGCCGGGACGCAGCCACGGGGCGAGCGCCTCCGCCGGGTCGGCGTCCCCGACGGCGCTGAGCGCGACCACCGGGACGGTGAGCGCGACCGATTCGACCTCGAGCCGGGCGGCCGCGGGATCGAGGTGGAGATCGGTTTTGTTCAGCACGACGACGGGTTGGGCGCCGCCGGCCCGCGCGACGGCGAGGTAGCGCTCGATGCGGCGGAGATTGAAGTTGGCGTCGAGCGCGGTCACGAGGAACACGGTGTCGATGTTGGTTGCGACGATCTGCTCGCCGGCGCGCGGGGAATCGCCGGCGGCTTGCCGGGAAAACTTCGTGCGCCGCGGCAGCACGGCGTGGATGTCGCCGCGGGCTTCCCCGGGGCGCGGCTGGAAGGCGACCCAGTCGCCGACGGCGGGAAAATCCGCGTGGGCGGAGGCAAGGTGGGCGAGGCGGCCGGTGCAGGACGCGGCGAACTCGCCTGCGACGGTGCGGACGGTGCAGGCGAGCTTGTGGGCGGCGATCACGCGCGCCGGCGCGAGGCCGGCGGCGGCAAAGGGCTGGAAGGCGAGCGCGAAGGCGTCGTCCCAGCCGAGAGCGGACAGAGTCATGTCGGGAAACGGAAAAAGAGAGAGACGGAGCGAAGGGAAAGGCGGCGGGCGACGAGTCGCGGGGCCGCGGGGCGATCACGAGGGGCGGCGCAGGGCGCGCGCCTCGGCGGTTGGAAAACAAAAAGGCCGCCCGGGCGGGCGGCCTTGCGATCCTCTTCGGAAAATCGGGCGCGCGGTCAGGCGCGCGCGGCGGCAGCCGGCAACGGACGAACGGGAGCGTGGACAATCGCAGTCATGAGTTTCGTCGGTTGAGGGTTGCGGCGGGGCCTCGTCGGAGGCGTTCGGGAGCGAGGAAGGCGGCGACGGCGCGATCCGTCAAGAACGGGGTCGCGGTCACGCGGCGAGCACGCGGGCCAGCACGGCGGCGTCGACATTGCCGCCGGTGAGCACGAGGCCGATCCGCTTGCCGGCGACGTGCGCGCGGTCCTGCAACACGCCGGCGAGTCCGGCGGCGGCGGCGCCTTCGAGGGCGTTGTGCGTGGCGTCGAACGCGAGGCGCATGGCGGCGGCGACCTCGGTATCGGCGACCTCCACGATGCGCGAGACGCCGGCGAGAACGGCGGCGAGCGCGGCGGGATGCGGTGTCGAGCACGCAAGGCCGTCGGCCAGCTCCGTGAGCGCGGGAGCGACGACGAGGGCGCGGGCGGCAAACGAGCGGGCGATCGCCGGGGCCGCGGCGGAGCAGACGCCGACCACCTCGGTGCGCAGGCCGAGGGCGGCGCGGGCGGCGAGCATGGCGCAGATGCCGCTGCCGAGGCCGATCGGCACGTAGACGGCGTCGAGCGCCGGAGCGCGGCGGAGAAAATCGAGCGCGGAGACCGCGACGCCGCAGACGAGTTCGGGCGCGAACGACGGCATGGCGTGCCAGCCGTGGACCGCCGCGAGGTGACGGGCGTGTTCGAGGGCGGCCTGGAAATCGGCGCCGTGCTCGACGAGGGTCGCGCCGAGGGCGCGCATGGCGGCGTTTTTGCCCGGGCTGTTGCCGTGAGGCACGACGACGGTGGCGGAAAGACCGGCGCGGCGGGCGGCGAAGGCGACGGATTGGCCGTGGTTGCCACGCGTGGCGCACACCACACCGCGCACGGCGGGATCGCGGCGCCGGAGGGCATCGAAGTAGACGAGGCCGCCGCGAACCTTGAAGGCACCGAGCGGCGTATGGTTCTCGTGTTTCACCCAGAGCTCGCACCCCGCGGCGGTGTTGAGCTGCGGCCAGGAATACTGCGGTGTCGGCGGCACGATCGGGTCGACAAGCGCCGCGGCCGCTTCGATCTCGGCGAGGGTGCGGGCGTGCTCGAGGGCGGCTTGGAAATCGGCGCCGTGCTCGACGAGGGTGGCGCCGAGGGCGCGCATGGCGGCGTTTTTGCCCGGGCTGTTGCCGTGCGGGACGACGACGGTGGCGGTGAGGCCGGCGCGGCGGGCGGCGAAGGCGACGGATTGGCCGTGGTTGCCACGCGTGGCGCACACCACACCGC
>JACCEC011452768.1_pt1 | contig 11666 bp, 14 predicted proteins | sample 7450121 | NCBI WGS metagenome assembly JACCEC01 (sample SAMN15323455, study PRJNA562643) | freshwater metagenome | isolation source: river surface water | place: USA:Blue River Watershed | collected 2017-08-18 | reverse complement strand
GGACCGAATTTTGGACCAGTTCTGCTGGTCTCGTAGAATGCACGTCCATCATCACTCTTACCAAATCTAGATCCAAAGCCGTCAATTTTAACAGTCATTGGAATATTATCTAATGTTAGTTTTCCGCTGGTTTCATCACGTAGTTCATCTAAAAGATCTAGGAAATCTATATCTTTCATCTTTTCTAAATGAACAATACTTTTTCTTTTGCTTTGTACTACTTCATCGGCTTCGTTAATGTTTTCTCTTAACTTATAGGCGGCATAGTATGCCTGCTTCATTTGTTCTAGACCTTGAGGTGGACTCATTTCTAGAATATCAAACATTTTATCTACTGCTGCGGACTTTTCCTGATTGTCTTTTTCTTTGTCATTGGCATACAAGCCCTGTGCGCCGGGAGCAAATAATTTTTCTAAGAAGCTGTTAACAACTTCTGTTTGCTCCTCTGGTGTTAGATGCGCCTTCATCAAACCTGCAATACCAACAAAGCTCCAGAATTTTTCTTTTTCTGTTGCTAGTTCTTTTGGATTCATCCTAGTGCCAAAAATAGTACTGAATATTTTACCTAAATCTTTTTCGTAGCCCGTTGTGGCACGTGGTTCATAAACAGGCAATCCGTCTACTACTTCTTGCTTTCCAGTGCTAGGATCTATTACTGGATCATATTTAGGTCTTAGTCCGCCGCCCTCTTTTGATTTGATGGCAAAACTGTACATGTTGTCTTTAGTTGGAATATCTTGGGGAGCTCTGGCTTTGCCTCTGCCTACTAACTTTCTTAGCATAAATTCTTTGGCTGTAAGACCAGTCATACTCTGTATTAAGAATTTATGAAATACTCCCTTAATGCCAACACTTAGGTCTTCCCAACTACTGCTAGTACTAAACTGACTCCATGTAGTTGGTTCGTCTTTTTCAAATTCTTTCATTTCCAAATCAATCTGTATGTTGATAGGAAATTGTTTACCTGCATTGTTTTGTATAACAATATCAGGAAAACTCCACATAGTTAAAACTTGAACAGGATCTTTATCATCGAAACCTACAAAACGTGCAGGCCCGATAGCAGCACCTGGTTGTAAAGATGAAAGCCAAGCAACAATATCATCTCGCTTATTGGCGTCGATCATAGTGTCGATATCGCCCACAGTCTTTTTTACCTGTGTAAAAATCTCGTCTGATATTCCAGTGCGATTAAAAAAATGAAAACTAGATCCTGCTAAGAATTTTTTACTGGCTAGTAGTTTAGGATTCCAAATTCCTTTGCCACCATGCTGTGTAGCGTAAGCACTGTTAATAGCTGATAGTGCATTATCGAGAATAGGGACCACACTGGCTCTTTGGCTAGTGTCGATTTTATTTGCTTCAACATCACCAATAACTAAATTGCCACCTTCGCAAACTATAAATTTTGCCAGGGGGCTAAACAATTCTCTTAAAAACATTATTCGTACTTTCCGTCTTTCATATTGCCCAACTCTGTTTCGTAGATTTGTCTAGCAATATTTTCGCATTTTTCTTCTTCTAAGCACTCTTCTAATTCTTTGATAGGAAATTCTTTTTTGTAAGCTTCGTAGGCCTTCATTACGATAGGTTTAAAAACTCTATGGCTAAACCCATGACCTTTATCAAATTTATTTTTACAAACTTTTAATACAGGGAAAAGATTTCTACGATAAAAGTCATCGTTATGATTCATAAAATAAATTAAATCTTCTCCTAGATCAAATTTAAATTCGTCACTTTCGATGTCGTGATCTTTATCAAACCCCATTATTTGATCTATGGATTTTTTAGGATTATTGAATAGTTCTGTGATTTTCATATTACCAAGCCCTGCAACTCCAGTAACGTGCCTTCCAACGTGGACCTGGATTGGCACAGTTATGTCTTGCTCTAAATGATTTTCTACGACCAGGGATATGTTTTTTAATGCTGAGCTTTTTATCGCCAAAATTAACTTTAACGATTTTGCCATTTGGTTTACGCACATACACTTTGCTTTTGGCAACATCACCTTTCATAGGCTTGCCTAACGGCACTGTGCGTCCTTGATATTTGGCTTCGTTGAGATCTTCAGAGTCTAAGAATTGTGCACCTATGTCTTGTAAAAGTGCCAATGCTGTTTGATCTAATTCAACTAGAATAGCATCGTCCCATGCCTTAAGAACTTCTGTTTCTATGCTAGTGTCTTCGTCTAGAATAAAGTGAAATCCGTCGCCCTCGTAGATATTAGTGCCTTCGGATTCTACTAAATCTATATAGTCGATCAGTGTTTTTTCAGTCATTTCAGTCCCCTATTGTGATATTTATCAATATCACAGAGGAGCTGACTTTTAATTTTTAAGGGAGTTTTACTACTTTATCGACACGAGCAATGCTGTTTCCTAAGAACATTCTTACCATAGTTAGGGTTTTATCGTCCTTGACATAAAAATGCCCGCCACCCCAACTATGCCCTCTTTCTAAATCTTCTAGGCAGCGTTTAGGCATACGGATTTTCCCAGCATTTGCCTTTGTCCATTGTAAAAAGTTCAGTTGAGATTGGGTTGTTCTACCCATGGTTATTTTAAACCCATAATCTAATCTACGAACATATACAGTATCTTTCTCCATAGACTGGCGTTCAATGGGCATTGTTACATATTTTACAGCATCGTAATCAAGTTCAGTAATAGATTTTATATGACTTAGGTTATTAGAATAAAAACTAATAAATGGGCTTTCTATTCTTAATGAATAATCCTGAAATTTAAATAAAGTCTTGCAAATGTCTAATCCAAAATCAATATCTCTCACTGTGGCTTTTTTAGCCCACAGCGGGTACTGCCCAGTTTTTTTAATTTCCTTTAATTTTTGCTGGGCATATTGAATATTATTACCCCTAAAAAGATTTGATAATGGACACACTATCACCGCTTTATAGGCGTAGGTATTATCAAATAGCTTCTTGGTTCTCTTGATTAGAATCTTCTCTTCGAGCTTCATTTTCTATCACAGGTGTTTTAGACACCTTTACCTTTTTACTAAGAGTAATCTCACCATTTTCAACGCTAATATTTAATTGACCGCCTTCTTTAAGTTCGCCGAACAACAGCATTTTACTCAACGGGCGTTTTATCATTTGATCAATGGTTCTTTGCAATGGTCTTGCGCCCATCTTAGCATCGAATCCTTTTTCAATTAATAGATTAATAGCTGAATCATTAATCCTAATGCGTACTCCTTTATCTTTGACTTGCTCGCGTAGTTCATCAATAAACTTGCTAACAATTTTGACCATTGTTTCTTTTCCAAGTTTCTTAAATGTAACCACTGCGTCTAGCCTGTTTCGGAATTCCGGACTAAAGAATTTTTTAAGTTCTTTGTCCTCATAATCTTTTTCCTGTACACCAAAGCCAATTTTAAGTTTTTCTGCGTCTTGTGCACCGGCATTCGTAGTAAGAATTAAAATGACATTTCTGCAATCTGCTTTTTTACCATTGTTGCCAGTAACAAAACCGTTATCCATCAACTGTAACAAAATTGTACTAACATCTGGATGGCTCTTTTCTACTTCATCAAATAAAAGAACACAGTAAGGATTTTCTTGGATTTGCGTAATTAAAAGTCCAGCATTTTCTTCAAATCCAACATAACCAGGTGGACTACCAATTAGTTTACTAACACTGTGCTTTTCTTGATATTCACTCATATCAAAACGCACTAGTTTAACACCTAAGTGTTTAGCAAGACCTTTGGCAGTTTCAGTTTTACCACAACCTGTTGGACCCATGAACACAAAACTTCCAATAGGTTTGTTTTCTGGTTTTAGACCAGCACGTGCCACTAGGATCTTGTCTACAACTTCATTAATTGCAGAGTCCTGTCCATAGACTTCATGTTTAAGCTGGTCTTCCAAGTTAGCAAGGTTATTGCTTTCTGTTTCAGCAATTTGCTCTTCTGGCATTTGAACCATTTGTGCTAATTCAAACTGAATCTCACGTTCATTGATAACACGTTCATCAGCCAATTTAATATTAAATCTAGAACAGGCACAGTCAATTAAGTCAATGGCTTTATCAGGCAATTTTTTATCGCTTTGATATTTTACGCTGAGTTTAACCGCAGATTGAATAGCCTCATCAGTAATTTTTACATTGTGATGCTGTTCATAATATTTCTTCAAACCTTTCAAGATTTGAACTGATACTTCTGGAGTAGGTTCGTCAACTGTAATACGTTGGAAGCGACGCATTAGCGCACGATCCTTCTCAAAGTACTTGCGATATTCTTCCCAAGTAGTACTCGCAACAACTTTAATATTACCTTTGCTCAGTGCAGGCTTCATCATATTGCTGAGATCATTGGCACTATTTCCAGCACTACCAGCGCCGCTGATCATATGTGCTTCATCGATAAACAGAATAGTTTTACCTTTAGATTGCAGACCTTTTAACACGGCCTTAAATCTTTCTTCAAAATCACCACGATACTTACTGCCCGCAAGCATACTGCTTACATCTAGATTATATACCGTGTAGTCTTTTAAGAAGTCAGGAACAGCGCCTTTAACAATATTAAAAGCAAGGCCTTCTGCAATAGCAGTTTTACCTACGCCTGGGTCGCCCACTAAAAGGACATTATTTTTGTTTCTCCGACCCATAGCAAGTGCTACATTTTCTAATTCTTTTATACGGCCAATTACTGGGTCAACTTTGTTTTTCTTAACTTGCTCATTAAGGTTTGTTGTAAATGCTCGCAGAGCTCTTTCAGTTTGTCCGTCCTGCACTTCTTCCTCTTCTTCACCAATTTCGTTATTAAGGTAATCGGCAAACTTGTCTTTATCGATGCCTGCCTGTTGAATATAATATTGGCTCCAACTACGCTTCTCGCTCATGATACTGAGAAACACATCAGTCAGTTCCATTAGTTGTCTGCCGTTAAAAAGTGCTTGAGTAAATGCACGATTAAGCACACGCTCTACAGCCTGTGTCTTTTTTGGTTTTTCCGAATTTTCATTAATGATGTCGTTTAGTTTAGTTTTAAGGTAGTGCTCCAAATTTTTCTTTATATAATCAGGATCAGCACCGTATCCCTGTACTGTGTTAAAGAAGCTTTCTTCACAGAGCATGGAAAACAATAAGTGTTCTATAGTAAGATACTCATGCTTTAATTTTTTAGCAACATCAATTGCCTTTTCAAAAACTAGTTTTAGGCTTTCACTTGGTTCTACCATTCTTTTTCCTCTGCTTTTTTAATGCCATATTCAATTTAAGTTGACTTACTTTTTCTGTAAAACAAACACCATTTAGATGATCTAATTCATGTAAGAAGCAACGAGCATCTATGCCTGTAAGTTCTATTATACAAATATTTTGATGTTTGTCAACATATTGTGCTTTGATTTTCTTTGGTCTTTTTACCTGTAAAAACAGATCAGGGAAGCTCAAACACCCCTCATCACTGGCAATTTCTTCTTCGCTTTGTTCCAATAAAATAGGATTGAATAATGCGAATGCTCGCTTGTCATCCAATTCTTGTGGCTGCATTACAAAGACTCTTGATTCGATGCCTACTTGATTTGCACTCAAACCAATACCTCTGCTTCTCTGCATCAGCTCTATCATATCCTCTTCTAAGTGCTCTGGATTTATATTACTATCGAAATCAAAATCCGGCATTGATTTTTTAAGTATTTCGTTAGGAAATGTTATTAAGTTCATCTCTTATCTTCAATAGTTTTTCTTTAGTTGTATCATCAATAACAACAGGTATTTTTATTGCAATGACAATTATAAAATTTCCAGTCTTACGTAATCTGGGATTTTGAAATCCCATGCCAGTGGCACTGTACTCACCGCCGTGATTAATACCCGGACGAATTTTTATTTGTAATTTTTTACCATCAACAGTTTCAACATCTTTGGTGCAACCAATCATAGCTTCAAAAGCATCTATTTCTATAGTTGTACAAATATCATCGCCTCGTCTTATAAATTTTGCATCAGGTGTTACAATAACACTTACATTTAGATTTCCTCTTGGCATATCGGGAAAACTGTCATCACCTAATCCACGATACTGCATAGTTTGCCCGGTTTCGATGCCAGGCGGCACACTGATAATTACTGTTTCTCTTTTTCCGTTAGGTAATGGAAACGTTGCTTCTAACTCTTTACCAGTAAAGCTATCTTTGAAACTAATAGTACACCTGATGTTTAAATCACGATTTCTTCTTTGGCGTTGTTGATTAAAATTAGCGAAACCTGGACCAAAATGCGCATTAAACATTCCACCAAATAGATCATTAATATCGGCAAAGTCGCCCATGTTATTAAATCTAACTTGCGAGCCGCCCATTAAAGATTGGTCATATTCTATACGTTTTTGTGAATCACTGAGCGTGTCATAAGCAACAGAAATTTCTTTGAACTTGTGTTCGTCACCACCTTTGTCAGGGTGATGCTTCATAGCCAATTTTCTGTAGGCTTTTTTAATTTCGTCTTGGGAAGCTGTTTTGGAAACACCCAGAATATCATAATAGGTCATCACTAGTAATTATACTAGAAGATGACCTATATGTCAATGTACTGGATTTAATCTCTTGGCGGCATTTCGTCACTGTCAAATGGTTTTGTGACAGATGGACGAGCTACTGCTGGAGTACTTGCTGGTGCTGAAAATGCCGGTGTACTTGGCGCACTACTAAAACTTGGTGTTGCTGGTTTTGCCGCACTAAAACTTGGTGTTGCTGGTGCTGACACAGCAGGTGTGCTGCCAAAACTTGGGGTTGGTGTTGGAACATTTAACCCACCGTTGTTAGCCCCTGCCATTTTTTCCTGTGTACGACCATAAGCAGCGATACCAAGTATAGCACCCATGGCGATATGGAATAATCCTGCGCCCTGTAGTGTAATTGGTTGCCACTGTGCTTTTACTTCTCCACCACCGTGTACCTGTACAATACTCCATAAGATCGGAAATACAACAAAGTCTGCCATACAGACTACCATGTACATCCAACCCATCATTGGACGCCACTTATTGTTCATCCAATCTTCTTTTTTCTTTTCTGAATCGCTCATTTTTGCGTATTCTTCTGCTGTTGCCATTGTTGCGCTCCTTTGGCTAAAAATAATACAACAGTATTTACTATTTTTGAGCTATTTGGGATGGTTTGGGTTTTTGTGGTGCGGGTGTAGCAGCCTGACCTGTTTTCTTCGGTTGTTGCGAAACTGCTAACTGTTGTTTGGCCTTAGCTGTTGCAGCCACACGTTCTTTGGTTTTAAGTCCTGCTGGGTTTACTACTTTAGAAGCATGTTTGGCAGTTTTACCTTTACCCACTTTAATTTTAAAATAAGCAATAGCCGCCAATGCTGATTCTTTTGGATCTGATGATAACAGACTGGGATTGTCTACGTATATGGTTGGGTTTTCAGGATGTACTGCGGCGCCTACACGACCATATAATTCTCTACCAGTAACGTGTATGAATCCACGACCTCTGTATTTCCAACCGTCACCGCTGGCTTCATCACCGTTACCATTTTTGTTGGCTAAGGCCCTATTTGCCAACGCCACTGGATTTCCTACATATGCTTTTGCTTCTTCTGGACTTTTAAAATTGCTGGTAAAAACTTTGTAAATTCTAGTAGGGTCAGTGTAATTAAAATTTTCCGTGGCTGCGGTCCAGTTTGCAGTTTCCACTTGACATTGACCTATAAAACTGGCTAAATCGTTTGGATTAGTTAAACCTTTTGATTTAGCTAATTTTATTAATAGTTCTTTGTGTTGACCTGGATTAAATGGCGTGGGTTCTTGAACTACAGGCTTGGCCACTGGCTGCTTAGGTTTATCAGCAAACGGATTTATTTTACTGAGATCAAGTTCACGTAACCTCATTACTGTACACTATCAAAAACTTTTTTCTGTGTATTATACCAGAGGATCCAGTTATCAACCTTTACTTTGCATTCGTGATACTGGGCATAATTTTCAGTTACAGTAGTAATTACTTTGCTTAATTGTTGAGTACCTTTTTCAATCTGTTTAAGATCAGGACAAGCAACCATTAGCTCTTGTGGAATTTCTGGGAAATTTCTTTTAACAGGTGCAGTTGTGCTGAAACAACCTACTAGCATAACTGTCGGTAATAGTAGAAGAATTTTTTTCATTTTTTATCTCCTACACCCTTGGCGCTTTCGTTAAGAATATCTAGAGCTTCTTGAGGCACAGTACATTGCGCATCTATGATTTTTTCTTTTTCCACAATCACCTCTTTAATTCTGTCTTGGAAAATCTTAATCTCTTTGACCTTAGTTACAATTTTTTCTTTGATAACTTCGTTCACTTGCTTACTTTCAGCTTCAGCTTTGGCTACTTTGTCTTCTAACTCTTTTACACGTTCACGCCATACTTTTTCTGTAGCGTATCCACCATAAAAATAAGCACCTACAACTAATAGAATCACACCGATAAGTTCTGCAGGGAATTTATAACGAGAGATAAAAGGGATCCATGCTACTAGTTTACTAGCTACATAGAGAATAACGCCTAATCCAAACAGTGCATAGGTAATCCAAATAAACAAACTATCTGGAATCAAACTGAACATATAGCTAAGTTGCCACATTAAACTTTCTCCAATGCTACAGCATAACCCTCATTTTCAAATATGAATGTTTCGTTGATTTTTGTTATGTTGTAGTTGCCTAAAACTTTTGTTAGGTATAGAACTTCAGAGGTACTTTTAGGATCTATATCTAACTTTCCTGGAAAATTACTATAAACGTTTTCTTTTAAACCAAAATCTCTAATTTTCATTTTTAAAGATTCAGCGTACATTTTTTTGAATGTAATATTATTATCTGAAACATCTATATTTTCAACAAAACTTTTATTAAAAAAATTACTAAAATTGTTTAGTCGGTTATTGGATATTCTTTCTTCGTAAGTGCCTTCATCAATGGGCACGTACTCCTCTAAATTTTCTATTGTAGCAGGAATACTCTTGAAGCTTTTATAATATCTAAATTTAAAATTATCTATATTGGTCAATCGTTGCACTCCGTCAACGATATCGAAAATTTGTTTGGCAATATATCTACTACGTTTTACTTCTACGAAAACTTTATATTTGCCGTTATCTGTGGGTCCATTAGTGGGGTCAGCGTCGATGACATAATCATAACCCATCTCTAAAAAACGTGCTAGATCATCAGCAGGTTCTTTTTCATCAACAGTAAAACTTAGTACAACCATCTCACCGTCTTTGCCCACTTTACTTTTAAAGCTGTCAATTTCGAAGACGTGGCTTACTAAACCTTTTAAGTCTCCGGCAAGTAATGTTTCATCCAGTCTCATTATGCTGGTGCTCCTGCCGGTGCTGCCGGTGCCGCCGGAGCTGCTGGAGCTGCTCCTGGAGCTGCAGATGGTTTAACTTGATCTGCAGGATCGCCTTTGCGTTCCTCACGTATGCGGTCCATATAACTGTTAAAAATATCAAACACTACTTTCTTTGGCATGGCTATTTCCACCAACCATATAGGTTTAGTATCTAGTTTACCTTTCTTTGTCCCAGGACGAAAATCGTCCGGACTACGGATTTTTCTAGGCTCTACTAAATTACTCTTGATGTATTTTACCTTACACCCAAGTCCTGATAATCTCTTACCTGCAATTGGGTCTGGCATTTTTGCGTGAGGCCACATAAATTCACAAGTTACCCAATGACGATCAATTTTGGGACCAGATGCTAGTTCACCATCCTGCCAGTTTTTATATACGTAGATATCCATCTCATCTAAAACACGCTCAAAATCTTTGAGAACTGCTAGACTTGAATTATTGTTATATATGGATTCTACGGTCTTGATTACGTCTAAAATATCGCGCATAAAAGCATCCTAATCTTGTACTCAATTATTTAGCTGGATCGTTTCTATGTGTTATGTGTTTATTTTTTTCCCTATCTGTTAAATATCTTTGTAGGACCTCTGTAGAGATTAGGCGGTCACTACAAGTCCTACTCATTGAGTAGGAGATAAACTTAGATGAGCAAAAGAGTGAAAAAACGCTTTACATCAGAAGTTAAAGTAATAGATTTTCAACCATACCTTCCTCAGAAGAAGCAACGTGTAATAATGTCAGCACGTAGCCCAAATCAAAAAACATACTTACAAAAATTGCAAAACGAAGAAACTAGTATCGTTTTCGCTATCGGTCCAGCCGGTACGGGAAAAACTATGCTGGCTGTTATGCATGGAATTAAGTTATATCAAGAGGGATTGGTAGATAAGATTATCGTTACAAGACCCGCCGTTTCCGTAGATGAAGATCTAGGATTCTTGCCAGGTGATTTGAACGAAAAAATGCAGCCCTGGACCAGACCTATATTTGACGTTATGGGAGAATATTATAAACAATCAGATATAGCAGAGATGCTAAAGGAAGGTATTATCGAAATAAGCCCGTTAGCGTACATGCGTGGACGCACATTCAAGAACGCATACATTGTAGCAGACGAAATGCAAAATGCTACAGTAAATCAAATGAAGATGCTACTTACACGCTTGGGGGAAGGATCCAAGATGGTAGTGACAGGAGATTTAGCACAGGCAGACAGAAGAAGCGACAATGGATTGATAAATTTCTGCAACCTACTCGCAAACAAACAACCTAAACATATCGACATTGTGCAGTTCGATATGGGTGATATTGAAAGACATGAGGCCGTTAAGGAGGTGTTAGACATATACGGCGACTAATGATTCAAACAAAGGGCTCTTAGGAGCCCTTTTCTATTTGTTCTACAGTTATTCCTGATGCTTTGAGAAATTGTACTCCATCTTCGCTACGATAAGCGTCACGGTAAAACACACCGCGGATACCAGACTGAAAAATAAGTTTGGCACAATCCAAGCAAGGAGCATGAGTAATAAACATAGTAGCATCAGCACCAGACTCAGTGCTTTTAGCCAATTTAGCGATTGCATTTGTTTCAGCATGTAATACCTCTGGTTTAGTTTTTAGACCGTAACGAACATTGCGCCCTGCTTCATCGTGCCATTCTTCGTAGGGATATTGTTCTTCTATTTCCTCAGGGCTTAGCCATCCACCTGATCCGGGATCATATTTTTTATCTTCACAGTTATTATCCCAACCAGCCGGCATACCGTTATATCCAATGCTAATAATTCTATCGTCTTTGACAATAATAGCACCAACATGCAATCTACGTGCATGGCTCAATTCCGCAAATATTTCTGCGGTCTTCATGTAAGCAGTTTTTAAACGCTGTTTCATTCTATCGGTTTACCTTCGTCATTAACTTCCAACCAAGTATGATCACCCATGTATTTTACACGCACTTGATACTGGTAATCCTCAGGGGCTCCAGTAGTCCAATCATTTGGTCCTGTATGAACTAGCAAAGTTTTTTCTTTTCTTTTATCCCAAACAAGCCAATAACATTGACCCATAACAATTTGAAATTGATATTCAGCGGCATGAACCGCATCAGTAACATCTAATCGTCTTTTAATACTGTCTGCTTGTTTTTGCAGTACAGAAACCAATTCCATTATTCTATTATACTCTTGCTGTGCATACATTCTAGCATGATTGATCATTATGTCCTTTTGTTTGGACACCGGGATCAGATCAAACGCGGGCGCACCGACATCTGT
>JACCEC011676621.1_pt1 | contig 11668 bp, 16 predicted proteins | sample 7450121 | NCBI WGS metagenome assembly JACCEC01 (sample SAMN15323455, study PRJNA562643) | freshwater metagenome | isolation source: river surface water | place: USA:Blue River Watershed | collected 2017-08-18 | reverse complement strand
GTCGCGTGCGTATACCCGCGAAATTCGGGGGGTGGGGGTATGCGGTGACTTTATTGATGAAAATCAATAAATGAATGTTTCTGCAGCAACAAATTTGAAGATGTATTACTTGAAAGTAGGCGAGAGTCATGGCTAGAGGTAGAGTACCCAAACCAACTGAACAAAAAAAACTCGAAGGCAATCCAGGGAAACGCAAGATCAATAATCAGGAACCAAAACCTGCAATTGTTATTCCGCCACCGCCTGATCACTTGGATGGGATTGCTCTTGAAGAATGGACCCGCCTTACAACAGAGCTTCAAAAATTGCGCATGATTACCGTCCTCGACCGTGCGCCGCTTGTTGCACTCTGCCAGGCGTGGGCGGATTACATCAAGGCTTGTGATGAAGTCGAAAAAGATGGCGCGGTTTTATTCTCAGATAAAGGCAATGCCTATCTAAATCCCTGGACAGGGATCAAAACAAACGCAATGGACCGCATCCTGCGCATCTCATCTGAGTTCGGCATGACGCCGTCTGCTCGATCGCGACTAAAAGTGGAAATGCCCACCGAAGAAGATGAAATGAAATCGATCCTCACGCGCAAACGAGAAACTGGAACAAAGCAGTGAAATGGCAAAGCCAAGGAAGGTGCATCTACATCCTGCCGAACAATATGCACAGGATGTCATCGATGGAAAGATAGTTGCATGCAAATGGGTAAGGCTTGCTTGTGAACGCCATTTTCACGACTTAAAGCACGGGCACGAACGCGGACTCTATTTTGACAGAGGAGCCGCTGAGCTTGTTCTTCGTTTCAAGGGCATGCTCAAACACTCCAAGGGAAAATGGGCTGGCGAAAATCTTATCCTTGAACCGTGGCAACAGTTTCGTACATGGTGCATGTATGGCTGGATGCGCGAGGATGGTACACGCAGATTTAGATCGTCTTATACAGAAGTCGCCCGCAAAAATGGGAAGAGCACAGACGGGGCAAGTGATGGTTTGTATTTAGGTTTCGCAGATGCAGAGCCAGGCGCAGAGGTCTATTCGGCTGCCACCAAGCGTGACCAGGCACGCATTGTGCATCAGGAAGCCATCCGCATGGTGCGCAAAAACAAGACCCTGAAGAAGTACATCAAAATCTATAAAGACAACCTTAGCCTGGAAGATACGTCCAGTAAATACGAGCCACTCGGCGGCGACTCAGACAGCATGGACGGTTTGAACGTACACGGTGCCATCGTCGATGAGCTGCACGCCCATAAGAACCGCGAAACACTCGAACTGTTGGAGACCGCAACCGGAGCGCGCGAACAGCCGATGATCATTATGATCACCACGGCGGGCGATAACCGCAAGAGTGTTTGTTTTGAGAAACACGAATACACCCGCAAAGTTCTTGAAGGCTGGAAAGATGGCAGCTATATCGACGACACATGGTTCGGCTTGATCTACACACTCGATGAAGGCGACGACTGGCAGGATGAAAGCGTCTGGATCAAAGCCAACCCGAACCTAGAAATATCCAAATCCCTCGAAGACCTGCGCATGAAATCCAAGCGGGCTTCGCAGATGGCAGCGGCACTCAATAACTTCCTGCGCCGCGAGTTGAACGTTTGGGTCACAGGCACGATCAAGTGGACGAACATGGAGAAGTGGCGCGAGTGTGGAGAGGACGATATCCCTGCGCTTGAAAAGCCAGCAAAACTGCACAAACGCTCTACCTTTGGTGGGCTCGATCTTTCGAGTGTTTCGGATATTACCGCCTTCATCATGGCATTCCCTGCGCCGGATGAGTACATGGATATCATTTGTCGCTTCTGGATTCCCGAAGACACGCTCGATGTCGTTCCTAATTATCGCTCTCCGGACGATGCCAGGATGATCAAGCAATGGGTCAAGGAAGGTTACATTGAAGCAACGCCTGGCAATCACATAGACCATGACTTTATCTATGCTCAACTTAAAAAGGACGCTGATAACTTTATCGTCAAACAAGCTGCCTTTGACCGTTGGGGCGCATCCAGCGTCACCCAAACGTTGGAGAAAATGGGCATGAAGATGGTGGAATTTGGACAAGGCTACGCGAGCATGAACCCACCCATGAAGGAACTCGAACGGCTCATCCTGAGTGGCAAGATCCGCCACGGCAATCACCCTGTGCTTACATGGATGATGGATAACCTTATTGCACGCATGGACCCTGCGGGGAATCAAAAGCCGGATAAAGAAAAGAGTCGTGACAAGATTGACGGTGCCGTGGCGCTCATCATGGCGCTCGACCTGGCATTGCGCAACCCAGTCAACGACCTGAATGGTGTCCTCGATCCTGATTGGGGTATGTGATGCCGAAACTACGAGTAGCGCACAGACGTGAAGCCTATCGCGTGATCGGAGCAGAGACATTGGAACTGAGAACAAACCACGTGCGCCGCTTTCGCCATGATTGGGCATTTACTGACAGAGGAACTCTTTCACCCGGGTAATTTTGTGCTACAATGTGGAAGTGGTTGCGCAGGGTGCCCCCCTCACCCTGCCTCCACAATTTGAAAAAAAACTAAATACCAAATGGCAGTCCTGGCTGGTCCGGGACATCCCCCTCAGAAGTGATGCCGCTCTGAAAATCTCATTCGAGATTTTCAGAGCGGCTTTTTTATTTCCTATGCAGAGACCTGTTTACCCAACCATCCCTACCGCCTACACCTTTCAGGAATTCGCGAACATCAATTGGACGATGTACGCGAAGACTGAAGGTAAACACATGGGCATTGATATCGGTGTCGTCAGTGGGCAACCTGGCGCACCGATCTATGCTGCTTATTTTGGTTTGGTCGTCGAGGCGGGCTACTCCGACCAGGGCGGCTATGGTCGCAGAGTCGTCATCGAGCATGAGACCCGCCGATACTCCACCTTATATGCGCACCTCAAAGACGTGCAAGTGCAGGTCGGTGACGTGGTTGAAGCCGGTAAACAGATCGGCACAATGGGCGGCAACGTAGAAGACAAACAGCGCGGCGCCAGCGGTGGCACGCATCTCCACTTCGAAGTCATCCTGCGCGACCCCGTCCCTGGCTCCATCCGCACTTCACGCGGCTACTGTGTCGACCCGATTCCCTATCTCATGCAGCGCTACTTCCCCGCGCCGATCAACGCCATCAAGATCACCAGCCTCAAAGGGCTGAAAGTGCGCTCGAAGCCAGATGTCACCAGCGAAAGCATTCGCAACTTGCGACTGAAAGACATCGTCAACATCGCCGAGATCCTGCCTGCCTCTGGCAGCGCTCAATGGGTGAGGCTCTGGAGTCTGCGCGACGAATACAGCGCCATGAAATACGACGGACAGATCAACGCCGAGCTGGTCGCGCCGCTCGTGGTGGACGTTACGCCTCCACCCGCGCCCGAGCCGGGCACGCCATCCCAGACAGGCAGCTACGCTGAAGGCTTCGCCGATGCCGTCCAAAAAATGAAAACATACATAGAGGGGTTGAATGGATAACTATCTCCCAATCATTATCACTGCCATCATCTCGCCGCTCGTCCTGAAACTGGTCGAGTTTGTATTAGACAAAAGCAGTGAGCGATCTAAACAAATGACAGCCAAGGTCGAAGGCTTATCGCTGCGCGTGGATGAATTGAAAGAAAAGAACATCCGCCAAGAGATCGAGATCGGCGTGCTTAAGTCTCAGCTTGCAGACCGTGATCGCGCTATGACAGAGCGCGACAAGTTGATTTCCGAACTACGCAAAGAGCTTGACCAATTGCGCGATCAAAAGGGACATGAATAATGAAAATGTCTCAATTGAAAAACAAGCATTTCGGAATGCCTGCCGCCATCCTGGGCGGCGGTCCCAGCTTGCCTGAAGACCTCAAACGTGTGCCCAAAGATGCCATCATGATCGCCGTCAACTATCACGGCTTCTACCATTGCCCGCCAGACCTTCAGCCTGTGTATATGGTCTACAACGATGCGCCTGAAACCAATCCATTGCAAGTGCTGGCGGTGCAGGAACACAAAGCCATCCACGTCAGCCCGGAACCTTCCAGCGATGTGGAGTTCGATGTGCCGAACATCTGGACTGGTTTCTTTTCCAGCAATACTGCGGCATGGTTTGCGCTATGGCTAGGCTGTGACCCGGTGATCTTGTGCGGCATGGATTGCTACCAAGGACCCGTCAAACACTGCCCGCCCTCGACCTATCACTCCGAGATGTTCGAATTTCCGCTTGATTTCTACACCCGCCCGTGGACCGAAGAAGGCTTGAAGTTGCTGCCTAACGTAGAGCGTGTCAAAGCCATGAGCGGACCGCTGGTTGAAATATTTGGAGCCTACGCATGAAGAAGCTCGACCTATCAGACATCCTGTTGCTGATTGGCGCTGCCTGCATCGTGTGGGGCATCGCCGAAATATATGCACCCGCCGCAAAAATCACGGCTGGTACGTTCATTATCATCTTCGCCTTTTTGATCGCCAAGGAAAAAGCCAATGCCTTTACTGCAAAGCCTACTTCCGAGTAGCTCGCCAAAAATAGACACGCAGAACAGCCCCAGCGCGGGTTGGGAGTCGTCCTATGGCAAGCAAACCCAATCCGGCGAAACCGTCTCTGTCTTCTCGTCTCAGTGCATTGCGACTGCCTACCGCGCCAAGAACATCATCTCAGACGCTGTTGGCATCATGCCGCTCAAGATGTACCAACGTAATAAAGACGGCTCGATCTTGAACGTGGAGCCGAATCACGTCACCCGCAACATGCCCTACCTCATGCAGATCTCCCCAAACCTCTGGGGTTGGACGCCCTTCCTGCTCAAGAAAGCCGTCACCGAATGGCTTATCTTCCACGGCAATAGCTATCAATGGCGCCCGCCATCCTCGCCGAATCAGGTATTTCTTTTGCCTGCCAACAAGACCCGTCCCACCTTCGATGTGGATGGCAATCTTTGGTACGAAACAAAGTTCTCAAGCTCAACCAAACCATCTTACATCCCCGGCGTCGAAATTCTGCACCTGCTTATCAACCCCGACGAAACCGGCTGGATGGGTCGCGGAGTCGTGACATTTGCCCGCGAAACATTTGGGCGGCGCATGGCCGCCAACAAAACTCAAGCCATGATGTATGCGCAGGGCTTTATGCCTGCCGCCGTCATGCGTGTGGATGGTGAAGCCAGCAAGGAAGTACGCGAAAAGATCCGCGACGCCTACGAAGATAGCATGAGCGGCTCAGAAAATGCTTTCCGCCTTGCCATCCTCGACAACAAGATCAAAGAATATACCCCGGTCGAGATGCAGGTCAAAGACAGCGACTGGCTCGAAAGCATTTCAGCCACCGATGACGACATCGCCCTATTTTTTGGAATGCCGGGTCACATGCTCAATAAGGGCAAAGAGGCATACAACTCGAACGAGCAAAAGTTTCAAGAGTTTGTCTCGCTCACCCTTGACCCCTTCCTCGTGCCCTGGGAAGAAGCTGCCCGCGTGCGCTGGCTCTCGCGTGAAGAGCAGGTCAATACTTATTTCAAATTCAAGCGTGAAGCCTTGCTGCGTATGAACGCCAAGGAACGCGCCGAAATAAACAGCACCAAGATCCAAACCGGGCAAATGACCCCCAACGAAGGTCGCGCACAGGACGAACTGAATCCGTATCCAGAAGGCGATCAATATTTCATGGCAAGCAATATTCAGGCGATTCGCGTTGCCAATGCGCCTGCGCCGATAGAGGAGTAACCCATGCAGCACTCATACATTTTGCAAGCCTTCACCGAACAACCCTGGGCAATTTTGCCTCAAAAACTTGTTGCTCTCGAAGAGATTGTTTACCGTCACATTACTGGTGAAAAACTCACTGCTGAAGAGGTGCAAGCCCGCATCCACGGAGCAAGCCGCCCGCCTGCCCGCAATGCAGGTGAGATCGGCAACCCGCAGCTTGTAGCAATCTTGCCGCTTTTTGGCACGATCTTTCCGCGTGCCAACATGATGACCGAAATGTCTGGCGGTACCAGCGCAGAACGTTTCGCTGCCGAATTCTCTGCCTTGGTCGAAAACCCTGAGATCGGCGCAATCGTGCTCGATGTCAACAGCCCTGGCGGGCAGGTCACTGGCATCGCCGAAGCTGCCAACCGAATCTATCAGGCACGTGGCAAAAAGCCGATCGTGGCAGTTGCCAATCATTTGATGGCGTCCGCCGCGTACTGGATCGGGTCCGCTGCCGATGAAATTGTCACCATTCCTGATGGCGAAGTTGGCTCGGTCGGAGTCTTCGCTGTGCATCAAGACATCAGCAAAAAACTTGAGCAGGAGGGCGTCAAGGTCACATTTATCAAAGAGGGCAAATACAAGACCGAAGGAAATCCCTATGAGCCGCTCTCCGAAGAAGCTCATGCTGTCATCCAGGCCCGCGTCAGCGATGTGTACGAAAGTTTTTTGAATTCGATTGCCCTTCATCGCGGGGTAAAGCCCGACGATGTGCGCAATGGATACGGCGAAGGGCGCGTGGTTAGCGCCCAGCAAGCCATTCGATCGGGGATGGCAGACCGTATTGAAACCCTTGACCAGACCGTGACGCGCCTTTTCAACCAGATGCGCGGCGGCTCGCCCTCACCTCGGAGCCGGTCTGCTGAAACTGTCAATCCTACGCCCAGCGCGGAATCCAGCGATCCCGCCGCGGCGGAGTTTGATCGTCAGGCGCAGAGCCTGAGCGAACGTGTAAACCATATTTTGAAAAAGGAGAACTAACCATGCTCGATCTGAAAGCAGCCCTCGATATGCTCATGGCAGCGGATGCGAAGTTGAAAACACAAGCAGCCGAAATTGCCGAATTGCTGAATGCGGGAACTGAAGAAGCGACGCAAAACGCGCTGGCTCTGCAATCCAAGCTGGATGAATTGCAAGCCGATTACGAAGCGAAACAATCCCTGTACGACCGCCTCGTGAAAGCTAATACCCCCAGCGACGTTGCCAAGCTCTTTGTGCCCGCCTCCCCCACATCCCCGGACGCCTCTGAAGAGGCGAAACCGAAGGATGTGATGACCCTCGCGGAGTACAACCAAATGCACCCGCGTGAACGCCTTGCCTACGCCCAGCGCGGTGGCAAAATCCAATAAGGAGAATAACCCATGTCTGCTAATACCCTCACCGGTTTAATCCCTGAAATTCAGGTCGCCGCCAATAAAGTTCTGCGCGAGCAGATCGGCTTTCTCCCCGCCGTGTATATGAATCCGGCGGCTGAGCAAGCAGCTTTGAATCAAACCATCCGTTATCCCATCGTTCCCACCATCAGTTTGCAGGATGTGACCCCGGCTGCGGTTCCAACCGAGCCGACCGGTCGCACCGTAACTTATGGCGACATGAGTATCAGCAAGGTCAAGAAAGCGCCGTTCCATTGGAGCGGTGAGGAAGAAGCGTCAATTGCTGGCGTGTATGAAGATGTCACCAAGCAGACCTTTGAACAGGCGTTTCGTGCCATTGTGAACGACGTTGAAAATGATCTTTTCCTTGCCGCCAAAGGAAACGCTTCCCGTGCCTATGGCACCGCGGGAACAACCCCGTTTGCCACCGCGAACAACCTGACCGATATTGCTCAGATCCGAAAGATCCTGACCAATAACGGCGCATGGACCAGCGATATGCACATGGTGTTCAGTGCCGATACCGCTGCGCAGATCCGCGGCATTCAGTCGGGGCTTTTCAAGGTAAACGAAGCGGGTGATTCAGCCCTTCTGCGTGAAGGCGAACTCGGACGTTTGCAAGGTTTCGCCTTGCATGAATCCGGGCAGATCGTTTCGCACACCCCTGGCACCGGCGCAGGCTACTTGATCAACCTCACCGCTGGTTATGCGGCAGGCTCTGAGTCCTTTGTGTTGGATACCGGCTCCGGCACCATTCTCGCTGGTGACATCCTCACCAACACCAAGACCGGTCGCGATACCAACAAGTATGTGGTCGATTCTGCGCTGGCGTCCAATGCGGTCGGTCTGAGTAAACCCGGCAATCGTATTGCCTGGGTCAACAATGACCCGGTGGCTGTGGGCGCTGCCTATACCGGCAACTTTGCCTTTGAGCGCAATGCCATTCACCTTGTGGCTCGCACTCCGAAACTTCAGGCAGGTGCGTTGGGTGAGCATGAGATCGTCACTGATCCCTTCAGTGGTTTGTCCTTCCTGGTTTCCAGATATTCTGCCTACCACGAAGTGATCTTCGAAGTATCCCTCGCCTGGGGCGTCAAAGCCGTCAAGCAGGAAGCCATCGCCACCCTGCTCGGCTAAGCCGTTGCTGTAGAAACACTGGAATCCCAGGCAGTCCTACCTTCCCTGCCTGAAGAAACCCTCTCCCTGCGGGAATACTGGCTCCCGCAGGGAGAGTCCCAAGGAACCGATCTATGTCTAACATCCTGACCGCCGCCCAAGCTGCAAATTTCATCCGTACCAGCGTTACGGATGCAGTCATGTTGCAACTCCTGCCCCTGGTCGATGACTACATCAAGAACGCGACCGGGCATGACTGGGCATCGGATGCCAGTGTTGACAACACAGCGTTGGTCGCTGCGGGCATGTTGCTCACCTTCTGGTATGACAATCCCAGCATGGTGGGACAAGCCCCTTTGGCTGTACGTTCCACGCTCATGCAGCTCGAAGCCAAGGCGATGAATTATCGCAAATATCAATTCAACGGCGGCAGCACGTCTGGCAGCGTAGCTTTTGATGAGGCTCGTATCGGCGATGTTGTTATCAAGTTGATCGGAGTCTATGGCGTGAGTGGCGATCAATCCTCAAAGTTCGAGAGCATTATTACGGTTGACGGTCAAATCCAACAAACGAATTCATCTGACCTTTCAGACAACCAATATGTGGTGGTGCTCAAACACCCTGCCGAGGATGTGAGTGCCTAATGGCCGGAATCGATATCCAGGTAGGCGACATGCGCGATCGTGTCACCTTTCAGTCGCCGACCATCAGCAAGGCGGGCAGTGGTGCGCAGACTGAAGCCTATGCCAACGTCGCCACGGACCCTACGGTCTGGGCGTTGTGGGTGAACGATCACGGGCAGGAAACTGTCGCCAATGATGCTGAGAAATCTGTGCAGCGTGCCACGGTGACCATTCGCTACCGCAGCGATGTGCTCGCGACCTGGCAAGTGCTGAAAGATTCATCGGCGTGGAAGATCTTCTCGGTTGATCACGTGCGCGGTCGCAATCACTGGACCGTGCTGCGCGTTGAACGTGTGGAAGGGACGGTCTAAAAATGCCTGTGCGTGGTGAACTGGAATTTAAGGCGTTGTCTCTGTTCATGGAAGACCTGGCTAAAGCTGGTCAAGATATTGATATCGCTGTGGAAACGCTGTTGCGAGACGAGGAGCCGTATGTTGAAAATGAACTGCGCGATAACTTGAAAAGAACATCGGAGCAGTGGACTGGCGAAACCGCAAACAGCATCCAGATCAGCGGCGTTCAACGAGATGGTAACTATATTTTTTTGGAAGCCACTGCGGGCGGCGGTGAAGCCCCGGGTGCAATCTACAAAGAGTTTGGTAATACACGCCAAGCGGCAGAACCATTTGTGCGCCCTACGTTTCGCGGTCATTTGCTGAAGAACCGGCTCCGAAAAGCCATGAAAACCATGATGAAACAAATGGGCTTGTAAAAATGACCACCATCTTTGATCGCACAGCCAGTGCCCTGGCAACCGTCAGCCCTGCCATCCAGTACGCGGTCGCGCCCTATAAAGGGTCGTTACCCAGCGCGTTTGTAACCTATCAATTGCTGCCCAGCCCAGCGTCACAACATGCCGACGACCTGGAAACGGAGCGAGCGTATCAGATGCAATTAAATTTTTGGGATCAGGCGGGGATCCCTTCGAGCGACAGCGTAGATGCTGCGATGATCGCGGCAGGCTTTGTTAAAGGTGATATGCGCCAATTGCCGCAGGACCCAAACACCCATCATTATGGGCTTGCTGTCGAATATATCTATGTGTAAGGAGAATAACCATGACGAATCAAGCTGAACGAAAAAGCGTGCTGGGCTTGCGCGATCTGTATATTGCGCTGGTGTCCCAGGACGATTCCTCTGCCTATGCCGCTGGAACCCCGCAGTATTTTGCGCCTGCCGTGGGAGCAAGCCAATCACCAACGGTGAACAGCAAAACACAATTTGCCGATGATGGAACCTTTGATGTGATGACTGCAGAGGGCGAAACCAAGATCGACATCGAGGTGACTGCCATCCCGCTGGAGATGCAGGCGCTGGTGCTTGGCAAAGTGTACGACGCTGCCACCGGGCGCATGTTCGATAATGGCGGCACCCCGCCCGATGTGGCACTGTCTTTCCGCTCGGTGAAGAGCAATGGCAGCTATTTGTACTTCCAATACCTGAAAGGCAAATTCTCTTCGCCTGCACAGGAAACCGCCACGAAGACCGATTCGCCGGACCCGAAGACTACCAAGATCACCTTTACTGCTGTAAAGACCATTTACCAGTTCGATCTGGGTGACATCAACGATGGCGCGAAGCGTGTGGTCGGTGATGAGGATGCGGATGGCTTCGATGGCGCGACCTGGTTCAGCAATGTGCAGGTGCCGGTCGTTGGAAGCCCGAGCGCGCTCTCATTGACTGCCAGCCCGTTGGATAACGCCACCGGTGTGGTTGTGAGCTCGAACCAGACGTTGACCTTCAATAATGCGTTGGATGGCAATGCCCTGCTGGGTATTGGTCTGGTGAAGGGATCGGACGACTCGGCGGTTGCGGCTGCGATCTCGATCAATGCGGCTCGCACGGTAATCACGATCAACCCGGACTCGAACCTGTCTTCTGCGACCGAGTATTACATCACGATCAACAACGTGACGGATATCTACGGTCAGACGTATGCCAACACGGTCATCAGCTTCACGACCGCCTAGTTTAACATGAGGTTCCCTCCTTCGTCACTGAGGGAGGGAACCTTGGAAGGTAGAAAAAATGGAACCTATCACACTGGTATTTTATACAGATGACGATGAGGTCGAAACTACTCACTCTCGTTCACGCATTCCAACCTATTTGCTAGACAGCGCCATTCAGGTGCAGGCGGGGCTGGCGAAAATGAAGGAAAAGAACGAGGCGACTGTAGAGCAGCTCAACCTGCTGTATCAGTTCATCGTTGAATTTTATGGCAATAAGTTTTCGGTTGAAGACCTGAAGCAAAAGACCGACCTGGTCGAGTGTATGTCGATCGTGGGGCAGGTGCTTGGGCGAGCCAACCAACTGGCAAGGCAATTCACAGGAAACCCTACGCCCCCATCTCGGAAGAGGAAATAGACCGAGATGGGAATTGGTTCCTTGATCTTAAGTGCAGTCTGGTCGAGTCGTTCCGCTGGAGTTTGCGGGAGATCGACCTGACAGATATTGAAAGCCTGATCCCATTCGTTTTTTATTACGCGCGTTGGAAGCAAGGAAAAAAAGACGCGCCAAGGGTGTATGCAGATCAGGTGAATTGGTTGTGAGATATGAGCGAAGTAGAGAAACTATCTGGAAAACTCGGCATTGACACGACCGATTTTAAGACCGCGATTGGGGCGGCAAATCGGGAGCTGCGCGTTTTGGAGAGCAGCTTCAAGTCGGGTGCGGCTGCCCTGGGCGATTGGAAGAACGACGCCACGGGTCTCGAATCGCGAATCAAATCTCTTAACAGCCAAATCGACATCCAGAAATTGAAGGTG
>JACCEC010937293.1_pt1 | contig 11669 bp, 28 predicted proteins | sample 7450121 | NCBI WGS metagenome assembly JACCEC01 (sample SAMN15323455, study PRJNA562643) | freshwater metagenome | isolation source: river surface water | place: USA:Blue River Watershed | collected 2017-08-18 | reverse complement strand
TGTATTACAATCCAGAAAAGTGGGAAAAAATGTTAATAAGTGGGAACCACCCAGGAAGTGTACCTTGTGTGAATCACGACCCACAAAAAAAATTATTTGGAAACTAGATAGTTTTATTTAAGCTCGCCCACTCCCATAAAGGGGTCGCGGGCTCGCTTGCTTGCGCCGGCCGGTGTCATACGGCTCCGCAGGACGAGCCCAGTATGGTACTGGGCGAGCCTATACTACTGGCCGGAGTGTCATACGCGATTTAAAATAGTTTTATTTAAAATGCTCGCCGGTCAGTACCATACTAACCGGCTCGCTGTTGGACCGTCATACAGTGGCCCAGGTCATACGCGCCCATAAGTCATACGCATAAAAAAACCCAGAGGGTTAGTCTGGGCGTCATACGGGGCGAGGACCAGTATGGTACTGGTCCGAGCATCTATTAATTTACTTTGTTCGCGTCTACTGTGATGTTGTCATACGGGTGCCACTCGATCGGGGAATAGTCCTTAAGCATCTGCTCGATCTGTAACCTAATGTCGTTTGGTCCTATAAGGGTTTTAGCTTTGTCACTGTCATACGCTACTGTTAGTTTAACGGTGATACCAGGAGACAGAGTTTCGTGGTGTCTTCTAGCTGCGCCGCTTGCTTTGTAAGTTATGGAAATTGGAACGTTACTTATAGTGGTTATATTCTTTTGCATGTACTTAATGAGCTTGGTCATTTTGGCTAAACGGATTTGGATCTTTTTGTTAACTTCTTCCAGGTCCATTTTTTTATTTAGATTTATTTTAATTTTGCTCATTAACGTGCTAAGTGGTTGGAGGCCGAAGTCTTTCACCTTGTCAGCACCCATGATCATGCTGCTGATCTCACCCAGGTGCTCGTACTCTTCCATGATCACCTTGTTGATCATCCATTCAGATGTATCGATCGCTGTGCCGGCCAGTTCTACTATGTGACCCATTGCATACATGTATAAATCGACACCTACGTAAGGTGGAATGTTTTCAATGAACAGTGAGACTGCTACTATTTCATCGTCTCCCAGTGATCCGGTCTTGATATAGATCCTGTACTGGTATGGTCCGTCGTTAAAGACTTTGCCGGCCAGCTGGCCAAACTGTGGTTCTTGCTTTTCTTTCATAATATATAAATATTAAAAAAAGGGGATCCGATTCCTCAGGTCCCCTTCTTTGAACAAACATATACTTGAAGCTTATACAGCTGACTTAAGAAGTGAGTTACGGTACATCACTGCAGCACGCTTAGAACTAAGGTTCTTGCTGTAGCGCTCTCCGTTAAGGATCATTCTTACGCGATAGCTTGTGCCATCGAAGTAAATGTTTGGTCCCACTGACTTATAGATGGTCAATGGCGTGGACTTGGTTGTTCTTTGTTTTTTCATAACATTTATTAATTTATAATAATAAAATATACGAAAAATTTCTGGAATAAAAAAATCCTGGGGGAATATAATTTAAATTAATCTTCTTGCTTTGACTGCAGGAACTCGCAGTAGTTGCAGGACCCGTCCGATTCTAGCTCGGCCCCGCATTCCACACAGTCAGGTTCACCTTCTGGTTCTTCGTCTTCTGCAGATTGATCAATGAATACTAGTTGAAGCGTAACCATCTTACCATCAACCTCAGCCCCGTACACTGGATACATCCCGTCGCCCCAGCCGCTGCTGCTAACAACGCCTTGGTCATACGCGCCCCAGCCGTGGTCTGTTTCTAGAGTAAGCTTACACATCGCTTCGTACCAGCGATCACCTTCTCTAAGATCTCCAGGTAATACAAAGCTCGACTTCGGAACCTGATAGTTACCCGCTGCAGCATCGTCCCTGTATGACGCAGCATTAAACACTCCAGCCTGGCCGCTGTCGACGCCGAAGTCACCAAGCCAGTCCCAGTCATACAGGAGGTTCTTTCCCTGATAATCCTTGTGAATCAGGAACAGCTCAGCATTTCTGTTCGATCCGTGTTGCTCATCAAAGATCATTGAACAGATCCATTCACCAGGTAATACATTGGTTAGTTTAGTTTGGCACCAGGTTGGTACACTGTAGCAGGGATCGGTAACATATACTTCAGCCCCTAGGTTAATTGTCTGTGTCATACGAATGGTTTTAATTTTCAGGGAAGTTAAGAATAATTTCTTGATATCACAAAAAAAGATTTTAAATAAAACTATTTTAAATGATCGTTGGCCCCATATAGTTTTCATTAAAGATCCTTCTATCAGGAACCGGTAGATCTTCCGCCGGCTCTTTGACATCGATCATTGCTACCGGCGTCGCTGTGATCATATCCGGTTGATCCCATTCGTGGATCTCGAATACAGTAGCGATCCCGTTAACGACGCTGTCATATGCTTGCTGCGCAGCAGTCTTTGCATCCGGAGCGTCCACATCAATCTCCCATACAACTCTATAAGATTTGTCTTCCATTTTAAAATAGTTTTATTTGATTAGAATATTTCTGGTGGCATTGGCGTTGACTCATAATCTCTCTCATCCATATTGTCCCAGTATTCATCACGCTTCTGGTCATAGTCTGGATCGTCTTCGTCCCCGTCATAATCTGGCGTTACATCTTCCTGGTAGTTCACCTGTAATGTAACTACTTTATTCACCATGTCAAATGTTACAGTTCCATCCGAACCGTCGTTATTAAAATCTGGCTGGTTATGCGCATTGTCCATCACATACCAGATGTAATCTTCAGCAATCTGTAAAAACTTATTTTCGTTTGAGAATCCACTATGGATGTCGATAACTTTACCTTCCGCATCATATGCTGTATAGTCATAGAAGGAATCAAAGTTATCACCTGCGCCCTGGAATCCAATTTCAAATGATGCTACACCAGGGAACGCTTCTGCTAGTCCTGCTAGTGTTTCTTTCTTGGTCTTTCTTAATTCTGCCATTTTAAAATAGTTTTATTTGTTAATCAATATACTCAATCTTGATGGTTTTCTTCTCCTGCTTTACAATCCCATTAGGAAAGCGCAGCTTGGCCGACGATGGAGCTTCTCCCATTCCATTGTTCATCCAGGGCTTGAGCTGCAAGTTCTCCAGCCAGTCCTGCGGCGTTGGGATATATCTCATATGGTAATCCTCCAAGATGTGAAGCTCGCAGATATCCTTCACGCTCACGCTTCTACCGCTGGAGTTAGTAATGTATTCACCATAGAGTGGAATAATTACCTCAAAGATAAAAAACATATTGTGCGTTAGCAGCCTGTGCCTGTTATCAGGAAAGTACTTCTTGCTGCAATCCATCTTGGAATGTATCTCTACATAATCCTGTGGAACTCCTCCCCATTTCTTTACAGAGGACTGTGCGTGTATTAACGGTGTTGCCATCTTATGCTGGTATTAAGGTGAAGAATTTAACTTTGATCTTGTCCAGAGGAGTTACAGCGGATGCCTCCAGCTCTGGATTCTCACGGTTGGTTCCATATATTAAGCCGTTACCCATATACTCGATACCGTCCAGTTGGAAACCGTAGTCAGTCCCGTTGATAAGACCTTCCTCGTCAACCCATAGAGTATCACCATTCGGGAAGAATCGTCCAATCTCCACCATGTTTACATTCAGGATTAAGTACTTGTCCTCCAGTTGTCCCTTATTCTCAACAATGGATACTTTGCGGTTCTTCGCATCAATGAATATAGCTTTCATATAGTTTTATTTTAAACTCTTTTTAAATCTGTTAATTGGGAATCTCATCCCGTAGAAGACATCATTTCTGGTAAGCCCAGTTTCTTGTATTTTATCCCAATGATTATCATAAAGGTAATCACACCAGCTTTCTGTGCGTAAAGGTTTCTTTGGGTCATTGTCCCACTTAGCCCTATTATGGTAACCAATAAACACCCAGTATTCCATATAATCTTTTTTTGTCCACTCGTTAGAATTTTTCATTTAGTTTTATTTTAAAAGGTTTGTTAATCTTTTTACTTCCAGCTTCCAGTCGTGGTGAGCTCGGCTTTTCTTGTTAAGCTGCGGGAGCTTTAATGATTTCAGCTCCGCTAGCTTCTGTTCGATTTGCATCCTATTGTCCGTGTTCGATTTCATAACTTCCACAGTTATAGTTAATGATGCTGAAGAATCTTAAATACTTGATGCAGATGTCATCCGCTCTGTTGATTGCTTCACGCAAATTGTTATCTACAATCGCTTGAGCGAAGCTACCACCCATTTGAACTTTATCACGAGTCATCAATACTGAAGCCGCCACATCTATTGCGTGCTGCTCATCTTCCTTATACATTGCTGCCCATCTTTGCGCAGCCGCTTTGTACTTTGCTACTTTGTCCATAGTTTTTATTTTTTGTAATATTAAGAAATGTTTTTTAATTCCACAAATAAAGTTTTCCCCATACTAACAATGTTGTCATACGAAGCTCCATCCACATTCTGTCCCCCGCATAACCAGTTCGGCTGCACGCGGGGATTATATGACAGCGGCTCATAATTCTTGAGCTGTGTAATACTTGGCCCGTCTAGATCTGCCAGGATGCTGATCTCGTTGCATAGAATCCAGGCACAGACGCTTTTGTTTGCTCCCTGGTGAATCTTGTTAGCTGTTGACTTCTGGTTCTTCACCGTGCAGCCCGTCATACGCAGCTGTACAGCATCCGGGCTAACATACCTAGCCGGCTGTCCTGGAATGTCAATCTTCCATTTCATATAGTTCTCACCAGCTCCCAGGTTAAATCTTACTTTAATTGATTTCATATAGTTTTATATTAGATTGCGAAGGTAATTGTTTTTCGTGTTATTCCAAAAAATTTTTTAACTTCTTTAAAAAGATTTGTTTTAAAAATTCTTCGTCCACATTACCCGGCTTTAATTCGTCTGTAATACCTATGTACTTCCTGAACTCTGTCTGCTTCCCTTTAACATTAAAGATGCATCTAGCATACGTGTAGTACGTGCCGGCCTTTTCGATCTCTGTGTAGTAGATCTTAATGTCCCTGGTAGATCTAATCTGTTTAAGACGATCATTAGCAACTTTGAATTCGTCCAGGAGTCTTTGTAATACCTGGTCACCTTCCATGTGCTCTAATACTCTTTTCCTTCTCTGGTTCCAGCCGGATTTCTCCAGTTCGTCCTCGTCAATTTTGCTGGGCTTTCTTACCAGCGTTGATAATACATCTAACATAATACTAGTTCTTCTATTGTGTAACATTTCCCTGTTACGTTTCTGTGCAATATTGCTAAAACCTCTACAGGGACATCTCTGTAGTAGATAAGTCTTTCTTCCCCATCTAGATTAGTCCCTGTTAACTCATTACTGTTCCCGTCGACGCCGGTGATTAATATATCCTCACGACCTTTGCGCGAACCTGGTCGAGTATGTTCCAGGTTGAACTGTATTGGTTCCTCCAGGACTAGGGCCAGATTTTCGTTGGCCCCAGTACTGTGGATTGTTTCCCTGATGATCTCGCGATGCATCTCATCGCGCAGCTTGTTAATTTCTTTTAGGTAGTCCATATGTTTTTTTTGCAATGTTACAAAATATTTTCTTTGGATACAATAAACTTACTTTTAGATAAATCTATTTTATTTCTCACCTTCTTATACTTCAGGCCGATCACCACCTTCCCAGGATCCTGATATCTCATATCATAAAGATCGCCGTCGACAACTGGAACTCCCCAGTACTGTGCAGGCACCTCTTCGAATACTACAGCTACTCTGATCTCCTGCTCAAGGGCTAACAGTGATTCTGCAATGTTATTCCCGCTGAAGCTGAATGTAATATCATAGTTACTATATTTCTTCGCCAGCTGGATGCGCTTGAAGACTTTAGTATAATCATAGAACTGTACATCTGGAAGAATCTCCAGGATGTTTTTACCATCCAGGTGAAACTGTTCAGGGCTTAGGTCACTAGTACCGTTCAGGCGAACGCTGAAGCTCTTCCCTGCTGCCTGCGCTTTACGCTGCGCGCTGCGGATCTCATCTAGCAGCCAGCCCATAAAGAATGCACGCTGCTCAAAGAATAACTTTGTCTTGGTAATACGCGCCTTATTAATTGTATTCTCGTGAATATCGATTCTGTTATGGCCGCTCTCATTTAAGCAGGCTGTAGTACATTCATCGCTGCGCATAGGGCAAACTTCGTAGCCGCTCGATTTCGCAGGAGCTAGATAAAGGATGTAGGTCATCTCGTCATACTTCAGACCTTTGGCGATCTTTGAGCTAGTGTTGATCCCACCTAGGTAGCTCAGTCCTGTCATACGTTTCGCGTCCGCTTTGTTCTTGTAAGTCATAGTCGTTTAAATTTTGTTTAGCAAAAATAAATAAAATTATTTAATTACCAAAATATTTTTTTTGTTACCACGCCAGCTCAAATTCTCTCCAGATATTATTATCAAAGACCCAGCCTTCAGCAGGCGTAGGGAATACCAGCCAGTCCAGAGCATCTAAAATAATTGTATCTCTGTGTGTGCCTTCTGGCCAGTCCTTTGTGTACGCCTTCCCTGATCCGAGAATCTCCCAGATCTCATCAGGATCCATATCTTTCGTGATCCTGGTCTGGTAATACATACTCACCTGGTTCTCATCATTATGATAGACAGATACCACGCCACCGTCTTCAGCGATGACATCGAATTCCATTTCGTTGATTTCGTTAACTCTATATTTCATTGCTTTCGTTTTTAGTTCCAAAGTATAATATTGTTACTGAGCTAGATTCTTCAGGTAGATTCAATTGTTGACATACCTGACGCCATGCATCGCTGTTGAAATCTTCTGGATATAAATCCAGGAACGCACCATTCGGTACAGCTGTCCAGTTGTTGGATTCGATGTGGTGCTGTTGCACCTGAGTTAAAAATTTGTCTGACATAGCTAAATGATTTTAATGAATATATTATCGAAATTAATTTGGTCATTGTTAGCCTGAAGCTCGAACCCTTTCAAGCTCCAGATTAATCCCTGAATTTCTGCTTCATTAATGAAGTCTTCATCGCTTCTCCATATGTTATGTTCATCTGGTAAAACTCCCAGATCAACTCCATATACTCTAATCTGCTCTCTGGCATAGTCCAGTACTTCTTTGCGTGCTGTTTCGCTGGCTGGTATAAATTCCATATAGTTCTATTTTAAATTACGCTGTTGATTAATTCAATCTGTGCTTCGAAACCATCATCGCTTCTGTCCCACCTTCCTTCCAATGCCCATTCGGCATCCTCCTGTAGCGTAATTAACGCATCGACCAGCGGAGTGGTACAGGAATCGAACACGCTGGAGTCCAGCGTGGTCATATCTAAAGGTAGCTCATCATTAACAGCTAGTTCCACCAGAACAGCTTTTAGCTTCTCATTGAAGTTCATAATCTTGAAATCTCTTTCTGTATTTTCCATATAGATTTATTTTATTTTGTTGCTTCTTCTGTTTCTACTGGTTTGATACCCTTTGGTAACTTCTCGAATGAAACATATTGATTGTTCTCATCATAGAATCTGTATTCGGTATTCCAGCCAGTATATTTTAACTTCTGTCCATTCACCAGATATTCCTTCCAGTGTTCCAGCCCAGCCTTCTTCTCCATCTTCTCCTTTTTCTGGGCATACTCAAGACCTTCCTTATACAACTTCTCATATTCTTTTAATTCTTCAGCATTCAAGAAGTCTAATTGCTTTAATGTATTTTCATATGACTCTTGAGCCTCCTCCAAATCATCTTCGAACCAATACTCCATATTGTTCTCAAGTTCGTGCCAGAAGTAATCCGAATCAATTCTGTAGATACCAGCATAGTAATCCAGACAGAATTCCTCTAGTACAACTCCATCATCCACTAACAACTTACCAGCATACCAGTCACCAGTTTCATCATATGTGTGTTCGATATGTAGCCTGTATTGTTTTGAGAGTAATTGGGTAAAACCTGTTACAGGACTCCAAGCTGAATCGAAGTTCATAGTGATGCATTCACCATCATCCTCAAGCACAGACATAAATTCCTCAGCAGACTTCTGCCACTTACTTCCATACACACGAATGTTATGGTCATACCAGCCGTTTACTTCGTCCCAGTCGTCCTCTCTGCCCACCAGATAGTCATACGCACCTCCCCAGACTTTTGGGTTCGCTTTCATATCATCCTCCATAAAGAGAAGTTTGGCTCTAAGCCTTTTGATTCCTTCTTGAGTAGCATCTGACTCTGAAGGGGTAATTGTCATTGAGTTGTTGCACCAGTTTGGCATAGTAGTATTGTTTAGTGAGAGCAAATATAAACCTATTTTAATTCCAAACAAAAATATTTGTAATAATTTTTAAGAAAAAAGAAGACCGACCTATGACAATCGGTCTTCAGGGAACAACTAACCTTTACTAACCTAACCTACCTTTAATTTGATGTAGTACGTATTCACCTTCTCTCTGATAACCCACGCTGAAGTCATCAGATTTTTTATCAATGAAACATATACCACGCAATTTCTTTCCATCAGAATTAACTGATAGTTTTCCCATAAATGAATTAAAAGATTTCTCAAGCTTGTCTGACAAGTCATTGTCATTATTGGTGATGACATATCTTCTGCCGAATCTTTTGAATCTAATTTTGTGTCGCTCACCCTTCAGATCTTCAGCCAATAACTTCTTCAACCCACCAAGAGACTTCTTGATAGTTGGTAAATCATTTGTCTTTTTTGTTGTCATACGAATTTTGTTTTGTGAATAACTTTGCAAAGGTATGCAACTTTTTCCACATAAAGGAAATTTGTTTAAGGTTTTTTATTTTTAGTTAAACAAAATAAAGAAGGTGGAACTGGGGGAAGTCCCACCCCTTTACCTAACCACTATGAACCAAAAACAAATTAAATAAAACTATTTTAAAGTCCTTCTGCCAATGGCAGTAATACGAACCAAGTAATAGCGAACCAGAATAGTACCAACGCGAACGAACCATACATCTCCCAGAATTCTTTTCGATCATTATACCAAAGGTCTTTCGACCCTTGATATAAATCTTTTAACATCTCTACCATCTTTGATTATTATAATTGTTATTATAATTGTTTCTTCTTTGGTTGTTATAAGGTCTTTGCTGATAACCACCACCCATATTATTGGTATAGTCATTACGCAATCTCTCGTGGAATTCTTCTCCACCACCGGCATCTACTTCAACCCAATCATTAGTTTGGAATTCTCCGGCTAATGCATTCTCTCCTAACTCCTTGATGACTTGAAGTTCCTCATCCACGATTGCGAATGTATCGTTTTGAAAGTTAATGCGTGTTGCATACTTCTGCGTTGTTTTCTCAAACATTCTAAACGCAGTAGTTACTTGGTCTAAATTCACTAATGTTACTTTACCCGTTTGTGTGTAAGTTAATTTGATAATCGTAGCCATAATTGATAAAATTTAAAATGTAAAAAATAAAATTGTTTTAATTAAAAGTTTCATATGTATTAACGAAGATTGGAGTCTGCTCTCCTACATATGCGCAAAATGTATTGAACTCCAAGAATTCCCAAGCATCTTCCTCAGTCATCGGCTCTAAATCCGTTTTGTCTTCTGCTTCCATAATGCTTCGATAATCCATCTCCATTAACAAGCGCACCATCCATTCTTTTGAATAGACTAATTGTCCGCCATCAGTTAATCCAATAATAGCTTTATCATAGCCATTAGGGTCGCCATCGAATCCATCGGGTTTAAGTGCTAAACAACTTTCTGCTGATTCATTAACAAGGTCTAAATCTACTTTGTGATTGTTTTCCATTTGAAATAAAATTAAATTAATTAATAAATTGATGATGCAATATTATGAATAATTCTTGATATCACAAAATTATTTTTAATTAGAAGATTTCAAATCCTCCGCAGACTTTTAAAAATGAAATAAATCTTTTTAAATGCGCAAGCGTTACGGAGTGTGCCGGCACAACCACATCGCCAGCTTTTGTGACAACGCTTGAATATAAGATTGTACCATTAGGATATTGCACATTAATTAAATGCGGTTTAACCATCTCAGCAAACTGATTATTATTAGCGTTGCACCACATCCCTAAACAAACATACATTCGATCCGTATCTTCTTTTAGCATCGAATGATTCTTAATATGTTTCTCAATGCTTTCTGCAAGGCGCACACAATCCTTTTCATTTAATCCATCACCATCGTTATAACCCCAACGGCTTGTATTAAAATTAAGTTTGTGAGTAACATTCAAATACTCACACAAATAGTGAATAGGTCTCCAAGACCATAAGTTCGCACGGAAGGTTTCTCCTTCTTCATTGATTGGGTTAATACCCATTACATCCATTCCCATAATATTATCCTTTAATTAAGTTAGCTAATTGAAATTCGAATTCCTCACGCATTCCCTCCTCATCATATACTTTGATTGTCTCATCATCGTTTGGATGGTAGAATGCAATATCCACATTAATAGAGTTGTTCACAATCTTCTGCATAGTGATTGAATACTCCGTTTCATTAATGGTATCCATATGCTGACTGCCGGCATATCTATTCTGCGAATGCACTACTACTGCGGAGTGAGAGCCAACCGGCTCCCATCCATCAGCGGACATTTCTTCTATCTTCTTGTTCAAGGTAGTGCTTGAACTTGCGGTAATGATTTTAATCTTCTTCATCTTCATCAGTATTAAAGGTTAATTCACATTTGTTATTTACTACTTCAATAATTTGTAGCAACCAATCCAATTGAGGAAATTGATAGATACGAACTGAATGCGTTTCTCCCGATTCAATCTCGTACATATGAATAAACACTTCGGGGTCACCATCTTCATCACGGCACGCACTTACCGAATGAATTTCATAATTGTCTTGCAATATCAATTCGCCCTCGTGAAAATTTAAACACGCACTACGCATACTCGCATTGTGAATTGCTTTGGTAATCTCACCAAGATTAAGATTGGATATGTCATCCAAACTAACTTGTTCTTTAACTGCTTTGGTCATAAGCATTGCGAATACTGCTTTCTCAGTTTCTAATCCGTGCTTATAATAAGACTCACGAATTCCGTTTACAATTGGGTTGATTTTCATAATAAATTAAATTAATAGTTATAGATAAATTTTACATTTTCCTTGATGAAGTCCATCACCTTGTCTGCGTAATACGAACTCGTTAATTCATTTAAGTAATGAATGATTTCAAAATCTACATCACGCATATTAACTCTAAATTCCCTACCCATAATCTTTTCTTTGGTAGTCCAATCAAGTGCATCAATATTAATTGTGCTACTTGTAGTACACACTTGGATAATCCCTCCGACTGCGTACTCTCCGATTTTAAATGTTTTATTTGCCATAGGTTAAATTGATTTGTTTAGCAAAACTAAATAAAATAATTTAAATAACAAAATTATTTTTTTGTTAGTCCAAAATTCTATACACATCGTCATACGGCTGGACTGCAAGGGTTGAGCCATTTTCCCACTTTACGTGAATCTGCCCAATGCCATCAATTGATTGTATTACCCCACGCGTCTTTGGTGGTGGTGCTTGTGGATCATCCATTTTAATGATCTCAATAGTTTTACCGATCGGCCAGTCTTTAGATTTTTCCATAGTTGTTTTTATTTAAAGGTGATTAATCATAATCATATAATTCTTGATTCCTCTCACAAACATATGAAAAGCACGAACGTACATTCCAT
>JACCEC010780486.1_pt1 | contig 11670 bp, 9 predicted proteins | sample 7450121 | NCBI WGS metagenome assembly JACCEC01 (sample SAMN15323455, study PRJNA562643) | freshwater metagenome | isolation source: river surface water | place: USA:Blue River Watershed | collected 2017-08-18 | reverse complement strand
ATGGTATTTATCGGAGTAATTATGACGTCAAATAACCCATTACAAAAATATTTTAGACAACCTAAAATATTCACCAGTTTGCCCAGCAAAGGAGTATATTACCCCAGTGGGGCATTACAAGGGGATCACACCAATGTTCCGATTTTTGGAATGACTGGTATGGATGAGATTATAATGAAAACTCCAGATGCGTTGTTTAACGGTGAAAGCACTGTTAAAGTCATTGAAAGTTGTTGCCCTTATATAAAGGATGCTTGGAAAGTTCCTAGCATAGATGTAGATGCACTGTTAGTTGCTATTAGGATAGCTACTTACGGTGGCGAAATGGATGTATTACATACATGTCCAGCATGTCAAACACAAAATGAACTCACTGTGGATTTGACTAAAATAATGGATTATTTTTCTGGTTTGACATTTGATGGTACAATAAAAATTGATGACTTAACAATTACTATCAGACCTTTAAAGTATGAAGAGATCACTAAATTTAACATGGAAAATTACAAACTGCAAAAGATGCTGATGCAGTTAGGCCGTGCTGAAAGTTCAGGTGACGATGCTGAAGTTAAAAAAGTTGAAGATGACATTTATAAACGTATCAGCGACATGCAAATAGAATTATTCTTAACCAGTATTGAAAGTGTAAGATTATCAGATAGTGTAGTCACAGATCAAGCAATGATTGATGAGTGGCTAAAGAACAGTGACAGAGAATTTTTTAAATCCATTAAAGAAAAACTTGAAGCTAATAAAGAACAATGGGACATGCCAACACAAACAGTGAAATGTTCAAATTGTAGTCATGAAGCACAGGTTGAAATCACAATGGATCAATCAAATTTTTTCGACAGAAGCTGATACAGACCCCGGATTCTGAACTAGAAGATTTTATAAAAAATCACGATGTTGTTGTTCGTGATTTAAAAGATGAAATATTCCGTATCAGCTGGTACATGAGGGGTGGTGTAACCAGTTATGAATTATTACATGTATTCTGTAGAGATGACAGAGTTATTATGAATGAAATAATTAAAGAAAATATTGAACTTACTAAGAAAAGCGGTCTGCCACTGTTATAATATACCTACTTCTCTGCCAGTGCCTTTCCAAGGATCGTTTTTACGCTGTATTTTTCCGTCTTGATCGACGTCAACTTCTTTTTCGTATCCTGGTGGAAGATTTCCAGTGCTAACTTGATACGATGCTTTAATAATATCTAAAAACTTTGCGCCTAGATCACCAAAGCTGCCTAAACCACTGACAATGATATCACTGTCAATCATTTTAGTCAATGCATTTGTTAACCATTCTCTGCCTGCATCTGTACTGAAAAATGCTAGAGCAGCGCCTTGACCCATTTTAATAGTAAGGTCAGTATAGGCCTTAAGCATGATACCCTGTTTAGGGAATCCTGCAGTTTTAATAACAAACCCTAAGAGACTGGCTGCATTACCAGCAGTAAATCTAGCAAGTCCGCCTGCAATCTTAGGTGTTAAGTAGGCAGCTAAAAACGTGCCTCTTAACATGGTTAATTCTTTTTGATATTCTTCTTCGCTGATTTCGCCACGCTTCCATCTATCACCCAGTAATGCTCTAGCAGTATAATAATCATAGAGACTGTCTACGATAAAAAGTGTGTTTACTATCTTAAGTCCTGCATCGCCAAAAATGTCCATAGCAGCTCGTTGACCGGCGGCTTTGTATGCAGCGATGTTTCTTAAACCTTCTCTATAAACTTTATTCTTTAACAATTTACCCCAAATGCCGTTAGGATCTAATCCAGCCGCTTTGACAGCTTGTATAGCATCTCTCATAGCCTGTGTTTTTCTAGCAACATCTGGAACACCAGGAATCTTAGTAGGATTAGCTTTGCCAAAAACAGCTTTTCCTGCTTGCCATAGTAATCTACCAGCAGCACCTAGAAATTCATCGGTACGTTGTTCAGAGATAATTTCAGTAACTTTCATATAGATATTTAGTTTAATTATTCATGAGTGAGCTAAAGCTCACTCGTTTTTAGGCTAGCGCCTAAAAACTTTTTTCTTTATCTAGATATATTTAAGTATTTTAACGCGAAGCGTTTAAGCATTATCCAGATTGTTCAGTCACACTTTGCCCAGGCGGGGCAAAGTTTTGAACATTATCCGAGTTGCACAATGTCACACAGCGTTATGGCATTACAGAGGCGGTCAGCCTGTACCTCGAGCCACGTCTTATTCTGACGGCAGGTCTACAAATATACGCTATCATACTTGTAGCCGTTAGGGAATTACCCTTCTTTTAGCCTTTTAAATTCTTTTCAAACAGCAAAACCGGTTCTATGAAGGCATATCCGATCATCGTCCTGTTAAGGATAGTTGCTGAGTACTGTCACGGCACAGAATTTCCGTCCCCCACTTTGCATGTAGGTTGTCTCTAGGCGCACGAACTTAGCCTGCGCGAGCTTTAACCGTTATTTTTAGCCTGTGCTTGTTCTTGTAGGCGTTGCCTTAATATGTTTGATCCGCCGACTCTGACGTTGATAATACCATTATAGTATTCGTCAGTTTCTAATACTCTGCGTTCAAACTGTTCTCTTGCCTCGAGGTAACCCATTTCTGCTTTACTTTTACAATAGTAAAGAATTTCCCTAGTGAAGTTTTCCGGACCTAATGCTTGGACGTCTGCGTTGAGCCTATCAGAAGAACCCCAGTATTCGCGCCAATCGCTTTCTACTACTGATCTTCTTTTAAGTTTTTTGCCTTTGAGAGGTGGTTTTGTGCGTTTAAACTGTGCTAGTTTTTTGCCTACGTATTTTTGTCCGGTTTTGAGATTAGTTATTAGATATACAAAGCCAATGTAGCCTTCAGGTATTTCTTCAACTAATTGATTTTGATAAGTCCATAGCATTAACTATGTATTATCGCCGGAGCCTTTTGCCTTTTGAATTTGAATTTTCTTTTTTTCTGCCTTATGACGATCTATATCATGACGCCATTCTTGTATTTTTATTCGCCTTTCACTGGCTAGCCTTCTAATTTCGCTGAGCCAGAATCGTGTGTCCATGCCGGCTCGCCTTGTGCCTTTGTTAATCCAATCTTGATTGGCCTTAAAATAATTTCTAAAGGCATCCATCAACTGTTCATGTAATTCCTCATCTTGTGGAATCACTCATTAATCTCCAAATCATTTGCATAACTGGTAAAGCCATTTTCTTTAATAACTTTTAATACATTGTTAACACGGCCCACTAATTCATCTTTGTGACTGATTAGATAAACGTTTTTGTTACGCTCACGTGCCATTTTCTTTAATACACTTAGCGCACCTTCAACACCACTGGCATCTAATCCATTGTCTATTAGCTCGTCGATGAACAACAAATTAATATTCTGATACAGACTTTCCCACACATCACGGAATGCCCAACTCAATCCTAGGATTAATCTATTACGTTCTCCACGACTTAAATTATCAAAATCTAAATCCTGTCCTAGCTGTGTAATTTCTACGTTCAGGTCATTCTGAAAACTAACAATATGTGGCAATCCCATACGATCCAAATAGTACGTTAGTCTATTGTTTAGATAAGCTAAGTTTTGATCAATGATCTTTTTACGTATAAAACTGTCTTTGCTAGTCAATAATTTTAACAAAAATTCCTGATGATCTTTGATATTAGTCAGTTCATTGACACGGTCCCAACTAATTTCCTGTATTGCTGTATTTTTTAATTCGTCAATCTGCTCTTGATACGGATCTTTCTCTTCCGCTTTGATGGTTAATTGCGACTCTAGCGTAGTTAAATTATTTTGATGCTTCAGTGCTTCTTCTAAAGTATCATAATAAGTTACCGGTCTACCGTTTATATCACCAATCTCTGTTAGTTCACTAGTGACTTTGCCTAAGTCGGTTATTAATTTATCATAATAAGTTTTGGCTTCATCTAAGTGTTTAATGGCAGCAGTGGTCAGCTCAGTGTGTTTATGATCCTGTAATTGTTGCTCACAGGCATGACACGTTTTGTTAGACAGTGTAGCGATTTCTTTTTCATATTTTTTAACAGTTTTTTCTGCTTGACTAACCGCGGCTTCTAATGTAGCACGTTCTTTATTAAGACTTTTAATTTTTGCACTTAGTTCATCATAAGTTTTTAATTTAGCATGTTGATCAACTTCTTTTTCAATGTCAACACTTTGTAATTCTAATATTGCTTTGGCAATCTTTTCTACATCGAGATCTCGTTGTTTATACCAAGCAGTTTGTCTAGTAACTAAACTATCGATGCTTTGTTGTATTTTTTCGTTAGATTTTTTAGCTGCCTCAATATTAGCAGTTTCCTGTAGGATTTCATCTTTGGTCAAACGAATTAGTTCTTTTAAACTTTCTGCTTTTTCACTTAGTATAGTAATACCTAAAAGTTGCTCAATGATCATACGTTGATCGTTGGCTCGCATACTTAAAAAAGGTTCTGTATATGTGTTTAACGCAAGGATATGCTTGAACATGTCGTGACTCATGCCTAATATATTGTCAAGGTCTTTTTGCGTTTCTCGCATATCGCCCTGGCTTTCATCTACATCGTCAGTGTCCTGTTCTTCTCCGTTGATATAAAACTTTAAGATGTTGGGCCTACGACCTCGTTCGATCTTATATTCTACACCGTCTTTTTCAAAGTGTAGCGTGACTAACATATTTTTTCCGTTAGTCTTGTTAATCAGATTATCTTTTTTGATATTAGTAAGAGCTATGCCATACAGGGCATAACTTAAGGCATTGACAATAGTAGTTTTACCAGTGCCATTTCTGCTGCCGTTGTCGTCACCGCCTTGGTCTAAGTTTTCACCAAGCACTAACGTTAACTGTTCTTTACCAAAATCTACAGCCTGGGTTTGATTACCCACACTCATAAAGTTTTTTACTGTTAAATCTTTTATTTTTATCATAGGCTATTATAAATTGCCAACAGAGTCTTGGCTTCGTAAGTGTCACTTTCAATACTGACTAATTGATTGCTAACAATCTGATCAACGCTTTCAAAGGCTTGAATGTCGATCTCAGTATTGATCTCAACTTCTTTTTTCTCAGGTATAAGAGTCAGTTCTCTAATATCATAATCACCTAGGAACTTTTCTTTGATAAAACTGGCTTCTTCGTAACTAATGTCAATGTCTAAGTTTACACGAAGATGCATTTTAGGTTTAATTATAGAACTGGCTTCGTCTATTAATTGACTTAATTTTACAGTTCTAAATGTGGGCTGATTAGGCCAGCTATGATATACAGGATCTTTACCCCACTCTAATATCATCATACCTCTGTCGTCGTCCCAAGCATCAGCATAGTTGTGCGGGAATGCATTACCAATATAGATCATGTTGCCCCTGCGCTGACGTTTGTGAAAGTGACCACTGAATCCTAATTCAAAATGTTGAAAATGATCCAGTTGAATCTCGCCATGGTCAGGCATTTGTACCATAGCGTTCATATAAAATAATGGAAGTTCAAAGTGACCAAAAATATATTTGCCTGTACGTTTGGCAATACTTTTCCATTCCTCATTGACTAACCAAGGACACAGTGTAACATCGCCTTCACTGATTGGATGATGTACTACAGTAATACCCGGGATATATTTGCCAAATTCTACAGAGTGGATATCACGCTTATCTTTGTAATAAAGATCATGATTACCAGGAAAAAAGTAAAACTGACTAAAAGCCTGTCCAAGTTTTTCCAATGCTCGAAGGCTGTAGTCCATAGTAGTAATGTTAAGACTATTGCGGTTATGATGCCAGTCGCCCATAAAAATACCAGTGTCACAGCCTTCCTCCTTGGCTTTAGCAATATACCAATCTACAAAATCTTCACAGTCTTGATTGTGTGTAGCACTATTAGATTTTAACCCAAAATGTATGTCTGTAAAACAGGCTGCTTTTTTAAACAAATTCATTATTCTTCATCTCCACTAGGACCATATCTTTTCATAGCTGCCTGATGTTCGGCAGCGCCAGTCCTACTGTAACTAGGATTCATACCGTTCATTTCTAAAATGTCGTCTCTTATGTTTTGATTTTTCTTTTCAATATTAATGATTCTCACAAAACTGTTAGTCACAGCGGCAGTGAAATAAGCAAATGGATTATTACTTTTTGCTTCATTGAATTGCAAGCCTATTTGAGTTAATTGAAGTATAGCCTGTGCTCGCATTTCATCATTATAAGTGTAACCGCGTACATTACCTCTGGTAGCATAGCGTTCACATAGTTTGATATACATCCTAGCCAAATTGTTTGTGATCTGACCATGATCCTTACTAAATTTTCCTTTTGCGACACTACCAACCCAGTGACTTTTTCCAACACAAACTAATTCATCATTTTCATCAAATTTCCAATGTTGAAAAGGAGGAAAGTTAACCTTGTCTCTGTGATCGGCAGCACTTTTTGGATTTTTCTTCCTAGTGCTGTTTAATGGTATATGATCAAAAGTCATTATCCTAAAAATTAAATCTGTTTTCGCTATTTTTTTGTAATCGACCTCGCAGTCGGCTTGTTTAATTTTTTCCCCTGCTGCCTTTCTGGTAGCATAATCTAAATCTCCAATGCGTTTGGCTTGATTCCTCTTAGCTTCTGCGATGGTTCTTATATTAATTTTCTCCAAACCAGGCAAAATTATGTCATATTGATGAAATTCTGGTTTGGTAAAACTACAATATGTATTTTTAGATCTGTGTATTTCTTCTAATAAGTCTTTGTTGTTTAAGTAATTTACGGTCATTTAGTCAGTCCTGTAGTTGTAGAAGTATAAACTACGCACATTAAAAAGTCAACTAAATATTTGCCAAGGGAGACAAAAATGGTAGATGTCACAAAAGGACTATCAACAGCGGCCAGTACAGCCCAGGCAGGTTTTGGGGTTATAAGTGCGGGGCTTAACACGGCTGCTAAACTAGGTAGTGCGCTCAGTAATTTATCAAGTCCTTCTAGCTTATTAAGCAAGATTCGAAGTATAAATTTACCCATTGGCGGTGAAGGATTAAACAAAATAATCAATGCAAGTCCGTCTTTTGGCGGCACTGATGCAAACACTGATTGGCGTGTTAGATTAAGTATGCCCACAGGCAGTTTTTTTGACTCTAGCCCTATTTTAAAACCACTAAGAGATGCTGGTGGATTGATATTTCCTTATACTCCCAGCATATCAATTACGCATAGTGCATCGTATAATGAATTAACAGTTACACATCAAAACTATCAGTATAATGCTTATCAAAGTAGCAGAGTAAATGATATACAAATCACTGGTGATTTCAGTGTTGAAGATGCAGTACAGGCCAAATACTGGATTGCCGCAGTGCATTTTTTACGCAGTGCTACAAAAATGTTTACTGGTGATACAGCCTATGCAGGCAATCCGCCACCAATATTAAATTTTAGCGCATACGGTGATCATGTTTTTAGGAATGTTCCAGTAATAGTAAAAAGTTTTACTATGACGCTGCCTAAAGATGTAAACTATATCAGCACTAACGTTGCATCAAACTCTGGTTTTGGACTCAGCGATGTTGGCCAGACCGCTGCACAATTAGCTGGCTTAGCAGGCGTCTTAGGACAGAGTGGTGCAGCCAGAACATTAGGCAATGCTGCCGGAGCTATTTCCGGAGTTAACAGTGTGGTCAAAGGTTTAGGATTAAGCGGTGTGGGCGGCGGACAAAATTCCTCACGTGACAGTTATGTGCCAACTAAGAGCGATTTAACTATAACAATTATGCCAGTATACAGCAAAGAAAGTGTAAGACAATTTAGTCTACAACAATTTGTCAGTGGAGCATATGTAAGCAAAGGATACATTTAATGTCTGTAAAATATAGTAATCTTAGTCCTTGGTATTCAACGCCGGTAATCAGAGATTATCTAGATGTGCTGGCTATCAGATCAGTACCAGCAGAAGATGATGATTATCTTTACAGTATAGAACCACAATATACATACAGGCCCGATCTGTTGGCCTATGACCTTTATGGAAATAAAGAGTTGTGGTGGGTCTTTATACAAAGAAATTTAGATGTACTACAAGATCCAATTTTTGATTTTGTTCCAGGAACACAAATTTATCTACCAAAAAATACCAGCCTCAAAGATGTGTTAGGAGGTTAACATGCCATTTGACATTAAATCGGCCGCTACCACAGCATCAAAAACAGTTAATACTGCTATAAACTCATCTGGTGTTGTTTCTGGTCTCAGCGCCGCAGGCAAAGCATTAGACAGTGCCAAAAATGCCGCGGCAAATGGGGCCAAAGGATTAGTTAATAATCTTCAAGGATTAGCAGGTCAGGCCAAAACAGCCTTAGATTCAGCAGTAAAGATTGCAGACTTTGATCCTGAAAAATTAATCCAAGCAGCCAAAACAGTAGTAACTGTGCCAGGCAAACCACCATTTCCAAATGTATTACACAATTATGCTAGTTACAATTACATTTGGACATTGAGTGTTTTAAGTCCTAATGATATTAATTTTCCCGATGAAAGTTATCGAAAAGGAAAATTAGGCCCTATAATTTTAAAAAGCGGTAGTGGCAAACCCAATGACAGAATCAGTACTGCTTATAAATCAGCAGAAAATCCTGAAGGAAAATTTGATTTTTACATGGACGAAGTGCGTGTAAACGGCACAATTGGTATGGACAAAACTACTGGAAATACCAATGCTACAGGACTAAGTTTTACTATAACAGAACCTTATAGCATGGGAATTTTCTTTCAAGCACTGCAAATAGCAGCTCTTGAATCGGGATATTATAATTGGATAGACGTACCACTATTGTTAAGATTAGAATTTTTTGGGCACATTGATCAATACAAACAGAACGTTCAGATACCTGGAACAACAAAATATTTTCCTTTAAAAATACGTGATATTAAAATGCGTGTTAGTGGCCAGGGCAGTACATATAGTTGTGAAGCAATTCCTTGGAACGAAAAAGCACACTCTACCACTTATAGTCAAGCAAAAACAGACGTTAACATAGCTGGCAGCACTGTACAGGAAATGTTACAATACGGAGAAAAGAGTTTACAAAAAGTTCTTAACGATGTATTTTTAGAAAAAGTAAAACGCAAAGAAGTATCAGTTCCCGATCAAATTCTAATATTGTTCCCAACAGATTTAAAGACCAGTGATGCTGAAGGGGTCAGCACAGATAATTCCAATGCACCCACAGCCACAGTCAATCCAAATCAGAAACCTGACAAAAATGCCAATGTGTTAAAAAGATTAGGCGTTGCTCGAGGATCGGATAATTTTAATCTAGTACAAAATGACAATGTGAATCCTGTTGGCGGAGCCAGCATGGGATTCAATGAATACAGAAAAGGCGAAAAGGCCTTTGGCAAGGACAATAATGTTTATGATCCGAAAACACAAACTTTTAAACGCGGCAATTTAACTATCAGCAAAAATAGCAGTGAAGCAAAGTTTGCTCAAGGCACAGATATACCTAATATTATTAATCAAGTGATATTAGCCAGCGATTACGGCAGACAGGCGCTGGATAAAGATAAAATTACTGAAGATGGATTTATAAATTGGTGGCGTATTGATACACAGATGTACATTATGGACACTGATGCTAACTTAGAAAAAACAGGTGCGAAACCCAATCTAGTGGTATATCGTGTTGTTCCTTACAAAGTTCATCACAGTAAATTTATGGCGCCAAATCAGCCAGCAAAAGGTGTACAGGATTTAACAGCTAAATCTATTAAGAGATATGACTACTTGTACACGGGTAAAAATTTAGACATAATAGATTTTGCAATAGAATTTAATGCGTCATTTTACACAGCTACTAGCAGTGACAGTGGTCAAAATAATATCGACGTTAGACGCAGAGCTGAAACTGGTGGTTTAGCTGTGGGTGAGGAAGTGCGCAATGAAGATGGCAGTGTCAGCAATCTTCGACGTAATCCAGAAACTGGTGAATTATATGATGCCACCGGTCTTGGCGGCGGCACAGCACCTAAAATTGATTTAGGCACAGTGCCTAGTACTGTAAGATCAGATAGGATTACTTCTGGGTCAGCAAACAAAGGCGGCCCTGGCGCTGATGATCCTGCTACATTGGCTGCAAGGCAGTTCCATGATGCTGTAACAACTGGATCTGACATGGTGGAATTGCAGATGAAAATCATAGGAGATCCTTTTTATCTTGGTGACAGTGGTATGGGTAACTACAGTGCTCAAGCTACAAATTTAAAAGGACTCAACGGAGATGGAGCCATTAATTATCAAGATGGTGAAGTGTACATAAATGTTAGATTTAGAAATCCTGTTGATATAAGCAGACGAACTGGACTATATGATTTTGGCAAAGGAAATTTAGTACCGCAATTCAGCGGACTCTATAGAGTCAGTATCGTAGAAAATCTTTTTAGCAGAGGGCAGTTTACACAGAGTTTGACCTTAACTAGAATGGTTGGACAAGATGTAAAAGATGATGGGGAATCAGGACAGACATTAGCCAGCAAAGTAGTGGATAAAGTTAACCCAAATAATCCTGAAAGTTATGCAAGTTTTGGAACTAATTAATGGCTGAAGAAACAAGAGTTGTCACAGGACAAGAAGGTAATAATCCCGGTCCCTTTTTAGCAAAGGTAGTTAGTCACCTTGACTCTACATACATGGGTGCGCTTGAAGTGCAACTGGAGCATGTAGTTGGTAACGATCCTGGCAAAGAAGGACAAATGCGCACAGTGCGTTATATGAGTCCGTTTGCTGGCCAGACCAGTGTTGACTTTGTGGGCGAGGACGAAACCTATGATAACACACAAAAAAGCTACGGCATGTGGATGGTACCACCCGACGTCGGAGCCACAGTTGTGTGTTTCTTCATTAACGGAGATCCTGCAAAAGGATATTGGATAGGCTGTGTTCGTGACGAAGGCATGAACTTCATGACACCAGGTATTGCAGCCACAACATTTGCTATAGATGGTGCAGAAAGCAGGGTCCCAGTAGCCGAGTATAACAAAGTAGCTATTCCTGTAGGAAACAGCGACAGTACTAAAAATAGAAAAGCACAACATCCATTTACTGATGTGTTACAAACACAGGGACTGCTAAAAGATGACACAAGAGGTATAACAACCAGCAGTGCAAGACGTGAAGTCCCCAGCAGTGTATTTGGTGTTAGCACACCGGGCCCATTAGATAAAAGATCAGGAGCACCTAAAGCAACAATAGGCAAAGACGAGCACAGAGTTCCAGGTGCACCAATTAGCAGATTAGGAGGCACATCCTTTGTCATGGATGACGGAGATGACAAGTTCCTTCGCAAAACACCTGCAGGTGAAGGGCCGCCAGAATACGCCAGTGTAGAACAAGATGAAACTGGTGGCGATAAAACTATACCTCACAATGAACTAGTTAGAATTCGTACAAGAACAGGACATCAGATACTGCTACACAACAGTGAAGATTTAATCTACATAGGCAATGCCAAAGGCACTACTTGGATAGAATTAACCAGCAATGGAAAAATAGACATTTATGCACAGGACAGTATCAGCATCCATACTGAAACTGACTTGAATGTAACTGCTGATAGAGATATAAATTTTGTTGCAGGAAGAAATATTAATTTTAATGCCGCAGAAAACTTTTTTATGACTCTTGGTTCAAACT
>JACCEC011347409.1_pt1 | contig 11671 bp, 7 predicted proteins | sample 7450121 | NCBI WGS metagenome assembly JACCEC01 (sample SAMN15323455, study PRJNA562643) | freshwater metagenome | isolation source: river surface water | place: USA:Blue River Watershed | collected 2017-08-18 | reverse complement strand
TCGCCGGGCGTGAGACGTGGAAAAGCCAAACTGATCGCGGGCTCTGTGCCTTCAATTTTGTCAATCAAGCGCAGCAGTGGCGTGAGTTCGCTGTAGCGGCTCGCGGTGGTTCGGATGTAGTTGATAATACGAGGCGCATCGGCCAAATACTTAGGCTTGCCGTCACGCAAGGTCAGGCGCGCAAAGATACCGGCTACTTTGAGGTGACGCTGCAGGCCCATCCACTCCACCGCGCGGTAGAACGCACCAAAGTCACTGTGCCAGTCTTCAAAATCCATCAATCCCAATTTGCGCGCGCGTTCCCAGTAACGGATGGTGACGTCGAGCACCATGTCTTCTTCCCAGGTCAAGAACGCGTCGCGCATGAGGCTGGCGATGTCGTAGGTCACGGGGCCATACACCGCGTCTTGAAAGTCCAACACGCCCAAACGCTTTTCAACCGTGTCATGCGGCATCATCAAATTGCGTGGCATGAAATCGCGGTGCACAAACACCGTAGGCGCCGCTAAGTTGCGCTGGACGATGGTTTGGAAGGTTTTGTCCAACATATTGCGCTGCGTGCTGTCGAGGGACAGCTGGCGATGCTGGGTGAGGTACCACTCGGGAAACAAGGACAGCTCGCGTTGTAACAAGGCCTCGTCATAGGCAGGCAAAACACCTGGACGGCTGTGTTGCTGCAGCGCCAACAAGGCATCCAAGGCGCGCATATAAAGCCCCTGGTTGGCCTGTGGCACATCCCGTTGAATGGCATCCATCATGGTGTGTGTGCCGATGTCGTCCAACAGCATGAAGCCTTGGGCTTCATCCCAAGCCAGCACGCGGGGCACATACAAACCGGCATCGGACATCAAACGCGCGATGCGCACAAAGGGTTCGCAATTCTCTTTGTCAGGCGGCGCATCCATGACGATGCATGTGCCGTTCGCCGTGTCGACGCGAAAGTAGCGCCGAAAACTCGCGTCGGCAGAGGCTGCGCAGACCGTCGCAGGCCGCACCCCATGGGCAGCGGCTTGGGCCTCGAGCCACACATGAAAAGCCGCTTGACGCGCGGGTTGAGCCCACGCAATGGGTGGGGAAGTCGGTGCGCCCGCAGGCTGGGAAATGGTGGGTGTGCTCATGGATAATCTAAATTCTACAAATGGTCCCAAGCCACCCGACTTTTCGGGCTTCTGGCGTCAGGGTCCGCTTACTTGAAGGTACTCTGGTTTTCATGCGCTTGCCTGATTTTCACCGCCAATTTCGCGCCCTGTCGTGGCTGGTGATGGGCATGCTCAGCGGCCAAAGCTGGGCGCAGGCACCAACAACAAACGCGCCCCCATTGGTGTTGCGGTCCAGCAGCTTGTTAGAAGAAAAAATCTCGGGGGACACCCTGAGTCAGGTGCCCACCTTTGTCCAAAGCGACAAGCTCAATGAACGCGCCAACTTTCAGACCACCCTGGATGGCCAAGTGATTTTGCGCCGTGGCGAACTGCTGCTCAAGGCAGACAGCCTCGACTACGACCAGGCCAACGACTTGGCCAAAGCACGTGGCAATGTCTACATCAACCAGTCCGGCAACACCTACCAAGGGCCCGCGCTGGATTTGTACATGGACGCGTTCGAGGGGTTTTTCACGCAACCGAACTTCCGCTTGCACAAAAGCAATGGGTATGGCCAAGCAGATCGCATCGACTTTGTGGACAAGGCGCATACCGTGATGCACAACGCCACCTACACCACATGCCAGCGCAAGCCTGGCCCGGGCTGGATGCCCGACTGGTTCTTCCGTGGCGACAAGATTTCGGTGGATACCGATCGCAACACGGGCAAGATTGAAGGCGGCACCGTTTATTTCAAAAATGTGCCGCTCTTGCCTGTGCCGGAAATCGAGTTTCCGCTGAGCGATGAACGGCAATCCGGCTTATTGCCACCCAGCATCGGTGTGGACAACATCGGCGGCCTGGAATACACACAGCCCTATTACTGGAATCTCGCCCCCAACCGCGACATGACCTTCTTCCCGACCTACTGGAGCAAGCGGGGCGTTAACTTGGGCACCGAGTTTCGATACATGGAAAACGCAGCGCCCAATCCGCCCTTCCAAGGTCAGCTGCGTTTCGACTACATGGCACAAGACAAGCTGCGCGACGATGCACGACGCTGGAGCATGAAGTTTCTCCATACCGGCGTTGCGAACCCGTCTTTTGCAGGCGGCGGCTTGGGGCTGAGCTTGAACTTGAACCGCGTCAGCGACGACGATTACTGGAAAGACTTTGCCATGGTGGGTGGCACGGGGATTCAACGCTTGCTGTCCAACGACGCCGCGCTGAGTTGGACCAACGGCTACGTCACCACAGGCATTCGCGCCCAAAAATGGCAAACGCTGCAAGACTTGGCCAACGTCAATAACCGCATCACGCCGCCCTTTGACCGCGTGCCACAAGTCACGGCACGCATCCAACGTTTCAACACCAACGGTTTTGACTTCAGCCTTGATGGCGACTTGACCCGATTTGCATCGGTGCGCGACATCGACTGCGCCACAGCGGCAAGCAACCCCGGCAGCAAACTGTTTTACAACTGTGCCCCCAACGCCGACCGCGCCGTGACCGTGGCGCAAGTGAGTCGCCCCTTCCTCTCACCCTATGGCTACGTGACGCCCAAAATGCAGCTGCATGGCCGCAGCTACCAATTTGACGGGGGCTTGCCTACCACCGCGTTTTACGACGGCCACCAAGGTCAAGCTTCTGCCAGCGTGACCACGCCCACCTTCAGTCTTGATGCCGGCATGGCGTTTGAACGTAACCACCGTTTGTTTGACCGCGGTTGGATTCAAACCCTTGAGCCACGCGTTTTTTATGTTTACACCCCCTACCGCGCGCAAAACTATTTGCCCAACTACGACTCGGGCGGCAACGCATTCAACTTCGCCAGCATCTTCACCGAAAACGCTTTTGGTGGCCACGATCGCATCTCAGACAGCAAGTTGCTGACCCTGGGTCTGACCTCGCGCTTCATCGACCCCGAGACAGGCGCCGAGGGGGCACGCTTTGGCGTAGCCCAACGTTTGCGCATGCAAGAACAAAAAGTCACCCTGCCCGACGACCCCACCGGTAAGGCCGGTATCAGCGATGTGTTGGCTGGCGCGTCGCTCAACCTGTCGCGCGCATGGGCGCTTGACTCGACCGTGCAGTACAACCCCAAGAACGACAACTTTCTGCGCCGCATCGTGGGCGGACGCTACAACCCTGGCTCTTACCGCATCATCAATGCCGCGGTGCGCACGGAAAACGACGAGTCCTCGAATGTGGTGTCCAAGCAATTGGACCTGGGTTGGCAATGGCCCTTGCATGACCTCTGGGGCGGCGCAGACAGCCATGATGGGCAAGGTCGCGGGTTGGGCGAAGGACGCTGGTACAGCGTGGCACGCATGAACTACAACATGGTGGACAAAAAAGCCGTCGAATCCGTCATTGGCTTCGAATACGATGCAGGTTGTTGGCTCAGTCGCACCGTGATTGAGCGACTGCAAATCGCCGAGGGCTTAGCACGTCAACGCATCTTGTTCCAACTCGAATTTGTGGGTCTGTCTCGGGTCGGAACGAACGCCATGGGCTCGCTGCGAACCAACGTGCCACGCTATCAACCCCTGCGCCAACCGACAATGACGCCAAGCCGATTTGGCAATTACGAATAATGGTGACCATGTCTTCTTTTCAAAACCGCTCTCTTTTTTTGTGGACCTTGGTGGCTTGGACATTTTGTGCCTCGGCGCAATCACCCGCAAACACGCCTGCATCAGGGCGCGATTTCATCGTCGCGGTGGTTGACGCGGTGCCGATCACCAATCACGATGTTTCGTTGCGCGCGCCGCAGCTGCGCGATCAACTCAAGCAACAAGGTCGCCCTGTGCCCGAAGGCGAAGCACTTCTCAAGATGGCCTTGGAACGCTTGATCGTTGAAAAGGCCTTGTTGGAATTGGCCAAAGACACAGGCATCACGGTCGATGACGAAGCCGTTGACCAAGCTGAGCAGCGATTGGCCGCACAGAATCAAATCAGCGTTGCGGCCTTACAAGACAAAATGAAAACGCAAGGCGTCAGCGCAGCACGCCTGCGTCAAAACTTGCGTGATCAGCTCACCTTGCAACGCTTGACCGATCGCAACGTGCCTGGTCGCATCAAAGTCAGCGACATCGAAATCGACCAAGCCATTCGTGATCGCCTAAGCGCCAACGTTGGCAACAACCCCGACATTGAGTTGGGTCACATTTTGGTGGCGGTTCCCGAGAAAGCCTCAGCGTCTGAGATCGCTGCTTTACAAGAGAAGGCCCAAACGGCCTTGGCACACCTCAACCGCGGCGACGATTTGGGTGCTGTTGCCAAAACATATTCAGAAGGTGCAGAACGCGACAAAGGCGGCCTGATGGGCTTAAAGCCGGCCAACCGTTATCCCACCTTGTTTGTCGATGCGACCAAAAACTTGGCAGTCAATGAGGCCACTTTGGTTCGCTCGGGTGCCGGGTTTCATGTTCTAAAACTGATCACGCGACGCGCGAGTCAAGTGGCCACTGTCACACAAACACGCGCACGCCATATTTTGCTGCGTCCCAGCGGACAACTCAGCCAGACCACGGCACGTGCGCAATTGGCAGATTTCAAACGACAAATCGAAGCTGGCAAAGCCGACTTTGCCAAACTGGCGCGTGAGCATTCACAAGACGGCAGCGGACAAGACGGTGGCGAATTGGGCTGGGCCTCGCCGGGCATGTTTGTGCCCGAATTCGAAGAAGTCATGAACAAACTGCAGCCAGGTCAAATCGCGGATCCTGTTGTATCGCGTTTTGGTGTGCATTTGATTCAAGTGCAAGAGCGCCGCGAAGCGCCAATTTCGGAGCGCGAATTGCGCGACATGGCGCGCAACAACTTGCGTGACAAGAAGTTTGAGGAAACCTATCAGTTGTGGGCGCAAGAAGTCCGCGGTCGCGCCTACGTTGAATACCGTGATGCCCCTCAATAGAACGTTGTCATCTTGAAACACATCGCGCGCAAACGCTTCGGTCAGCACTTTCTCACCGACAGCGCCATCATCGACGGCATCGTCGACGCCATCGACCCAAAAGCGGGCGACCCGATGGTTGAAATCGGCCCAGGTCTGGCGGCACTCACGCAACCACTGGTCGAACGTTTGGGTCGTTTGCATGTGATCGAACTCGATCGCGACTTGGCGTTGCGCCTGCGTGAACATCCGCAGCTGCACGTCATTGAATCGGATGTGTTGCGGGTTGATTTCACGCAACTTGCCGCAAGCCTTGGGGTTGCCAAACTTCGTGTTGTCGGCAACCTGCCGTACAACATTTCATCGCCGATCTTGTTCCATTTGCTAGATCATGTGAACGCGGTACAAGACCAACACTTCATGCTTCAAAAAGAAGTGATTGACCGCATGGTGGCCTCGCCCAGCAGCGGTGACTATGGCCGCCTCAGTGTGATGTTGCAGTGGCGCTATGACATGGCAAACGTGTTGTTTGTGCCGCCCGAATCGTTTGATCCCCCCCCGCGCGTGGACAGCGCGGTGGTGCGCATGGTGCCCTGGGCTGAGCCGCCCATCATTGATGTCTCTTTGATGGAGGAGATGGTCAAGGTCGCTTTCAGCCAACGCCGCAAGTTGCTACGTCACACCTTGGGACGGTGGTTAGAAACACGCCAATTTTCCGGGCACTTCGATGTGCAACGTCGCGCCGAAGAAGTGCCGGTGGCCGAATATGTGGCCTTGGTGCAAAGCCTTGCACAGCAATAAAAAACCCGTCAGCAGTTGCCTGCGACGGGTTGTAGCTGACAGGGCTGCGTTCAAGCAGCGCAACGCTTAAGCCGCTGTTTGCCAGTAACCTGCGTTGAAAGGACTGCTCATGCGCAAGGCCATGGGCGACACATCAACCAATTTGTCGGTCGGCATTTTTTCGCCCTCTTCCAACAACTCGATGCCTTCAGGCGAAACGCCGGCTTTTTCAGCCGAAGGCGCGCGCGCCACGGAGAAAGAGTAGAAACAACGGAACGCCACTTTGCGATCAGACCAGTAGTCAGAAGCTTCGCGGAAGATGTCCAACAACTGCTCACGCGCTTCTTTGTCGAACTTGGCATGCGCAGGAATGTGCTCCAACACCAAAATAAAACCAGGCTGTGGGCCCGACTTGTGCAACGGATCGGTCATGCCGTCATACAAAGAATCAAAGTTTTTGCTGGACTGCGGCAGCAAGTTGAACTCTTTGGTGATGACATCCAAGATGTCTTGCTTGCTTTGGGTTTGCGCCAAATTCACATACAAAAAGTGGTGTCCGAGGCTTTTGGCCGCTTCTTGCAAATCGGGCACACGGAATGCACGGATAGATTGAACGATGTTTGTTTTAACGGTACGCAATGGCATGGGGATCGCCGTTCCTGAGACTTTTAGTAATTTGTGAGACGTTCGGGTAAACCCGAAAATCGAAAACGCTAGTGTCTTCGAATCGACACAAAAAAGCAAGGGCCAGCCTATTTCTAGGTGGCCCTTGAGGGTTTATTTAATTAAATTTGACTAATTTTAAAGGGCTTGCCTGCTTAGCGAACAGCGCTAGCGTCGGCCACCGTCAAGGCGGTCATGTTGACAATGCGGCGCACCGTGGTACTCGCGGTCAAAATGTGCACCGGCTTGGCGGCACCCAACAGCACGGGACCAATCGCGATGTTGCCACCCGCTGCCGTTTTGAGCAGGTTGTAAGCGATGTTGGCCGAGTCCAAATTGGGCAAAACCAACAAGTTGGCATCGCCAATCAAGGTTGTGTCCGGCATTTGTGCTTCGCGGGCATGGCCGTCTAGGGCCGCGTCACCGTGCATTTCACCATCTACCTCAAGCCAAGGTGCAATTTTGCGCACCAACGCCAAAGTTTCGCGCATCTTCAAGGCGGAGGGCTTGTCGCTGCTGCCAAAGTTGGAGTGCGACAGCAAGGCGGCTTTGGGCTGAATACCAAAACGACGCATTTCTTCGGCCGCCATCACCGTGATCTCGGCGAGTTGCTCCGCCGTGGGGTCGTAGTTGATGTGGGTATCCACCAAGAACACTTGACGATCAGGCAACAACAAGCCATTCATGGCCGCGTAGGTACTGACGCCTTTGCGGTGGCCAATCACCTGGTCCACGTAGTTCAGGTGGGTCAGCGGCGTGCTCCAAGTGCCACAAATCAGGCCATCGACCTCGCCTTTGTGCAACATCATGGTGCCGATCAGTGACAAACGGCGACGCATGTCGATCTTCGCCAACTGCTCGGTCACCCCTTTGCGCGCGGTGAGTTTGTAATAGGTTTGCCAGAAATCACGGTAGCGGTGGTCTTGCTCGACGTTCACCACTTGGTAATCCACGCCTTCTTTGAGACGCAGACCGAACTTTTCAATGCGTTGCGCAATCACTGCGGGACGACCGATCAAGGTGGGTTTTGCCAAACCTTCGTCCACCACAATTTGCACGGCGCGCAGCACGCGCTCTTCTTCACCCTCAGCAAAACACACACGCTTTTTGCTGGCGCGTTTGGCCGCCGCGTAAATGGGCTTCATGATGGAGCCCGACGCATAGACAAAGCCTTGCAACTTTTCGATGTAAGCGTCCATGTCTTGAATCGGTCGCGTCGCGACGCCGCTGGCCTGCGCCGCTTTGGCCACTGCAGGCGCAATTTTCATCATCAGACGTGGATCAAACGGTTTGGGGATGAGGTACTCGGGGCCAAACGCCAAGCTCTCACCCGCATACGCGGCAGCAACGACCTCGCTTTGTTCAGCCTGCGCCAATTCCGCAATCGCATAGACCGCCGCAATTTCCATCTCGTCGGTGATGGTGGACGCGCCCGCATCCAACGCGCCGCGGAAAATGTAGGGGAAGCAAAGCACGTTGTTCACTTGGTTGTGATAGTCGCTGCGACCCGTTGCGATGATGGCGTCGTCGCGCACGGCCTTGACTTCTTCGGGTGTGATTTCAGGATTGGGGTTGGCCAAGGCCATGATGATGGGCTTGTTGGCCATGCGTTTGACCATCTCGGGTTTGAGCACGCCGCCGGCGGACAAACCCAAAAACACATCCGCACCTTCAATGATGTCGGTCAAGGTGCGCGCATCGGTCTTTTGGGCAAACTGAACTTTGTCTTCGTCCATCAACTCGGTTCGGCCTTCGTAGACCACACCCGCCAAGTCGGTGACGTAAATGTTTTGACGTGGCATGCCCATTTTGAGCAGCAAACCCAAACAAGCCAAGGCCGCAGCGCCTGCGCCCGAGGTAACGAGTTTGACGTTTTTGATGTCTTTACCCGCCACCTTCAAGCCGTTCAAAATGGCCGCGCCCACCGTGATCGCGGTGCCGTGTTGGTCGTCGTGAAAAACCGGAATCTTCATGCGCTCACGCAACTTGCGCTCAACATAAAAGCAGTCGGGCGCTTTGATGTCTTCAAGGTTGATGCCGCCAAACGTGGGCTCGAGCGAGGCGATGATGTCGACCAATTTGTCGAGGTTCTTCTCATCAATCTCTAAGTCGAACACATCGATGCCCGCAAACTTCTTGAACAACACGCCCTTGCCTTCCATCACAGGTTTGGAAGCCAAGGGGCCAATGTCGCCCAAGCCGAGTACGGCTGTGCCGTTGGAGATCACAGCCACCAAATTGCCACGGCTGGTGTACTTGAACGCAGCATTGGGGTCTTTGACGATTTCCTCGCAGGGCGCGGCAACGCCGGGCGAATAAGCCAACGCCAAATCATGTTGGTTAACCAACTGCTTGGTGGCTTGGATAGACACTTTGCCAGGCGTCGGAAACTCGTGGTACTCGAGCGCTGCGCGACGCAATTCGGCGCGTGCTTCAGCACTGTTGTGGGAGGCGTTGGAACTCATGAATATCTCCTTGTGATGCAAAAGGCGGTTGTGCTTTGCAACAGCACACCGCCTGAGCTTGTGATTTGATTTTAGGCTTGTGTTTTAGACACTTGATGCGTGGATGTGCTTATGCAAGTGGCAATGGTTTTTACTTATTCGCAAAAGCCAACAGAAGTGGCCCGATGCTTAAGGTAAACCATCAAGACCGCATCAACGCTTCAATCTCATCGGCCACGACTGGCACACCTCGCGTGATCAACTCGCAACCACCGGCTGTCACGATGGCATCGTCTTCAATACGAATGCCCATATTCCAAAATGCTTCTGGCACATCGTCTGCAGGTCGTACATACAAACCGGGTTCAATGGTGAGCACCATACCCTCACGCAAGAGACGGGCGGGTCGATTGACGATGGTTTCGCCCGACAACGGGTCTTTGCGCGCGCTGATTTGGCCCAACTCTGTGGGTTCGACATAGCTGCCACAGTCGTGCACATCCATGCCCAACCAATGGCTGGTGCGGTGCATGTAAAACGGAAAGTAAGCGCGTTTTTCAATCACGTCTTGCACGGTGCCGTGCTTGGTGCTGTTGAGTAAACCAAGATCTAACAAGCCTTGCGCCAGCACTTTGACAGACGCTTCATGCGGGTCAGTAAAACGTGCGCCAACTTTGGTCGCCGCCACCGCAGCATCTTGACTGGCCAACACCACGTTGTAGAGGTCACGCTGCGGGCCTGTGAATTTGCCATTGGCCGGAAAGGTGCGCGTGATGTCACTGGCATAGCCATCCAACTCACAGCCTGCATCGATCAACACCAACTCACCATCACGCACAGGCGCTGCGTCGGCGCGGTAATGCAACACGCACGCGTTGGCACCCGCAGCGACGATGGATGTGTACGCGGGAAACTGTGAGCCGTGCATACGAAATTCGTGCAACAACTCGGCATCTAGGTGGTACTCGCGTACGTCATGGCCTGCACGCAACATGCGTGCACTGGTGACCATGGCGCGAACGTGCGCACGCGCGCTGATGACGCTGGCACGGCGCATCACATCCTGTTCATGCGTGTCTTTGATCAAACGCATCTCGTCTAAAGGGCCGCACAAATCGCGCTGCTGTGAGGGACATTGCGCACCAAAACGCACACGGGCACGCACAGCATTGAGCCAGTCATCAACACGGGTCTCCAAGCCTTTGTGTGTGGCAAAGGGGTACCAAACCGTCTGCTGGTTTTCTAATAACCTGGGAAGTTGCTTATCTAGTTCGACAACCGACACCGCCGCGCTGACACCCAACGCGGCAACCGCCGCATCCGGTCCCAAGCGGTAGCCATCCCAAATTTCACGTTCCAAATCTTTGGGCTGGCAAAACAAAGTGCTGTGTCCTGCAGCGTCAAGCACCAACCACGCGTTGGGTTCGGTGAAGCCCGTCAAGTAATAAAAGTAACTGTCATGTCGGTAGGGAAAATCACTGTCACGGTTACGCGCGTGTTCGGGCGCTGTGGGAATGATGGCCAAGCCCCCCTCGCCCAACTGCGCGGCCAAACGGGCACGACGTGCGGCGTAAATCGGAGCGTGTGCAATCGGTGATGTCATGTCTTACCTTGTGTGTTTAAGTGGCGTTGAGCTGCGCCAAGCGCTCGGGTGTGCCCACATCGGTCCAAGCACCTGTGTAAAGCGACGCACTTACCGCGTCATTGTCCATCGCAGCTCGCAACATGGCTGCCAGTGGGGCCTTCACGCCTGCTGGGTTGCCCGGGGGAATGGCGCACCAAGGCGCCTCAAAAAAAGCACGTTTGTAAAGCGCAATGGTGCTGAAGGTGTACCGCGGTTGCTCTGCGCCACTGGCGGGTGCAGACAACTTCGGCAAGTTCAAGGCCAGACCATCCGCCGACAAACCAAAATCGCCTGCACGGTTGTGTTCAGGATTGGGCACCAACCAAATGTGCGCCAAGTGGGGGCTCGCTTTGAAGCACGCATAAGCCTGTGGCGAGAACACAAAATCGGGCGCAAAGACGTCCCCCGCCGCCACCCAAAACACCTCGGCCAACTGGGGCAAAGCGCGCACAATGCCGCCGGCCGTTTCTAATGCATCGCCAAAATCCAACCCCTCTTGTGAGAAATGCAAATGCAAGGGAGATTGACCCGCGGCCTCAAACACTTGACCAAAGTGCTGCGGGATTTGCGCACCCAACCATGCCGTGTTGATAACCAAGTGCTGCACGCCACCGCGTTGCATGCCTTGCATGACCCATTGCATCAAAGGTTGACCACGCACATGTAGCAATGGCTTGGGTGTGGTGTCGGTCAGCGGGCGCATGCGCTCGCCACGACCTGCCGCCAAAAGCAGTGCTGTGGCAAAAGTGGGAGAGTCTTCTGAAATATGCCGAATTGTCATCAACAGGCAGTGTAGCGAGGGCGCATATTTGTATTGTTATGCCCTGCCGTACTCAGACATAACCCCGGCAGACAGGATCGCTAAAATCGTGGTTTTCCCTCACACCCCCATCGGAGCCGCCTGACATGGCAAACACCCAACAAATGGCCAGCGCAATTCGCGCCTTGGCAATGGACGCTGTACAACAAGCCAACTCAGGACACCCTGGCGCCCCCATGGGCATGGCCGACATGGCCGTAGCTTTGTGGGGCCAACACCTGCACCACAACCCAACCAACCCTCAGTGGATGAACCGCGACCGTTTTGTGCTCTCCAACGGCCACGGCTCGATGTTGATTTACGCATTGCTGCACCTCACCGGTTACGACCTGCCCATGAGCGAGTTGAAAAACTTCCGCGTGC
>JACCEC013269090.1_pt1 | contig 11672 bp, 12 predicted proteins | sample 7450121 | NCBI WGS metagenome assembly JACCEC01 (sample SAMN15323455, study PRJNA562643) | freshwater metagenome | isolation source: river surface water | place: USA:Blue River Watershed | collected 2017-08-18 | reverse complement strand
TGCGGCGAACCCGGCCAGTCTTCGGACGTGCAATGTGCATGAAGTTGCCGCGGATGAGATGATCTTGGATGTGGGGCCAGCAGCGGTAGAAGCGCTTGCTGATGTCCTCAAAACCTGCCGGACGCTCGTCTGGAACGGCCCGATGGGCGCGTTTGAGACGGTGCCGTTTGATAAAGCAACGGTCGCGCTGGCGCGCACGGCGGCAGCGCTCACCAAAGAAGGGTCGCTGGTGTCGGTCGCGGGCGGGGGCGATACGGTCGCGGCGCTCAACCATGCCAGGGTGGCAGGAGACTTCAGCTTTGTCTCGACGGCCGGCGGGGCTTTCTTGGAATGGATGGAAGGCCGGGAGCTTCCGGGCGTTTCGGCGCTCCAAAGCGCTTAAAATACACCCGGCGGGATTGCCTGCCGGGTCTTTTTTGTTACACGCTGCATACGTATGCAGCCCGAGCAGATGAGGGATGATGATGACAGATCCGAAGATGTTGGAAAAGATCGGCAGCGGCCATGGCTTTATCGCGGCGCTCGACCAGAGCGGCGGCTCAACGCCCAAGGCGCTGAAGGGCTATGGCATTGAAGAAAGCGCCTATTCGGGCGATGCTGAAATGTTCGGCCTCATTCATCAGATGCGCAGCCGGATCATTTCGTCGCCGTCCTTCACGGGCGATAAGGTCATCGGCGCGATCCTGTTTGAAAAGACGATGGACGGTGAAGTCGGCGGCAAGCCGACCCCGGCGGCGCTTTGGGACAAGGGCGTTGTGCCCTTCATCAAGATTGACAAGGGCTTGGAAGACGAAGCCAATGGCGTCCAGTTGATGAAGCCGATGCCGGAGCTTGATGCGCTGCTTGCCCGCGCCAAGGGGCTGGGCGTGTTCGGCACCAAGGAACGCTCGGTCATCAACCTCGCGAACCAGAAGGGTATTGCGGACATTGTTCGCCAGCAGGTCGAAGTCGGCCAGCAGGTGCTCAAAGCGGGCCTCGTCCCGATGCTGGAGCCGGAAATCAACATCAAGAGCGCCGAGCGGGCGGCGTGCGATGCGATCCTGCTCGACGAAATGGTGAAGGCTCTCGATGCGATGCCGGGCAGCGACAAGGTCATGCTGAAGCTCAGCCTGCCGGTGAAGCCGGGCCATTTCGACGCGCTTGTCGATCACCCGCGCGTGCTGCGCGTTGTGGCGCTGTCGGGCGGCTATAACCGTCCTGACGCCTGTGTTGAGCTCGCCAAGAACCGCGGCATTATTGCGAGCTTCAGCCGGGCGCTGCTCGAAGACCTGCGCCACCAGATGAGCGACGATGAATTCAACGCCTCGCTGGGTTCGGCCATCGATGATATTTTCAAGGCCTCGACGCAAAAGACGGCTTGAACGATCTTCCTGGGAGAGGAAGGGGGGCGGTGGCGCTGCGGTGCCGCCGCCCTTTTTATTCGGGCTACCGCTTCCCCGCTTCCCCGCCTATATCGCCCGCATGGACGATCTAGACCTTCCCGAAGTGCCTGAGGGCTTTGTTGAACGCTTTGCCCAAGAGCCGCGCGACCCCGCCGAGCTCTACCTCATCTCCCCGCCCGAACTTGACGCTGGCTTTGCCGATCGGCTGAAGGCCGCGCTTGATGCCGGGCCAGTCGCGGCGTTCCAACTTCGGTTGAAAGGGCCGGATGACCACGCCATTGCCCGCGCCGCTGAACCGCTTCAGACGATCTGCGCCGATCGAGACGTGGCGTTCATCATCAATGACAGCATGGCGCTCGCCAAGCGATTGGGGGCCGATGGCGTCCATCTGGGGCAAAGCGATGGCGACCCGCGGGAAGCGCGAGAGTTGCTGGGCCGCGAGGCGCAAATTGGCGTCACCTGCCACAATAGCCGCCATCTCGCGATGGAAGCGGGGGAGGCAGGGGCCGATTATGTCGCCTTTGGCGCTTTCTACCCGACGGCGACCAAAGACGTTTCCCACCGCGCTGATCCCGCCATTCTCGGCTGGTGGTCGGTCGTCTCGCCAATCCCGAGCGTTGCGATTGGCGGGATTACGGCGGCAACCGCGGCAGAGATTGCCAAAGCGGGCGCTGATTTTATCGCGGTTTCCGGGGCCATCTGGAACGACCCGAAAGGCGAGGCCGCGGCCGTTTGGGCATTTCTTGAGGCACTCGCGCGCTGACTGGCCTTGCCGCCACGCCGCGCTTGGGCTAGGGGCGCAGCCGCTCTTTCTAAATCCAATAGGTGCATCCCATGAAGATCAGCGGCGTGGACATCCGTCCCGGCAACATCCTTGAATTTGAAGGCGGCCTGTGGCGCGCCGTCAAGATCCAGCACACCCAGCCCGGCAAGGGCGGGGCCTATATGCAGGTCGAAATGAAGAACCTGATGGATGGCCGCAAGACCAACAACCGCTTCCGTTCGGATGAAAAGGTGGAGCGGGTTCGGCTGGACACCAAGGATTTCACCTATCTCTACACCGATGGCGACATGCTCGTCTTCATGGACAAGGACAGCTACGAGCAGATCACGCTCTCGACCGACATGCTCGGCGATGCTGCCGCGTTCTTGCAAGATGGCATGGACGTGATCCTCGAACTGCACGAAGAGCGCCCGATTTCGGTGCAGCTCCCCGATCAGGTCGAAGCGACGATCGTGGAAGCAGACGCCGTTGTGAAGGGCCAGACGGCCTCTTCGTCGTACAAGCCGGCTTTGCTCGACAATGGCGTGCGCATCATGGTGCCGCCGCACATTGAATCGGGCACGCGCGTTGTCGTTGATGTTTATTCGCAGGAATATGTGAAGCGCGCCGACTAAGGCGCGCTGTGTCCGTTCGCCCTGAGCCTGTCGAAGCGCCGTCCTTCATTCTAGGACAATGCTTCGACAAGCTTAGCACGAACGGTTTTGAAAATAAGTTTCAGGGCGGCTTTCTGCCTTGAATATAAGGATTATCAGCTGTGCCAGCCCATTCCGGTATCATGACCGTCATCGAACGCGCCGCGCGCAAAGCGGGGGGCAAGCTGCGCCGCGACTTTAACGAGGTGCAGCATCTTCAGGTCAGCCGCAAAGGGCCAGCGGACTTTGTGTCCAAGGCGGACCTCGCGGCAGAGCGCACGATTTACGAAGAACTGGTCAAGGCCCGGCCGGATTGGAACTTCCTCTTCGAAGAAGCGGGTGAGATTGAAGGCAATCCGGATAAGCCGCGCTTCATCATCGATCCGCTCGATGGCACGTCGAACTTCTTGCACGGCATTCCCCATTTCGCGATTTCGATTGCGGTGGAAGAAGAATTGTCGGGCGGCCGCCGCGAAGTGACCTCGGCCTTGGTCTATAACCCGATCACCGATGAGAGCTTCTGGGCGGAAAAGGGCAGGGGTGCTTGGTTGCAGGATCAGCGCCTGCGCGTTTCGGCGCGGCGCGATTTGGCGGATGCACTGATTGCGACTGGCATCCCGTTCATGGGTCATGGTGATATGGCAGAATGGATGCGGATTTTTGGCGCTGTCGCGCCAAGTGTCGCGGGCATTCGGCGCTTCGGCGCGGCCTCGCTCGATCTCGCTTGGGTCGCGGCTGGCCGCTATGATGGCTATTGGGAAAGCAAGCTCCAGCCGTGGGATGTCGCAGCGGGCATGCTGCTCGTGCGCGAAGCGGGCGGCTTCGTCACCGATTTCCGGGGCGGGGAGCGGTGCATCGAACGCAGCGAATTTCTCGCGGCGAACGATGTGCTCCATTCAAGGCTCCACAAGCTCGTCGCTGGCGCGCTTCGGTAATCATTTGCCGTCCAGCGGCGGCCCACCCCGCTGCGACGAGGGTCGCCTGCGGCTCTCCAAGTCTTGCGCCCCTCCCGCTTGCGGGAGGGGTTTTGATTTCTACTCCCCTCCCGCAGGCGGGAGGGGTTTGGGGGAGGGCAGATGCCCGCTACACGGCGCGTTCCGCCCCTATTTTTTAGTATGCGTCGCGTATCAAAAGCCCCGGATTTTCGGTGGCCTTCCGGGCCTGTTGTGAAATTATCCCCCAGACAGAGCAAAATGCATGCCCTGCTGCGCTTGCGAAGGGAGAAAGGCTGGCCTAAAGCCGCCACGATTCCGGCGTCCTGCCGGTCCTAGGGGTAAGTCGTATGTCTTCGGTTGCAGCCGGATATCTGCCGATTTTGCTTTTCCTCGCAATCGCGCTGATCCTGTCGAGCGCCTTTGTGTTTTTGCCGATGTTGGTGTCGCGCCTCACAGGCACGCACAACCCGACGCCGGAAAAGCTCACCGAATATGAATGCGGCTTTCCCGCTTTTGAAGGCAGCCGTGCGCAGTTTGACGTGCGGTTCTACCTTGTCGCCATTCTCTTCATCATCTTCGACCTTGAAGCTGCGTTTCTTTTCCCTTGGGCAGTTAGCCTTGAGTGGACGGGCTGGGCTGGTTGGACTGGCATGATGATTTTCTTGGGCGAACTGGTGCTTGGCCTTGTCTATGCGTGGAAGAAGGGAGCGCTCGAATGGGAGTAGATCTGACGGCCCCGCCCCCGCCGGGCACGATGCCGGACGCAAGCTTCTTCAACGGATTGAACGATGAGCTCTCGAACAAGGGCTTTTTGGTCGTTTCAACCGAAGAGCTGTTTCAATGGGCGCGCACCGGGTCGCTTTGGTGGATGACCTTTGGTCTGGCGTGCTGTGCGGTGGAGATGATCCACGTCAACATGCCGCGCTATGATCTTGAGCGGTTTGGCGCTGCCCCGCGCGCGTCCCCGCGTCAATCTGACGTGATGATTGTCGCGGGCACGCTCTGCAACAAAATGGCCCCAGCGCTGCGCCGCGTCTACGACCAGATGTCGGACCCGAAATATGTGATTTCGATGGGCAGCTGCGCCAATGGCGGCGGCTATTATCACTATAGCTACAGCGTGGTGCGCGGCTGTGACCGGATTGTGCCCGTGGACATCTACGTCCCCGGCTGCCCGCCGACCGCCGAAGCGCTGCTCTATGGGATCATGCAATTGCAGCGGAAAATCCGCCGCTCGGGAACGGTGACGCGCTGATGCATTCTGCCCCCCGCTATTCCAGCAACGAAGGCGTTGCAGACGCGATTGCCAAGGCGCTCGGCAAAGATGTGGTGCACATCGACGAGGCGCATGGCGAAATCGCCGTAACGGTCGTGACCGCGCGTCTGGTCGAAGCGATGATCGCGCTGCGTGATGAGCTTGGCTATCAGCAGCTGATGGAAATCGCTGGCGTGGATTGGCCGGATCAGGATCCGCGCTTTGAAGTGGTCTATTGCCTGTTGTCGCTGACAAAGAACCACCGCATCCGGGTGCATGTCCGCACCAATGAGGATGTCGCCGTGCCGTCCGTTACAGGCATCTGGCCGGTTGCCGGCTGGCTCGAGCGCGAAGTGTTCGACATGTACGGCGTGCTCTTCGAAGGCAATTCGGACCTGCGCCGCATCCTGACCGATTATGGTTTTTCGGGCCATCCGTTCCGCAAGGACTTCCCGCTCACGGGCTATCAGGAACTCCGTTATTCCGAAGAGCATAAGCGCGTGATGTATGAGCCGGTGAGCTTGGCGCAGGATTTCCGCAAGTTCGACTTTATGTCGCCTTGGGAAGGCGCCGACTATGTGCTGCCCGGTGATGAAAAGGGAGAGCAGAAATGAGCCTGTCCCCCGATCTCGCGCCCACCACCACGGGCGAGGATATTCAGAACTACACGATCAACTTCGGCCCGCAGCACCCGGCGGCGCACGGCGTGTTGCGCTTGGTGATGGAGCTGGACGGTGAAATCATCGAGCGGCTCGACCCGCATGTCGGCTTGCTCCACCGCGGCACCGAAAAGCTGATCGAATATAAGACCTATTTGCAGGCTTTGCCCTATTTCGACCGGCTCGATTACTGCTCGCCACTCGGCATGGAGCATAGCTATGTGCTCGCGGTCGAAAAGCTGCTCGATGTCGAGGTGCCGCTGCGCGCCCAATATCTGCGCGTGCTGTTCGCGGAGCTGACCCGCATCTGTAACCACATGCTGAACCTTGGCTCGCATGTGATGGACGTCGGCGCGATGACGCCGAACCTCTGGCTCTTCGAAATCCGCGAAGACTGCATGAACTTCTTTGAACGCGCCTCGGGCGCTCGGATGCACTCGGCATGGTTCCGTCCGGGCGGCGTCCATCAGGATGTGCCCTTAAAGCTGCTGACGGACATTGCCGATTGGCTCGACACCCGCGTGCCGACCCTGTTCGAAGACGCGATCAGCCTTGTCGCCGACAACCGCATCTTCAAGCAGCGCAATGTCGATATCGCGATCGTCTCGAAGGAAGACGCGATCCGCTGGGGCTTTTCCGGCCCGATGATCCGGGGGGCGGGCATTCCTTGGGATATCCGCAAGGCCCAGCCTTATGACGTCTATGACCGGATGGAGTTCGATGTTCCCGTCGGCACCAAGGGCGATTGCTATGATCGCTTCATGGTCCGCGTGGAAGAAGTCCGCCAGTCGATCCGCATCATGAAGCAGTGTCTGCGCGATATGCCCGAAGGCCCGGTGCTGTCGGAAGATCGCAAGGTCGCGCCGCCCAAGCGCGCTGACATGAAGCAGTCGATGGAAGCGCTGATCCATCACTTCAAGCTCTACACCGAAGGCTTCAAGGTGCCGGAAGGCAGCGTCTATGTCGCCACCGAAAGCCCCAAGGGCGAATTCGGTGTCTATCTCGTCTCGGATGGGACGAATAAGCCCTATCGCTGCAAGATTCGGCCGACCGCCTTCTCGCACCTTCAGGCGATGGATTTCATGTCGCGCGGCCATATGCTTGCGGACACGACCGCCATTTTGGGTGCGCTCGACATCGTGTTTGGGGAGTGTGACCGATGAGCATCGACCGGACGGCCATCGCCCGCGCGATGATCGCAGCGTATAACGCGCAAGACGTCGACACCTATGTCTCGTACATGACGGACGATGCCTGCGAAGCCAATTATCGCGGCGATGTTGTCCGCGAAGGCAAAGAAGGCACGCGCTCCGGCTTGGCCGCCGCCTTTGCCAAATGGCCGCAGAACAGGGCTGAGATCCGCGACGCGCAGGAAATCGGCAGTTATGTGCTGTTCCGCGAGCATGTCACGCGCGGCCCGGCGACGGATGGATCGCCGCTGGTCGAGCCGTTTGACGTGATTGCCGTCTATAGTTTTGAAGGCGACAAGGTGTCGCGCGTGGAGTTCATCCGCTAATGGCTGATGCAGTTCAAATTCCGGACGAAGCCGAAGTCCGTGCGCGCTGGGGCAGTTTTGCCTTCACGCCGGAAAATATGGAAAAGGCGCGGACGATCATCGCGCGCTACCCCGAAGGCCGGCAGGCGTCGGCCGTCATGGGCTTGCTTGACCTTGCCCAGCGGCAGGTGGGGGCGGAAACCAACACCCAAGGTTGGCTGCCCGTGCCGGTGATCGAATATGTCGCCGCGCAATTGGGCATGCCCTATATGCGCGCCTATGAAGTTGCGACCTTCTACACCATGTACAACATGGCCCCGGTCGGCAAATTCCATGTGCAGGTGTGCGGCACCACGCCGTGCATGCTGCGCGGGTCGGATGATGTCTTCGCTGCGTGCAAGTCCAAGGGGCTGGTCAAGGGCGGGACGACTGCCGACGGCCTGTTCACCTTGAACGAAGTCGAATGTCTGGGCGCCTGCGCCAACGCGCCGATGGTCCAGATCAACGACGATAATTTTGAAGACCTGACCTTTGACAGCACGGTGGCGCTGCTCGACGCCTTGGCGGCGGGCAAGCCGGTGAAAGTTGGTCCGCAGATCAAGCGGCGGACCAGCTGCCCCGAAGGCGGGCCGACCACGCTCAAGAAAATGGTCAAAGAAAACCATGATTACCGGGGGGAATGGAAGTGAGCCTCCAGGACAAGGATCGCATTTTCACCAACCTCTACGGCTTCCAGCCGTGGAACTTGGACGCAGCGAAGAAGCGCGGCTGCTGGGATAACACCAAGAAGCTGCTGCAACTTGGTGCCGATGAGATCATCGAAGTCGTCAAGGCTTCGGGCCTGCGTGGCCGCGGCGGCGCGGGCTTCCCGACGGGGATGAAGTGGAGCTTCATGCCCAAGACGCCGACGCCGGATCGGCCCAACTTCCTCGTCATCAACGCCGACGAGTCAGAGCCCGGCTCGTGCAAGGATCGGGAGATCATCCGGCACGATCCGCACCGGCTGCTCGAAGGCGCGCTGATCGCGGGCTTCGCGATGCGCGCGCGCGCGGCCTATATCTATATCCGCGGTGAGTTCATCTACGAAGCCAAGGTGCTGCAGGCAGCGGTTGAAGAAGCCTATGCTGCGGGCCTGCTCGGCAAGAACGCCGCCAAATCCGGCTATGATTTCGACGTCTTCGTCCATCGCGGGGCAGGGGCCTATATCTGCGGTGAAGAAACCGCGATGATCGAAAGCCTGGAAGGCAAAAAGGGCCAGCCGCGCCTGAAGCCGCCTTTCCCGGCAGGGGCGGGCCTTTATGGCTGCCCGACCACGGTCAACAATGTGGAATCCATCGCCGTCACGCCGACGATCCTGCGGCGCGGGGCCGATTGGTTCAAGAGCTTCGGCCGCGAAAATAACGCGGGTACCAAGCTCTTCCAGATCTCGGGCCATGTGAACACGCCGTGCACCGTTGAAGAAGCGATGAGCATTTCGTTCCGCGAGCTGATTGAAAAGCACGCAGGCGGCATTCGCGGTGGCTGGGACAATTTGCTTGCCGTGATCCCCGGTGGCTCTTCCGTGCCTTTGGTCCCCGCCAAAGAGATTATGGACGCGCCGATGGACTTTGATGGGCTGCGCGCGCTGGGCTCGGGCCTTGGCACGGCGGCGGTCATCGTCATGGACAAGTCCACCGACATCGTTCGCGCCATTTCGCGCCTCAGCTATTTCTACAAGCATGAAAGCTGCGGCCAGTGCACGCCGTGCCGTGAAGGTACCGGCTGGATGTGGCGCGTGATGGAGCGGCTGCGCGAAGGCAAAGCGGATGTGTCGGAAATCGATACGCTGTTTGAAGTGACGAAGCAGGTGGAAGGCCACACCATCTGCGCGCTGGGCGATGCGGCCGCATGGCCGATCCAGGGCCTGATCCGTCACTTCCGCCCGGAAATTGAACGCCGGATTGCCGCGAACAAGGACGGCCAGATGCTGGAGGCCGCGGAGTAACCATGCCTAAAGTCACCGTAGACGGCACTGAAATCGAGGTTCCCGCGGGCGCCACTGTCCTGCAGGCCTGTGAGCTGGCGGGCAAGGAAATCCCGCGCTTTTGCTATCATGAGCGGCTGTCCATCGCCGGCAATTGCCGCATGTGCTTGGTCGAAGTGTCGCCCGGGCCACCCAAGCCGCAGGCGAGCTGCGCGCTCCCGGCGAGCGAAGGTCAGGTCATCCGCACCGACAGCCCGATGGTGAAAAAGGCGCGTGAAGGGGTGATGGAGTTCCTCCTCATCAACCACCCGCTCGATTGCCCGATCTGCGATCAGGGCGGCGAATGCGACCTTCAGGATCAGTCTATGGCCTATGGCCGGGGCGGCTCGCGCTATGACGAGAATAAGCGCGCCGTTACCGAGAAATATATGGGCCCCATCGTCAAAACGGCGATGACGCGCTGCATTCAGTGCACCCGCTGCGTGCGCTTTGCCGAAGAAGTAGCCGGGGTTGAGGAAATCGGCGCGATCTATCGCGGCGAGAATATGCAGATCACCAGCTATCTCGAACATGCCGTCACCAGCGAGCTTTCGGGCAATGTTGTCGATCTGTGCCCGGTCGGCGCGCTGACGTCGAAGCCCTATGCCTTTATCGCGCGCCCGTGGGAGCTGAAAAAGACGCCCGCGATTGACGTGATGGATGCGGTCGGCACCAATATCCGCCTCGACAGCCGGGGCCGTCAGGTGCTGCGCGCTCTGCCGCGCATCAACGAAGACGTGAACGAAGAATGGGCGAGCGATAAGACCCGCCACGCCGTGGATGGCCTTGTCCATCGTCGCTTGGATCGGCCCTATGTCCGCAAAAACGGCAAGCTGGTTGCGGTTGACTGGGCAGACGCCTTGAAGGCCGTTGCGACGGCCGCCGAAAAAGCCGGCAAATCGGTCGCGGCGATTGCGGGCGACATGGTCGATTGCGAGACGATGTTTGCCGCGCGCCAGCTGGTCAAATCGCTGGGTGGCAATATGTTCGAAGGCCGCCAGACTGGCCTTGCTTACGACACATCAAGCCTATCGGCCGTCAACTTCAACACGGGCATTGCCAATGTTGAAAATGCCGATGTGATCCTGCTTGTCGGCTCTGACCTGCGCCGCGAAGCGCCGTTGGTGAATACGCGGATCCAAAAGGCTGTCCGGAAAAAGGGCGCGAAGGTCTTCGCGATCGGCCCGGAAACGGATCTGACCTATAAGGCGGAATTTTTGGGCGCGAACCTTGGCTTGCTGTCCAAGCTCCCCAAAGCGGTTTCGGACGCGTTTAAGGCAGCTGAGCGCCCCGTCATCATCGTCGGTGGCGGCGCACTTCGGTATGAAGGCGCGCATGGCGCCGCTTTGGCCTTCGCCAAGAAGTTCAAGCTCGTCCGCGATGGCTGGAACGGCTTCAACGTCCTCCACTTCGCGGCAGCCCGGATGGGTGGCTTGATGCTCGGCTATGCTTTTGACGGCGGTATCAAGGCGTTGGCCGCGAAAAAGCCGAAGCTGGCCTTCTTCCTCGGCGCGGATGAGGTGGATTACAGCCTCTTTGCCGACAGCTTCAAAGTCTATGTCGGTCATCATGGTGATGCAGGGGCACACGCCGCTGACGTCATCCTGCCGGGCGCGGCCTATACCGAAAAAGCGGGCACCTATGTGAACCTCGAAGGCCGGGTGCAGCGCGGCGACCGCGCCGTCTTCGCGCCGGGCGATGCCCGCGAAGATTGGTCGATCTTCCGTGCCCTGTCTGACCTGACGGGCAAGGTGCTGCCGTTCGACAGCTTTGATGCCCTGCGCGCCGAAATGGCAAAGGCCGTGCCTGCCTTGGGCCGCGAGGGCTTGGCCGATTATGGCTTGGACGTCCCGGTACTTCCGGAAAAGGCGAGCGCGGACATCGCCGATTATCCGATCAAGGATTTCTACCTCACCAACGCCATTTGCCGCGCCTCGGAAACGATGCAGCGCTGCTCAAGCGAATTGGTGAAGGGTGAAGAATGGCTGGAGGCAGCGGAATGACCTTTACCCAATGGTTCCAATCTTGGGGCGGTGAGGCGTTCGGCTGGTTCCTCGCGACCACCGTGCTGATCCTGATGATTGCGCTGCCGCTGATGCTCGCGGTGGCGATGATCATCTATGCAGACCGCAAAATCTGGGCAGCAATGGCGCTGCGTCGCGGTCCGAACGTCGTCGGCCCGCTCGGCTTGCTTCAGTCTTTTGCCGATGGCCTCAAGGTCATGCTGCAAGAAACGATCATCCCGTCGGCGGCCAACCGGGGTCTTTTCCTGCTGGCACCCATCATCACCTTCACGGTCGCGCTGATCGTCTGGGCGGTGGTGCCGTTTGGGCCGGGCATGGTGCTCGCGGACATTAATGTCGGCTTGCTCTACCTGCTCGCCGCCTCGTCGCTCGGCGTGTATGGCGTGATCATCTCGGGTTGGGCGTCCAACTCCAAATATCCGTTTTACTCCGCATTGCGGGCCGCCGCGCAGATGGTGTCGTACGAAGTCTCGATTGGGTTCGTGCTGATTTCTGTCGTTCTCT
>JACCEC010704868.1_pt1 | contig 11673 bp, 10 predicted proteins | sample 7450121 | NCBI WGS metagenome assembly JACCEC01 (sample SAMN15323455, study PRJNA562643) | freshwater metagenome | isolation source: river surface water | place: USA:Blue River Watershed | collected 2017-08-18 | reverse complement strand
TCAGGTTGACATCGTTCAAACCCGAGATGAGCACGCAAAAGCAGTGGGGGTCAGAAGTGACCGACACGCAACGCTTCGATGCACCCATCAAGGGCACTGATCGAAGGTCTTGCTCGGCATGGAGTGTGAAATCTTTGCCAGACGGCCCGGAAGTTTTTTGCTTCGTAATGACGAACCGTCTTTGCCCCTGGTCACAGCGCTGTTTTTTTGATGCGCCTCCCTGTGTGATCAGGTGCGGGAGCTACTCCCCTTCATGCCGTTATCTTAAGTGAAGGGTGAGAGCGGCGTCAAATCCCGAAGGATTTGTCCTTTCTTTTATAGGCCCATTGTCGTTTTTATGGCTTAATAAGGGTAAGCCCCATTCCCGTCAAGCATTTAGGATTACTTTGAGTTCATCGCCTGTTCGTGACGATGCCCGGCTTTTGCGCCAGTTTCGACTCGCTTTGCCATCTGGTGCGATCGCGCCACATTATCAACCCGAGGTTGATTTTGATCGGCCTGACTGGATGGGTTTTGAGGCCTTGTCGCGCTGGCGCAATCCCGAATCGGGTGACATCAGCCCCGCCGTGTTCATCCCCCTGGCCGAGCGACATGGCTTGCTGGCCGAGTTGACCATGCGCCAGATCAACCACCTGGCCCTGGACGCGCCATTGCTGACCCAGCGCTTTGATCAAGTGGCTCTGGCCTTTAACCTGTCGGCCACCCTCCTGGGTCACGGCGGCATTCAAGACGCCTTGGCGCGGGCAGTCGGTGTCTGCCGTGACCTGCCCCTGACCTGGGAGGTTGAAATCACGGAAACCGAGCCGATTGTCGATTTTGGCGCCACTCGCGCACAACTGAACCATTGGCGTGAACTTGGGGTCAAAATCGTGCTCGACGACTTTGGCACTGGCTGGTCCAACTGGGTGCGGGCCGAATTGCTGCCTGTCGACCGGATCAAGATCGATTCGGGATTTGTGCGCGACCTGCCTTCGGCCAGCGTGCAGTCCGTGTTGCGCGAGATCCGCGCCAGGGCCCTGGCGCAGGACATCGAACTGACTGTGGAAGGCGTCGAAACCGCCGAACAAGAAAACCGATTGCGGGCGCTGGGCTTCACGCGCTTCCAAGGCTGGCTGTACGCCCAAGCCATGCCCTTGACCGAAGTCCTGGCGTCCTCGGGTTTTTTGAAGCACCGGCTTTAGTTTGATCGTCTGCGTCCGATGACGATAGAACAGAGGTACCCATGCGCATCCGTCACGCCTTGATTGTTTTGGGATGGTCCGGCCTGCTTGTGGCCCAAGCACAAACGGGCTCACCCACGCCTGCCCCTGGCAAAACCGCAGCACCTGCCGGTGTCTGCCTGTTGGCCGATTTCCGGGCCTTGGCCCTGACCACGCACGAGCCCTCGCAGCGCTTCACCCTGGCGCTGGACTGGATGAACCAGCACGCCAGGCACTGCACCGTCGACCAACTCAAGGTGCTCAACAACTACCGGCCCAGTTGGATGGGAGCGGCCGACCACCCAAGGTTGCAGGGTTTGATCGACTCCCTGATCGAAGCCCAAACCGCCAATGACCCGGAAAAGCTCAAGGCGCTGTTCACCCCTGAGGTGACGCTGCCCCCCGAGGAGGTGACCAAGACCGTCACGGCCAAACCCACACGGGCCCCCGTGGCGGCCCCGCCCGCGCCGATGCTCAACCCCATGATTCAGGGGTATGTGCAACCCCCTTTGCCCGCTCCACCGCCCGGTTCGGCCCCGTTGGTTCGCCCTGGTGGCACCCCTTGAGCTCCTGGGCTTCGACGGCTTTTGACGCCATGGCAGACCCTGTCTTTCAATCAGGGGCCCCAGTGAAGCCACCCCATTGGGGACGCAAAAACCGCATCCCTCTCCCCGACGATCGGCTCAGCGAACAATCGGCCCGATGCTGCTGAACTGATCGGTCCAGGCGCGTAAACCAGGTTGGTCTTGCGGCTCTTTGCGCAAAAAACGGCCATCGGCATCGCGCACTTCCCGGTCAACAGGGGGCAATTCGCTCAAATAAACACGGTCTTGTGTCAGGATGAAGTGCAAGTTCAGGCGCACGTTGCGCCTTTCGTCCAAGGCTTGGTATTTGTGCCGGAACCCCATGTTCAACCACTCGGCCTGTGCCTTCACGATCGGATACAGGTTCAAGTACGCGTTGGTGATGTTGATCGCAATGAAGCCACCCGGCTTCAGGTGCGCGTGATAAATGGCAAAGGCCTCGCGGGTCAGCAAATGGATCGGCACCGAGCCACCGGTGAAGGCGTCCAACACGATCACGTCATAGCGTTTGTCCGCCGGCAACTGCTCCATGCGCAAACGCGCGTCACCCAGCAAAATGTGTTGTCGCCCCGCTTTGCACTGGGCCAGGTTGTCAAACCAGGTCTGAGCGATGCGAACGGCGTGGGGATTGATTTCGTAAAAATCATAGGCGTCCGCGGGGCGCGCGTAATTCGCCAAAGTCCCCGCGCCCAGGCCAATCAGCGCCACCTCGATGCTGGGGCGACGCGCCATCACCCACTGCAAGGTCTCGCCAATGCCGCTGTCATGGGCGTAGTAGGTCGTGGGCACATGGCGCAACTCGGGGGCCAGAAATTGCTGACCATGGGTGACATTGCCGCTGAAAAAGACCCGGTCATTTTGTTCCGGGTGATGCGGGAAGCGACGCTCTTTCACGGCCACCGTGCCGTAAAAGTTGCGCGCCCGGTCCAGCAAGACCTCTTGCTGGCCATCCGGCGCTTGGGCACGCCAGTGCCAGTTGCTTTCCATCGCCCACAGCACCCCCACCATGCCCAGCATGCCTGCGACTGGGGTCACCCCCAAGCGGCGCTGAGCATCGCGGCGCAGGCTACGCACAAGCACCCCAATGGCCAGCACGGACGAACTGGCCATGGCCAGCAACCACTCGTGATAGTCGTTGAACAAAGGTGTCGCGACCAAGGTCACAAACAGGCCGCCAAAAGCGCCCCCCAGCGACATGCACAAATAAAACTCGGTGAGTCGGGCCGGCTCGTCCGGACGCCGTCGGTACAGCTCGCCATGGCACAACATGCACAACACAAAAATGAGGGCATAGTGGAGCCATCGCACCTCATTCACCCCGTAGTCCCACGTGAACCCGAACCAAGCGGGGATGTCGCTGTAACCCGTGGCAGCCAGAATCAACACCAGGGCGGCGGCCGCAAACCCACCAGGCCGATACCACCGGGGGTGATCAAAGGTCAGAATGAAGGTCAACAAATACAAGCCCAGGGTGGTGATCCACAACCTGGGCTCCGGGGCCACGTCGTGGCTGATCTGATCGGTGGCGGCGATGAACACCAGCGAAGCCAAGGCGGGCAATGCCACCCAAGACAGGCGCTGCAAGCCCCAAGCCGATGATCGCGAGGGCTGAGCCGCCGCGGTGTCGATCGGCGGTGTCGGGCTTGAAGCGTTTTGCCATGCGCCCCAGGCCAGCGGAGCGCACAACAAGGCAAACACCCAAAAGCCCCATGTCCACAACTGGCCCATGGCCTCTTGCTCGAGCCAAGGTTCGAGCACGTAAGGAAAAGTCAATAAGGCCAAAAACGACCCCACGTTGGAGAGCGCGTACAGCCGATACACCGAATGCGCGTGGGTCGTGCGGGTGAACCAGTGTTGCACCAGAGGGCCGGTGGTGGCCAAGCAAAAATAAGGCAGGCCCACACTGGCCCCCAAAATGAGCAACACCTGAATCACCGGCGAGTCGGGGTTGACAGGCCGCCAATGGGGATCAGGCAGCACCTGGGACGCCAACAAGGCGGCGGCCAACAGAAGGGCCAAATGAATTCGGGCTTGCGTGCGGCGCTCGAACCAACGCGCCAGTGCGTGCGAATAGAGATAGCCCAGGCACAACAGGCTTTGAAAGAACAGCATGGCAGTGGTCCACACCGCCGGGCTGCCCCCAAACCACGGCAAGATCTGCTTGCTCAGCAAGGGTTGAACTTGAAACAACAGGAAAGCGCTGGTGAAAATCGTCAGGGCAAAAGGGATCAAGCCCCACGACCCATTGAACCGGGCCATCAAATCACTCGGCTTTCATGGTTTTTTCATGCCCATTCAACACCCACAAGGCCACCCCCCCGCTGGCCATCAGCCACAAAGAGACATGGATGGCTTTCTGGCTGATGGCATAGGTGACGCTGGAATAGGTCAGCCAAGCGCAGGCTCCCGCAAAAATCAGCGGTAACACCGGGTATAGGGGCACTTTGAAAGGACGTTCGGCTTGACCATCGGTGTGACGCAACCACATCACCGCCAAGCTGACCAGGAACAAAAAGCCCCAAAACACGGGGGCCGTGAACTCCACCATGGCCGAGAATCCATCCGCCTCTTGGGTGCCCAGACCAATCAATGCCACACTGATCAGGCCCTGAATCCAAAACGCGGTTTTCGGGCTGCCACGGTCCAAATGCCACTTGCCCAGTGTTCTCAACAGAGGCCAGTCTTGGCCCAAGGCGAAATTGCCCCGTGCGCCCACGATCATGGTCGCGTTGATGCTGGTCAGCGCCGCAATCGCCACAAACAGGCCCAGGGCCTTGTGGGCCCAGGGCCCCAGCGACAAGGCCACCAAGTCCGATGCGGCCGTCTTGCTCTGACTCAACCCCTGTAAGCCCAAGCCCATGAACAGGGCCAGGTTCACCAACAGGTAAATCAGGGTCAGCACGGCCATGCTCGCCACAATCACCCAGGCCATGGTTCGTGGCCCACCCCGGACTTCAGCCGAGACATAGGCCGACTCGTTCCAACCGCCAAACGTCAACAACACAAACACCAGACACAAGCCCCATTGGGCCGGCGCAGGCGCCTGGACGAACCACTCCAAAGCCCCCGATCTCGGAGCCTCGGCCATGAAGCCAGCGCAGACCACGGCCAAGAGTCCAAGCAACTCCAAAACCGTGAGCACCGCTTGCAAGCGAGCCGAGGCATTCAAACCCACCAAGTTGATCACCGTGAGCGAGACCACCACCCCCAAGGCCCACCAGGCACTGGACCATGTGCCCAAATGCCATACAGAGCTCATGTAGTCACCAAACACGAAAGCCAAAAGGGCGATCGAACCGGTGTTGATGACGGTGGCCTTTGACCATGCATACATGAACGACACATGACGGCCAAAAGCCCGCTGCAAGAAGTGGTAGTCACCGCCGGCGTGTGGGTACGCGGTACACAGCTCGGCATAGCACAAGGCCCCGCAAATGGAGATCAAAGCACCGATCAACCAAAGCGACAAAGCCCAACCGGCGTCACCGCTGATACCAGCCACCAAGGCAGGTGTCTTGAAAATGCCCGCCCCCACGACAATGCCCACGATGAGCAACACGGCGGCCGAAGGGTGCAACAGGCGCAAGGGCTGGGCCGACCGCGCCTCAGATGAAGTCATGGACATCTGCCTTTAAAAGAATCCAGATCAGCGCTTGCGGGCTTGCACGGGGGTGATCAGTCCGCCCGAAGAGGTCACCATGCCCGTGATTTGAGGGCCCGAAACCTTGCCGGTGAAACGATGCACCTCTCGATCGGGTGTCATGAACTGGAAGTTCAATTCTTCCCCCAGCAGGCGGGCACCGAGCAAATGCATGCTGGAAGAACCCCGGGTGATCGTGCCACCGATCTTTTGCAAGACCTGCTGAAAGTTCAAACGCGCGGGACCGCCTTCCATCCCGGTCAGCATCCACTCCCCTTCGACCGAAGCAGGAACCACCCACAGATAGCCCCGAGCGCTTTCATGGACCACATGCTCATCGGGCTCCCAATCCCCCATGGTGAAAGCGTGCGACACCACTCGGGTGCCCGGTTTCATGCGCAGCAGGGTGGGCCGCAAACGCATGTTTAAATCGGGTAACAGATACAACGTGACCACCGTGGCGGATGTGAAATCTTCCTTGAAAATATCGCCCGTGATGATGCGCACTTTATCGCCGACCCCGGCCTCTTGAACCATGCGTCGCGCGTAGTCGGCCATTTGCGGGTTGTATTCAATGCCCACCGACTGCGCCCCAAACTCTTTGGCGGCGGTGATGGCGATGATGCCGTCCCCAGCGCCCAAATCAAACAGACGATCGCTCGAGGTCACCTTGGCCGCCGCCAACATTTTGTCGATCAATCCCTTCGGGGTGGGAATCCAGATCACATCCTTGCCCAATTGCCCGCGCTCGGGCACATAGGCCTTGTCGGCCCAAGCCAGGCCGAGCCCAGACCACAGCATCGCCACACCAAAACCAACCCAGGCCATGGGCCGCAACCATGAAAATCGCATCATGTGTCTTCTCTTAAAAGGGATACAAAAATTCCCAGCGTAAAACGATTTTGTGAAAATAATGGGACTGAGAATATTCGATTTATAACCGCCCCAAGCCCTTTCAAAGGGAATAACCCTAGGGACTGCCCTCAGAAAAAACCCTGATGGACAAGTGCGGCCTGGGTTTCTGGCCGCACCCAGCGGCGTCGCCGCAGCCTTGGGCGGAGCCCCATGGGCAGGGCTGGTAGTTTGTTACAATGCTGGGTTCTATCTCGGGGTGTAGCTTAGCCTGGTAGAGCGCCACGTTCGGGACGTGGAGGCCGGAGGTTCGAATCCTCTCACCCCGACCAATCAAGCCGCCAATTGGCGCGCACCGGCCAAGACCCGGCTGAGTGACCGAAACTCCCGACTGAGCCGCTCAAACACCTCGTCCACCGGTCTAAAGGCCCAAGCCGCATGTCTGTAAGCGATTTGTCCGATCCGGCGGTCATGGTCCTTGGACGCCAGGTGCGCCGGACGTCTCCTCCAAGCGTCGACAAACAGGCACCCATCACCATGTCCCAGCTGGCCCGGATGTGAGGTTGCCAATCTTTGAACGCTCCTGCAACATATGACCCGTCACGTCATGCAAAAGGCGACACCCAGTCCAGTCATCTGCGCGCGTGTTTGTGCCGATTGAAAACCGGCCAGTCTTGACCTAACGTCATCGTTTTGGTCAACGGGCGTGCCTTGACCTTGGGCGCCGCACCGACCGCAACGAGACAGCGGCTTTGTCCGCCCAAAATCCCTTCCAGATGAACGTCAGTTCAGCTTGAAAGGTGAAAAATTGGTGTGGGCATCGTAGTAGTCCTCATGCTCTTTGCGTTTGAGGAAATTGACCACCCGGTAGGTCACGGGGGTCATGACGATCTCCCATGAGGTTTTCAACACGTACTGCGCCAGCGCGACCGCGATGACCTGCTCGGTGGGCCAAATCGCATAAAAAGCCAAGACATAAAACAGGCCCGAATCCACGGCCTCGCCAACCAGGGTCGAGCCGATGGTTCGGCTCCACAAGAAGCGACCCCGGGTGAGCAGCTTCATCTTGGCCAGCACGTAGCTGTTGGCAAAACTGCCACACCAAAACGCCAATATGGAAGCCAGCATGATGCGAGGGGTGTTGCCAAAGACCGCTTGCAAATGGGACTGATAGCCCTGGTTAAAGGGGTCAGAGGCCGCCGGGAGCGACAGCACCACCCACGACATCAAGCTGGCAAACAACAAGCCGGCAAACCCAGCCCAAACGACGCGGCGATCACGCCCATAGCCATAGACCTCGGTCAAGATGTCGCCAAAAATATAGGACATGGGGAAAAACAGCACCCCAGCCCCAAAGGTCACGGTGCCCAACACAGGCAAGGTCACTTCGGCCGCCTTGGCCGCGCCGATCAGATTGGAGCAAAGCAGCACACAAACAAATGCCGCCATGATGAAGTCGTAGTATTTGTAGGTCTTCACAGCGTCGCTCCTGTTGACAAACCGAGGTCACACCCACGTGCACCCGTCAGGCCCTGGGTGAGGCGGAAAGACAGCCAGAAAACGTTGGGGCATGTTCGTGGCACGTCCAGGAATCATACGCCCAAGCACGGACAGGGATGACCCCGCCCGGCCCCAGGCCTAGAATGACCCGCCATGTGGATCGCAGTGGCTTTGGGGGTCTTGATCGGCGCCATCATGGGCATCATGGGAGCCGGTGGCGGCATCTTGGCGGTGCCGGTGCTGGTGGCTGGCCTGGACTGGCGCATGCAACAGGCCGCGCCGGTGGCCTTGGTGGCAGTGGCGTCCGGCGCCCTGGTGGGGGCCATCGACGGCTTCAGGCATCGCCTCGTGCGCTACAAAGCCGCTGGGCTCATGGCGGTTTGTGGCGTCCCCATGACCCACGTCGGGCAACAATGGGCGCACGCCCTGCCCCAATTCCTGCTGATGGGCGGTTTTGCTCTCCTGATGGGGTTGGTCGCGCGTCGGTTCTACCGCCAAGCCCAGACTGGGGACTCTGTGTCCGACGACGTGCTGCGCGTGGCCTTCATCAGCCCCTCGAGCGGCAAATTCATCTGGACCCCGTTGACCGCCCTGGTGCTGGGGGGCATTGGCGCCTTCACCGGCCTGATGACGGGTCTGCTGGGGGTGGGGGGTGGCTTTTTGATCGTGCCGCTGATGCGGCGTTTCACCAACCTGGGGTTGCCTGGGGTCGTGGCGACATCGCTGTTTCTGATCTCGCTGGTCAGCAGCGGGGGGGTGATCAACGCCTTGTATCTGGGGGCCGAATTGCCTTTGCGCGAGACCTCGAGCTTCGTGCTGGCCGTGGTCAGCGGCATGCTGCTGGGCCGACACCTGTCCAGGCGATTGGCCGCGCGTCAGGTGCAAATCGGCTTTGCGGTCCTGCTGTGGGTGCTGGCGACTTACTTGATGGTCAAAGCTTGGGGGGCATATCCGCTTTAATGACGGTTGGTCATCATCGAGCAGGCAGGCGAACCGGGTACTGTTTACCCGTGGCCGGATTGAGCACGCACCCCAGCAAGACCAACAGCAAAGAGCCCAGAAAACCGCAGGCCAACATCGCGGCCGGGTCGCTTTCGGGGCCGCTCAAGACCATCAGTAACGCCATGGCCACCCCAGGGGGATGCAGGCTGCGAGAGGCGTACATCAACAGAATCGAAGCGGGCACCGCCACGCCGACAGCCAGTTCGGGTATGGGCAAGCCGTGCGCCGCCAGCAAGCCCGCAGATACGCACAGGGTATTGCCGATCACGGCCGGCCAAGGTTGCGCCATGGGGCTGGCGGGCATGGCAAACACCAACAAGGCTGAAGCCCCCAGGGGGGCCAACAAACCCAGCTGCTGCCCTTGCCAGTCGATGGCCCAACCCAAGACGCGCCAATAGAGGGCGACCACCGCCAGGGACAGGCCTGCGGCCACGGCCACCCGCCAGCGCTCGCGCGACGACACCTCGATGGAAGCGGGAAGCAGATGTTTAAGCCAGCGGCTTGACCTTGTTTTGAATTTCATGCACCAACAGCGCGAGTCGCGGATCCACGGTGTCGAACTTTACACCATGGTGGTGTTCGGTTGCGACCGACGAATCCGCCGCGCGCATTGAGGTCGCGTTTTGGATGGTCACGCCCGTGGTCACCGACTCGAGCCGGCCCGTGGTGGTCAATTCAAAGTTCAGGGTCACCATCCACCGGTCCCCCACCTGCCCCAAGGGCTCGGGGCCAACGATCAAGGCGCCGGAGCCACTCAAGTCCAAGATCTGGTAGCCGGCAGGCCCCGCGCCCGAGCCCCCCGCCGGCCGGATGTCGATCGGCATCCGGACCGACACCCGGTGCTGCCCGCGCAAACGGTGTTCGCGGATTTCGCTGGGGTAAGTCATGAGCATGTAGTCGCGCGGGTGCAACAACAGCGATTCGATGCCACTCTCAAACGAATAGATGGACAGACCCGAGAACAGCCGAACCTCCACCCTTTGCCCCTGCTCGAAACGCACCGCACCGCCGGCCTCACGCGGCAGGCGAAGCAAAAAAAACTCGCGGTCGACGTAACCGATGAGCGTGGTGTAACACTTGAACGCACTGGGATGATGGCGCAAGAGTTGCAGGTTTTGACCCACGCGCACGCCCATGTCATCAAACGACAGAGGCGACGGAAGGGGTGAGGCGCTGGACATGCGAAATTCGTCAAAAATATCAAGTTGCACCATAATTTCACCATAACCAGACCCAAGCAGGTAGCGACGATGGCATTTCTCTCGCACACGGCCAAGCCAACGCGGTGGCAGAACTGGCTTTTCGGGCAAGTCGATTTTCACGAGAACGAGGAATACCAGGAGTTTCGCTACAAGTTCTTGATCATCCTGATGATTTCGGCGGGTCTGTTGACGCTGCTGTTCATCCTGGGCACCCTGAGCCAAATCAACCCGCTCGGATGGCGCCATGGCTGGGCGATGATGACGTTCACGGTGGCCACACTGGTGATGTGGCTGTTGCTGAGGGGCCGGCCCCACAGGTTCAAGTCGATCGCCTGGTCATACGAGGTCTTGTCCCTGCTTGAGTCAACGTCGGCCTTGATCCATGTGCCGATCGATGAGTTGCGCGTGCTCTGGTTTTACACCAATGTGCCTTGCGTGTTCATTTTGCTGGGTCAAAAACCGGGCTGGTTGATCACGCTGGGCACCATGGCTGGCCTGGTTCTGGTGAATGCCGGATTGGCTCAACCCTACTCGGGGCCGGCGATGGCCACTGGCGTGCTGGCCCTGGCGTATCTGGGCATTTCTTTTCACGCCTATGGCGACCGGTCAATGTCGTATTTCAAGCGCATGCGCGATTACAACGCCCAGTTGCAGGCGCTGGCCAGCCATGACCCCCTGACCGGCGTCATGAACGCGCGCGCCTATTACCGCGCCTGTGATCAGGCCATCCACGCCAGTCAGCGCAGTCGCGCCCCGTTCTCGGTTTTGTTCATCGACTTGGACCATTTCAAGATGATCAACGACCGCCACGGACACGCGGTCGGCGACGAGGTGCTGCGCGAAGTGGCCCAGACGCTGCAGCGGCACATCCGTCGCAGCGATGCCCTGGGCCGAATCGGAGGCGAAGAGTTTTCGGTCTTTCTGCCCGATACCCAGGCTGAAGGGGCTCAAGCCTTGGCCGAAACATTGCGTCTGTCGGTGGCGGCGCTGCGCATCACCACAGCGGGTCAAGTGTTGAGGGTCACGGCCAGCATCGGCGTCGCCGCCGGTCACTTTGGGGGCAGCGCAGACGCCAGCATGGCCTCGATCCAACAGCGGGCCGATCAGGCCATGTACGAGGCCAAGCGAGCCGGTCGCAACCGGGTGTCGTTGTTCGATGCGAGACGCACCGAGGGCAGCCACGCCGAACCCCAAGCAGCGTCCTGACCCCCCGTGATTCAGCTCGCACGGCGTTCCCGAACCGCTCGGGCCAGACGCTCGAGCAAGGGCACGGTTTGCTCGAAGGAAATACAAGCATCGGTGATCGACACCCCCGCGCGCAAAGGGACACCGGGCACGAGATCTTGCCGGCCCTCGTTCAAATGGCTCTCGATCATGACGCCGAGAATGCGTCGGTCACCGCCGGCGATCTGCTCGGCCACCTCGTGGGTCACATCGATTTGTCGACGATGTTGCTTGCTGCTGTTGGCGTGCGAAACATCGATCATCACCCGTTGATCAAGTCCGTTGGCGACCAACACCGCGCAAGCCGCCTGCACATCGGCAGCGGCGTAATTGGGTTGCTTGCCCCCACGCAAGATGATGTGCGCGTCGACGTTGCCCCGGGTTTCAAAAATCGCAGCCTGACCCATTTTGGTCATGCCCATGAAGGCGTGCGCGGCGCGCGCCGCCACCACGGCATCGGCCGCGATCTT
>JACCEC010885302.1_pt1 | contig 11674 bp, 9 predicted proteins | sample 7450121 | NCBI WGS metagenome assembly JACCEC01 (sample SAMN15323455, study PRJNA562643) | freshwater metagenome | isolation source: river surface water | place: USA:Blue River Watershed | collected 2017-08-18 | reverse complement strand
CTTTGTCCAGCATTTACCTAGCGACTAAGGCGCAAACAGTTGCCGATCAAGCAGCCATAGCGGCGGCAGATTCACTCCGCGGGCTTGCCTCGGGAATACCTTGCAGTGTTGCCGGTGTTGTGGTGGCAGAGAACGGCGGGAACTTGACGACTTGCCGGATTGTCGAAAACACCGTGTACGTTGGTGTCCGGATGAATCCGTTTATAGTTGCTGAGGCACTAGCCGGAGAATAGCGAGGGATTGCGATGGCAGGAAACTGCTCTAATTGTGGTGCGTTGAACAACGGCACCAGTTTTTGTGCAAACTGTGGCACGCCGGTTTTTGTAGATGGCGAGAAAACTCAAAACCCGGGAGTTTCAACCAGCAAAATTGCCGCGCTCTGGTGCCACCTCGGATCATTGATAGCAGTTGTTTTTGGATTTGGCTTTCTAGCTTGGCTACCTGCCTTGCTAATTCGACAGTCGAGACGCGGTGACTATTTCGTTGACCGTCACGCAGTTGAAGCGATGAACTTTGTAATTCAGTGGCTGATACTTTTTATCCCTCTTGCGTTGGTCGGAGTGCTGACCCTAGGGCTAGGTTTTGTCGCTTTCGGCATATTTGTTTTGGTCGTTCAGATCATGGCTAGTGTTGCGGCTAGCAATGGGACTTATTACAACTACCCGCTAATGTTCATCAGAGTAATCAAGTAACAAAAAACCTTAGGAGCACCGTTTGGCTAACAAACTCGTAATCGTCGAGTCGCCTGCCAAGGCAAAGACGATCTCGAAGTACCTGGGCAACGACTACACAGTCTTGGCCTCGGTCGGTCACATCCGCGAGCTCGTCGAGCCGCGTGACCTGCCAAAGGAACTTAAGAAGGGCCCATTCGGCAAGTTTGCGATCAACATCGAAAACGACTTCGAGCCCTACTACGCGATTAGCGCTGGCAAGTCGAAGACCGTTACCGAACTCAAGGCGGCTCTGAAGGGTGCTGACGAGCTTTACCTCGCAACCGATGAAGACCGCGAAGGTGAAGCGATTGCCTGGCATTTGCTTCAGGTTTTGAAGCCGAAGGTTCCCGTAAAGCGAATGGTGTTCCACGAAATCACCAAAGAGGCTATTCAGGGCGCCCTCGAGCACACTCGAAGCCTCGATGACGACCTAGTTCAGGCTCAGGAAACCCGTCGAATCGTTGACCGCCTTTTCGGTTACGAGATTTCGCCAGTGCTTTGGCGCAAGGTAAACCGCGGTCTGAGCGCCGGACGTGTTCAGTCGCCTGCGGTGAGGCTAGTTGTCGAGCGCGAACGTGAGCGCATGGCATTTGTCTCGGCTGCCTATTACGACGTAAAAGCCACCTTCGACACCGAGAAGTCTGGCGACAACGAGTTTGAGGCGAAGTTGCTTTCGGTCGATGGCAAGCGAATCGCCACCGGTGACTCTTTCAACGATCTCGGCCAGTTGACGTCCGATGTAATGTTGCTAGACAAAGAAGCGGCATACGCGCTCGCCGGGGCAATCTCCAACCCCGCCGTGAAGGTTACCGTCGCATCGGTTGAGTCAAAGCCGAGCACTAGACGCCCGGCCGCACCATTCACGACATCGACGCTTCAGCAGGAGGCGTCTCGTAAGCTCCGCATGTCGGCAAAACAAACGATGGACACCGCTCAGTCGCTTTACCAGGATGGTCACATCACCTACATGCGTACCGACTCGCCCACGCTCTCGAGCCAAGCGATTGCAGCTGCGCGCAAGCAGGCTGCGGAGATGTTCGGCTCAGAGCTAGTTGCCGACGCCCCACGCGTGTACACCGGCAAGTCGAAGAATGCTCAGGAGGCGCACGAAGCAATTCGCCCGGCCGGTGAGGAGTTCAAACGTCCGAGCGAACTCGCAAGTGTTTTGAACGGTCGTGCGCTTGAGCTTTACGAATTGATTTGGAAGCGCACCGTTGCGTCGCAGATGCAAGACGCCAAGGTCTCCACCACAACCGTTCGAATTGCCGTTGGCCCCCTCGGCGATGGCCGCACAGCAGAGTTCACGGCTAGCGGAACCGTCGTCACCTTCAAGGGCTTTTTGGCCGCGTACGAAGAGAGCCAAGACGAAGCACGCAACGCCGAAGACAACGAAGAGGCCAAGCTCCCGAACCTTGAGGTTGGGCAGACCGTCAAAATCTCGAACATTTATGCAAAGGATCACCAGACCTCGCCGCCGCCTCGCTACACCGAGGCGAGTTTGGTCAAGGCTCTCGAAGAAGACGGCATCGGTCGACCTTCAACCTACGCGGCGATTATGTCGAACATCATCGCCAAGGGTTATGTCACTAAGCGCGGCCAAGCACTGGTTCCAGAGTGGATTGCCTTCACTGTCACTCGATTCCTCGAAGAAAACTTTGGCAAGCTGATTGACTACAAGTTCACCGCAGCCATGGAGGAAGACCTCGACCAGATTGCCGACGGTGAGATTGATCGCCTCGACTGGCTAAAGAAGTTCTACTTCGGTGGTGGCGATATGGTTGGCCTACAGCCGACCGCCGAGAACATCCTCGACCAAGACCCACGCGCAATCAACTCGATTTCAATAACCGAAGAGATCACCCTTCGCACCGGACAATACGGCCCTTACCTGGAAGTTTTCGGTGCGCCAGATGCTCCCGGTGCCGACGAAAACGGCCGACGAATCGTCAATATTCCGGAGGAACTCACTCCAGATGAACTAACCCCGGCAAAGGCGCAGGAGCTCGTGGACGCTCCGGTTGTAACAGACCGCGTCCTAGGCATTGACCCGGAAACCGGCTTGAACATTTTGTTCAAGGTCGGACGATTTGGCCCGTACATCGTGCTCGATGACGAAAAAGCCGACAAGCCAAAGACGGCATCGCTGTTCAAGTCGATGGACCCTCACACGCTTGACCTTGAGACTGCTCTGAAGCTGCTCTCGCTTCCTCGAGTTATTGGTGTTGACCCCGAAAGCGGCAACAACATCACCGCTCAGAACGGTAAGTTCGGCCCGTACCTTCGCAAGGGAACAGACTCTCGATCGCTGACTAGCGAGGATCAGATTTTCAGCCTCACTCTTGAGGAAGCGCTAGAAATATACGCGCAGCCAAAATACGGCGCAAGGCGCACGGCCGCCACGCCTCTTCGCGAATTCGGCGAGGACCCAGACTCCAAGGGAATGGTTTACGCCAAGACCGGTCAGTTCGGTGCTTACGTAACCGACGGATTCGTCAACGCGACCGTCCCGAAAGACGAACCGCTCGACGACATGGCCCCCGACAGGGCGTTTGAACTTCTGGCGATTCGCCGTGAGAAACTTGGACTAGAACCAGGTCAGGCCCCAGCTAAGGCCAAGAAGGTTCGCACCGCAACTCGCGTTGTCAAAGCAGGGTCTCGAAAGAAGAAGTAGTGTCTGGTCTGTTCATCTCGTTTGAGGGGATCGACGGGGTCGGTAAGTCAACTCAAGCCGATGCCCTCGAGACCTTCGTGCGTTCGCACGGGCTGGACGTAGTTCGAACGCTCGAACCCGGCGGTACAGAACTTGGCCAAGAGATTCGCCACCTGCTTCTACACCGCAAAGGTGACGTCTCCCCGCGAGCTGAAGCCTTGCTTTACGCGGCTGACCGCTCACACCACGTCGCAACCAAGATTCGCCCGGCCCTAGAGGCTGGCAAAGTGGTGATCATCGACCGCTATCTCGACTCCTCAGTGGCCTACCAGGGTGCCGGCCGTGAATTAGAAACCAAGGAAATCCGCGATCTTTCACTTTGGGCAACCAACGGGCTCCTGCCAAACCTGACCATCCTTCTAGACCTCGACCCCGAATTGGCTCGCGCTAGAAGAGACAACACCGGCACCGAGCCAGACCGCTTGGAACGTGAAAAGGTTGAGTTTTTTGCGGCCGTACGACAGGGTTACCTCGAATTAGCCGCAGCCGAGCCCGAGCGCTTCCTAGTGATCGACGCCACCTCGAGCAAAGAGCAAATCCAGGCGCAGATTCAGGTCCGGGTTGCCGAGCTACTCAAATGAGTTTCGCGCCGATCTGGGCCGAAATGGCAGGCCAGGAAGAAGCTGTTGACCAGGTTTCGCGCGCTGTTGCAAAACGCGACGAAGGCGTCTTTCACTCCTGGCTAATCACCGGCCCTCCCGGGTCGGGCAGAAGCAATCTTGCGATGGCCTTTGCCGCCGCCCTCCAGTGCCCTGAACAAGGATGCAATACCTGCCACTCATGCAAGCTCGCCAAGGCCGGAACCCACCCAGACATCACCGTGCTCAGCACCGACAAAGTTCAAATTGCGGTAGCCGAGATTCGAGAGCTCGTAAAGTCGGCCGCGTTTGGCTCAGCAATCGGTAAGTTCAAGATCCTGATCATCGAAGACGCCGACCGGATGCACCAGACTGCATCGAATGTGCTTCTGAAGACTCTAGAAGAGCCTCCGCAGAACACAATCTGGATTCTGTGCGCACCATCTGAAGTCGATATGTTGCCGACCATTCGCTCGCGCGTCCGTCGGGTCGGGCTCAAAGTGCCGTCGGTCGAAGACGTTGCGAAACTTCTAGTTGAACGTGATGGTGTTGACCCAAGGCTCGCCGCTGCGGCAGCGGCAGAGGCGCAGAGCCACGTCGGCATGGCGCGGCGTTTGGCCACCAGCCCTGAGGCTCGCGCTCGAAGACGTGAGACATTAGCTGCCGCGCTTAAGCTCACCGACGTAACCGACGCTGTAATGGCCGCCGACAAATGGCTGGACCTAGCTAAAAAGGACGCAACCGCTCTATCGGTCGAGTTCGATGAAGAAGAGAAAGCGGCCCTGATGCACAGCATGGGTCTGACTCCGGCGGATCCGGTGCCTCCCGCGCTGCGCAGTGAGTTCAAAGCCCTCGAGGAAGCGCAAAAGAAGCGCAACAGCCGAAGCCTAAGAGACGCACTCGACCGAATCTTGGTGGACCTGCTGGCCCTCTATCGCGATGTGCTCACATTGCAACTCGGTGGTGGTGTTGCCCTCGTAAACGAGGATCTACGTGCCGAACTAGGTGCTCTAGCTGCAGAATCAACTTCGCCGCAAACAATCGCCAAGATCGACGCCATCGAAACGGCGAGAGCCCGCATTGGGCGAAATGTTAGAGATCTGCTGGTGCTGGATGCCTTGGCAGCCAGCTTGAGAAAGGGGTAGCAGTTGAAAAGAGTTTTAGCAGCGCTGGCGAGCATTCTACTTTTGGGTTCAATCTCGGCTTGTAGTCAAACGGCAGCTGCACCGCTGGAAACAGTTGAAGCAATCTATGCGCAACCCCTGATGGTGAAGAACTGTGGCGATGGCTTCAAATGCGGAACCGTCAAAGCTCCGATCGACTGGAACGATGTTTCCAAAGGTAACTTTGACCTCTCGTTCACCTTCAAGCCGGTTGATGGCGTTGAACGCTATCTATTCGTGAACCCGGGTGGCCCTGGTTCCTCGGGAGTTTCTTTCGTCAAGGATGGCCTCGAGGACATTGGCACTGCAGCGCTCCGCGAAAACTACATCGTCGTGGGTTTTGACCCGCGCGGCACCGTGGGTTCTGCCCCCGTCAAGTGCTTCGACGACAAAACAAAGGACGAGTTTCTCTACACCGACACCGGATTCAAGGCCGGCACCGCAGAGGATCTAGCCGCAGGTCGTAAAGCGATCGCCGAGTTCATCGAAGCTTGTGCAAAGAACACTGGCGAGGTCCTCGGTCACATCGACACAGTTTCGGCAGCCAAAGACATGGACCTTTTGAGAGCCGTCTTTGGGCAGGAGAAGCTCGACTACCTCGGTTTCTCTTACGGCACTTTCCTGGGCACTACGTACGCAGCGTTGTTCCCACAGAAGGTCGGGGCGTTCGTCCTAGATGGAGCGGTCGACCCTACGGTCAGCGATGAAGAGCAAAACCTGAACCAGCTGAAGGGTTTTGACCTAGCCCTTCGCAACTACCTCGCAGATTGCCTCGCGAACGATGCCGATTGCCCCTTCACAGGCACCGTCGAGGCTGGTTTGAAGCGAATTTCTAACTTCCTGAGCGAGGTTGAGTTGAAGCCTCTGAGTTCGGCAGACGGTCGAGAGGTTGGCCTCGCTGCCGCAGAAACGGGAATGTACCTAACCCTTTACTCCGACGAGTACTGGACTTACCTGACCCAAGCTTTCAACGAAGCCTTCGATCAGAAGGATGGCTCAACCTTCATCCAACTTGCCGACTTCTACAACGGTCGCGAGCAAGACGGCAGCTATCCGGCGAACGACTTCGAAGCCTTCATCTCAATCAACTGCCTCGATAAGCGCGGCGATTCGAGCCCAGCTGCCGTGGCGGCCCAGAACGAGAGAATCCTGAAGGCAAGCCCAACCCTTGGCCGTTTCTGGCTGAATGGCTCGGAACTCTGCTCCAAGTGGCCTTACCCGCAAGCGCAGGCTCCCGAAAGCTACGCGGCCGAAGGCTCACCAACAATTCTGGTCATCGGCACAACCGGAGACCCGGCCACCCCATATCACCAGTCAGTTGATCTGGCTCGCAATGTCTTGGCGAATGGCCTGCTCGTTACCTTCGATGGCGAAGGACACACCGCTTACGGTCGCTCGAATGACTGCGTCGCAAAAGTCGTCGACGATTTCTTGATTGACGGAACGGTGCCCGAGCAAGAGGTCAATTGCTAAAGAACAACCGGCTTCAAGAGTATTTCTCGGTCAAGTTTCGACGCCTGCTATCCGGTGACCCTAAAGGCGTGCCGCCCTGGCTCGAGGTGATTGCCGCTGGCGACACAGGTGGACTTTTCGAACCAACCGACGCACCGTGGATTGTCCATAGGGACTTTGGAACCTTGGTCGGAGGCATTCGCGCACTTCTGATGCAGGCACTTCACCCAGGCTCACTAGCTGGCGTGGCCCAACATTCCCGTTACGAAGCCGACGCCCTCGGGCGATTGGCTGGCACGATCCGTTGGCTGACCGTCACGACGTTCGGTTCTCACGCAGCCGTTGCTGCAGAAGCGAGCCGAGTGAATCGCCTGCACGAGCGAGTCAAGGGCGACTACGTCAAGAAGACCGAACGCGTTAGCTACCGCGCCGCCGACCCAGACCTGCTCCTGTGGGTGCACCTAGCTTTCACCGAGTCATTCCTGGTGGCACACAACACCTTCTGCGTTCGAACCGTTGACGAAGACGAGTACGTCGAAAAGTGGGGGCGATCGGTCGCTCCTCTAGGTCTCGCCAAGACCCCAAAAACTCGAGCCGAACTCGACGAACAGGTTGCCTCTTTCGATTGCCTGCGGGCCGACGACCTCACAAAGCGCGTTGTTTCGTTCATCAAACGCCCGCCACTACCAGTGACTGTTCGCCCTATCTACGCGCTGCTGTTCGCTGCAGCGGTCATTTCGCTGCAAGACGTTCACCGCGAAATGCTCGGCCTCAAGCGGCCACCAAAAGTCGTGATTCCTGTCACCAGGTTCGCTCTCAAAGCTATTCGCGTGCTAATTGGCCCTGAGTCGCCAATCGAAGATGGTGCACTCCAAAGGCTCGCAAGAATTCAAAAATGACGATTTGGTAACGAACGACTTTTTCGGCATTTCGCTCGGCATGAATCACTAGGCTCGTCTCGGCATGCCGTCATTGGCGTCCCGCCTGTTGTGAAGATGCAGCCGGCGTCCACTAGTTGAACATTGGAGTTCAATGAGTTCGTCTGAAAACGAAAGGGTCTGGACCGAAGTCCAGGAGAGCCCAGAATTCCAAGCCTTGAAGAAGAAGTACCGGAACTTTGCGTTCCCGGTGACTCTCGCCTTCCTGGCTTGGTACTTCGGATACATCTTGCTAACCGCATTCGCTCGCGACTGGGTAAGCCAAGAAGTACTCCCGCACATCAACATCGCAATCATCCTTGGTGTTTTGCAGTTTGTTTCAACCTTCCTAATCGCCTGGCTTTACGAGCGTCACTCGAGCAAACACCTCGACGCCGCCTCGGACTCGCTTCGTGACAAGATCAACGAAAGGCTGGCCAAGTAATGGACGCGAGAACACTATCAACAATCCTTTTCGTCCTCTTCGTGGCATTCACCATGTTCTTGGTGGTCCGCGCCGGACGCTCAAACAAGAAGAACTCCGGTGACTTCTACGATGGCGGTGGCTCGTTCTCGGGCTTCCAGAACGGTCTAGCTATCGCCGGTGACTACATGTCGGCAGCATCGTTCCTCGGTATCGCTGGAATGATCGCACTGGCTGGCTACGACGGTTTCCTCTACTCAATCGGCTTCCTAGTCGCCTGGTTGGTCGCGCTACTTCTTGTAGCCGAGCCACTGCGCAACTCTGGTCGATTCACTATGGGTGACGTCCTCGCATTCCGTATGCGTCAGGTTCCAGTTCGCACGGCAGCATCGGCTTCGACCGTTGTCGTTTCGATCTTCTACCTACTCGCTCAAATGGTCGGTGCCGGTTCGCTGGTCACGTTGCTTCTTGGAATCCCGAGTGACGACGTTGCAGCAAAGAACCTAATCATCGCCGTGGTCGGTATCTTGATGATCGTCTACGTAACCGTTGGCGGCATGAAGGGCACCACCTACGTTCAGATCGTCAAGGCCTTCCTCTTGATGATTGGTGCCACGGTGCTTACCATCCTCGTTCTTAGCCAGTTCGGCTTCAACATCGGTGAACTACTTGGTGAAGCTCAGAAGGCCAGTGGTAACGCTGATTTCTTGAACCCTGGAAACAAGTACGGCGTTGACAACGATGACCCATTCAAGGACCTCATGGGCAAGCTTGACTTGATCTCGCTCGGCATGGCTCTTGTTCTCGGAACCGCTGGACTCCCACACATCCTTATCCGCTTCTACACCGTGCCAACCGCCAAGGCTGCCCGCAAGTCGGTCAACTGGGCTATCGGTAACATCGGTGCCTTCTACCTCATGACCATCGTTCTCGGCTTCGGTGCAGCAGCACTGGTCGGCGCTGATGCCATCAAGGAGAAGGACAAGGGCGGAAACATGGCTGCTCCGCTGCTCGCAGAGAAGCTCGGCCAGGGATTCGCCGGTGAAACGGGTGGCGCGGCGATGCTCGCAATCATCGGTGCTATCGCATTCGCAACCATCCTCGCCGTAGTCGCCGGTCTCACCTTGGCTTCGTCGTCGTCGTTCGCGCACGACTTCTACGCCAACGTGATCAAGAAGGGCAACGTCAAGCCAGAAAGCGAAGTCCGCGTGGCTCGTATCGCAGCAGTCCTAATCGGTGCTGTCGCGATCTTCCTCGCAATCGGCGCTCAGGGCATGAACGTAGCGTTCCTCGTAGCAATCGCATTTGCGATCGCCGCCTCGGGCAACCTTCCAGCAGTTCTTTTCTCACTGTTCTGGAAGCGCTTCAACACCCGCGGTGCGGTCTTTGCAATCTACGGTGGTCTGATCATGGCCGTTGTGCTGCTGATTTTCTCGGGCAACGTCTCGGGCACAGAAACCAGCATCATCAAGTGCCTGCCAGACACCGAGTGCGTCAAGTTCAACTTCTTCCCACTGAACAACCCTGGTATCGTCTCGATCCCATTCGGTTTCTTCATGGGTTGGTTGGGCACAATCACCTCGAACGAAAAGAACACTGCCAAGTATGCAGAGCTCGAAGTTCGTTCGCTAACCGGTGCAGCGATCGGCAAGGCCGTTCAGCACTAACTAGCAAAGTGAAGTGGGGTCGGGTCGAAAGGCTCGGCCCCACTTTCTTCTTTGGGATAAACTTTTCTTCGACCCGCCACCCTAGCTCAGTCGGTAGAGCAGCTCCCTCGTAAAGAGCAGGTCAGGAGTTCGATTCTCCTGGGTGGCTCCACTTTTGATTTGAATTACGTAAGAAACCAAACGAACCCGCCGCAACCAGACAAAGCACGGCCGCGGTAATCCAAGCGATGAAGTAGTCCCCTTGGACGTCTCTGATGATTCCTGCGAAGCCAGCTGCGATGGCTGCTCCGATCATGTGGCTGGCAAAGATCCAGCCGTAAACCACTCCTGACTTGGCGTCTCCAAAGTACTTTCGGGTTAGAGCGATTGTTGGTGGTACGGTAGCAATCCAATCGAGACCGTAGAAAACTACAAAGAACATAAGTGGCGGTTCAACAGTTGGTCCGAGGACAAACGGCACAGTGAACAGCGCGAGACCTCGAAGACCGTAGTAGAAGACAAGCAGGATGCGCGAATCGACCCTGTCGGTGAGCCAGCCGGAGGCGATTGTTCCTATGAAGTCGAAAACGCCGACTAGCGCCAACAGGCCGGCGGCTGTTGTGGCTGGCATTCCGTGGTCATGCGTTGCCGGAATAAAGTGCGCGCCGATGAGGCCGTTGGTGGTCCAACCGCAAACGAAGAATGTTCCGGCCAGAATCCAAAAAGCCTTTACCTTGAAAGCTGCAGTGAGGGTTGAAATGGTCTCTCTAACGGTCCTCGGGGCAGGTTCAACGACTTTCACTTCGGTTGCGCCGTAGGGCAGCAAACCTACATCAGCGGGGCGCTCGCGAAAGCCGAACCAAAAAATCGGCATGATCACGAGCGTTAGCGCGGTCACCACGAGCGAGCCCAGTTGCCACCCGTTATGCATTACCAAATGGGCGATCAAGGGGAGAAACAAAAGTTGCCCGGTGGCGTAAGCCGCCGAGAAGATGCCGGTCACCAAACCACGGCGCGTTTCAAACCAACGAGCGGCGACCACTGCGCCAAAAACCAGGGCTAGTGCGCCAGTGCCAAGACCGACGAAAATACCCCAATAGAGGACCAGTTGCCAGACCTCGGTCATGAAAATCGTCAATCCAGTTCCTGCACCAATGAGCGCCAGGGCCCCGATCACGGTTTTGCGAATCGTGAATCGTTCCATAAACACGGCGGCGAAAGGAGCTGTCAGGCCGTAGAAGAGCAGGTTGACTGTTATGGCGAGCGAGGTGTCGGTTCGGGTCCAACCGAAATGGCTTTCAAGGGGTTCGAAAAGTACCGAGGTAGTTGATCTAAACGCCGCGGCGGCGATTAATGTGAGAAAGGTAACCCCGAGGACAAGCCAGGCTCTGTGAAGTCGAGGTTTTTCGGACATGAAATCTAGGGTAGTGCTTGCAACACTATTGAACTTAGAGGACTAAGTTAGAACAGTGCCAAATCAGCAAGCAAAGCCGGCGAAGTTCCGCTGGAAACGCACACCGCGGCCAGCGCGTGTGGTCGCTGAGGCTTATACGGCCGTCATTGTTCTCGGTGGACTTTTGCTTACCCTCCCTATAGCCCGGGCAGACGGCAAAATGGGCGGCCTTCTTGACGCCATGTTCACTTCGGTTTCAGCTGTTTGCGTCACCGGTCTTTCGACCGTCAACGTCGAGACCTACTGGAGCCCGGTTGGCCACCTGATCATCATGCTTTTGATCAAAATCGGTGGTCTGGGTATTTTGGCCTTGGCAACGCTGATCGGTTACCTGCTTGCTCGCCGAGTTGGGATGAGGGCCACAATCATTGGTTCTACCGAGTCCTCGAATATGCGAATGGGCGACATCAAGAAAACCATTGGACGTATTGTTCTCGTGGCTAGCGCGATCGAGGCCGTGACTGCCACCTTCCTGACTTTGCGACTATGGACTGGGTACCAATACGACCTCGGTAAGTCGCTCTGGTACGGGATCTTCCACTCGATTTCCTCTTTCAACAATGCCGGTTTTGCTCTTTACGGAGACAACGTCATGAGGTTCCAGGCCGACGCTTGGAT
>JACCEC011351473.1_pt1 | contig 11677 bp, 10 predicted proteins | sample 7450121 | NCBI WGS metagenome assembly JACCEC01 (sample SAMN15323455, study PRJNA562643) | freshwater metagenome | isolation source: river surface water | place: USA:Blue River Watershed | collected 2017-08-18 | reverse complement strand
TTCTGGGCTTTTTTCACTTAAAAGAGTTACAATTTTTTTTAGGTCATCTTTTGCGATAACAGTTCCCGCAATCTTTTCTATTTTGTATACTGGAACTTTATATCCTTCTTTTGAATTAAAATAATTTGCAATTGGTGGCTCTTCGGCTAATCTGAAAAAATTGGCAATCCATACCTATCAAGTTCATTTATCTTTTCAAATTCATGTTCTTTTTGGTAGTAACCTAGAACTTTTAAACTAGCCCTTTCTTCAGTTAGATAATATTTTGAAAGAACTTCATTTATTGAACTCTCATTAAACCTTTTTAGAATTTCTTCTTTATTGGCAGTTAACCAATTTTTTAAGGTTGCTTTAAACTTTTTAAGAATATTATCCATAAGCTTAATATTTATAACGACTTCTGTATCTCCAATATCATTTACTCTATATTCTTCTACACAGCTTTCGCCAAATAATTCTAAAAATTCCTCTACTTGTAATGAGTTTGCAAAACATTGTTCCTTGTCTATTTTGTTTTTCTTAACATTTTTTGCCATCATAAAAGCTTTGGTTTCCTTTTCCAAGTCTTTTGGAAATAAACCTTTTGTTATTAAGGCTTGGGCATTTTTCATGTCTAAGTTTAACTTTTCTGGGCTTTTTTCACTTAAAAGAGTTCTTAAATTGCTCTCATAATCACCAAACAATCCTGCTCTAACACAATTTAATTTCTTTGTGATATTGCCACTAAATTCTTGCATAAAGTGTTCTAAATTAGCAAATGGTCTTTTTTCAATTATCTCATTTATATCATCTTTATTTATACCTGATATATTAGACAATCCACAGTATATAATATCCTCTTTGGAATTTGGTGTAAAGCCAACTTCTGACTTATTAATATCGGGTGGCAATATCTTAATTCCCCAGTCTTTCATTTTAAGGATTGCCTTAGAAATTTTGCCAATGTCTAAACTAGATTTACTTTCGTCTACTTCAAATAATTCTTCTTCAGTTTCTTCTAATTCGTCAGTTTCATCGTCCTCAACAACATTACTTTCTGTAATAAGTGATGCAGTATTCCAATAAGTTCTACCAAACTTACAATAGATAATAGCCTCTTGTACTGCTATCATAGAGTAAGGTAAAGAGTGATTAATTGAAAAGGCATAACCTAAGCTTGGCTTTATTGCAGTTTTATAGATATAATCAGCAAAAATTTTATTCTTAACTCTTGAATAAAACAACTCAGTTAATTCTGGTATTTTGCTTATTTGTTTTTTTGCTATAATTTTTCGTGCATTGTTAGCTTCACCAAGTGTAAAATTAGAAACATTTTCATCCATAAGAATACGCATAAAAGTCTCTTGATAAGGTGCTAGTCCGCAGAAGTAATATTTTTCTAAGACTTTTTGCTCATCCTTTGTAAGTCCAACATTACCCATTTCATCATACCATAGGTTTAAATTATCTTTAAATCTAGCAAATCTTGATAATTGATTTTCTTCACCTCTATCAGCCATTAGCCTCATAAGGGCTGACGCTGCCGTCAACTCTTCTACAGTTTTGGGTTTAGTAAGTTTAGATGCTTGAACACCAACACTACCACTAAACTGGAATAAGTCGAAAATTTCACCTTTGCCAATTTCCTCATAAAGAACCTCATCTTTAAAATCGGCATTAGATGGATGCAAATACTTGTTATAAGCTTCTCTAAGAGATAATTCCTTATCTATCAAACCATCTTTTTGAGCTAATTTTATAGCATATCTTAATTTTGTAGGAACTTTTGTACTTAGGAAGTCGAATTTTAATCCACCTGTTGTTTCAATGTCATGTAGGTCGTATTGGGTGACCACACCCCCCACATTACTTTTCATAAGTGGCGATATTTCCCAAAATGGACGTGTAAACATAATAACGCCACCTGCATGAACACCCTTTTGCTTAATAAGCCCTTCCAATTCTTTTATGTTTTGTAATAGTCCTTCATATTTTTCCACTTCTTTTATGAAAGCATAATTAGGCTTATCTCCACTATCTTCATCACCTAATAATGTCTTTTTTAAATCTGCATTTGAACCTCTTTTTGAGGTTATTAGAGAACTTAGGTACTGCCCTTCCTGTATAAGACCATCAGGGTGCTCTTCATCAACCCACGCTCGCCCCGCCATTTGGATTGCCGCCTTTAATGCTGCAGTTCCATATGTGGCAACTTGTGCAAATTGTCCTATTTTTAGAAAAGGTTTTAGATATTCTTTTGTATAGAACTTTTCACCCTCTTTATAGAGACGCAACCTTATTCTTTTAAAAATTTCTTCTTTCTGTTGTGGGTCTAAGTCACAGTCAATATCCATTTACACCCTCGGTTTCCCGATATTTATTAGGGGATTAGACTATCTCATTCCAGAGTTAAACTCCTTCATGGGCACTACGGAATAGTATCCATCTCTATTCCTCTCTAAAAATATAAATATTTTTAATTTAGTCGTTACATCTTTCTAATCTAATAATTAGACTCGACACGGTATCTCCTGCTATCTATTTCTAGACCGTAGGTTCTCTTCTGAAGCGTCTTCGTGTATTTCTACCTTATTCAACTTCTACCGTTAGCACTTAATAATAAGATATTAAGCACACCGCTGGATGCGTTCACCCATTTTTACTTGCCCAATATTTGTTTAGGCAATTCTATTCTTTCTTTATTTAAAACACCTTAGTCCACTGTCACCAGCGGGGCTGACTATATCTTACTCTCATAATACACTTTAAAATTACAATAGGCTTTATTTTTTTTTAAACATTCTCTCAAATAATGTGTAACATTATTGATATCTTTTGATCTAGTATAGTTATTATCAATAAGCCATTTTCCACAATCTCTTGTATTTGAAAAAATTTTTTTAAAATCATCTTTTTCAATTATTATATTAGTAGTTGCTACAGACTCAGATAAAGTAAATCTCTTAATATTGCGACGATTTAAAATCTTATCAATAGAACTATGATCACATCCTATAATTTTTGCCACTTTTCTTGCTGACTTTAAATCATAATATTTTTGAATAATATCTTCTTCATCCCAGTTATATAATTCTACTAATCTTCCACCCAAAGTGGAGTTATAGCCGTCAAAATAACTATTATAATATTCAATCCAATATTTTTCTCTTTCATCTAATTTTTCCTTTTCTACTTCCTCTATCATTTCAAAAGAAAAATTTTCGATACCATATTTTTTAAAAGCTTTATATAAAACGATTTGAGAGAAATACTCTTTATTATAATTTAGCCGATGCTGACGAAACCTTTCTTCATAATTCTTAATTGTCTGTCCAACATAGACTTTTCCATTAATTTTATTTGTAATTTTATAAATGTATCCCATAATAAACACCTCTTTAATTGTTTGAATAATAGTCTACTATGAGAGTCTTTGCACTTCGGATGGCGGTCATCTCCACCCTACTCTACTTAGTTATTCATAACAATATTACTATTGCTATTATCCTTTCGATAGTCGATGCACCTTCAACTCCCATATTGTTTCTCCAATATGGAAGTAGCTCGGCACAGGATTGTCTTTAACATTTTCGGCATTAAAGATTCCCCTGTTAGCTGATTTACTATTTGTCATTTCCTACAAATCCTAAGCGTTAAATCAACACCTTAGACCACAAGTTCACAAAGTTGTTTTCTTCTATATTACTATAAAAGGGAGACTTTTAAACTATAAATTAAGTTAATCTCCAAAGTTGTAAGTCATATTGTAAGGGGTTGACCTGTACAATATCCAACAAATAACAAGATAAAAAGCCAGATGCTGAACCTCTGCCGGGAGGCATTATACTTTCTGCATCCCAAAAGATATCCACTACTTCTTTAAAAGTATTAAAGTAACTAGCAATTGTTACATCACTTTTTTCAGATAAATATTCTAAGATATCGGCTTCCGTTTCTAATCTATCTAATGTAACATCACTTTCTAATTTTTTTTCGTATAAACTATCTAGGCAACTATTAGCCCAGTACCTTTTTTGAATATTGTCACTATCTAAATATTTTCTTAAGGTTTTTTGTTGAATATTAGGGTAATTGCCAATATCAAATATTTTTATGTCATTAAATTCTGGAATAATTGGGGCTTTAGAAATACTATATTCTCCAATTTTTTCGGCAAGTGATAAAGAGTTTCTAAAAAACTCTTCAACTCTATCTTCATTACAAACATTAAATAAGTTTTGTTTTATTTCGTTATCTGTCTGTAAATAAGCATAGCGATAAAATTTATCGGTTTCTCTATCCTTACCTTTGTTGGAGTTAAGAAAAGCTGAATGTGCACGTCTATTCTCTGGTCTGAGATAATGGGCGTCAGAGCCAACAATACATTTTAAACCTTTAAAGTCGGCAAAGTTTAAAAGGATTTGATTTACCACAATTTGTTCTTCCGTTTCTGCTGGTGATAATTCTATATAAAAATCATCACCAAAGATAGAAACCATTTCATCAGTAAAATCTATCATTTCTTTTTTTACTTTGCTTTCCAATTCTTTGTCTTTTGCTTTTGATGCCTTGGATAAAGACAAAGCTCTGTTTTGCATATAACCCCCTAAACAGGCGGTACAAGCTATCACTTCACCCTTATAATCTTCCATTACACCTTTTAACTCTTTTATTGTTGTGGGCACTCTTTCCATTTTGCCCGTCTTCCAACCTTGTAGATTAGCAAGACTTGATAGAATAGAAAGTGCATGATACCCCTTTAAACTTTTTGCTATAAGAATAAAGTGAAAATATCTTTCAATATTTTCCCTATCCTCAACTAAATAAATCTCATTACCTAAAGCAACCTTAAATTCTTTAGGTAATTCGCCTTTCTCTTTTAATTCTTTCTCTAATCTAAACAACCTCGGAGCACTGGCTAGGCTTTCATGGTCTGTTATTGTTAAACCAGATAAACCCATCTCATTTGCTTTTAATAGTAGCTTGTCTATTTTGTTTGTACTATCCAATAAACGTTTATTGGAAAATTCGGTGTGGGTGTGTGTTTCAAACCTCATATAATCCCTTCTTTCTTTATTTAATATAATAATTATAACACATTTCTGTTAATTTGTCAAATGATAAAAAATTCTTCCTCTGAGGGTTTTTTCTCAATTATTTGCAATTCATATTGTTTTATATTTAGTTGTTTTTTAATTTTATTGTTCCAAAAATTAATAGATGGTTCGCAAATTGCCACTATTTTACCAATTTTACAAGTGTCAAGTAAATCGGCAAAATCTTTGTCCATAAACTTTAGCACTGAAAAACAATCAAATGTAATTTCTGAAGTATCTTTTTTTGTACCTTTTATTCTTATATCGCTAGCATTTATATTTAATTCTATAGCAATTTCTGGTTTTGGGTTGCCCTTTCCATACATATCATCATTTGCCCCTAAATTTTCTATAAGAATATCAATATCTTCATCATTATTGCCCCTCATAAAATCTACATAGTGAACCGTATTATTCTTTAATTCTACCATATCATTATTTATTTTTTCTATTAATATAGGAATATTTTCTTCATTTATAGAAACACCGAATGCACTTCCATGACCTTGTGCATAATTCACAAGTCCACTTTCATTTAAATAATCTTTTAGATTTTCAATAGGATGTCCTTCACAATTTCTTGCTGAACCTTGTAAACCATTTTTAGTTTTAACTAAGTATAAAACTGGCTTTTTAAAATGTGCTGTGAGGTTCATAGCAATTAAACCATTAACGGCTTTTTCATCTTCATCTTTAAGAACTTTTTGGCAAATTATAATTTCATTTTTATCTTGCCCTTCTTTTTCTATTTCTTTTAGTGACCTAGTAAAACATCTTTTTACTACTCTATCTTGAGTGTTTTTTGTCTTGATGGTTTCTTCAACCATTTCTTCTGCTAAAGTTTGATATTGACTATTTACAATTTTGTTACCTTCATTTTCAAGCATTGATGTAAATAGCTTTTCTTTTTGCTCTTTAGTGCCAAATCTTATCAAGCTATTGATAAGTGGGGCAATATAAAAAGATATTCCTTGAGGATTTACATCCTCACCAACTAAACATGATTGTTTTAATATAGCTGATTTTAAAAAGGGGTTGTTAAACTCTTTTAAACCCTTTGTAATTATCCATCTATTTTCTAGGGTTGTAATATCTAGCATGTCACTTACAATAGAAGTTGCCGCCAAATCATAATAAAAATTACTATAATTAACATTAAATTTTGTATCTAGGTATTGTATAAACTTTAGAACAACGCCCCCTCCAGAAAGGGCTTTATTTGGATAATTATCCAGTTGAGGATTTACAATAGCAATTCCATCACTATCTTGTAATTCTTTATCACTTTCATGATGGTCTAATATTATTAAGTCAATAGAATTATTATATAGTTTTTCTTGTTCTATAATATCATTAGTTCCTGCATCTGGAACTATTACCAAATTGCAATAATTCTTTACAAAAAAGTTTACACTATCTTTTAGTCCATGTTCCTTACCATCATGAACAAAAAACACATAATTTAAATCTTTATTTATTTTTAATAGATAATTTACTATCATAGATGCCGAACAAAATCCATCAGCATCACTATCAACTAAAAAGCCAATCTTTTTATCTAAATTATTTTTTAATATTTGATATGCTTTTTCTATGTTATTTAGTAGGATTGAACTATGTTCATTGCTTTCTATTGGATTGTAGTATTTATCCCAGTTTTCCTCATTTGTAATTCCTCTAGCAAGAACTAACTCTTTAAAATAGTTCTTGAATTGCCTAATATTCTTGGCTTCTTCTTTTAATTTGATATTCATTTTTATAATTCCTTTCAATTTTTATTATATTTATATTATAGCATATTTATTATGAAAAGTCAATACGCTTAGAATATAATTTTTTAAATACTTCTGCACCTTTATCAATTGGTGCGTCTTTATTTTCTAAAAGATTTTGGCTATCCCAAATGAAACTGGTCTTAATGAATTTACCTGCTTTTCTTGCCTCTTTTTCATATTTTTCAAACAATTTATTTTGCTTTTGATATTCGTTATTTTCATAGTCTCTATCAAGGCAAAAAACTATTTCTCTTAAATTAGGAATTTTTAATAATAAATTTAGTTGGCATTCTCCCAATTGATTATTGCAAGTGGCAACTGAATTATTAAAATTAAAAAGAGAACCCATTTTTAGAACACTTTTTTCTGCCTCAAAAACAAAAACCGTACCAGTCTTTGAAATATCCTCCTTATTAAAGTTTAAACCGTATAGATTTAGTCTTAAAGGATGATTGAACTTTTTATCACCTATAATAAAAGGACAATATTTGGCATGAGCATCAGCATCCAAATTTCTAACTCTTATACCAATTAATCTACTATCTATATCATAATGTGGAATAATAATTTGATTATCAGGACGATAGAAAGAAATTTGAAATTTTTCTATCATCTCTTTACTTATTCCTTCCATTTGCCACTCAAAAATCTCATCTTTTTCAAAGCAATTTAATATACTTTGATTATGTTCTTTTAATATTTGTGGTTTTATAATTTTTTTTACGGCTGGAATGTCAAAAATAATAGTTTCCTTTTTGTCTGAATTTCTAACACTTTTATTTAAAATCTTTTCTACTAATTGAATGGCTTTATGAAAATTATAATCTTCATTATAAAGCTTTCTATTTTTAATTATAACATCATAAATAGAAAGATTTTCACTACAACCAGTATAACAATGGAAATAACCACTATCGTCAAAAAAATGTAGTTTTAAAGAACCGCCACTTTTATTATGACAAATAGTGTTGGTTTCCATATGTTCTCTTCTATCAACAAAAATTTCAGCACCAAGATATTTTAATATTTCTTTTACCTCATCTCTATTAAATATCACAACAATCCTCCAACTTTAGATATGTCATTCCCAATTCTTTTGCAACATTTTCTTTTATTTCTATAATACCTTCTAACTCCAATAACTCAAAGTCCTCGATATCACCATACTTTTCATTTGTAATAAAATATTCATCCCTTCGACAAGTTCCTTTATCAAAATATGAAATTATCCTTGTTTTCATATATCGACCTCTTCTAAGTTTATATACATCCATTATTTGATTAGGTGGACGCTTGCCGCCAAAATCTATTTGCTCTATTGCTTTTTTCTCTTTATCAGACAAATCTAGGAATATACATCCAACATCGGCTTTATTTGCCAAACTTTTTGCATTAGCAAGAAATCTTTGGTCTTTAAAACCATCTGCACTCATTACCTGTTATGTTATTTAATTATTCGTTAGATAATTAAAGAACTGCTTATTTAATAAGCTATAAAGGTTAACAGAATCCTTTTGCGACTATATTACAAGCCGCATTAATATCTCGATCCAATTCCAAACCACAACTACACTTGTAAACTCTATCTTTTAATGTCAATTCAAGGTTTCTCTTTCCACATCTTGAACAATCCATTGAAGTATATGCTGGATTAACTTTAATAAAAGTTCTTCCGAATTTCTTACATTTCCATTCTAAGACTATTGTGAACCTGTCTAATGGAGCAATAATTCTTAATCTTCGACGATTTTTATTTGACATTAAAATTTTAGCGTTTGTTAAATCTTCAACAGCAATATTGTTTTCTCTTGCCAATTCAGTAGTTGTTTGTTCTATAAAATCTTTCTTTAAATTTTCTAATCTAAAATAAGCTTTGTCAATTTTCTCTTTCAATTTCTGATGATTATTTGAGCCTTTAGTTTTCTTACTTAATTTAGATTTTAAAGAATTAACTCTATAAAATTGCCTAAGAACAGTTCTTGGATAGTTTATTCTAATTCCATTTGATGTTGTCATGAAATCTTTTATTCCCCAATCAAGACCTAATTGACTTTTTGTTTTTCCTAGTGGTTCAACATTTACTTCACAAGAGCCGCTAACATACCACTTACCATAGGAGCAAGTATATCTTGGCTCTGTTATTGTTTTAATATTGTACTTATTTAAAAACGTCATATCAACTGGACATTTTCTTCCTTTTTTAACTCCAGAAAGATTTATTGTATTGTCATCATTTATTTTTATTGTCTGACTAGCAATACAGAATGATTGTTTGTTGGGATTATATTTGTGAAATTTTGGTGGTCTTCCTATTTTGTTGTAAACTCTTTTCCAAGTTTGAGAATATTTTTTTGCAATATCATTATATATTCTTTTTGGAATATCTTCTCTAATGAATTCCTTCATTAAATCTTGAGGAGAAGAACCTTTGACGTTATATGTTCCACATATGATTTTTTCTCCAGAGTTTTTATATTTTGCAACAACATAATTCCACATTTCATGAGAACACTTACAGAAGTAAAATAATTTTTCTTCTTGTTCTTTGTTTGGATAGATTCTGACTTTGAATCCTGTTTTCATTTATATCACCTCCTTTTAATTAATTATACCACATTACTAACTAAAAGTCAATAGCTTTTTATAACAATTAACCCTCAATAATTCTTCCCTTAGCCTACTATAATGTTTATGCAATTTTGGATTAACTAGTTTTTGCCATTCTGACCTTTTATCTTTTATCATCAATTCTCTCAACATTGTTGCTGAAATTGGCAATTCAGTTCTATTAATAATTAACTCGGTAGTATTTTGTAAATCGGCTGGTTCAAACCATTTACTTCTACTTTCATCATTTCCATATATTATTATATCAGGATTTTTATAGATATAATCATTTACATTTTTTAACAAGTACTTACCCCAATCTGTAGTAATATCATTTTCATTAGTCAAATCGGGCAATCCATAAATAATAACATTTGGGAAAACTTCTTTAATCATCTCTATTCTTGTTGTTATATTATATGGATTTCTTTCTGTACTTTGTTCTTGTGACGAACCAACCAAAACCAGAAGTCTATCACACAACATATATCCTGTTTTGAATAGCTTTTCATGTCCATTGTGAAAGGTCTGAAACCTTCCACAAATCAATCCGATATCATAAGGTTTATTCATTATTTAATTACCCCTTTCTTTTACTATAATATTATTATAACACATTTACTACCAAAAGTCAACGTCTTGGTTTTCCGCAAGACATCTTTCCTTCAGGACACTTTCCACTTACACATCCAGCCCCCATATTTTTGAACAAAATAGGAGAAACTTCTTTGCAAAGTCTTAACATTTCGTCTGCAACTTCTCTAATTTCATCTTGTGCTCTATTGCAGCACCTTAATTTAAAGAAATTTTTCAAACTTCTTAAATTCATAGTGACAACCATTTTTGTCTCGCTTGCATTCGGCAAAACATATCTTGCATTTTCTATTGCCTTTTTTTCGGCATCTTTTATGTTCATACCTTTATTTATATAACTCTCTTGTAGAATATCTACAAGTTTTATATAATTTTCAAAAGATTTACTAATGCTTTCATTATATATTTCTTTTGCTAGAATATTCTTTTCTATTTCTTCAGGTATGTAGAAGTCATCTTTATTCTTAACATACCTTTGACTTTGAACAGAAAAAGATGCTATTCTATGTCTAGTAATTTGTGCTAGAAGTGCTCTAGATACACCCTCAATACCAAAAGTAAAAGAAACATGTTCAATTGGACTTTCATGTCCTATTTCTGATAATAATTCAATAAAACTTTCAATTTTTTCTGGAGTTAAATTGTCTGTTAAATATTCTAAGTCTGTATTTGAATAGCACATCTTTGCAGCAACTGCAATTGTTTTTTCTGGATTTGGTGTATGCTCTATTAATGTAACTTTCATATTAAATCTCCTTCTCTCTAAATCACTATATTTATTATAACACATTATTAACAAAAAGTCAACTATTTTCTAATTCTTTATACCTGTTTTTACTATTCCATACTTCTATTATTATTATTCCTTTTTACATCATTCATTCCATTGTCTAAAGCCAGGGGATTTCTGACTTATTCATTAAGTCTCCTTTAGCCATTTAATTTTACAAGCTTCAGAAATTTCTCCAGTATTAAGAAACTTTACAATAGCAGGTTGTTCTAATAGAATGGTTAAAAATTCAGACATTCTAATTAGCTCATATTCATTTTTCATTTGCCATTCATTAGAGGTTGAATAAAGCTCACAGACCTTATCAAGATTATCGGTTATTTTTTTTAATCTTATATATCTATGTTGATGTTCGTCCTCGTCAAAACCTAAAATTTGACGACACATTTGTTCGTGAAAATATGCACGACTAATATTAGTGGGTAAAACGCTTTCTTGTTTACTCCAAGATAAACCTTCCATATTTTTAATACATTTAAGATATTGATATACTTCACTAAACATTTTTTATCCTTCTTTCTTATTTATTTTCTACACTTATTATATCATATTATTAATGAAAAGTCAATCAATTATAGGATATTCGTCACCCATAATTTCTTTTAATGTTCTTGGTGTATAACTAATATTCTCTAGCATACACCCAACATTATAGCACAAATAGGGGAAACCCAGTGCTCTCATATGTGATTTGTAAAATTCAAATGGACGATTTTCCCTACCTTCATGAATATGCCCATATAAGTGAACTGAACCATAATCACTTTTATTCCAATGTGCAATTGGGTAGTGAGACAAAACAATATTTAGTCCATTATCTTTAAGCTCTAAATAAT
>JACCEC012336329.1_pt1 | contig 11678 bp, 10 predicted proteins | sample 7450121 | NCBI WGS metagenome assembly JACCEC01 (sample SAMN15323455, study PRJNA562643) | freshwater metagenome | isolation source: river surface water | place: USA:Blue River Watershed | collected 2017-08-18 | reverse complement strand
GTCGATGTGTTCGAGCGTGATGCCGGCGGCCTCGATCTGGTCGATCAGGTCGAGCACGCGGTCCATCGCGTCGAGGTAGGGCGAGGTCTCGGTGATCTGCGAGCCGATATGGCAGTCGATGCCGGTGACTTTCAGGCCGGGCAGGGCGGCGGCATGGCGGTAGGCTGCCAGCGCATCGGTGTGCGCTATGCCGAACTTGTTGCCCTTGAGGCCGGTCGAGATATAGGGATGGGTCTTGGCATCGACGTCCGGGTTGACGCGCAGGCTGACCGGCGCGCGCCGGCCCATGCCGGCAGCGACTTCGCTCAGCACGTCGAGCTCGGGCAGGCTCTCGACGTTGAAGCAGCCGATGCTGGCCTCCAGCGCGCGCTTCATCTCGGCGCGGCTCTTGCCCACGCCCGAGAAGATCACCTTGGCCGGATCGACGCCGGCGCGCAGCGCGCGCTCGAGCTCGCCGCCCGAGACGATGTCCAGGCCACAGCCGGCTTCGACGAAGGTGCGCAGCACGGCCAGCGTCGAGTTGGCCTTCATCGCGTAGCAGATCAGCGCGTCGCGGCCGGCGAAGCCGCGCTGGTAGGCCGCCAGCGCGTCGAGCATGGCAGCCTTCGAATAGATGAACAGCGGCGTACCGTGCTCGCGCGCCAGGTCGGCGGCGGCAACGCCCTCGACCATCAGCTGGCCGTCGCGGTAGTCGATGAAGGGGCGGGCCGGCAGGTCGGCCTGTGCAGTGGCGAGTCGGGACATGGGTTCAGCGTTTGTTGTGGGGGGAGGTCGTCGGAGGCGGAGCCGTCGATGTCTGTCCGTCAGGCAGGTAGAGTGGGCCCTTCTGGCCGCAGCCTGCCAGCAGCACGGCACACAGGCCTGCCAGTGCAGCGCGCGATGCGCAGGCCAAGGCCATGCGCGCCATGGGGCCAACCGTGATCGGGCCGCGCGGGCCTAGAATTTGGCGGGTTTCAAACATCCCGGAATTGTAATGACCGACCTCGAATACATGGATCGCGCCGAAGCGGCGCTCAAGGCGATCGAACTGGCCTGCGACCGCATCAACGACGAGACCGATGCCGATGTCGACAACCAGCGCGTCGGCGGCATGATCACGCTGACCTTCGCCAACCGCAGCCAGATCGTGATCAATCTGCAAAAACCCCTGCAAGAGATCTGGATGGCCGCGCGCTCGGGGGGCTATCACTACCGCTTCGACGGCGGCCAGTGGCTCGACACCCGGGGCGCGGGCGAGTTCTTCGCCCACCTCTCGCGCGAGGCCAGCGCGCAGTCCGGCCAGCCGCTGGTCTTCAGTTCCTGAACAGGTCCAGGATGCCGCGCTTCTCCTCGGATTCGGGCGCTGCAGCCGGTGCGGTTTCCTCGCCGCCCAGCCGGCTCATGCCGCTGCCGGGCGCGTAGTTGTCGTAGTACCACTCGCCCTGCACATTGACCACGCCGGGCGGCACCGCCAGCCCGGCCACCGGCGTGTTGCGCAGCGCTTCCTGCATGAAGGCGATCCAGATCGGCAGCGACAGGCCGCCACCGGTCTCGCGACTGCCGAGGTTGCGCGGGTTGTCGTAGCCGACCCAGACCGCACCGACCAGCGTGGGCTGGTAGCCGACGAACCAGGCGTCCACCGCGTCGTTGGTCGTGCCCGTCTTGCCGTAGAGGTCGGTCCGCTTGAGCGTGGCCTGGGCGCGCGCTGCTGTGCCTGAGCGCGTGATGTCGTTGAGCAAGTGGTTCATGATGAAGGCGTTCCGCGCAGCTATCACCTGCGGCAACTGCTCCGGGGCCGGCGGCCGTGACTCCTGCAGCACGCGTCCCTTGTGGTCGGTGATGCGGCTGATGAAGCGCGGTGCGACATAGTGCCCGCCGTTGGCGAACACGCTGTAGCCGGCCGCCATCTGCAGCGGCGTGACCGAGCCCGCACCCAGCGCCATCGTCAGATAGGGCGGGTGCTTGTCGGCGTCGAAGCCGAAGCGCGTGCTCCAGTCCTGCGCCTCCTTGGCACCGACGACCTGCAGGATGCGGATCGACACCATGTTCTTGGACTTGGCCAGCGCGGTGCGCACGGTCATCGGGCCTTCGAACTTGCCGTCGTAGTTCTTCGGCTCCCAGGGCTGGCTGCCCGTGGCGCCGGCGTTGAAGTAGAGCGGTGCATCGTTGACCAGGGTCGCCGGCGTGATGCCCTTCTCGAGTGCGGCCGAGTAGATGAAGGGCTTGAAGCTCGACCCGGGCTGACGCCAGGCCTGCGTCACATGGTTGAACTTGTTCTTCTCGAAGTCGAAGCCGCCGACCAGTGCGCGGATCTCGCCGCTGCGCGGGTCAAGCGCGACCAGGGCTGATTCGACCTCAGGCATCTGGGTCAGGCCCCAGCCGCGCTCGCTCCTGACGATGCGCACCACCGCGCCCGGGCGCAGCCTGAGGTTGGGCGGAGCCTTGGCGGACAGGCCGGACTGGACGGGCTTCAAGCCGTCGCCCGTGATCGTGATCGGCTCGTCATCGCCGCGTATCACGATCACCCGTTGCGGGCTGGCTTCGAGCACCACGGCAGCCTTGAGTTCGCCGCTGTCGGGGTGACTCGACAGGATCTCGTCGATGGCGTCGGTGCGTGCCTTCGGATTGTCGGGCAGGTCGATGAATTTCTCGGGGCCGCGGTAGTGCTGGCGGCGCTCGTAGTCGAGCACACCGCGGCGCAGCGCGGCATGGGCGGCACGTTGGGCGCCCGCGTCCAGCGTCGTGTACACCACCAGACCGCGGGTATAGCTGTCGGCGCCGTACTGCTCATAGACCGCCTGCCGCACCATTTCGGCCAGGTGCCCGGCATGCAGGGGCTGCTTCTCGCTGTCGCGGCGCAATACCAGCTGCTCGTCCTTGGCCGCGCGTGCCTGTTCGGCCGTGATGAAGCCGTTTTCCTGCATGCGCTCGATGATGTAGAGCTGGCGTGCCCGCGCCCGCCTGGGGTTGGTGATCGGGTTGTAGGCCGACGGTGCCTTGGGCAGGCCGGCGAGCATCGCGGCCTCGGCGATCGAGATCTCCTTGAGCGGCTTGCCGTAATAGATCTGGGCGGCGGAGGCAAAGCCATAGGCGCGGTGACCCAGGAAGATCTGGTTCATGTAGATCTCCAGGATCTGGTCCTTGCTCAGCATGGCTTCGAGCTTCAAGGTCAGCAGGATCTCGTAGATCTTGCGCAGGTAGCTCTTCTCGCTCGACAGATAGACGTTGCGCGCCACCTGCATCGTGATGGTCGATGCGCCCTGGCTCTTGGCCTGGCCCAGGTTGGCGATCGCCGCGCGCAGCATCCCGATGTAGTCCACGCCGCTGTGTTCATAGAAGCGCGCGTCCTCGATCGCCAGCACGGCGTTGATCATGACCGGCGGTATGTCCTCGATCGGCGTGAGGTTGCGCCGTTCCTCGCCGAATTCGGCGATCAGTTCGCCATCGGCGCTCAGCACGCGCAGCGGCAGCTTGGGCCGGTAGTCGGCCAGCTCGGCGACGTCGGGCAGATTGGGAAAGGCCATCGACAGCGCGATGCCTGCCGTCAGCAACAGCGCCAGCACGCCGGCGACTGCGCCACCGACCAGCCATTTGATCCAGCGCCAGCCGGACGGGGAGGACTGACGGCGGGCGGAACGTCGCTCAGCTGAATTCGGGTCGGGGTGACGGGACATGCGTAGGTGTCAGGAAGTGGTGCGCGATTATAGGAATTCGCCTGCGCCTGCGCCTGCCTGCCCCGATCTGCTTCATGCCATAAAATGTCATCAATGACAACTTGTGCAATGTTGCTTGGGCTTGTTGAGAAGCATGTGTTGCTGTTAGTATGCAAACAAAATAATACAGGTCGTCATCCGACCGGCAACCAGCAGGGGAAGGAATTGATCTCATTCGAGACACTCATCGGTCGAGGCCCTGCGCCTTTGCTCGGCATCGACATCAGTTCCTCCACCGTGAAACTGGTCGAGCTGGGGCGCAACCGGGAGGGCGCCCTGGTGCTCGAACACTGCGGCATAGAGCCGTTCGAGCGTGGCTGGGTCAATGAAGGCAATGTCGAGAAGTTCGACGAGGTGGCCGAGGCCTTGCGGCGACTGCTGCGCAGATGTGGCAGCAAGACCCGCCAGGTCGCGCTGGCCCTGCCCGGATCGGCCGTCATCACCAAGAAGATCGTGCTGGCGGCCGACCTCGACAGTGACGAGCTCGAGGCCCAGGTCGAGGTCGAGGCCTCGCAGTACATTCCCTTCCCGCTGGCGGAGGTCAGCCTGGACTTCTGCGTCATCGGACCGTCGGCGGGTGCGCCGGGCATGCTCGACGTCCTGCTGGCGGCGTCGCGCAGGGAGCGGGTGTCCGATCGGCAGGCGCTCGCCGAGGCCGCAGGCCTGGTGCCTGTCGTCATGGATGTCGAGCCTTATGCCACCCGTCTGGCGGCCGCCCGCGTCATCGAGGCCTTGCCGCGCCAGGGTCGCGACGCGCTGATCGCGCTGTTCGAGGTCGGTTCGCACGCGACCAGCCTGCAGGTCATACGCAACGACGACGTGATCTACGAGCGCGACCAGGTCTTCGGCGGCGCCCTGCTGACGCAGCAGATCGCGCAGCGGTACGGCCTGAGCTTCGAGGAAGCCGATGCCAGGAAGAAGAGCCGCGATCTGCCGTCCGACTATGGCAAGGTCCTGACCCCCTTCCTGGACAACCTCGGCCAGGAGATCGGCCGCGCCCTGCAGTTCTTCTTCACCAGCACGCCGCACAACAAGGTCGATCATGTCCTGCTCTCGGGCGGCTGTGCGGCGCTGCCCGGCGTGGTCGATGCCGTCGCGGCGCAGACCGCGTTCCCGTGCCAGGTGATCAACCCCTTCGACGGCATGATTCTCGGCCCCGGGGTCAAGGTCGGCCTGCTGGAGTCCGATGCCACCTCCTATCTCGTCGCCACCGGCCTGGCCCTGAGGAGGTTCCATCCATGATCCTGATCAACCTCCTGCCGCACCGGGAGGCCGCACGCAGGCGGCGCCGCGAGCAGTTCATGCTCCAGCTCGGGCTTGCCCTGCTCGCCGGCATCCTGCTGTCGCTGCTCGTCATGCTGTCCCTCCAGCAGCGCATCGATTCCCAGCGCAGCCGCAACGACTTGTTCAGCGCCGAGATCGCCGTGCTCGACGCCCAGATCAGGGAGGTCTCCAGCCTGAAGGCCCAGGTCGAGGCACTCAAGGCGCGCCAGCAGGCCGTCGAGAGCCTGCAGGCCGATCGCAATCTTCCGGTTCATCTGCTGGAGGAAATGGTCGGGCAGCTGCCGGACGGCGTGTACCTGGGGTCACTCAGGCAGGAGGGCTCCGGCATCATCATCACCGGCATGGCGCAGTCGCAGGAGCGCGTCTCGGAACTGTTGCGCAACCTGGGCAACCGCAGTGCCTGGTTGCGTCAGCCGCAACTGGTCGAGATCGTCGCGGGCGACGTCAACGTGCCGCAGCGGGGGGCCAGGCGAGTGTCCAATTTCTCGATCCGCGTGATGCTCGTGCGCGGACCGGATGACGGCAGCCAGCCGGCCACCAGCCAGGCAGGCAAGGTCTGAGGAGGGCCGCATGAACAGACCCGTCGTGCCCATCGATTTCCATGCGCTGCTCGAACGTGCCCGGAAAGACTTCTCCAACCTGGATCGCAACGATCCCGCTCGCTGGCCTGCATTGCCGCGCGCCCTGCTGCTGCTGGTCCTGATGCTGGTCGTGGTCGCCGGGCTCTGGTATGCCTGGCTCGGCAATCTGTCCGATGAGCTCGATGCCGAGCGCAGGCGCGAAACCGAGCTGCGCGAGACCTACAGGATCAAGCTGGCGCAGGCCATCAACCTCGATGCGCTCAAGCTCCAGCTCGAACAGGTGCAGGTCTATGTCAACCAGCTCGAGAAGCAGCTGCCGAGCAAGGCCGAGATGGACGCGCTGCTGTCCGATATCAACCAGGCCGGTCTGGGTCGCAGTCTGCAGTTCGAGCTGTTCCGGCCGGGCAGCGTGAACCTGCAGGACTACTACGCCGAGCAGCCGATCGCGCTCAAGGTCAACGGGGGCTATCACGACATCGCGCTGTTTGCGGCTGACATCGCGGCGCTGTCGCGCATCGTCACGCTCAACAACCTCACGCTGCTTCCGGTTGCCGGCAAGCCTGGCCAGCTGGTCCTTGAGGCCACCGCCAAGACCTTCCGCTACCTCGATCCCGACGAGGTGCTGGCACAGAAGGCCGCGCGCAAGGCCGAGCAGCCAGGGAGCAGGAAATGAGGCCGAATTTCACCTTGGCCGCGGTCCCGCTGGTCCTGCTGACGGCCTGCGCGCCATCGTCGCACGACGAGATCCGGCACTGGATGACCGAGCAGCGCAATGTCGTGGTGCCCCGGGTCGAGCCCATACCCGAGCCCCGGCGCTTCGTGCCGCAACAGTACGGCAGCGGCTCGGCTCTGTCCCCCTTCAGCCCGGAAAAACTCTTCAGCGCGCTGCGCAGCGAAAGCGCAGCGGGCGCTGGCAGCGTGCTGATCCGCGCCGAACTCGACCGGCGCAAGGAGCCGCTCGAACTCGTTCCGCTCGACAGCATGTCGATGGTGGGGCTGCTGAACCGGAATGGCCGCCAGGTGGCGCTGGTCCGGGTCGACAAGCTGCTCTACCAGATCGGTGTCGGTCACTACCTGGGGCAGAACTTCGGCCGTGTCACCCGGATCGGCGAGCAGGAGGTCGTGCTGCGCGAGATCGTCCAGGATCCCGCCGGCGACTGGGTCGAGAGGCCGGCCACGCTGCAGCTACAGGAGGAAACCCGCAAATGAGCAAGACCCATCATCCGAACGCCGGCCGTGGCGGCTGGCGCCTGGCGCTGGCGCTGGGCTTGTCGGCGGGCCTGGTGCAGGCGCAGCCTGCCATCCGGTCTGTCAGCGCGGCGACCCAGGGCCGCACCGAGATCGTGCGCATCCAGCTCAGCGAGCCGCTCAAGCGGCCGCCAGCCGGTTTCGCGCTCCAGTCGCCAGCGCGCATCGCACTCGACTTTGCTGGCGCCAGCAATGCCACCGGCCGCAGCCTGATCGAGCTCAACCAGGGCAAGCTGCGCTCGGCCAAGGTGGTCCAGTCCGGCGACCGCACGCGCGTCGTGCTCAACCTCAGCCAGGCGAGCGGCTACCAGACCCGCATCGAAGGCAAGACCCTGCTGGTGCTGCTCGAACCCGATCCCGCGCCGCCCACGCCGGCCGGCTTGAACCAGGCGCCCAGTGATGTCCTGCCGCTGCAGGATGTCGATTTCCGCCGCAGTCCCGACGGCGCCGGCCGCGTGATCGTGAGCCTGGGCAGCAGCCAGGCAGTGGATGTGCGCCAGCAGGGCCGCAAGCTGGTGGTCGATTTCCTCAAGACTTCCCTGCCCGAGGGCCTGCGCCGGCGCCTGGACGTGACCGACTTCGGCACGCCGGTGCAACTCGTCACCACCACCCAGGTGGGGGACCGGGTGCGCATGGTGGTCGAAGGCCGTGGCAACTGGGAGCACAGCGCCTACCAGAGCGAGCGCCAGTTCGTGCTCGAGCTCAGGGAGCCCAAGGTCGATCCCAACAAGCTCACGCAGGGGCCGGGCTACGCGGGCGAGAAGCTGACGCTGAACTTCCAGAACATCGAGGTGCGGTCGCTGCTGCAGGTGATCGCCGACTTCACCAACTTCAACATCGTGACTTCGGACTCGGTGACCGGCAGCGTCACGCTGCGGCTCAAGGAAGTGCCCTGGGACCAGGCGCTCGACATCATCCTGCAGGCCAAGGGCCTGGGCATGCGCAAGACCGGCAACGTCATCTGGGTGGCGCCCAAGGACGAGATCGCCGCGCGCGAAAAGCAGGAATTCGAGGCCAAGGCGGCGGTGCAGACGCTGGAGCCGGTGCGCACCCAGGCCTTCCAGATGAACTATGCCAAGGCGATCGACATCGCGGCGCAACTGCGCGGCGAGGTGGCCGGGCAGGCGGGGGGCAGCGCCACGGGGGGGGCGCGCCTGCTGTCGCCGCGTGGCAGCGTGGTCCCCGAGCCGCGCACCAACCAGCTGTTCGTCACTGACATCCCGTCGCGGCTGGAGGCGGTGCAGGAGCTGGTCAAGAAGCTCGACATCCCGGTGCGCCAGGTCATGATCGAGGCGCGCATCGTCGAGGCCAGCGATACCTTCGGCCGGTCGCTGGGCGTCAAGTTCGGCGGCAGCGATCAGCGCAACCCCGCCGGCTTTTCGCTGGGCGGCGGCAACCGGATCGCCTTCGGTGGCAGCTATGACGCGGTGGCGAACTCCACTGGCGAGCGTGCCACCGCCTTGACCGCCGCCAACACCAGCTTCGTCAACCTGCCGGCTTCGACCCTGGGCGCGACCGATCCGGCCCGGCTGGCGCTGTCGCTGTTCAGCCCGACGGCCAACCGCTTCCTCGACCTGGAGATCTCGGCGCTGCAGGCCGACGGCAAGGGCAAGGTGGTGGCGAGTCCGCGCGTGATCACCGCCGACCAGACCCAGGCCGAGATCGAGCAGGGCGTCGAGATTCCGTACCAGTCCTCTGCCGGAGGGTCGTCGGGGGCCACCCAGGTGAGCTTCAAGAAGGCCAGCCTCAGGCTGGTCGTGACGCCCCAGATCACCCCGGAGGGCGGCATCATCCTCAGCGTCGAGGTCAGCAAGGACACCCCGGGCATTCCGGTACCGGGTGGCATCGCCATCAACACCAAGCGCGTCAAGACCAATGTGCTGGTCGAGAACGGCGGCACCGTCGTCATCGGCGGCATCTTCACTTCGAGCGAGCAGGAGGACGTCAGCAAGGTACCCTTGCTCGGCGACATCCCGTTTGCCGGCAACCTGTTCAAGAGCCGCACGCTCAAGACCGAGAAGACCGAGCTGCTGGTGTTCCTGACGCCGCGCACGCTGTCGGAAATCATCACTGCGCGTTGACTCCAGCCTGCCTCGATCGTCTGCAAGAGCGCTCTCCTGGGCGAGCCGGTCATGCGAGTTGTCGCTACGATTACACTCGACCCGTTTATGTCCGGTGATCTCCGCTCGCCAGCGAGCTGCGGGGCATCCGGGCCGGTCCGGTCACTTCAATCTCGTTCCCTTGCCCATCGTCCTCGTCGGCCTGCCCGGTTCAGGCAAATCCACTGTCGGGCGCCAGCTCGCCCGCCGGCTGGCCGTCCCCTTCATCGACTCCGACCATGTGATCGAGGAGCGGCTTGGCTGCTCGATCCGCGAGTTCTTCGAGCGCGAGGGCGAGGCGCGCTTTCGCGACATCGAGCAGGACACGCTCGACGAACTCAGCCAGGGGCCGGCAGCGGTGCTCTCGACGGGTGGCGGCGCCTGCATGCGCGAGGCGACCCGGGTCTTCCTGAAGGCGCGCGGCCAGGTGATCTACCTGCGCTCGACGCCCGAGGACATCTACCGCCGCATCCGGCATGACCGCGGCCGGCCGCTGCTGCTGGTGGCCGATCCGCTGCAGCGGCTGCGCGACCTCTACGAGGCGCGCGATCCGCAGTACCGCGATTGCGCGCATTACGTGATCGAGACCGGGCGGCCTTCTGTCGCCACGCTGGTCAACATGATCGTGATGCAGCTGGAGCTCGCCGGCTCCTTGCCGGACATGCCCCGCTAAACTAGCGGGATGAGCCAAGCCACCTCCCTGCCGCCTGCGGGCGCAACAGTCCAAGCCCGCGTCGAGATCGATCTGGGCGAGCGCAGCTACCCGATCCTGATCGGTTCCTCGTTGCTCGATGACCCGGCCAGCTGGGCCGGTCTGCCCAAGGCGGCTGTGGCGCTGATCGTCACCAACACGACGGTCGGGCCGCTCTATGCCGGACGGCTGCAGCACGCGCTGGCGGATCACTATTCCCAGGTGCATGTGCTCGAGCTGCCCGACGGCGAGGCGTACAAGACCTGGGATTCGCTGAACCTGATCTTCGATGCGCTGCTGTCCAGGGGCTGCGACCGCAAGACGGTGCTGTTTGCGCTGGGCGGCGGCGTGGTGGGCGACATGACGGGCTTTGCCGCCGCCTGCTACATGCGCGGCGTGCCCTTCGTGCAGGTACCGACCACGCTGCTGGCGCAGGTCGATTCCTCGGTCGGGGGCAAGACGGCGATCAACCATCCGCTGGGCAAGAACATGATCGGCGCCTTCTACCAGCCGGTGCGCGTGGTCTGCGACCTCGACACGCTCAGGACGCTGCCCGAGCGCGAGCTCTCCGCCGGCCTGGCCGAGGTGATCAAGTACGGCCCCATCCACGATCTGGCCTTTCTCGACTGGATCGAGGCCCATCTGCCGGCGCTGCGCGCGCGCGACCCGCAGGCGCTGGCGCGCGCCGTGCAGCGCAGCTGCGAGATCAAGGCCGAGGTCGTGGGGCAGGACGAGCGCGAGTCGGGCCTGCGTGCGATCCTCAACTTCGGCCATACCTTCGGTCATGCGATCGAGGCTGGCCTGGGCTATGGCGAGTGGCTGCACGGCGAGGGCGTGGGCTGTGGCATGGTGATGGCAGCGCGTCTGTCGCAGCGCCTGGGCCTGCTGGCGGCGGACAAGGTCGAGCGCCTGGTGCGACTGGTCGATGCCGCCGGCCTGCCGGTGCGCGGCCCGCAGCTCCTCCAGGGCCACGGCGCGGGCGACGGGCTGCCGAATGCCCAGCGCTATCTGCAGCTGATGCGGGTGGACAAGAAGGCCGAGGCCGGCGAGATCAAGTTCGTGCTGGTCGAGGACGCCGGCCGGGCGGTGGTGCGCGGCGCGCCCGACGAGCTGGTGGCCGAGGTGATCGATGCCTGCTGCGCCTGAGGCGCAGGTCGGCAAGCTGCCGCCGGCCATCCCGCAGCGCCTGGCGCGCGTGTCGGGCTGAAGGAGGTCGTCTGTGGCGCGCTTGCCCCGTCTGGCTGTCACCGGCCTGCCGCATCATGTGATCCTGCGCGGCAACAACCGCCAGCCGGTCTTCGTCGATCGCGATGACCGCGAGTTCTTCCTGGCGCAGCTGGCCGAACGGGCGCAGCGCGAGCAGGTCCAGGTGCACGCCTATGTGCTGATGGACAACCACCTGCACCTGCTCCTCACGCCGCGCCGGGAGCGCGCCTTGCCGCTCATGATGCAAGCCGTCGGGCGCACCTATGTGCGGATGTTCAACCGGCGTCACGGCCGTACGGGCACCTTGTGGGAAGGTCGCTATCGATCCACGCTCATCCAGACCGAACGATATTTGCTCGCGTGCATGGCCTATATCGATCTGAACCCGGTACGGGCCGGGATGGTGTCGCAACCGCAGGACTACCTGTGGTCGAGCCATGCCCATTACATCGGGCAGCGGGTGGATCGCTGGATCACGCCACATTCCCTGATCTGGACGCTGGGCAACACGCCATTTGCCCGTGAGGCGGCATACGCCGAGATGGTGCATGCGGGCCTGACCGAGGACCAACAACGTGCATTGACCCAATCCGCGCTCAGTGGTTGGGCGCTGGGTGAGACGACCTTTGTCGAACATTTGCAAAAACAGACCGACCGCCGTCTGGTCAAAGGGCGCGCGGGGCGCCCCTATTCCAAACGCCAGCCCCCCTCGCCATCGACCTGATTCGATGCCACGCCGGCCTGGCGTCCTGCAAGCAGTCAAGGCAAAGACTGAACCGAACCCACATCATTAATTGGGGTCAGATTCCAATTACAGAGCCAATCAGCGGGCGTAACGCCGTCAATGGGCAATCAATTGGAATCTGACCCCAATTAG